>Ga0315314_1003502_pt1 | contig 12245 bp, 7 predicted proteins | sample TDP9_MG_FD_203631 | JGI IMG/M metagenome (GOLD analysis project Ga0315314, IMG submission 203631) | Freshwater sediment microbial communities from Lake Towuti, South Sulawesi, Indonesia - TDP9 | ecosystem: Environmental > Aquatic > Freshwater > Lake > Sediment | place: Indonesia: South Sulawesi...
GCACAGACGAAGGCCGCCAGGGCGGCGCTGGATCTGGCCCTCGCCGGGCCCCGTCCACAGACGATCGCGGCGACCGAGGCCGTGGTCGCGCAGGCGGAGGCCCGGGTGAAGGCCGCCGAGACGCAGCTTGGCTATGCGAAGGTGGCCGCGCCCTTCGGCGGCACCATCGTGCTGAGGAGCGCGGAGCTGGGCGAGCTGGTGATGCCGGGAACGCCCATCGTGCGCCTGGCCGCGCTCGACAGGATCTGGCTGCGCGTGTATGTGCCGGAACCGGAGCTGGGGCGCGTGAAGCTCGGGCAATCGGCCCAGGTCACCTCGGACACCTACCCCGTGAAGCGCTACCGCGGCCGGGTGACAGAGATCTCCCAGGAGGCCGAGTTCACCCCCAAGAGTATCCAGACCCGCGAGGAGCGCGTCAAGCTGGTCTTCGGCGTCAAGATTGCGGTGGAGAACCCCGACCACGAGCTCAAGCCGGGAATGCCGGCCGACGCGGTGATTCACGCGCCGCGCTAGCATCGCCTGCGCGAGGGGCACAGTGGCGTCAGCGAGACCTGCCCAGATAGCTCCGGAGCCAGGCGGGACGGACCCCGCCCCACCGCGGGATGTCGTGGCTCGCGCGCTCGCCAAGCAGTTCGGCCCGCTGCGGGCTGTGGACGGGGTTGACCTGGAGGTGGAACGCGGAGAGATCTTCGGCCTGGTGGGGCCGGACGGAGCGGGCAAGACCACGATCATCCGTATGCTGTGCGGCGTTCTCCAGCCGACCGGCGGAGAGGCGCGGGTCATCGGCTTCGACGTAGCGCGCCAACCCGAGCAGGTGAAGCGGCGCATCGGCTACATGCCTCAGCGCTTCAGCCTGTACGGCGATCTCACCGTGTCGGAGAACCTGGCCTTCTTCGCCAACCTCCACCGCGTAACCGCTGCCGAGCGGCGCCGCCGGGAGCCGGAGCTGCTGGAGTTCAGCCGCCTGGCGCCCTTCCGAAGGCGCCTCGCCCAGCACCTGTCAGGCGGCATGAAGCAGAAGCTGGCGCTCGCGTGCACGCTGATCCACACGCCGAAGGTGCTCTTCCTCGATGAGCCGACCACGGGCGTTGACCCGGTGTCACGCCGGGAGTTCTGGGCAATCCTCTACTCTCTTCTCAAGCAAGGGGTCACTATCTTCGTCAGCACTCCCTACATGGATGAGGCGGAGAGATGCGCGCGGGTCGCGCTCATGGACAGAGGGAGGATCCTGCTGTGCGACACGCCGGAGGCGCTCAAAGCGCGCATGCAGGGGGAGCTCCTGGAGATCGTGGCCCGCCCGCAGCGGGAGGCGAAGGAGGTGCTCTCGCTTGTCCCGGAGGTGCTGGGTGTGCAGGTGTTCGGCGACCGCCTCCACGTCTGGGTGACTGAGGCGGAGCCCGGCCGCGCGGCGATCCGCGACCGCCTCGAGCGCGGGCAGGTCGCGGTCAACAGCATCCGCCCAATCCTCCCCGGGTTGGAAGACGTCTTCGTCTCCACCACCGCGGGCGTGCCCGGGCGGCTGTCTGAGGCAGGTGACAGGTGAGGGCTCCAGGCCGTGCCCAGGCCGTGGTGGTGGAAGACCTGGTGAAGCAGTTTGGCGCGTTCACCGCGGTGGACCACATCTCGTTCTCCATCCCCGCGGGTGAGGTGTTCGGTCTCCTCGGGCCCAACGGCGCCGGCAAGTCCACCACCATCCGCATGCTCTGTGGGATCATCACTCCCACCTCTGGTCGCGGGAGCGTGGGAGGGTTCGACATCGTGACTCAGTCGGAGAGCGTCAAGGCGCACATCGGCTACATGAGCCAGAGGTTCTCCCTCTACGAGGACCTCACGGTCCAGGAGAACATCGAGTTCTACGGCAGCATCTACGGCGTCCCGCCGGCGCGACTGCCGGAGCGGAAGCGGTGGATCCTGGGGATGGCCAACCTGACTGACCGCGCCGCGGGCCTCACGCGGGAGCTCTCCGGGGGCTGGAAGCAGCGCCTGGCGCTGGGCTGCGCGCTGGTCCACGAGCCCCGCATCTTGTTCCTTGACGAGCCCACCGCCGGCGTGGACCCCGCCTCCAGACGCAGCTTCTGGGACCTCATCCACACGGTCGCCGGCCAGGGGGCGACCGTTCTCGTCACCACCCACCACCTGGATGAGGCCGAACACTGCGACCGCGTCGGCCTGGTGTATGCCGGGAAGCTGATCGCGCTGGCCAGCCCGGCTGAACTCAAGCGATGCTATGTCGCCGGCACGCTGCTGGAGGTCCGAGCGGAGCCGCTGATGGCTGCCCTCGACCTGCTCTCCCGCCACCCCGCAGCGAAGGAGGTCGCCGTCTTCGGCGCGGCCCTCCACGTGGTGGTGGACGCTGTGGGCCAGACGCAAGAGATAGCTCGCGTGCTCGCGGAGAACGGCGTGACCGTCGCTGGCATCTCCCCGGTCCTGCCCTCGCTGGAGGATGTCTTCGTCGCCTTGATCGGGGAGGCCGATCGCGCGCAGAGCAGACAGGCGGGCTAGGCGATGCTGCTGCGCACCTGGACGATCGCCTGGAAGGAGCTGATCCAGATCATCAGGGACCCCCGCACCCTGGCGGTGGTGGTGGTCATGCCGTTGGTCATGCTGGTGCTCTATGGCTATGCCATCAGCTTCGATGTCAAGCATGTGAGGCTGGGGGTCTACGACCAGGACCACAGCCAGGCTTCCCGGGACCTGGCCGGCGTCTTCTCCCACGGCGAGCGCTTCGCTGTCGCCGCCCGCCTGGCAAGCTACCGCGAGGTGTCAGATGCCCTTGATCGGGGGAGCTTGCGCGCGGTCCTGGTCATCCCGACGGGGTTCTCGGAGGAGCTGGCGCGGGCCCGCGTCGCGCAGGTCCAGTTGCTCGTGGATGGCTCGGATTCCGCCACTGCCAGCACTGCCATCGCCTATGCGGAGGCGATCATCCAGCAGCACTCCGCGGCGCTCTTGCGCGCCGCGCGGCGCCGGGCAGGGGTCCCATCGAGCGGCGCGGTGCTGCCCGTAGACCTGAGGCTGCGCTTCTGGTACAACCCGGAACTGAAGAGTTCGCACTTCATCGTCCCCGGGCTCATCGCCACCCTGTTGATGATGCTCGCGGCCCTGCTCACCTCCATGACAGTGGTGCGCGAGCGGGAGCGCGGCACCATCGAGCAGCTCATCGCCTCTCCGGTCGCGCCACATGAACTGATGATCGGCAAGCTCCTCCCCTATGTCGCCATCTCGTTCTTCGACATCGTGCTGGTGATCATGGCCGGTCGGCTGCTCTTCGGCGTGCCGATGAGAGGAAGCCCGGCGCTGCTGCTCGTCATGTCTGGCATCTTCCTCACCGCCGCGCTCGGAATCGGGCTACTGGTGTCAGTCATCGCCGAGACCCAGCAGGCCGCGATGACGGCCGCGCTGATGACCACCCTCCTGCCCTCCGTGCTGCTCTCGGGGTTCATCTTCCCGATCAGCTCGATGCCTGCGCCCATCCAGTGGGTGACCTACCTGATCCCGGCGCGGCACTTCCTGGTCATCCTGCGGGCGATCTTCCTGAAAGGATCAGGCCTGGCCCTTCTGTGGCCGCCCGCGGTCGTGCTCCTCATCTATGGGATGGCCATGCTAGGCCTCAGCGCGCTGCGGTTCCGCAAGCGCCTGTGAGCAGCTCGTGGGAGTGGGCGGGGAAGGCTTGCCCGGAAGGTCGCCCGACAGCACCATGAACCGACGCCGTGTGCTGAGCATCGTGAAGAAGGAGTTCCGCCAACTGCGGCGCGACCCGCGCCTGCTGCGCATCGTCGTCGCCGCCCCTGTCTTCCAGCTCCTCATCTTCGGCTACGCGGTGACCACCGATGTCAAGCACATCCGCACCGCGGTCTACGACGAGGACAGGACCGCGGTTAGCCGCCAGCTTGCGGAGCGCTTCACGCGCTCCGGTTACTTCGAGCTGAATCACCATCTGAGCACCGCCCGCGAGATCAACCGCCTGCTCGACTCCGGCCAGGCGCAGATGGTCCTTCACATCCCCTCCGGCTTCGCCAGAGACCTGAGCCGCGGCCGCTCCGCACGGCGAGACGCCGCAGGCGCGTCGCCTCTGACCTCGCTCCAGATCATCCTCGATGGCTCGGACTCCATGAGCGCGGGGATCATCGCGGGCTATGCGCAGGGCCTCATCGCCGCCTTCTCCCCCCGGATCGCCGCCGAGGTCAAGCACCCAGCCGGGGGCCAACTCCCTGCAGGGCCTCGGCTCGAAGGAAGGCTGCGGGTGTGGTACAACCCCGACCTGAAGAGCGTGAACTTCATGGTTCCCGGCGTCTTGTGCACCATCTTGCTGGTGGTCACCATGGTGCTGACCTCCGTCGCCATCGTGAAGGAGCGCGAGGTGGGCACCCTGGAGCAGTTGGTGGTGACGCCGATCCGCCCGGTGGAGTTGATGCTCGGGAAGACCATCCCCTTTGTCGCTATCGGGTTCGTGGATATGGCCTTGATCCTGGTCGTGGCGTCGCTGTGGTTCCGGGTCCCCATCGCGGGCAGCGCTGTGCTCCTGTTCGCTCTCACCATTGTCTTCCTGCTCACGAGTCTGGGGCTGGGGCTGTTCGTCTCCACCGTCTCCCGCACCCAGCAGCAGGCCACCATGACCAGCTTCTTCTTCATGATGCCCTCCATACTGCTGTCCGGCTTCATGTTTCCGATCGAGAACATGCCCCGCGTGATCCAGTGGCTCACCTATGCCATCCCCCTGCGCTACTTTCTGGTGATCATCCGCGGCATCTTCCTGAAAGGCAACGACCTCTCTGTGCTGTGGCCGCAGGTGCTGGCGCTGGCCGCCTTCGGTGTGGTCATCATGACCCTGAGCGCGCTGCGGTTCAGCAAGCGTCTCGGCTAGCGGCGCCTCTGGCGCCGCAGGTGAGCGACCTTTGCCCGGATATGGGATTCCCAGAGAGAGGGGCCGCAGGCTGGGAGCCTGCGCCACCACCATCGCAATCCGCCGCCGAGATATGGGATTCCCAGCTAGAGCGGCCGCAGGCCGAAGGCCTGCGCCACCGCGAGGTATCCGACGGGATAGGTCGGGCGGCGACGGCCCGACCACGCGGGAGGGGACTATGGAGGTTGTGCTGGCTGGTGTCGGTCTGGGGGTCGGGCTGCTGGGGGCGCTGCTCTCCCTGCTGATCCCTGTGTTGGTCGGGCACCCGGGATCTGCTGCGGGGCGGGCACCCCGGTGCCCGCCGGCCATCGTGGTGGCCCTGGCCGCCGTAGTGGGGCTGTTCCTGATCAGCCTGCGCGCGGCCCCGCCGTTCTCGCCAGGGCAGAGGCTTGGCTGGGGTCTGCTGATGGGCGGGCTCGCCGGCGTCGTGGCCGGGCTCGGCTGTGCTCGCCTGAGGCGCCCCGCCCAGGTGGGATACTACCCCTACCCCAGCGGCCTGGCGCTGTCCATGGCGCTGGCCGCCGTCTCGCTGGCGCTGCTGTGTTTTCCGGGCGACCCCGCAGACGCATTGCTGGGCGCCGGACTTGGCTTCCTCGGTGTGGCGATGGTGTTCCACGCCATGCAGGTGACGGAGGCAGAGGTGGCGCTGGCCCTCGAGGCAGGGGGCGCGCTGGCGGCCACCCTGGCCGCCGGGTGTGCGGTCGCGGTGCACCAGTTCGACAGCCGTGCCGGGCGAGGCTGGTGGGCGTGTCTGCTTGCCCTTGCCGCCCTCTGGCTGCTGGGGCGCTTGCTTGCCTACATCGGGGCCGAGCAGCCGTCGGCCGCGAGATACCCGGCCCTGCTCGCGGTGTTCGCCGCACTCGCGGCATCCACGCTGACCCTCGTCCTGGGAGGTCTCCTGGGCGTCCGGGTGGAGCCGCCCGAACAGCTCTACGCGCTGCTCGCGGTTGGCATCGTCACCGGCGGGCTGGTGGCATGGCTGGCGGCGTCCGCTGGGGCCGAGGGACCGGCCCCGGGAAGGCTGGGCATTCCCGCGCTCGGCGTTCTCCTGGTGGTGTTCCTCGCTGTGGTCACGTTCAAGCTGCTCGGCGGACTCGGGGTCGCTGTTGCGCTGGTGGCCGCGTGGGCCGTGGCCGGAGCCGTGTTAGGGCTGCCAGGCGGGGCCTCGCGGACGCCGGTGCTGGCGCTCATGCTAGGCGTCGCCTTCCTGCTTGTCCGCCTGCTCCTGGCACGCACGCACAGCGGGCTCGAGCACGTGGGGATCACGCCCCACTACGCGCTGGTGGGCATCGTCCTGGGCGTCACGCTCCCCTTTGCCGCCTGCTCCTTCCGACTGAACCAAGGGGTGGGCAGGGCCATTCTCGTCGCCCTCGTCGTGCTGCTGTCTCCGCCGCTGCTGCTTATGCTCTGGGGCCCTCCGGCCGCTCTCGGCCTCGTCCTGGGCCTGGTGGGCGCGCAGGCCCTCAGCGTGCTTCTGCTGCCAGTCTGCAGGACCACCCCGGAGGCCGCCGTCTGGCACGCGCCAGTGTCACTGATGGCCATTGCCATGTCGCTGCTCACCGTCCAGGTGATGCCCGCCCTCGCATCCCTGTATCAGGTGTCGAGAGCGACCAAGGCCTATGTTGCGGCTGCTGTCGCATTGGTGGCCGTGCTGGCTGTGATCGGCGTGGGCCTGGCTCAGCTCCGGCATCGGTCCGGGGTCTCTCAGGGCGAGGAGGGGTGAGAGGTGAGGTGCGATCCGTTCCTGCGCGCTCGCGGCAGGTCGAGCTGGCTGCTGCCGTGCGCGCTCGCCGCCCTCTGGTGGGCTGGCCTCACGGCCTATGCTTTCTTCCAGGAGGCACCGGCCGGCTGGCTGACGGCGAAGGTGATTGCGGAGGAGTCCGGCCGGCCGCTGCCCGGCGCGGTAGTGCGCCTGCACCGGCTCCTGCCCTTCGCGCCTGACCTAGAGGCGCACTTCGCCTTCGTCGCCAGGAAGGACGGCTCCCTGCGCGCCGCGCGCATCCCCGCAGGAACCTATCGCCTGGAGGCGTCTTCCCGCGCCCACACCCTGCGGCCCACCCGGGTAGACATCGCGGAAGCGAAGACAACCGAGCTCGCGCTTGAGCTGTCCCCGAACCAGCCCTTCCTCGAACTGCGCATGCCGGAGCACGTGTTCACCCCCCAGGAAGCAATCCGGGTCGTCGGCCACGGCTTCTCGCCCGAGTCCGCGATGGACGTTCGCCTCTACCGCGTCGATCCGGTGGCGCTGCTGCGACGGCACCATGGGAATCTCTACCAGCTCCTGGCAGAGCAGCAGATGGCCGCGGAGGTGCCCCTGGACGCCGAGGCGGCGCTCACCAACACGCGCGAGCGGCGAGGCGCGGCCGGCACATCGCCCCTGATGCTGTCGCTGCCCATCAGCGGCAGGGATGTGGAGGGCGTATTCCATCAGCGCTTCGACCTGCAGGCCCAGGAACCGGGCATCTATGTCATTGAGATGCAGCTCGGCGACCTCCGCGAGCGCGAATGGGCCATGGTCACCCGCCTTGGCCTGATCGTCAAACACTGGGCCGGTGGGACCAGCGCCCTGGCCTTCGTCACTGACCTGGTAACCGGCGAGCCTGTGCCCGGGGCCAAGGTCTCGTTCTACCGCGAGAAGGGTCTGCCCGTGTCGGCCACTACCGACGAGCGCGGCATCTGTACGGCCAAGCTCGCCGGCGAGGGGGGACAGTATGATCTGATGGTGATCGCCGAGAAGGACGGCTCCCAGGCATTCCTCACCTCATGGGTCTACCAGGGCGAAGGCAGCGGGAAGGACCGGGTCTACGCGTACACCGACCGACCGGTCTACCGGCCCGGGGATACGGTGCGTTTCAGGGGCCTCGCGCGCGAGTTCGTTGAGCCACGCTATCGGGTGGTGGGTGGAGAGCCCGTCACCCTCGAAGTGCGAGACGCGCGAGACACTCTCGTCTACCGCGGGCAGACGACTACCAACGACTACGGTTCCTACCAGGGCGAGTTCGCCCTCAGTGAGGAAGCGGCCACCGGCTACTACCAGATGGTCACGACCCTGCGCGGGCGGCAACACGAGGCCGGCTTCAAGGTGGCGGAGTACCGTAAGCCCGAGTATGAGGTGGAGGTGGCGACCGGGAAGAAGCGCTACAGCCGCGGCGAGCACATCCAGGCGCGGGTCACCGCTCGCTACTACTTCGGCGCGCCGGTGGCTGGCGCGCGGGTGACGTATGCCGTCATGCGCGCGCCCTACTGGTTCTACCCGGAAGAGGACGAGGAGGCGGAGTACGAGAGTGAGGACTACGAGGGCGACTACTACTCCTATGGCGAGGTGGTGGAACAGGGCTCCGCCATCACCGACGAGGAGGGAGTGGCTCGCCTGTCAATAGCCACCAAGCGACTGCCTGTCGCAGGCCAGGTCGCAGACGAAGGGGACTCCGACGACTACCGCTACACCATCGCGGTGAGGGTCACCGACCCCAGTCGCAAGGAGGTGACAGGGCAGGGTTCGACCCTGGTCACCGCCGGCGAGTTCGCCCTCAGCGCAGGCCCGGCCCGCTGGGTGCTGGCCCCTGGAGAAGAGGCAGAGATCGCGGTTCGCGCGCGCGACTACGAGAGCCGTCCTGTCCGCCAGCAGCAGGTGCGCGTCACGGCCGGCCTCGAGCTGTGGTCGGAGAACAAGCTGAAGGTCGAACCTGCAGCTCACAGCACGCTGACCACCGACGGAAAGGGCGAGGCCGTCTTCCGCTTCACCCCGGAGGTGCCCGGCCACTACCGGGTGGAGGCCGCCGCCCGCGACAGGCGGGGGAACAAGGTGAGCGCCACCGCCTTCCTCTGGGTCACCGGCGAGGCCTATGCCGACCTGCGGGCGCCCTACCCTGAGATCGAGATCATCACCGACAAGAAGCGCTACCGCGTGGGCGAGACGGCGACTGTGCTGATCAACACGGAGGTCAAGGAGCCAACCGCGCTGGTGGGAGTGGAGGGTGCACGGCTCTACGACTGCCGCCTTCTGGCGCTGAAAGCGAACTCCACGCGCTTTGAGATTCCGGTGCGGCCCGAATATGCCCCGAGCTTCTTCCTGTCGGTCAGCTTCGTGAAGGGCAAGCAGTTCGTCTCTCACACGAAGCGCATCAAGGTGTCGGTAGAGGAGCAGGGGCTGCAGCTCGCCCTGAAACCGGACAAGGGAGTCTACTCCCCTGGTGAGAGGGCCACCTACCAGCTCACGGCCAGGGACTGGCAGGGGAAGCCTGTGGTCGGCGAGTTCTCCGTGGGCGTCGTGGACGAGGCGATCTACGCGATCCAGGAGGAGATGGCAGAGCCCATGCTGCGCTTCTTCTACCCGCCGCGCGGGAACCGCGTGGATACGGATTACTCCTTCCCCTCCATCTACTTGGACGCTGACAAGGGAGCGGCCGGCATCAAGGTGCGGAAGCGCTTCCCGGACACGGCCTACTGGAACCCCGCAGTCGTCACCGCGGCCGACGGCACCGCACGGATCTCCTTCCAGGTGCCGGATACCCTCACCACCTGGCGGGCCACCGTGCGCGGCGCGACCATGGCCACGGAGGTAGGCGAGACGGTGACAAGGGTCAAGTGCACCAAGGACCTGCTCGTCCGCCTGGAGGCCCCTCGCTTCCTCGTCCAGAACGACCGCCTGACCATCTCGGCCGTCGCCCACAACTACACCCGCTCCCGACAGGAGGTGAAGATCTGGCTGGAGGCGCCCGGCCTGCTGGTGCGCCGCGGCCCGGAGAGCAAGGCGCCAGCCCGCCTGGCGCTTGAGCCTGATGGCGTGCAGCGACAGGACTGGCAGATCGAGGTGCCGGGAGCCGGGAGGCCGGAGGTGACCGTCTATATCAGGGGCGACGCGCCGGCGGCGGCTCACGATGCGAGGGCGGGCGGCGGCCTCTCCGACGCGATGGCCCTCACTCTCCCGGCCCTGCCCCACGGGCGCGAGCGAGTCGAGTGGCGCTCCGGCGGCGTCCAGGAGCAGGCAAGCGAGCGGCTGACTGTTCGTCAAGACGCGGTGCCAGGGGCCAGCGACCTGCGCATCAGGCTTTCCCCATCCGTCGCCGCCACGCTCTTGGGCGCACTCGAATACCTGGCCCAGTATCCATATGGCTGCACGGAGCAGACCATGAGCGCGTTCCTCCCCGACGTGGTGGTCGCCCGCGCCCTCCGGGAGCTGGACATCGCCAACTCGGAGCTGGAGAAGAAGCTGCCCGACATGGTCCGCAAGGGCTGTGATCGGCTCTATGGCTTCCAGCATGGTGATGGTGGCTGGGGATGGTGGCGCTACGATGAATCAGATCCCTGGATGACCGCCTATGTCGTGTTCGGGCTGGTCACCGCACAGGAGGCCGGGTTCCCGGTCAACGAGCATGTGCTTACCCGGGCCACCGCGCGCCTCAAGCAGTTGCTGACCCAAGAAGGAAGGCTCTCGCCTCGAGACCAGGCCTACGTCTGCTATGTTCTCACCCTCGCCGGCAAGGGGGAGTTGGTGAACCGACAACTCACGAAGCTATGCCACCGGGCCGACGCGCTCGACACCTCCAGCCTGGCGCTGGTGACCGCGGCTCTGACGGAGCAGGGCCAGCTTCGGCTGGCGCGCGTTAGCGCCGAGCGGCTCTGGCGTCGAGCCCACAAGACCCAGGCCTTCGTGTGGTGGCCGGGGTCGGGCGACTACGGCCGAGGCGGCGACATCGAGACCACCGCCCTGGCCTTCCAGTCCCTCTATGCCCTCGCCGGCGACGACCCGCGCCTGCTGAAGGCCGTTCGCTGGCTCGTGCTCAACCGGCAGGGGAGCTGCTGGGTGTCCACGCGGGACACCGCCTTCGCCGTCCTCGCGCTCACTGATTTCGTGAAGCAATCGGAGGAACTCAGGCCCGATTTCCAGACTACCGTGTCTCTGGACGGCAAGGTCATCCTGAGCCGCCGGTTCACCCGGGAGGACCTATTCGCGCCCGAGGTCGAGATCAGGGCGAGCGGCGGCGCGCTGGGGAGAGGCGATCATGTGCTGCAGGTCAGGAAGGAGGGGGCCGGCAATCTCTACTACACTGCGATCCTGAAGCAAGCGGTGTTCCAGGAGGACATCCCGCGTATCATCACCAGCGCCGGCATCTCTGTGGAGCGCAGCTACTATCGCCTGGTGAGCCAGCGCGACCCGACCACCGGGGCCATCGTCACCAGGCCAGCGCCAGCGCCCACCACCGAGTTCCGCTCCGGCGAGCCGACCCTCGTCCGTCTCACCATCCGCGCCCCGCGTGAGCACGAGTTCATCATCATCGAGGACCCGCTGCCGGCGGGCTGCGAGGTGTCCGAGCGCGGCGACCTGGAGCAGTGGGAGTGGAGCTACTGGTACTCGGACATGGAGGTGCGGGACGAGAAGGTGGCCTTCTTCGCTCGCCATCTGCCGCTGAAGTCAGTCATCGAGTACCATCTCCGCCCGCAGATACCAGGCGACTACCATGTGATGCCAACCCAGGTCTACTCAATGTACAACCCGGAGCTGCGCGGGTCAGCCGCGGAGACGCGGGTGAGATTGAGATGAGAGGCATGGGAAGGCGCGCGCTGCTCATCGCCCTGCTGACTCTCCCGCCCCTCGGCTGTGTGGCGCTGGCCGCCTGGCTGGCCTCGCCGCCGCCGCAGGGACAGGTGATCGCGGCCTTCGCCACTGGCCTCGAGAGCAGAACCCGAGCTCAAGTGCACAACGTGAAGCTTGCCCTCGCCGCGCTGGATGGCCAGGTGATCGCGCCGGGTAAGGAGTTCTCGTTCAACCAGGCGGTCGGTCCCTGGACTGCAGACCGGGCCTATGTGCAAGCGCCGGTGAGCTATGCCGGAGAGAAGACCCTCGACTGGGGAGGCGGAGTCTGCCAGGCCTCCACCGCCCTCTACAACGCGGCCCTGTTGGCCGGCCTCCCCATCCGCGAGCGCCACCGCCACCACTGGCCCACGACCTACGCGCCGCCGGGTCAGGATGCCGCGGTTGCCTATCCCAACATAGACCTGCGGATCGCCAACAACCTCTCCTCGCCTGTGCGCATCTCGGCCCGGGTGGAAGGAGACTCCGTGATCGTGGGCTTGCACTCCCCAGCGCGGCCGCTCCGGGTGCGCCTCGATCGGGTGATGCTGGGGATGACCGAACCGGCGACGGTTGTGAGACCCCGGCCAGGACCACTGCGCCGCGCAGGCGCCCGGCCGCCGACCAAGGGCCAGCCCGGCTACGAGATCGCGCTCTACCGCGTCTACCCGGGGGAGGACGGGGAGCGGCGAGAGCTGATCGCCCGCGACCAGTATCCCGCGCTCAACCGAGTGGTATGGAGGTAGGCGCGGTCGGCCTGCCCTGAGCGAG
>Ga0315314_1003503_pt1 | contig 12243 bp, 15 predicted proteins | sample TDP9_MG_FD_203631 | JGI IMG/M metagenome (GOLD analysis project Ga0315314, IMG submission 203631) | Freshwater sediment microbial communities from Lake Towuti, South Sulawesi, Indonesia - TDP9 | ecosystem: Environmental > Aquatic > Freshwater > Lake > Sediment | place: Indonesia: South Sulawesi...
AAAAGATTCGGTCTAAACTATCCAGACCCAAGATTCGTACCCAACTACGACGTAGACGGCGACACGAAAATCGATATGGTAGACATGTGGATAGTAGCAAAAGAATTCGGCAAAACAGACCCATAAGACAGTTCTATCACTTGTGTGAGAGTCTTCAATTGAGATAACGATCCATGGATCCTAGAATATTCTACAACATTGAGATTTTGTTATTCTAATAAGTTCCTTAGGTTCAGCAATGACTTGACCACACTCCTCACATTTAGAAACTTCTGATGGTTCATACGTTGGAATGCATGCAATGTTTTGGTCTGTGGACTATGACTAGTAGTGTTGTTTTCATGGATAGTGGTAGGATGACGATGGAACCTCTGGGAGAGGCAAGGAAGGTAATCTGTGTCTTCGAAGAATTTGTTCGATAACGAATTTTGGGAGAGTGCTATTAATCTTTCTTATCGTTGTACTCCGAGGTATTCCTTTACATGAGGTTTTCTTAGATAGTTCCAGTATATAATCGCCCAGAATATACTAGCACCAGTAGCAATCCAGTTTATATATCCTCCAAGCCCGTACTGGACTGGAGCAGACATATATAATCCTGCTATTGATATCCAGCTGATGGCAATCAATATTGGTATTGCTAAAGCTAATTTGTATGACCATGATTTTCCTGTCCATAATCCGTAGATCGTGAACATTTGAACTAAACCTAAAGCAAATACCAGGATGCTAATCGCTAGTTCTGCTGGCAACCCAAATTTGAACCAACTTGGCATTAAAGGATTTGACAATAATGGCAAAGCTTTAAAGTCGCTGATTACCGTCTGTGAACTTGTATAAAGGTTGTATATACCTCCTAGAAACCAGAGTATTGCAATAATCGTTAAGCCTGTAGGTCTTTTCCTTACTCCTGTAGAGGGGACTTCCCCAATTTTTTCTTCACTCATTCAAACACTTCCATTACATATGCTCTGTTTAATGTTAGCTTGTTATTCTTTTCTGTCTAACCTTTTATGACTTGTGGAAGAATCTTCAAGTGAATAATAGATAACCTACAATCACCAGATATTTTATAACATTATTTTGTGATTCTAATCAGTTCTTTTGGCTTAGCTACGATATTTCTATATTCGTCAAGCTTTGCGTTTTATCTCTCCAGGTGACGTCATTATCTGAGGTGTGGTGTATTCGTAGACTTGAATTTCATCAGGTTTGAGCTGAATATTTAATGAAGCCTTACCTTTTGTTCCTCCCATGTATGGAAATTGAATAGTAATATTGTATGGAATATTTGGCTCCAAGGGAATAAAGAGTTCTTGATTCCATTCTAATTGTTTAGTTTCAGCATCATTTATGACACATTGTGGTTTTGCTGTTATCATAAACTGACCGAACCTTTTCTTACACTTTATCTTAATACCTGACTGCATTATGTTTCCCTCATGATTCTAATCAATTCTTTTGGTTCTGCTATAACTCTTTTGCATTTCTCACACTTAGATGTTTCTAGCGGTTCATACATTGGAATAGAGACTTCACTGTTTGGAATCAAGAGAAAAAAGAGGAGAAGATTATGGTGTTACGTTTGACTGTCTCTTTTCGTTGATACTTTGTTCAATCTGCTAGTTTAAAGGCAAAAAACCCCGCATTCAGGTTCCGAGTAGATTACAGCGCCTCTGTGCGCCTTTTCGTATTTCAGGATTACATGGGTCTGGGCAAGACCCGAACAGGTAGCTAAGGGCGATGAGTAGTAAAACGTCAAAACAAGCTCGCTATTTCCACCTAATTTAACATCAGACCATACCTTTGCAGAATCCTCTGGCAATGGATCCCCTTTCGTGAAATAGACATCCTTGGGATAAGGCCACCACCATCTATTGCAGAACCCGCTTTCATAATACTCGTGAATGGCTGTCACATTCAGATGTGTGTATGTCCTGGGGCTTGTGTATTTATGTGCACCTCACAACTAAAGGGCAATCCTATATAGTACCCTGGGAGCCCTTCAGGCGTGTAAAAATAGGGACTAAGGTAAACAACCCAAATCTCCAGATCTGGCGTGGGCGGTGGTGCGTACGCTACAGACATTGACATCGTTAACAGAAGCGCAACCGTGAAAGTCACAGGTATTGCTGACAGCGCCTTTCTTCTCTCCTTAATCATACTTTCCACCTCCTTTCACCTAACAGATGCGGAGATAAAAACCAGCACAAAGTAACGTCCCAGTGTGTGTTATGAGTGTTAGTCAGCTATTTATGATTTTCTGAAACAAAATTCTAGAACATTTTGCATGCTTGCTTAATCTTATTTCATTTCAACTTGTATTAATAATTTAAGGAGAAAAAGAGATACTAAAAGGTTATTTCCTCTTTCGAAAGAGCTTTATTCCATCTAGCTCAGTAACATAGTCAAGCCTGATTCAATTAGCTTTCTTACTTCATCAATGGTTTTAGCTGTTGCAGAATAGAACTCCTCAGAATGCATGCATGCATTTTCAACTAAGCTAACATCATCAATATCCACATTTCTAGTTATCTTCTTCAGCCTGCACATTATTGCTCTCTGATTAGCCTTATTTAAATGCTGTAGTTTTGTCAAAGTCTTTAATAATGAAGGAATCTTTTACTTTAGGGTGTCTAGGCTAGTATTTTGGGGCTGTCGGCTAGTTTGGTCTAGGCTCTGAGCCTCGGTTAAGCTTTCTTGCTTTTCCGTTTTTCTCACCTCCTATATGCTGTATGGTAATAGCTTACCGAGGGAATTTTAAAAAAGATTTGATATGAATTCTTCAGAGGGATTCAGAGAGGTCAGATTAATCTGAAGGCACCTTACGTCCACACATAGGACGCCATAATGAACAAAACTTTCAAATCCAAGTCGCATCACTCCATTTTTGTTTTTTGGTCGTAAATATTCTGATTTCGATATAAAATTTAAAACATGAAGAGCACTAATGACAATTATCTAAACTACTTGGTGGCAGCATTGGACGATTATGGTAAAGAATTTCTTGAAAACTTTCGTGAACGAATAATCAAGGATAGCTTAGATATACTGCTTCTAGCAAGGTTAAAGGATGTAACGATGAGTGGCTATGACGCCATAGCCTACTTTCGAAACAAATTTCATGTCTTCTTAAGTTGTGGAACATTATATTCAAGCCTTTACGCCTTAGAAAGACGAGGATTAGTGCAAGGAAAATGGGAATCCAGAAAAAGAGTTTACTCACTGAGTGAGAATGGTAGAAGGGTCGAAGAAATTGCTCTGTTTCTGAGCGAAAAAATACAAGAACTTCTACTTGAACTCAGTAATATTATAAGGACTCGTTAATAGGTTCTCCCTTATTCCTGTCGCAAAAGTATGTTTTGGCAACTCTCTTAAGCCTATAACTGAATTTCTTGATATGTTTGATATGTCGGTTATCCCATAAGGTCTTTAGGATAGCACCATCCACATTAGAGGGGTCATTGTCTCCGTATAAAGGGGCTGTCGGCTAGTTTGGTCTAGGCTCTGAGCCTCGGGCGCTCGGGACGAGAGTCCAAATCTCTCCAGCCCCATCATTCATGTTTAAATATCTACAAAATAAAGAAGAAACAATATAGAAACAAGGAAGAGTCAACATGCCAGAAATAAGCCCTAAAAGAAAAGAGAAGATAAAAGAGTTAATCAAGATTCTCCATGCTGGAAAGAAGCCGGAACAGATTAAGGAAGAGTTCAAAGACGTTTTAAGAACCATAAGTCCAACAGAAATCGCGAAGATCGAAGAAGAACTCATTGCAGAAGGAATGCCCAGAGAAGAAATAAGAAGACTTTGCGATGTTCATCTTGCAGTTTTCAAAGAATCACTAGAAAAACCAAAAGCCGAAGTAAGTCCAGGTCACCCAGTACACACTTTCATGGAAGAACACCGAATGATCCTTCAGTTCCTAGAGGACTTGAAGAATATTCTTCAAAAAGTTAAGGCTGCAAAAACCTTGAACGAAATAAGACATGAAACAGACGACTTAAAGAAAGTTGCAGAGAACCTAATGGAAGTAGAGAAACACAATGTAAGAGAAGAAAACGTTCTCTTTCCACACCTGGAAAAGCATGGCATCTCTGAACCACCTACAATTATGTGGGCTGAACACAATGAACTAAGAGATAAGAAAAAGAAGCTAATTGAACTAACAAAATCGAGTGGCACATTAGATTTTAAACAGTTTCAAAAACAACTAGCAGAGACAGTTAATTTCATTGTAGACATGCTGACAAGCCATATCTACAAAGAGAACAACATCCTCTACCCAGCAGTATTATCAATCACAAAAGAAGAGGAATGGAAAGACATCAAAGAGCAATGTGACGAACTTGGATACTGCAACTTCACCCCAGAATATGCAAAAGTATCGCTTGAGGAAGAAGCTAAAAAACATGGGCTACTGCCAGAAGGAGTAATCGCCTTTGAAACTGGAAACTTGTCACAACCAGAGGTTGAAGCAATATTCAACACGTTGCCAGTGGACATAACCTTTGTAGACGCAAACGGCACTGTACGCTATTTTAGCAAGGCAAAAGAACGGATTTTTCCAAGAACAAGGGCAGTGATAGGTCGCAAGGTTCAGCAGTGCCATCCGCCGAAGAGCATTCACATAGTAAACCGAGTAATAGATGACCTAAGAGAGGGCAGAAGAAGTTCAGCAGATTTCTGGATAGACATGCAAGGAAAGAAAATTTACATACGGTATTTTCCAGTCAGAAACGAGAAAGGCGAATACTTAGGCGTTCTTGAAGTAAGCCAAGACATCACGGAAATACAGAGGTTGAAGGGCGAAAGAAGACTGCTAGACGACATCGCAAAGACATAAGAAAGCATTATTAGGCTAGCTGCTCTTTGCCTTCCGATGAAAAAGATGAATTGCTCTTATTCTCTTACCCATTTGTGCCCTGTTCCATAAGGGACGAACTGCGAAAACAAATGTCTTTGCAACGTAGCCGTATAAGACAAAAGGAGCAAGCATTCCGGAGACTATCCCTAAATGTGATGAAGTTGCCTGCCACGGATAGACACTAATTACCTGCAAATAAGCACGGAATTGGGTTACAGCCGGAGTCAATGACCCACCAATAAGAAGAAGAAATAAGCCTTCTAATATATATTGGCAAACTTTTAGCCTTGGATTCACATCAATCAGGGCTTTTTCGACAACACTTGCAATGGCTAGGAAACCTGTTCCAGCAAGAAGACTACCAACCAACGCCTTAGCAAGCGGCATCCATAACAAGGGTTTTGCAGGAAACTGAATACTACTAGCAAAAGATATTGAAAAAATAAATAAAGTTAGGCAAATGGTAAGCCGATGCTCAAGCTTCTCCGGCTTTATCAAAGGCAAGCTTCCAAGAAGAGAAAAGCAAATTATAATCACTAGGCTGAATTGGTTAGGCTCATAGTATCCTCTATCGAAGAAAAATTTCGCATTCAGTCTTGCAAATTCGCCGTCCGACACAAATGATTGTTGCTGAGGTTGCCCTAGTAGCCCTGCTTCCTCAAAGTCAACTTGCACGTAAGTATTTTTTCCATCAATGAGACCAAAGTTTTGCAGAGTGAACGTGAGATTCACCGTGTACACATCGAATGGATAAAAGTCAGTGATGCCAAATAACCGAAAATCAGCCGAAACGTTTCCTCCATAACTAAACACGTTTTCGGTGCCGCTCACTTGAAAAAGAGAGAACATTGCTTGCCCACCTTCGACGAGGGAAGTGTAGTTGTCTTCAGTTTTGTAGAAGACATTTGCGGCTTCAACTTCGATATGTGAATAGTTGTAGGGAAGGAGCTCGATGCGTGCTTTAATCTGTGTATTAATGGAGCGTGTTGTCCAATCTACATTTCCAAACGCAACCCAAAATGTAAAAGACAATTCCTTTTGCTTTGCTAGCACCAAGTCTGAGTGTGAACACAAAATCAGATTGGAAGATAAAGCAATTAACAATGCAAATGCGAAGACAATAAGTAACTCAAATCTCAATCTCATAGGTAGACAATAATTGACCGACAGTTCTTAACATTTTTTACTAAGAAGAAAGGATTAACTGCTTTTTGCCTTTCTATGGAAGAGACGAACTGACTTTATTCGCTCACTTACAAGCGTTCTTTTCCTCCATAAGTTCCTTAGCGATTTGACTACGAAGACAAATGTTTTTGCAGCATAGCCATATGCAAGGAGAAAAGCAAGTATTGGTGAAAACAACATTGACTGAAGTGATGGGTTTGCTGTCCACGGATAATCTTTAATCGCCCCTGCGAACCAGCCAAGATAGACAGGTGAAGACAAGGAGCCAATCGTAGCTGCGAGGAATAATCCTTCCAAAACGTACTGCAAAACGCTTAATCTTGGTCTAGCATCGATCAAAGCTTTCTCAATGACACTTGCAACAGCAAGGAACCCGGTTCCCATAATAAGAGCGTTAACTAATGACTCGCCAACAGACCATCTATATAGTTTCACAGGAGGAGCGATAGTGCTGGTAAAAGTTATTGAAAATATGAATAAAGTCAGACAGATTGTAAGCCGATACTCAAGTTTCTCCGGCTTTATCAAAGGCATGCTCCCAAGAAGAAGATAAGTAGTATTCATCACTAAGAAAAATGAATGAATCACGGAAGATGGTCTGCCAAAGACGATTCTCGTGTACAGTCTTGCGAGTTCTCCATCCCACACGATAGAAAACGTTTCTCTTCCTGTTTGTAATCCTGCTTCAAAGGAGCTACCATCCACATTAGTATTTGTTTCGTTGATGAGACCAAAGTTTGGCAAACTAATCGTTAGGTTAATCATGTAAATGTCAAAGGGGTAAAACTCTGCAAGACCAAAGAGCTGAAAAGCAGTGGATACTGTTGCCCAGTAGGCAAATGTCTCTCCTTTGACTTGAGACAAGTTGAATTTTGCCTGCCCGCCATCAATCTTGATAGTGATCGTCTCCTTTTCTTCGTATTTATAGCGATAGAGACTGTTTTCAACCTGAACCTCAATGCTCGAATAATTGTAGGGAAGCGCGCTAATCCGACCCTCAATTTGTGTGCTGATTTTTGGATACACGCCTCCCCACTCAATACTTCCAAACGTAAACCAAAATTGAGAAGAAAACTTCCCTTCTTGCACTACTGACACTGAACCAGAACGAGCAAATGAAGTCAAATTTAAAGAAAAAACTGCAAACAACATAAACGTGAAGACAAAAACTAGCTCAAACTTCCATCTCATAGTTAATAATCGGCACTAGAGGTTCTTAACAGTTTTCAATAAAGCATGAAGTTCACTTCGCAGTTTTCGCCCTTCTTATGATTTCTTTTGTCGCTATAACCCCAGACACAGAAGCCTGCACCAATCCTCTTGTTACTCCAGCACCGTCGCCAATAGTGAACAAATTACGAATCTTCGTCTCCAAACAATCACTCAACTGCAACCTTGACGTATAAAATTTGACTTCAATCCCATAAAGCAAAGTATCCTTGGAGTTCACTCCAGACGAAATCTGATCTAAAGCCTGAAGCATCTCACGAATATCCGCCAAATAACGGTAAGGCAACACAAAACTCAAATCACCAGGCGTAGCACTCTTCAAAGTCGGCACCACAACACTTCTTCCAATCCTTTCTTCCGTAGACCTTCTGCCTTCCTGCAAGTCACCAAGCCGTTGAATCAACACGCCTCCACTTAACAAATTCGTCAGCCTAGCCAGATATTTGCCATAGGCGATAGGCTCTTTAAAGGGTTCTGTGAAAGAAGTGCTAACCAAAATAGCAAAATTCGTGTTTTTAGTCTTTCTTTCTGCATAGCTTTGTCCATTAACAGTCAAAATCCCGTTATATGATTCGGTAATAACTTCACCCTTGGGCGCAACACAAAAAGTCCTAACTTGGTCATCAAAAGATTTGGAATAGTAAACAAGCTTAGGCTCGTACAACTCATCAGTTAAATCTTCCATAACAGAAGCCAAAAGCTCAACTCGCACACCCACATCCACTGGGTTATTCATCGTCTTTAACCCCAAAACTTGCGCTTCAGACTTTAACCATTCAGCGCCACTTCTCCCAGGAGCCAAAATAACATACTTTCCAAAAATCTTCTCTCCTTTAGTAGTTTCTATGCCCTCTACAACCCCATTTTTTACCAAAAGCCCTTTGACATCCGTTCTAGTCCGAATCTCTGCCTTGTCATTCAATTCTTGACGCATCTTACGCAAAGTTTCCCCGCATTTATCAGTGCCCATGTGCCGAAGCTTCTGGGGAACAAGTTTGAGACCAGCCAAAGATGCTTTTCGTTCAATTTCGTCAACCTTATCCAAATCCGCCCCATACAAGTGCCCGGGAGCACCAAACTTCTGATAAACACCGTCAGCATAGTCAACGAGTTTAGACAGTTCTTCTTTAGAGCAGTATTGATTGAGCCAGCCGCCAACTTCAGTTGACAAAGTAAGCTTGCCATCACTGAAAGCGCCCGCACCGCCCCATCCGCACAACAGCGTACATGGGTCACAGTTTATGCAACCTAAACCTCTATTCGCAGGACATTTACGCTTATTTATGTCAGGTCCTTTATCTAACATGAGAACCTTAAGTTTCGTTTTCCCAGTAAGTTCCAAAGCAGAAAAGATGCCGGCAGGTCCAGCGCCAACGATGATTACATCAAACTTCATTGCGCCTATCGCCTCTTAAAGCCAAAAGTAAGTTACATAGGCACAATATATTTTCATCGGTTCAAAAAAGTCTCTACTTCTTCTGTTCTTGCTGTGCAGGTTCCAGTTGCACTTCGGGCTCCACGACTCTTGCTTCAAAATTCTGTTGAGCTTCCTTTAAACGGTCTATATACATTGTTCTCTGCAATGCAGAATGCGTGCTAAAGACCATTCCGAGGATTAATAGTGCCCAACCCATCGAAGTAAGAGATAAACCCAAAAGACTGTAAGGATGAGTATTCAGTTTGTAAGGAATGAATAGGAGCCAGTCGGGATTTTCCACTTTTATGGCGGTTACAAGCAGTCCACTCATCAATATAACAACGCCTATGATAAGTATGAGAAACCCTAAAGTTTCGTTATGCCTAGACTCTTCAGCCTTCTCATGCAAATAGTCTCTAAGACTCATGCCTAATTTGTCCTCACAACATTGTCAATAAAATAGTATAACAAGTAAGTTTTATGACTTGCAGCTCAAAACAGAAGATATGAATCCAAGATACTAGTCTTTTATGGCTTCCAGAAAACTCATTACATTCCACAACTTAACTCGAGTGTAAGGCGGCATGTTTGGGTCCTGCGAAATTTCATCTAAAATTGATATTGCGTTTGAGGCACGCACAGCCAAAGTATACTGCGTCGATTGAAGAGCCTCTATGGACTCTTTTGCCGCGCGCCTAATATTTCGTGGAGTTGTAGTGTCTTCAGAAACTAGTCCAAGAACCGTGACTGCCTGCTTAACCTTTTCATCATACTCCTGCAATTTCTTTTTGCTCACCATTGTAGAACCCCCTCAACAATAGACCTAAGCGATACTCAAATTACTAACTCCTTACTAAAAATCTTTGTGAGGCAAAAAGTTGTCGCAAAAAGAAAAAAGCATCAAGTCTATGGCTAACCTTCTTCGCCAAGGCGCCACTCTAACAGAGCTCTCTTGCCCAGCATGTGCCTCGCCACTATTCAAACTAAAAAGCGGAGAACTCTGGTGTGAACAATGCCGAAAACGCGTCATTGAAGTAGGTGAAGGAGAAAATTTAGCAGAGGCAATAAGCCCCACACTGCTCACGACATTGGAATCCACAATCCTTACAAAAATACAAGAAATAGACAAAAAAATGAAAGAAGAAAAGGACCCTGAAAAACTACAGAAACTGGGAACCACATTGACTACGTTGCTCGAAAACCTAGAAAAAGTAAGAAAAACCAAGAAGACTTAGTTTGTGAAGGCGTTAAGTTGCTGGGAAAATACGAAAAATTTCCTCAAATAGTACACGGAATAGGCAGTTTCACCTACAAATTTCCAGCAAGAGAATTGCAACAAGCAATCCTTCAAATTTTCTATAGACTTAACAGAGAAACATACGACTTAAGTGACATAACACATCTCCCATCATCACAGTGCAAGGCTAGTTTTGAAGTTGGCATAGCCGAAGATATTTCATTCAATTTTCTAGATGACGAGGAGCTGGAAAGATTTCAGAAAAGTGTTCAAAAAGATACTTTACATTTTCTCGATTTTTTTTGTGTGGTTCGTTACCATATTGTAAAAATAGACGGGAAACGAGTTCCATTGAGGTTTGACCATTACTTTCTCCGTTTCATATTCTATCAAAGAGACGTGGAGTTGCGAATTGTCCATGAAAGGGGAACTCAACGCACCCACTTAGAAGATTTGGTCAATTTTGTGATAAAGCATATAGACAATGAGCTTGCCAAAAGAAATTTAGAAACACTCGGCAAACGATACTTGCGAACTCTTTGATTGCTTTTAGTGTTTCTCTATGAAATGAAGAACAGTTGCCAAAATGTGTTTTTCGACTTCGCCTGCGGGTCTGTTTCCATCAATAAGCATCAATCTTCCATCTTTCACTAGTTTCAAATAGACCTCTCGAACCTTGCACTGAGTCTGAAAATTCTCCATAATAGACATCTTCCGCCTTAGTCTCTTAAACACAACTTCAGCTGGAATATCAATGTAAACAGCCAAGTCTGGCAAAATAGCGAATTTGTTTATTTCTTCAACCCACTTTAAGTCGAGTCCAGCTGCCCCCTGATAGGCTAAAGAAGAGTAAACATAGCGGTCTGAGACCACGATTTTTCCTTCTCGCAAAGCAGGCTTTATCATATTTTCTACATGTTCAATTCTATCTACTGCAAAAAGAAGTGCTTCTATCACGCTTGGCACTCGTTTCTGGCTTTGTAGAATGTGGGTTCGTATGAGTCTACCAATTTCTCCTGAAGTTGGCTCAGTCGTATAGACAGCATCTAAACCATTGCGCAAAAGATTTTCCACTAATCGACGAGCATGAGTAGTCTTTCCACTGGCATCGATGCCCTCAATACAGATGAATACCCCACGCTTACTCATTGTATTTCACTTATTGGTATAGTAAATCGATTACCTTAAAAATCAAAGGTAAAAACCTTTATTTTTGGCTTTTCGTTGAGACAAACCAAACATGCGCGCGTTATTCCCGACATTTCAAAATCCCATTCTCGCAAGAGAGTGGAGATATCTCCCGAAGAGGCACTATACTAAGGGTGACTTCCAACACTATCATGGGCAAGGCATCTTATTAACATTTGTGAGAGATATCTCCCGTATTCCCGATTGACATAGATATCTCCCAAAGAACACCGTGAATAAAGATGCTTAAAAAGTGTGATAGAGAATTGTTCTATCACCTTTTCTCTATTCTTAGCCTACACAACAGTATTCCATATTGACTGCGTAACAGGCGTGTAGTGGTCTTGTATTTTGTGCAATTCTGATATAAGCTCCTTGATCTCTTTGTGCTCGAAAATTCTCTTCTCCCACTTCTTCATGTCTTCCATGCTTTTGAATTCACACATTTCAACGTATGTGCCAGCTACTCCACCGTATTCTTGCTCGAAAAGTCGAAACGATATCAGTCCTTCAAACAACTTCGGGTCTGCCTTCATAATTTTTTGGAATTTTTTCATCAAAGCCTGAAATTCTGCTCGCTTTCCATCTTTGATCCCGCCTGTTAAAACAAAGACGATACTCATATTTCTGTTCACCTCCACATCTTGCTATTCGTTCACGCTAGGTCAAAATCTAAGTATATTGTCTGGTTCGCCTATAACTTTTCCGCAAAATCAAAAACTGCATGCATGTCACTCACTCGTTGCGGCGCCAGCCGCACAATGCCACTAATGAATATTGTGTGTGTGCATAAAACTTTACCCCCAAATGCATGCGTGCATGCAAATCCACAACACAAAATATTATACAAATACCTTAATAATAATGTTAAAGACTGAATGACTTAAAAAGGAGAACCCAAAAACATGCGACGGCACTGGGGCGAAATCAAAGACCCTGTTCACGGCTATGTCTACATAACAGAAGCAGAAAAAGAAGTTATTGACTCATTTCCAGTACAGCGGCTACGTAGATTGCGACAACTTGCAGGAGCAGAATACGTTTATCCAGGAGCAAATCACACACGGTTTGAACACTCTGTCGGCGTCATGCATCTTGCGAAGCTTCTGGCAGGAAACTCA
>Ga0315314_1003504_pt1 | contig 12241 bp, 8 predicted proteins | sample TDP9_MG_FD_203631 | JGI IMG/M metagenome (GOLD analysis project Ga0315314, IMG submission 203631) | Freshwater sediment microbial communities from Lake Towuti, South Sulawesi, Indonesia - TDP9 | ecosystem: Environmental > Aquatic > Freshwater > Lake > Sediment | place: Indonesia: South Sulawesi...
CAGAAATTCGTAATATTCAATTCTTTCTTCCCAAATTTAAGATTGGCATTCATCCTTTAGGTTGGAGAGGAGTTAGCAAAAAAACCGCTGAAATTGGATGTTCTTATGATCATCCTATAGTATGCCTTCTATTGACGAAGAAAAGCTCAGAATGCATGGAATGCTGAGCACAAGCTTGGAGAAGATAATGAACATTACGAATGATCCTTATCTCCTGAAGAAAGTAAGCCAGAACGCGTATAAGTGGGTTAAAGAGAGCTTGGGTGTGGCGAAAACATTAGAAGCATGGGAAAGGCTATTTGAAGAATTATGCTAATATCCATTCTTCTTGATGATTATCTAGAACTTATTAGAATTGTAGGACTTGGTTCTTCGGTTAAGAAGCTATGAAGATCGTTTTTTTCTTAGGTCTTCCTAACCCCTTCCCAGGCGCTGGTTGGACTAGAATTAGTTTCTTTGCCAGATTTTTTCGAAGAAAGGGACACAAGGTATACATTTTAGGCGCTTTTACACCAAGAAGCTTCAACAAGGCCCAGTCAAAGAATGTAGATGGCGTAAATATCTTTAATCTAACCCCTATGACAGTGTTATATAGCCCACTTACCTTAATGTTCAACGTTTTGTCTTCGATAATCACCCTAGTACCTGTGGTGTTAGCTTTAAAGCCTGAGATGATGATTATATCGGTTCCCAACGGTGAGCCAGCCATAGGAGTTCATTTAGCTTCGAGATTAGCTGGAGCTAAAATAATATATGATTATAGAGATGAGTGGGAGGATAGCACGATTAACCGAGCAAAATCTAAACTATCTAAGTTGTCTTATCGGTTATTGAAAAGGATCATGACTCGCCTCTATATGAGTCGTGTGATAACTGTCACGCCTTACATGGCTAGGAATCTAGAGATGAGAGGTGTAAAAGAAGTCAAGCTACTGCCTAATGGTGCAGATACGACAATATTCAAGCCACATGATAAGGCTTCAATTAGGGAAAGGCTCGGCCTAGAAAAGGATGACTTTATAGTAGTTTACAGTGGTGGCATAGGCGGCTATTACAGGCTAGATGTAGTTGTTAGAGCTCTAGCTAACCTTAACGATAGTTACAAGGATAATGTTAAGCTCGTAATGGTGGGTGGAGGCGAACTACCAGCAGTATTAAAGATAGCCAATGATTTAAGGTTGAATGAAAAGGTAATTTATCTCGGCGTTAAGGATGATCGCAGAGAAATAGCTGAGATCATTTCTGCAGGTGATTTAGCAATAATCCCATATGACAATAACCCGCTTTGGAAAAACACTATTCCAGCCAAATTCTTTGAGTACTGCGCCTGTGGAGTTCCAGTAGTAGCGGCTGTTCACTATGACTCTATTCTCGCAAAGATCATAAACGAATACAGGGTAGGACTGGTCGTCCCCCCAATGAATTCTGCTGCTCTCGCTGAAGCAATATATAATCTATACAAGGACTCCATGTTTAGGACAGAAATCTCAGAGAATGCAGTAAGCTTAGTCGTAAATCACTACGATAGGAACAAGATTGCCAAGGATTTCCTTAGATTATTAGAGGACATGGATTAGAGCAGGCAAACAAATTTGATATTGTTAAGAGAGTAGTAAGCAGTAGATTCCACATCGAATATATGCAACGTAAAAGTCTATGGCGACAAGGGCAGTATCCTGATGAAAAAGTTGAATTGTTGGATGATAAAAGCTGTAGACCTGCTTCTCAGCGCAACACCTCCAATTTTGAGTAAAATGGTCGCTCAGAGGCTTAAGAAGGAAACTTCTAGGTGTCGCTCCTTAGAAAACTATGTTAATCTTGCATTCACATTTTCAGTCGGACCGTTGATACACATTAGACCTATTCAAGTTAGAGAGGAGGCACTTCAGCTGTTGAAGCTTCTGGTTAAGATGCGGCCCAAGGTAGTTCTCGAAATTGGGACGGCTAATGGAGGGACTTTATTCCTATTTTCGCGAGTATCTCACCCTGACGCGGTGATAATCAGCGTAGATTTGCCTCGCAATAAAGGGGGATATGCTCCGTGGAAGACTCCATTCTATAGGTCGTTCACATCACAAAATCAAGACATAAACCTTGTTCGTGGTGACTCCCATGATCCCGATACAATTGAAAGAGTGAAAGAAATTTTGGATGGCAAACCCATTGATTTTATTTTTATCGATGGGGACCATAGTTACAGTGGAGTAAAATTGGATTTTCAGGTCTATAGTAAATTTGTCAATGATGGGCTCATTGCGCTTCATGATATAGTTCCGCGTCCGCCAGAAACAGGATGTGAGGTAAACAAATTCTGGATTGAGATACGAAGCAAATACAGACACTTGGAGATTGTGAATGACTGGTTAGGTTGGGGAGGGATTGGGCTCATCTACATGGGACACGATGTATAGGCGAAAAAACAAATGCTTCCCCATTCGTACGCAGGGAAGCGTTTATGGATTGCCATCTAGCGAATATAGCAAAGCAGCAGAGAAATACTTCGACTATAAAGAATTGGCTAACGAGTTCCTAGAGAAGCTTCGTTAAGGAAATAACTATCTAAATCGGATATTTGCGTTAATCCCTATCCAGGCCGTGACGGTGGAAAGTCATTAATCTATTATTTTTGGGTGAGTTAGACATACATGCTAAAAGTTTTCTTCCCTTCCTTAGCAACAATGGATATGATATTATAGTGATAAATACGTCCCATTGGTCTTTTCCCAAAAAAATTGAAGAGTCACAAACTCCTATATACAATTTATATAAGAGTAGCAAAATTGGTCTTTTCTTTCCACATAGATTAGGATGGTTTGGAAAAGCTTTTTTCTATGGTTTAACCAGGAATAACAAACTTATTAACAAGGTTAGAGAGATCGTTAAGCAAAACCAGGTAGACATACTTTATAGTAGCTGGGGTTCCCACAACTTTCCAGAACTTTCCATAGTCAAAAAGAGATGTAATGCACTTTTAAAAAGAACAGTCTATGAATTTCTCACATACCCTACCAGAACGTACAGTCCTCTTGTAAAAATTGAAAATTACTATAGCAAAGACATAATAAACATTCTAGGAGGACGAATTCACGCTTCAGAAAGAATGTTACGCTATATTAGGAATGTATTTCACCCTCACTTTGGGAGAGATATGGTTTTTTTGGAATGTTTTTGTAAAAAATATTTCTATCGGGAAAGATTGTCACTTCTGTCAGAGAAAGACGGTCAACCACACTTAATATTCATCGGAAGTGACCCTTTTGACATTCATCTACAAATCAGAGAAATAATTCGGAGGAAAATACATATGCACATATGTGAGACAAGTGGGTTTGATGGAATAGGCGGAGCGGACTTAAACAGATTCATTCATATGTTTAATAGATTCAATTATGACAGGTTACAAGATGGGACATTTGCCACTTTCATGACGCAGTTCGACGCTTGCTTAGTTACATATGCCTTTCAAAAAGCATCTGCCTTTGATAGATTCTACAATAGCATTCCAAGTAGATTTTCGTTCGCCTTAACCGCAGGAATTCCCATAACTATGCCCAGAGGTTATTTAAAGGGTTGTGAAGACATCTTAAATGAAAATCAAATAGGGTTCACATATACAGATTATGATGACTTAAAAAATAAGTTAAGTAATAAGGAGTTAATGAATTACTATAGAAGAAATGCGATTGTGAAATCGAAAAAATTCAATTTGGAAGATAACTTTGAAAAAATTGATAAGTTCCTAAAACAGATATGCAATGACTCCATATTATTCTGAGGGCTTTAAGGAAATGACAAAGCAACAGAGAAATACTTTAACTATAAGGAGTTGGCTAACGAGTTCCTAGAGAAGCTGTTCAAAATTTTAGGTGACAATTGATGGAGAAGATCAAAGAGTCCCTTTTGAAAAACTTAGTAATAATTTTAGTATTGGTGGTTTTCTCATGCCTCACCCTTTGGCTTATAGAATCTTGGATAAAGTATCCGCTCGTCATATTTGGAATGTGTGCAATAGGGATGCTCTACATCATATTCAATGACTACGACGTAGAAAGTATCTTCAAGCCGCGTAAGGATCTAGGCTTCATATTGGATGTCCTCCTCATAGCTTCAGCCTCAGCCCTACTAGCCATGAATGTGTGGAGCGTTGAATTTCTTGCGATAATTCAACTTGCTTTGGCCCTGCTTGTCACCTCAATACTGTCAGGATATGCCCTGTTGAACACTTTTGGGATAGTCAAATACTTCTCCAAGCTTGAAGTTTTGGTCTTTTCGTGCATTTTCAGTTATATTTTGACTGGTTTTGCAACTCTAACTTTCCTACCAGTCAATCAGAACATGAGATCATCCCTTATATTGGTCGTATTCATCGTACTTGGCGTAACTTCTGCTTTCAAACATAGGAAGAATATTATCAACGAACTCCCAAGATCGTTTTCCAAAAACATTGACTTTTTGGTCATCTTAGTTGTGATAACTTTCTTCCTCTTATCCTTTACATTCATGTACCCTAACTTCGCTCTTTTGTCAGGAATGGATATTTCAAGACATTATGCAAGTAGCATCATCATGGGCAGAGAACCTGAGCTTCAAGCTAGCTTACAGTATATGCTATTCTTCCTCCATGAATCCTCGTTTCTATCCCTCTCGAATGCATCGCTGATACCTGCACAAACAGCTTTGGTCACGCTTAACTTGATTTTGCCTCTAGCCTTTTACGTAATGACAAAGTCACATTTGGAGAGGTTTGATTCTAGGCTTCCCTCGTTAGCTACGCTATTTTGGGTTTTGTTCACTAACGGTTTAGGTGGCTTCGCTTGGCTCTACTTTGCTGAATTAAAGTTGTCAACAATGGGACTATCCCAACTCCAACTCTTAACTTACACTGCGGACAAAACATACAATGGGACATTTTACGGAATATTTGGGTTATGGTATGTTCCAGTAACGATCTCCTTCGTAATGTTAATGGCTCTAATCTTTCTCATGAGCAAAACCGAGATTTCTAGGCCAAAATACTTTGCTCTATTTTCTATCATGATAGCCTCAATGTACCTTACACACGTAACAGAGGCCGTAGTGTTTGCTCTGTTTTTAGCTGTTTACGGGGTAGTATCAAAGAACGAGAATCTTAGAGTTGCTGATTCTATCAAATCTTCAATAATTGGTTTTCTGTTAGTGGTTGTGATTTACTACATTTTTTCGCTATTTTCTTTAAGATGGACATTTACGAGACCCTTTCAGATTGCACTTATTATCCCTATCTTGGCTTTACTTTTTTCGTTGGCATTTAGACGGTTTGTTGGGCAGAAATTTTCTTTTATTGTAACACGATTTAAGTCTAAGCCTTTCTTGGAAACATTAGTTATTTTGCTCTTTTTTGCGTATATTATTGCCTTCCTTACTTGGGCTTCGGTTACGGATTCCTTTCACACATGGCAGGTTAGTACGATAGGTTTGGTTCCTTGGTTCATGTACCCTCTGATGCTTGGGCTAAATGGTCTGTTTGCGATTATTGCTTTATACTATATCGTTCATGGTAACCGATCTTATGGGGCTTTTATGTTCTTCATCGCCTTTATGGTCTTTGCTTTTATCGCCGGGAAAGGTGTATCGGAGATAAATCTATATTTATTTACTCCTGGTTACTGGGAGAATAGATTCGTATGGTTCATCAAGCTTTCACTTGCAGTTCTAGCCCCTATCCCACTACTAATTTTTATTGATAGATTGAAGAGAAAATTTACGAGCACCAACTTGAAGACGATAGCCTCCGTTGTGGTGATTGGTGCAATCGTTTTTTACGGCGTCCCAACAACATTCCTGAACTTGGAGAACTGGTACATGACGTCCAACAACCCTGTGAATCTGCCTTCATCTGAGGAGATGGATGCGATATCATCGTTAAAGTCAATACTCGAAAAGGACTCTAAAGCTTGGGTGGTAACCGTTACAGACACGTCTGCAAATATAGCTACGTTTGCGGCGCCAGCTGACATGCTTGGTCTTAGGCAGCTCCTTTACACAGAGTTTAACCCTGAGATGGCATTTGTACTACTGTATAGACACCCTGCCAATACTCATCCGTACCTTTATATTCACAATAGGGACCTGGACTATCTTGAGAAGTATAGTGATTGCTTTTTACCACAATACCTACAAACGCTCCCTATAGCCTTTAACAATTCTGTAGCGACGATATACAATGCCTCCAAACCTTCATTCCCACAGCCCAATAGCGATGTTGTTCTTGTAACTCCACTATTAAACATAACATTACAAAGTCAAAGATACATACCCTACTACATTCTGTCACAAAATTTTTGCAACTACACACAGGCTTATGATCTTGATGATAAGCTATTTAGAGGTAAATTGGTCTTATCGTTTGACCCTCCACCAGGTGGCATTCTGACTACCACTTTCAGTGATGAGTTTGACAAAACACTTGATGCTTGGAGCATTAAGAAGGGTGTTTGGAACATCCAGAATGGTGAGCTTTTTGGTGGTGAAAGTGAAAAACTTGGTGAAGGGATGTTGTTCCCAAAGGTCGACCAAGTTCAAAACTTTACGGCAAGCTTCAAGGTTAAACCCATAAACGCAAGCACATCCCAATTGAATTATGTTAGCCTCGTTTATTCGTGGAAAGACATGAACAACTACCGTCTAGCAGACATTCTTTTTAGTACAAATGGCTACATCTACGTTCTCTTCAGGTCATTCGTAGACGGTGTAGAAATAGCACAACCTGAGTGGCCTGGAGTGATTACAGACCTGAAATGGGATTTGGGAAGTGAATATAATATTAGTGTCACAGTTAGCGGAAAGCTGAACCAAATAACTGTCAATGGTAAGACTTACCTTTCAGTTGATATGAAGAACGTAGGTGGATTAATAGGTCTCAGGTATTATCGTTTCTGGCTGGTTTCATTTGACGATCTCTCAATTGAAGTTACTAGGCAGGCCAAGCTAAGGTCCATCGACGATTATCTCAGTTACCTACATTCTGGAGGAAAGATAATAGTCTTAAATACTTACGGATACGGGTTCTTTAAGGATGAACTATTCAAAGGATCTAACTCTACCATAAATGCCACGAAAATTGATGGTCAAAGCTCTGAAATAGACCTCCCGGCTGTCGTGAGTGTACCAATCTTGACATTGAAAGACGACGTGACTCCCATGAGCTATTATGCCTCATCAACAGAGAAAGCTCCATTTATCGTAAGAAAAAGTTTTGGCGAGGGAGAGCTTTTCTATGTGAACATAGATCCAATCGTCAAAAAATTAAATGAAGTCGAGGCTAGAATATTCTATGGGACGTGGGGAAGACTCCTTGAAGAGTTAGAGTTACCCAAATTGGATCCTACAATCAAACCCCTTGATGTAGATGCGTACGTACGTGAAATCTACTTAGGAAAGGATGTGAAGATCGAAACAGAATCACTACTAATCCCACTGAAGCTAGATGTTGAGAAAGTCAACGTCACATCAAGAGATGGTTTCCATGGCTTTAACAATATAATTGGAATGGAAATAGAATCTTACTTAGGATTGATCATAAGCTCAAATAGCACTATCATACGCAACGGCAAGGGCTTTTATGCCATATTGAACATCAACTCTACATTTACGATCGAGCCCGTGACAGGTGTACTAGACGTTGATATCGAGACTGATCAAGGAGATTTTGCAATAAGTGACGTTAGCCAAATTTCAATCACTCCGAGTGACTCGATAGGGCTATTAGCTCGAACACCAACAGTGAAGGCTCAAGAAGCCGAATTCGTCGAATTTTATACCTATGGCTCATTAGAATTGACTGCTAGAACTTACGGTCAGAACCTAAGAGTTGATGGTACAACTGAGTTCAAGATAACACTTTCTGATAGCTATACCATTCTAAAAGATGTGAAGCTTGGTACACAATTGCAACTTGACCCACCTATAGTAATGTTTGACGAATTATCCACGATTCCAGCTGCAATCTTATGGTCCCTAATTATGCTACCTGTATTCCTAAGCGTATTATTCTTATCCACACGCCAGATAAGGATTGTCAGATATGAACAATCAAAACATTTGGAATCTAACAAAAAGATCAAAGTTTAGGCAATGGCGCTGGGCAGAAGTTACAAGAAATCTTCTTAAATGTAGTGATTGGTTCTGGATGTTGGGGGCACCTTCGTTCGATGGATGAACAAAAAGTCTTAAATCTACCTCATGATATGTTCCCAAAAAAACAGCATTTAGAGTCGGTTAGAAGTGTATTCAAAAAGTCAGGAGAGGATGGCAATGGTCCTTGAAATACAGATCGAGGTATCACATATTGATATTTTTCGATTCAGTGTATATGTAGCTCAAAGTGAGCAAAAATGGTGAAAAGCTTGACAGATTGTTTCCCAACCGAGATGATTATTAACAGAATAAAGGATAGGTCGGCAAAGATCGTCGTTGTAGGTCTAGGTTATGTAGGTCTTACTGTTGCTGTCGCTTTTTCCAGTATTGGTTTCAGAGTCATGGGCGTCGACATCGATACGAATGTTGTTAAGACTATTTCCGAGGGTAATAGCCATTTGTCTGAACCCAGTTTAGATGAGCTTGTTAAATCTGTTGTTAATAAAGGCCTGCTCAAGGCAACTGTACTTTACAATGAAGCGATTGAAGTGTTTGATGTGGTAATCATCTGCGTCCCGACTCCTCTTAAAGATAATAACGATCCTGATCTCTTTTATTTAGAGGATGCTTGCAAGAATATCGCCTCGAACCTAGATAGGGGCAAGTTAATCATAATTGCGAGTACCCTTCCTCCTGGTTGTACATTGCATTTCTTAGTACCTTTGCTAGAGAGAGTAAGTGGCCTTAGGTGTGGAGTTGATTTTTACCTAGCCTACTGTCCTGAGCGCATACTCCCAGGTAGAGCGTTTAAGGAGTTTGTGATGAACGCTCAACTTGTTGGGGGATTCAATAAGGCTAGTGGTAAGCTGGGTAAGGCTCTCTTCAAGACTGTCGTCAAAGGACCCATCATAGTTACTGATGTTGCTACCGCTGAAGTCACTAAGCTTGCTGAGAACACCTTTAGGGATGTTAACATAGCTCTAGCGAATGAATTTGCTTTACTCTGCGAAGTCTTAGGTGTGGATGTTAAGGAGGTCGTTCGCCTAGCCAATACTCATCCCAGGGTAAACATACTCTCGCCTGGCCCTGGTGTTGGTGGCTCGTGTCTTCCTAAGGATCCATGGCTTCTGCTACATCCCGCAAGGCTTAAGGGCTTCAGCTCACGAATCATAGCTTCCTCAAGGGAAGCTAACGGCATAATGCCTAAACATATCGTTGAGTTGGTTTTGAAAGGATTAAACGAGGCAGGCAAGAATATCGAGGGGGCTAGGATAGCTGTCTTGGGTACTGCGTATAAGTCTGATGTGCCTGATCATAGGCTTAGTCCATCAAAAATAATAATTGAGGAACTCAAGAGGCTTGCTACGAAGCTTGTTGCTTTTGACCCATATTGTGAGGAGTCCTTTGGAGCAAAGAAGGCTAGAAGCTTGAAAGAAGCTGTTAGGGATGCTGACTGCGTAATCATAGCCACAGACCATACAGAATTCAGAAAAATTAGATTATCTAAATTAAAGAACCTTATGAAGGACATGCCTATCGTTATTGATGGCAGAAGAATCTTAAATCCTTTGGAAGCTAGGAAGCTCGGATACATATACTATGGTGTGGGCTATGGCAAACAGATTTGATATCGTTAAGAGAATGGCAAGCAGTAGGTTCCGCATCGAATTTTGTGCTGAATTTCATCAATAATAAACTGGAATCGAGAAAGGAATCTTAATCTGATAGCTTAAGAACTTGTGATAAAAAGCGACAAGCGACAAATGAGCACTGAAAAACCTTGGATTCTAAGAGGAAGAGCGAAGCATAAACAAAGACGCCGAGCGGAAGTTACAAGAATGCTTCTTAACGCGAGAAATGGAGACTTGGTTTTAGATGTTGGATGTAGCGAGGGATTTGTAGACAGTTTTCTGGTGAAAGGTGTAGGATTGCTTGTAGGTGTCGATACGAATCCTGAGTCTATCTCAGTTGCTAAGTCAAAAGTTACACAACCAAACATATGCTTTGTGCTTGCTGACATAGTAAGTCTACCTTTCAAGAGTAATTGCTTCAACAAAGTTGCTCTCCTTGAAGTTTTGGAGCATCTGCCAAGAGAAACTCAGGAGGCCGGAATTTCTGAAGTTGACAGAATCCTCAAACGAGAAGGCATCTTAGTGATTTCTGTCCCCCACAAGGAGCAGATCACTTACACGCGTTGCATACACTGCGGTAAATTGACTCCTTTGTGGGGCCATCTGCACGTGATGAATGAACAAAAAGTGACAAATCTACTACCACTACATTACGTTCTCTTAAAGAAAAAGTATCTACCGAATTTAGAGTTTATACTTGCGGCAAGTATATTTGAAAAACTACCTTTAGGAATCTGGTTAATACTAAATGATATGTTTAGGAAGATAAGGAAAGGCTACTGGATACTCCTCAAATACAGAAAGTCGGGACTGTCATAAGATTCTTTACAAAGTTCTTTATTCTTAGAATTAGTATTGGTAAGTAATCTCCAGAGCTTTTAGTATCCTAGTTGCTATTGCTGCATCTATTTGCTCAGCTCTATTCCCCTTCTAAGTCTAGACGTGCGCTACGTTTTCGAAAATTGGAGTGACGGTGGTGCTCAATCGCACATTGTAACCGCTGGTATGTCTTGATAAGATTACTGCTAATCGTTCTTCTTGCATCTACCATGTTCATGGTTCCACCAGTTCTAGCCAGCGAATCTTCGCCCTTTGAACCGGAAACAGTTTGGTATATCGGCAAGGATACTGAGACAAAAGGTGATTGGCAGAACGCTGAACAGAGCCCTCTTGGAACATATGGTTCATACGCCCATATTCTACCAAATTCGCCTCTAATAGGTGTACAGGTTCCAGTTGGGGGGTATTACCCTGTTCCTGTGGGAGAAGAGCTTCAACCTATTCCTCCACCACCTCCTGTCTTATGGACGACAAGTCAGTGGGAAGGCCTTCATTACTATTCTGATTACGGTGGACTGGACGGTTCTTACAGAACAGATCCTCCCTACTGGGACGAGTACGTTGGTTCTCCCTCTCCTTTGGATCCTCCAGTAACCTACTCATTAAGTGGAACTATTTATAATGCTGATGGTTTATTGGTTCAATATCCAACATTCGAATGGGTATGGGACGACTGGGGTTCAACCGATCCTAGAGCAGTTCACTTCAAGACAACTATACCTGAAGTTGGAGGTCCTGGTACAAGATTGACTTGCTGGGATTGTGGTAGTGAAAGAGGCTTCCCATCAGATGGCTACTTCAACGCAACTTTGGCCTTTCCATCTGGCGAATTTATGCTATCTCTATACGCTTACGATAAAGAAGGTTATTCACGCACAAGTGAGACTATATACATAACGGATACAGATGGTGCTGTTCTAGAATCAGTTGAGATTGGAGGGACGGAATTCGACGATGGAATCTATGTTCAGTTCTGGGTCATTGGACCGACTACAGTCGTGGTACAGGTAAAGAAAGATTCAGAATCGATCAACGCAGTGCTTTCAGGGATTTTCGTTGATAAAGGTTACGTGACTACTTTCGATATCTTACCCGAAGTTGCATGGATCATAGTGGATGGGGTTAACTATACTGCTAACGAGTTACCAAAGTCCTTCATATCAAAAGCTGGATCGACTCACACTTTCTTAACTGCTTCTATGATAAATGGGACTGGGACTCGATATGTTTTTACACAATGGGACGATGGCTCTAAAGAAACATCAAGGACTATAGTAGTTGATAGTTCCAAAACATATACTGCCCAATTCAAAACTCAACATTTCTTGACAGTCGATTCTCCATATGGTAATCCTCAAGGAGAGGGATGGTATGATGAAGGTTCAATGGTCAACTTCTCCGTGACAACCCCTGTAGGAATAATAGTCCAACAGGTATTCACTAGTTGGAGCGTTGATTCAAAAGCAACTACCTCATCTGCCACCATAATTATGGATAGACCTTACACTGTAGTAGCGCAATGGAAGACAGATTACACTCAGCTCCTTATAGTCGTGGGCATTGTGATCATGACGATCGTTGCAGTCTCTGCATTATACTTGAAAAGAAGAAAGCCTCAAATTTCTTCTGAAGCTTTAGCATCATGATCGATTGGG
>Ga0315314_1003505_pt1 | contig 12240 bp, 9 predicted proteins | sample TDP9_MG_FD_203631 | JGI IMG/M metagenome (GOLD analysis project Ga0315314, IMG submission 203631) | Freshwater sediment microbial communities from Lake Towuti, South Sulawesi, Indonesia - TDP9 | ecosystem: Environmental > Aquatic > Freshwater > Lake > Sediment | place: Indonesia: South Sulawesi...
TCCTGCAGAGAAAAGGTGTTAAATTCTCCTCAGGCTGGGATGGCGTGCTGCGCGGCACGATTCCGATTAATGCTGGAACATCGAGCTCATCAGCGTTGGTCGTAGCCTGGAACAAATTTTTGTTGGAAGCAGCAAAAGACAGGCGTGCCCATTCCCCGGAAGAAATCGCTGAGCTAGGATTTTTAACTGAAGTCGCTGAGTTTAAAGAGCCCGGCGGTAAAATGGATCATTACACTTCGGCGCTCGGCGGTGTTGTCTGGATTCAGTTCGATGAGCCGATGAAGGTTACGAAACTCGCCAACCCTCTCCATAAATTTGTCCTGGCCAACTCGCTCGAGAAAAAAGATACGACAGGAATGCTGGGTTTTGTTAAAAGCAATGTCCTCGAAGGCGCAGCACAAGTCCAGAAAAAGATCCCGAGTTTCAACCTTAAAAGCCCTCTCACGCCTGAAGTACAAGAAGAAATCGACAAACTTTCACCTGACCAGCGCCGGCTTCTCAAAGGAACTCTCCTCACCCGAGATTTGACCAAAGAAGGCGCAGCTCTGTTTCAAGCTGAAGAATTCAACCACAAGCGATTCGGAGAACTGCTCTCTTCCCAGCATCAGGTCCTGAAATTCTATCTCCAGATTTCAACCCCAAAAATAGAGCGGATAATAGAAGCCGCGGTCAATGCAGGAGCATTCGGAGCGAAAATCAATGGCTCAGGAGGAGGAGGCTGCATGTTTGCTTACACACCCCATGAGCCAGAAAAAGTGGCTGAGGCCGTGGAAAAAATCGGAGCCAAAGTGTATATTGTTCACGTTGACGAAGGAGTGAGAAGAGAAAATTCGTCAATAATGAAGATAAACGAGCCAATTTTTTAATTTATGAAGTTGTTCCTATTCCCCAAGATCTCATTGGCCCTGATTCCAGACTGGGCTCCAACATGAACTTTGACTCGGAATTAGAGAAAGAGAGGCTAAAAGAGGAATAATGATCAACGCCACACAAATCAGAAGAGGAATGGTCATTGAAAGGGAAGGGAATCTCTACAAAGTTCTGGATGTTATCCATATCACGCCCGGAAGATGGAAAGCGATGGTTCAGACAAAGCTGCGCAGCCTCAAGGATGGAACGCAGATTGAATACAGATTCCGCTCAGAGGACAGGGTCGAGCAGGCGTTCCTGGAAGAAGTGGAGATGGAGTTTCTGTATCAGAGCGGCGATGAATATATCTTTATGAACCTGGAAAATTATGACCAGGTCAAAATGCCACTCGATGTGATCGGCGAGGCAGTGAAGTATCTCGTGCCTAACATTGTTTTCACTGTTGAATTTCATGAAGGAAGGCCGGTTGGGGCGCGGCCGCCTCTGACTGTCGAATTAAAGGTCGCCAAGACAGAGCCATTCCTTAAGGGCGCGACGCAGTCAGCTCAGAATAAGCCCGCCACGCTCGAGAATGGAATGGTCGTCACCGTCCCTCAATTTATTAAAGAAGGGGATGTGCTCAGGATAGACACCCGCGAAGACAAATACCTCGAACGCGTTAAAAGTGCTTAATTCAGGGGCACAATATCCATTCCCCCATTTTTTATTATTATTTATAACAAAGTCGGGGATGTATTGATAAATCCAGTCAAAAAAACTCAATTAGTATGTCTCTCATCTTGACGGAAATTTAAAGCAGGTATTTTATTTCTGAATTAAAAATAAAGCTATATAAATTGAGTTAGAGAACTATCCAAGCAATCTGCCCCAGAATTATGTCAAATGTGTAGGAATGACTCCTTAAATTGACTCTCTTATTGAGAACCGTCCCGGTACCGTCCCCTTTTAAATTGACTCTCTGAAGACAGAAACGTTGCCGGAGCTGTCCTTGATCATGACCGTGATTAAATTGTCTGAATTTGCGGCCAGCTTCACTAGAAACTTAAAGCTCTCCTGCTTTGAATCGCAAATTCCATCCTCCGGGAAAACCAGGCGCCAGTCATCAGGCCGTATCAAATATTTCACTTCTTTAATTGAAGACAGCACATCCTCAACCTGGAAAGCCACGTTCAGTCCATTCTTGTCCTTAACAGCTTGAAAGCTTTTGACCCCAGGAGGCGTATTATCAATGACTAGAGGCGCGCCCACCTTCTCTGCCTGCTTCTCAAGCTCAGGCGGATTTGAAGGCGAATCAGAAGCCACAACTTTTATAAAGTAAACTCCGTCTGGAAAATTTACTGTGTTAAAAGCAAAAACACTCTCTGTCCATTTCTCCTCAAGCAACCGCCAATTCTTCTCCCCTTCCTTCCTCAGAAATATAGAAAAGAGTATCGTGTCCCCGTTTTCATCAGAGGCGTCCCAGTCAACGGTCTGAAAACCTTTGCGCTCGACTTTCTTGGGCAGCATCAGCATCTTCTCGTCTTTTTTAACCTGGTCAGGATTCCTTCTCTCCATTCCCCAGATTATCTCTTCCTGCTCAGGCGGTTTGAGATAGACTTCATTCGGGCCGAGCAATTCAACCTTGGCTATTACAGGCGCTAAGTTTGTCTGCAAAAAGAAAAGATTGACTTTCGAAAGCGCAGGCGACAATCTGCCGGACTGAGCCTTAAACAGCACCTTGAACTGGAGGTAGCGGGCTCTTGGGCTTAAAATCTGTTCTCCTTCCTTTTTTTGATAGGGCGGAGACCAGTCGCTCCAGGTCTGGTTAGGCTCAAAAGAATTCCCGCTCCGGGACTGTAATTGAAGAGTCGCGCCTTGTGGCATTTCAGCGTCCCAGCTAACCTTCCCCCAGGAAGAAATTGTCCTTGAATCTAGAACATAGCTCAGATATTCTCCGTTGAATCTCTGCTCAGGGAAAAGAGCACTCAACTGTGAGGGATTGTTGGCAAGTAGATAAATTTTTGACACAGCAGGAAAGAGCGCATAGACCTGCTCTGAATTTTTCTGGAGGAGTAGAGAGATTTTCTCATTTTTATCCAAAGAGTAAACCCTCCCTTTATTCCCAGTCCCGAAGAGCAGTCTTTTTTCTTCCTTGTTCCAGAGGAGGCTGTAAATGAGCTCTTCGCTTGAGTTCCAGAGCCGCTTGGACATTCCATCCGGACTAATTTTATAAAGAGCGCTAGGCTCTTTCTGCCCAGAGACAGGAACTCCGACAACTCTCGAAGGTGTGGCTGTCTGAGCAGGAGCAGTTGTTGGCTGTGCGGCTGTGACCTGGGCCACAGAAATAATGACTTCAGCCTGGGTCAAAGGGCTAATGGCTGTGACGTCCTCTTTTTTCGCTTTGGAAGAAACTCCTCCCGCGCCAGCATAAATATTCCCCTCATCATCGAGAGCAATGCTTTTTACTTCCTCAAAAGGGGATTCGAACAAAACAGAAACTTTGCCTGTTTTTGTAATGCGGTAAATGAGGCCTTCTCCGCCGCTCCCGGCCAGAAGCTCCCCGTTTTTATCCACCTTCAAGCAAAGGATATGGTTCTCCTCTGCTTTAAGAATCATCTTCCCTTCTGCCTGCGGAGTTATTTCATAGATTCCGCCGCTCTCGCCCACTGCAGCCAGCAGATTCTCATTCTCCCGAAAAAGTAACTCCCAGATGTATTTTTCCTGGGGATTAAAAAACACTTCTCCTGTCCCTTGCGCTGTAATTTTATAGATTTTGCCGTTCGGCGATGTGCCGGCATAGAGAATTCCTTTTTTATCCTGGGCAAGACAGGTGACATCCATCTCTGCTGATTGAAAATAGAGCTCGACCTTTCCCTCTTTGCTGATTCTATAGATTTTCCCTCCATGTCCTGTGCCGAGATAAGCCGCACCATCCGCGGCCAGAAAGAACGATAAATAAAATTCCTCAGAGGGAGCTTCTATTTTTTCTTCTCTTGGAGAAAGGGAAAGAACGCCTTCAGCTGAGATGGATACACCCTCGAATTTTCCTTTGAGAAAATCCTCATAAGTTCGGATTTCCCATTTTTGGGGGATAACAGCCAGAAGTCCTAAAACCAGGAAGGCACAAAGACAAACAATAACTGAAACTCGTTTTTTCATTCCCTTTCTCTCCTATTTTCTGATTTTGATCGGAATAACAGCCATTCCTTTGAAGACATAATCAACGGGCAATTGATACTCATTAAGCGTGGACAGGCTGAGCTCAGTCGGAGAAGATGCTGCCCGCGGCGAGGTGAACATCGATTTCATCGTTGGCGGAAGATTCGGCATTTCTTCGCCTTTAAGGAAAAGACCTGGTTTGGAGGCAATGACCTTAAAATAAATGCGGTTATTCTTTCTGAGGTTGTTGAGAATCCGGATGAGCTGATTAAAACTTCGAGGGACAAAATCTTGAGCCTTATAGAGGCTCATTTCAACCTGATGCATGGAGGCTGCATCGGCAACGACCAGTTGAAATTCTGAGCCAGAAGGAAGGGTCGGGGCCAGAATAGGGACTACCTCGACAAAGCTCTTTTCCTTAAAAGTGCGAAAATAAATTTTTAGCTCAATCCTTTCTCCAGGCAAGACCTCATATTTGTCGAGCCAGATTCGTTCCAGGTAAGAAAATTTGGGCTGCTCAGAAGACCTGATAGTTAAATCAATTTTGAAGATGCCTACATCTTTGAATTCATTGTTTGATAAAAAGTAGATGACGGCGGTCATGATGCCTGAGAGGTCCTGCATAGATGTATTGAAATTCCCCGAATAAAGGTCCTCCAGATGAACACTTGGTTGGTTGTCCAGGTAAATATCTGCCTCCATCTCAAGCGACAGATTTCCAAAGGCCCTCTCCTCGCTAGAAAGGAGCGAGAGGAGGGTGACATTGACCAGGGCCGGGCTTAAGATTTTGTCGTTGACGATTTTTAACTTGAATTCCTTGAAGACATTATTTTCCCCGGCCATGGTTATGTTCAGAGGAATGAGCTTCGGCATCCTGCCTATTTCGCCCAAAGCCCCGGAAGTGCGGTCCTGAGAAAAACTTCCGACTATCTGCTCTGTGTTTGTTAACTTGAAAGAACTCTCAAGGCTTGGGATGACAGTCACAACTTTTGCCTTGGCCATGGCATAATCAACTGCGCCTAAATTGTAGAGAGGATGGCCAAAGGCTAAAACTAAATTTTTATCCACATAAGTCACAGTTCCCACGGCTGACATGTCCAGGTCGCCGCTGATAAGCTGAATAGCCACTGGCTCGCCTTCCTGAAAAACAGGGCTTGGAGGCGGAGTCGATTCAAGAATTTGCCCGCGGCCTCCTGATTTTACAGGATAAAATCCAAGTTTTGAAAAAAGTGGCTGAGCTCTCTCGACAACGTCCGAAGAAAAACCGCTGAAGACAAGAGGGATTCGAAGGGGAGTGCAGGTTTGCCCTTCAATGATAAAATCCTGCTTAGGGTAAAAAAGGTCTTTGTAAATCCCAAAAAGGTCTTCAAGGGAGAGCGACTGGCGGAAAGTAATTCTTGGGGGAGAAAAAGAGGAAGGCTTTATTCTTTCTGTGGAAACCGAGAGCATCTCTCCGATCGGAGTAATCCCGGCAATCGCTTCTTTGGCATATGGAAAACTGTAGGCGATGGCACCGATGAGCTTGCCCTCGATGTAAACAGGGCTTCCGCTCATGCCAGCAATAACACCAGTCTTATCGAAATTCATGCCTTTGAGCTTGGCCAGAATGATATTTTTTTTAGGCTGAATGTTGTAGAGGACACCTATGATCTCAACCTCAAACTCCTCAATTTTATTCTCAGCAAAAACTGTCTTCCCGCTCCCTTTCATCCCGGCTTTGACCTGTTCCAGGGGCATGGTGAGAGTTAGGGCCTCGCTCGAGGCGAAGCAAAAGAGCAGCCAAACCGAAACGATCAGGAATTTATTGATATTTTTTCTCATCTTATTACCATTTGTCTTTAAGCACTATAATTCTACTCCAACTCAATTTCTTAGAAAATAGAGTAAACATATTTTCTCCGTGATGAAAGAGAAATAATTTTGAGCTTGAGATTTATCTTTTAATTAATAAGCCCTACGAGATTCCCGACTTGTCTGAAGCTTTCCAGAACATAATCCAGCTCTCCGTCTGAATGAGTGGCTGAGTAGCTCGTCCGGATAAGCGACTGCCCTCTGGGTACAGCCGGATAGATAACAGGATTGGTGAAAATTCCTGCTTCCCTCAGGCCCTTCCAGAGCATAAAAGCCTTTTCATCATCGCCGATAATAACAGGGACGATCGGCGTTTCTGTCAGACCTGTGTTGTAACCCATGGCTTGGAGGCCGGATTTCATTTTATTCGTGATCTGCCACAACCTCTGCCTCCGTTCCGGCTCAGTCTCGATGATATGCAGCGTGGCGAGCACCGTGGCCACCGAAGCAGGAGTGATGCTAGCGCTAAAAATTAGCGAGCGGGCAAAATGCTTGATGTAGAAGATGACTTTCTTAGTCCCGGCCACAAAACCGCCTAGAGAAGCAAAGGACTTGCTGAATGTTCCCATGATGATATCAATGTCATCCTCAACGCCGAAATGCTCGGAAGTGCCGCGGCCGTTTTTTCCCATGACTCCGATTCCATGCGCATCATCAACCATAACCTTGGCCCCATATTTTTTAGCCAGCCTGACGATCTCAGGCAGGTTGGCCAGATCGCCTTCCATGCTGAAAACTCCGTCGACAACAATCAGCTTCCCTGTGTCTTCGTCTAGCGACTTGAGGATTCTTTCCAGGTCGGTCATGTCGTTATGCTTGAATTTATAAATATTTCCAAAAGATAGTCGGCAGGCATCAATGATGCTGGCATGAACCATGCGGTCAGTGATGACGGCATCGCCTTTGCCGATGAGCGTGGAGATGATTCCCTGGTTGGTCTGAAAACCTGTGCTAAAGGTCAGGGCAGCTTCCTTCTTCATGAATTTGGCCAGCCTTTCTTCCAGCTCGACATGAATGTCGAGCGTGCCGTTGAGAAAGCGGGAACCGCAGGTGGCCACTCCGTATTGATCAATAGCATCCTGCGCTGCCTTTTTCACCCGTGGGTCGTCAAGCAGGCCGAGATAATTATTGGAGCCGACCATGATCATCTGTTTGCCTTTAACCTTGATCTTGTTCGCTTTGACTTCTTGAATGGGCGTAAAATAAGGATACATATCAAGAGCCAGGGCTTCTGCAGCTCGGTTGATGGTTATGTTCGAGCATTTATCAAAAAGGTCCATACATTTTCCTCCTCACTTGAATTTTTTTTACCATCTTACTTTAATTTGACCGCCTGAAAATAATTTCATAAAATTTTAAGAAAAATGAAAGTTCTTGTCACCGGCGGCACAGGGTTTATCGGAAGTCATCTTGTCGAATACTTGTTGGCCAAGGGCATGGACATCTATGCTCTTGTCCGTGATTTAGATAACCTTAAATATTTAAAAGGCCTGAATGTGAATTTTCTCAAAGGAGACCTTTTCTCCATTCCGCCTTTGCCCTCCGACATCCGATGCGTCTTTCATCTTGCCGGAATGACCAAAGCTTTAAAATTGGCCACTTATTATACTGTAAACGAACAAGGAACGGCAAGTCTTTTTGAGAACCTTCGCCAGCAGCGGATTTTTCCCAAGGTCGTCTATCTTTCAAGCCTTGCTGCTGCCGGCCCTTCAGAAGGAAGCCAGGCCCGCAAAGAAACTGACCCTCCGCATCCTGTCTCTCCCTATGGCGAAAGTAAATTGAGAGGAGAGAAAGAGGCCTTCAAGAATAAGCATGAATTTCCTGTGGTCATTCTGAGATTGGGAGCTGTCTTCGGACCCCGAGACATAGATTTTCTAAGCTATTTTAGATTTATCAAGAGCGGCATCCTTCCCTCCTTTGGTTTCCGGCCAAAATGGCTCAGCATCTGTTATGTCAAAGATGTGGTGAGGGCTCTCTATCTAGCAGCTGAGAAAGAAATCAAAAGCGGAGAAATCATTAACATCGGCGACCCCCATCCTTATTGCTATGATGAAATCGGGGAGTTGGCCGGAGAGGTGATGGGGAGAAAGCCAAGAAACATCATCTTCCCTATGCCTGTTGTCTATCTCATAGCTTTAGCCACAGACTTGGTGTGTCTTTTCACAGGAAAGACAAACATTCTCAGCCGGCATAAATATAAAGAATTGAAACAGTCAGGCTGGGTTGCTGACGTCAGCAAGGCAAAGGAAATGCTGGGATTTGAAATTCAATATTCTCTTAAAGAAGCGGCTGAGGAAACCTTTAGCTGGTACCGCGAGCACAGATGGCTTTAAAACTAATACTTCTTTTTAACAGTCAGGCGAGTGGAAAAAGTCGCTCGAAATTTTGATGAGCTTTTAAAACACCAGCCTTCCATTTTTGAGAAGGCGAAATACTTGACTTTGCCTTCGAGCCTGTGAATACCTCGCTTCGCCTTTAAGCTTACGGTAAAGGGGATTTCAATCGGTTTATTGAGATTGAGGTATTCCTTTCCTTTTTCCGTTAAAACCTCAATGTCCAAATCAGAGGCTGTAAAAAAATTTTTGGGAAAGACTAGCTCTTCATTGGGGACAAATTCGATAATAAACGAAGGCTGGGGGGTGATTTCAGTGCCTTCCTTCAGGCTGAATTTGAGAATAACCTTTCCTTCCTCTCCCCGGGAAAGCCTGAGGGGACTGATGCTGCTCTCAACACTTAAGATTTCCTCTGCTCCGCTTAGAAGGAAAGAGGGGATGATGAGCCAGAGGATGATGCCTAAACCCAAACAAAAAGCTCGCTTTTTCATAAGCTTAATTCCCTTCCTTCTTATCCAAGGGGAGTTTATCCTCAACATTTTATTGAGTCAAGCAAAAGAAGAAGAAAATTGCTTGATTTTTTTATCTCTTTATTATAATTATCAGCATTAGATTCAAATGACTAAAAGAGCCATCATCACCGGCACAGGCCATTACGTCCCGCCAAAAGTTATAACTAATTTTGATTTAGAAAAGGTCATGAACACTTCCGACGAATGGATTCGCCAGCGGTCAGGAATCGTTGAGCGGCATTATGTCGAGCCAGGCATCGGAAGCTCTGACCTGGCCTATGAGGCAGCTCTGCGAGCGATTGAAAGCGCTAAGTGCGACAAATCTGAGGTCGATTTCATCATCGCCGCCACTCTCTCCCCTGACCATTACTTCCCGGGCATCGGTGTCCTGGTCGAAGCAAAATTGGGGCTCGCTGGCATTGGAGCCCTGGACGTGAGGAACCAGTGCAGCGGGTTTATCTATGCGCTTTCTGTGGCTGACCAGTACATTCGATGCGGAACGTATAAAAAAATTCTGGTCGTGGCCGCTGAAGTCCAATCAACAAACTTGGATTATTCGGACGAAGGAAGGGATATTGCTGTCCTTTTTGGAGACGGAGGTGCAGCGGTCATCATCGAACCCAATGAGAAAAATGACGAGCGGGGCATCCTGTCCACGCATCTTTTTTCTGACGGAAGGTTTGTTGAGGATTTATGGATGGAAAATCCAAGCCCCAAAAAGAAGCCTGTCTTCACCGCGGAAATGATCGAAAACAGGAAATTCTTTCCCCGCATGGACGGAAAGAAAGTCTTTGTCAACGCCTCAGAAAAAATGCCCGAAGCAGTCATGATCGCTCTTGAGCATAACGGCTTAGCCATTGAGGATGTCTCGCTGCTCATCCCCCATCAGGCTAATGACAGGATTTCCCAGATGGTTGCGCACAAACTGAAAATTCCCTTTGAAAAAGTCCTGCGCAATATCGACCGCCTGGGTAACACAACCGCTGCTTCCATTCCCATTGCCCTGGATGAGGCTGTCAAACAAGGAAGAGTCAAAGAAGGCGACATCATCGTCCTTACAGCTTTTGGGTCGGGATACACATGGGCCTCGGCAGTCATCCGCTGGTAAACGCAAAAACCGAAAGAAAGGATTGCCTCTCTTTGCAGTTTGTGCTAGATTTTGGCATGATTTTTGCTTAATAAAACTTGGATTTTAATGAATTTAGTCATGGATAATTTTCAAAAACAAAAAAGCTTTTTGAGGAGGGATTCATGAGGAAAAGGTTTATTCTATTCCTTCTGACAGTATCCGTTCTATTAAGCTTTGGATTGGTTCTTTCCCAGCAGAACAAAGAAGACGCCAAGTTCGCCAAGAGTCTGGAAATATACTTCGATGAAATGTGGAAGTTCTACCCGACCTCTGCCACTCTGGCCGGTTATTACAAATACAACGATAAACTAGAAGACCTGAGTTCAGGCAATATTGAAAAAAGGCTTGAGCAGCTTGATCTTTTGAACAAAGAATTCGTCATAAAAGTTGCCAGAGACAAGCTGAGCCCTGAATTTCAGGTTGATTTTGACATGATCAGGGATGCCATCGACCTTGAAATCATGAGGCACGAGAATATAATCCCCTGGGATTACAGTCCAATTTTTTATAATGAGATTATCTTCAACAGTATCCATAGCCTCCTCAACAAAGAATTTGCTCCTCTTGATGCCCGAGTCAAGAGCGCCACAGAAAGGGCAAAAAGATTGCCTGATCTTTTGAAGCAGGCCAAAGAGAATTTAAAGACTCCTGCTCAAATTATTACAGAGACAGCTATTAAACAATTTCCTGCTATTCTTAGCTTCTACAGGAATGAAATCCCTGGGCTTGTGGAAAAAGCGATGCCTGAGGTCAAAGCCAAATTTCAAGCAGAGCTGGCCAAAGTTCTTCCAGCCCTGGATGAGTATCAGAAATACGTCCAGAATGAGCTTTTAGCAAAATCAACAGGAAATTTCAGGCTTGGACCTGAAGTCCACTTCCGATTTTTGCGCCTGAAATGCCAGGGCAGTCTCCTCATTGACGAATTTAATGCCAGAGCCAAGGCTGATTACAACAACATCAGACGGGAAATGGCTATGGTTTCCATGCCCTTTTATAGAATCATGTATCCCAGTATCAACATGGAAGCACTTTCCACCCAGTACAAGGAAGATGACCTCAGGAATATCTTTATCAAAGGTGTCCAAGATAAAATTAAAGGAGAACATGTAGCCAAAGGAGAATATATCAATAAGATTAAGACAGCTTCGGATGAAATTAAAAGCTTTCTTTCTAAAAACAAGCTTATCGAGATGCCTGAAGAGAATCTGGCCATCGAGCCTATGCCCGCAGCATCAAGAGGGCCAGTCTGGGTACGCCTGCTTTCTCCAACTCCCTATGAAGCCCATAACTCTTATACCTGCCAGGTCAATCCCATCCCTGATGATTGGGCAAACGATCAAGCCCAGTCTTTCCTCGAGGAGCAGAATAATTTCTACATTTATTTCTGGACTGTGGAAAGAATCTATCCCGGCCCATTCTTCCCCCTGTTTTTCACCAGGAAAAATCCTTCACTGGTAAGAAGGATCTATCCCAACCAAGCCTTGATTAAAGGTTGGCCGCTCTACACAGAAGAAATGCTGATTAACGCTGGCTTCGGCAACTACGACCTCAGGCTGCGTCTCAACCAGCTCAAGCTCCAGCTTAAGGCTGTGATGGATTTTCAGCTTGAATTGAATATTCATCAGGGAACCATGACCAAAGAACAGGCCATCGCCTATATGACCAGAGGAGGATTCCAGACCCAGGCTGAAGCAGAAAGAAAATGGACCTTGATTTGTCTTAACCCTGGCGAAGCAGCTTATACTTATATCGGTTACCAGGAAATCCTGGATATGGAAAAGGACTACAAGAAGCTCAAGGGCGATGCCTTTAGCCAGAAGGAATTTCTCCAAAAGCTTCTCAGTTTCGGTGCACTTCCTTTGCATAACTTGAAAATCCGCATGGCCCAATAAACCAGTTCAAGCAAAGCTAACAACAAAATTTAATCCTTAAACAATCTGCTTAAAAAAAGATGTTACATTTATTAACGTCTGTGTAAACTATTCTTACACGAGTTCATGAAGGACAAAAAGAACTGGCCCTTCCTGTCATTATCCATTTTATCTTTTTGTTTGAAAAAATAATTTTTCAATGCTAAGATATGACCGCTACGAGCTAAGAAGATAGGTAAATGACAAACGATCGATGAACAAAACGGCCGCTCAAGCACCCGCTCTTTATGATCTTTACAAGGCTATTCTTAAAGACCTCGATGAAGTCGAAGAGAAGCTCAAACAGATAGCCGGCTCCCCCAACCCGCTCATCTCAGAAGTCAATGCCTATCTCTTTCAAAAAGCCGGCAAGAGAATCAGGCCCGCCCTCCTCATCCTCTGCTCCAAGCTCCTCGATTACCAAGGAAAAGACAATATCTTTTGGTCAGCCATCGTTGAACTCATTCACACCGCAAGCCTCATCCATGATGATATTG
>Ga0315314_1003506_pt1 | contig 12234 bp, 11 predicted proteins | sample TDP9_MG_FD_203631 | JGI IMG/M metagenome (GOLD analysis project Ga0315314, IMG submission 203631) | Freshwater sediment microbial communities from Lake Towuti, South Sulawesi, Indonesia - TDP9 | ecosystem: Environmental > Aquatic > Freshwater > Lake > Sediment | place: Indonesia: South Sulawesi...
TCTATCTCTTTCTCTTAGAAGAATATGTTTGCCTAGCTTGTTAGTCGTTTGCTAAGTGTACGGTTGAAAGCACGCAAATCTCATCTGCAATGGGTTCCTTCTGCCAGCGACCTATCGAACCACTATCATTGAAATATCGTTGACATTCGTACCTGTCGGCCCCATCAGTACTAGATCGCCGATCTCCGAAAAGAAATTGTATGAGTCATTTTCGGCCAGATACTCCTGAGCAGTCAGTCCCATTTTCTTCGCTCTGGCCAATGTTTTTCCGTCTACTATTGCCCCCGCTGCATCAGTTGGGCCATCTACGCCATCTGTGCTTGCAGAAGCCAGAACAATGCCATCCATGCTGTCCAGTCTTGATGCGGCCGCTAATGCTACCTCTTGATTTCTTCCCCCTGATCCCTTTCCAGTAACAGTCACCGTAGTCTCTCCGCCAGCCACTATGCCAGCGGGCTTTCGAACGGGGTTTCCAGACGAAGAAACTTCACAGGCTATTGACGCCAGCATTGTCCCGACGCATCGGGCCTCCCCTTCAAGGGTTGAAGTAAGTAGGATGGTGTTCAAGCCTACCGAATTGAGATGCCTGCAGGCTGCCAGACTTGCAGTCGCGTTGTTTCCAATAACGACGTTGTATGCCTTCTTGAACGCCTCGTCATTTGCCTTAGGTGTCTCAGAGATAAGGTGCTTCTCTCCATCTGACAGAACCTTTCGGATGGATTTCGGCACATCATCCCATAGATCATATTTCTTCAGCACCATTATGGCGTCGGTGAAGGTTGTTGGGTCTGGGACTGTCGGGCCTGATGCAATGAACTCCAAGCGGTCGCCCACGACATCAGAAAGAACGAGGTTCAGGATTGTGGCTGGATGGGCCTTCTTCGCAAGCCAGCCCCCCTTGATGTCAGATATGTGCTTTCTGACTGTGTTGATTTCATCTATTCTCGCACCGCACTTCAGAAGCGCTTGCGTGATCTCTTTCTTTTCAGCGATCTGGATATCGTCTCGGGGTAGTGGCATGAGGCTGGATCCTCCGCCTGAGATCAGGCATATGATTAGGTCGTCCTGTCGTGCCTGCGCGGCCATTTCCAACATACATCGCGCTCCGTTGACTCCGGCTTCATCCGGGATTGGATGGCTTGCTTGATGCAGTTCTATGATGTCCGTTCTGTTCTTGTTGGCATATGGAACTGTCACGAATCCATCTGTGATGCGTCTTCCTAGTACATGCTCCACACCTTCTGCCATCGAACCACTTGCTTTGCCGGCACCTATTACGTAGATTCTCTTGAATTGTCGCAAGTCGAATGAATATCCATTGATGTGAATAACGGAATTCTTGAGCGACAATCTTGACTCCAGTAGGCGCTTCGGGTCAACAGAGTTCACTGCGGATTCGATGCTGGTCAACGCTAGAGCTCTCGCTTCTCTGTTGAGAGCTGTTTCTCCATTCATCACTAGCTGGTCCTTGTTCACTATGCCTATCATATCGACGACTCGGCCGTGATTTGTCGAAATCCAACATCTAGCCTGTGATAAGTGAGTGTTAATAAACAGTTGCATCAATCAAATCCACGTGAGTCTCATGCCGAAACCGAAAGTCTACGTCACCCGTCTTCTTCCTGAGAGAGGTCTAGCCAAGATAAGGCGGAATTTCGACACGGAGGTGTGGGAAGAATACAGTCCACCGCCGAAACGTGTCATAGTCGAGAAGGTCAGAGACATCGACGGTCTCGTACCTCTTCTATCAGATCCCATCGACGCAGAAGTGTTTGATGCAGCGCCAAAGCTGAAGATCGTCGCGCAGATGGCTGTAGGCTTCGATAACATCGATGTCAAAGAAGCAACTAGGAGAGGAGTATGTGTAACGAACACGCCCGAAGTTTTGACGGAGACTACAGCGGATTTCGCTTGGGCGCTTCTCATGGCCATGGCTAGGCGTGTCGTCGAAGCAGACAAGTATGTTCGTACAGGGCAATGGAAAGTGAGCTGGCACCCTAGCATGCTACTGGGTCGAGATGTTCACGGTGCTACATTGGGGATAGTTGGTGCAGGGAGAATAGGCGCGGCATTGGCAAGGAGAGCGAAAGGGTTTGACATGGAGATTCTTTATCATGATGTGGTCCCTCGTCCAAATCTTGAGAAGGATTTGGGAGCAAAGCGTGTTGACTTGGATACCCTTTTCAGAGAATCAGACTTCGTGAGCGTGCACGTTCCGCTAATGAAGGAGACTTACCACTTGGTCGATGCAAGGAAACTTAGCCTTATGAAGAAGACAGCTTACCTGATCAATAATTCAAGAGGGCCGACTGTAGATGAAGAGGCCCTGTATGATGCGTTGAAAGAAGAAAGGATCGCGGGAGCCGGACTTGACGTTTTCGAGCAAGAGCCGGCTTCTACGAGCAATCCTCTTCTTAAGCTTGAGAACGTTGTTGTCGCACCGCACATATCGAGTGCAAGTCATGAAACGCGTTCGAGGATGGCGGAGATGGCAGCTGACAATGCGATAGCTTTCTTTGAAGGAAGAAAACCCCCCAACTTGGTCAACCCTGAGGTTTTGCGAATCCGGCCATTGTCGAAGCATTTCTAGTATTCAGTCCAAGGTACGCTGGTCGGACTGGTAAATGATCGAGATGAGCAATCCAGTGCTCTTAGGGCTACTCGTGTGGACGTCAAACGGGTTTTCGAGGACTTGATCCTGTCGGCCTAGTTTACCCTTAAATATCAAGTCTGGAGTTATGAGGAAACTCCATGACGAAATTCATCTTTGTCACTGGCGGCGTGATGTCAGGGATAGGCAAGGGGGTGACTGCTGCCTCCATAGGGAAGATTCTGCAGGTAAGAGGTTTCAAGGTAACTGCGGCGAAGATAGATCCCTACCTGAACGTTGACGCAGGAACAATGAATCCGATTATCCATGGAGAAGTCTTCGTCACTGAGGACGGGGGCGAGATAGACATGGACATCGGCACGTACGAGCGATTCTTAGACATCAATATTCCCAAAGATCACAATATGACGACAGGACAGGTCTACCTTTCAGTTATCGACCGCGAGAGGAGGGGGGACTTTCTTGGAAGATGTGTTCAGATTATTCCGCACATTACCGACGAGATAAAGCAGAGGATCGTTCAGATCGCAACTAGAAACAGCTCTGATGTCGCACTAATCGAAATCGGTGGGACCGTGGGGGACATTGAGAGCTTACCTTACTTGGAAGCGGCTCGTCAGATGAAGCTTGAGCAGGGATACGAGAATGTTCTCTACGTGCACGTTACGCTCGTGCCAGTCTTGGATGTTGTGGGAGAGCAGAAGACCAAGCCAACTCAGCACAGTGTGCAGGAGCTCAGAAGAATCGGTATCCAGCCTGACATAATCGTTGCGAGAAGCCGGAAACCTCTCCTAGCCGAGCCGAAGAGGAAGATAGCCCTCTTCTGCAATGTGGAAGAGAAAGCTGTTTTCACCTCCCCGGACATACGGACAGTGTACGAGACTCCGCTTGTTCTTGATCGGCAGAACTTGGGAGAATATCTGACGGAGAGGCTCAAGCTTTCGAGAAGAAAGGCGAACTGGACTGACTGGGAGAAGACCGTGAACTCTTTCACAAATCCGAAACACGAGATCGGAATTGCAATGTGTGGTAAGTACACGGAACTGGCGGATTCATACGTCAGTGTGAACGAGGCTCTCAGACATGCGGCTGCCTTCTGCAACTCAAAGCTTTCAATCGATTGGATAGAAACTGAGGTGTTCGAGGACGACGCATCGGCCCTCCAGACTCTTTCCAAATTCGATGGAGTACTTGTGCCTGGGGGCTTCGGGTCGCGAGGTACAGAAGGGAAGATCAAAGCAATCAACTACACCCGCTTGAGGGACATGCCCTTCCTAGGCATCTGTCTCGGTTTTCAGTTAGCCACCGTCGAATTCGCGCGAAGTATCGGACTCCAAGACGCCAACAGCACAGAGATAGATCCTGACGCAACCTACCCAGTGATTGACCTCATGCCCGAGCAAAAGCGCGTGGAATACAAAGGAGCCACGATGAGGCTGGGCGCTCACGAAATCACAATCTCTCCGGGAACGATCGCGGAGAGGCTTTACAGAACTCGAAGGATATATGAGCGGCACAGGCATCGCTATGAAGTCAACCCAGGGTACCTAGACCAACTGGCAAAGGCTGGAGCTGTTTTCTCAGCTAGGAATACCGAAGGGACGCGGATGGAAATCCTTGAACTACCCGACAAGTACTTCTATTTCGCTACACAATTCCACGGTGAATTCAAATCTCGACCTAACAGACCGTCACCGCCGTACTACGGATTCATCAAGTCATGCTTGGACAAGAAGCTTTTCATGCCGAAACCTCAATTTTGGGCGTAGCCCTCTCACTCGACAGAATGCGGACTTGATGCGCAATTCCGGCTGAGAAGGATGTGCTCATCGCGGTTTCGATTCTACTCTCCTTGCTGCAGATCTCTGTTTTCTCACCCTTTTCTGCAAGAAGGCTCGCAGTCTCTTTGCGTCAGGCCTCTCGATGACCTCGGTAGCTTGATTCTCTTCCTCAGGCCTAGATTGCCTGAGACCGGTCTTTTCAAAGATAATCGGCTTTAGTTCCAAGTCGATTTCGTAGCCCCAGCAGTTCCTATGTTGCTCCTTTGCCACTTTCATGGTAGTGCCTGATCCAAGGAATGGATCGAGAACCGTCTCTCCCACATATGTAAAGAGTCTGATCAGCCGCCTGGGGATCTCTTCTGGAAATGCGGCTACTCCTTCCTCAAGTCTCCCTTGTAATGGAAGAACGTTTGTGATGTTCCAGACTGTAAGATACCATTCATCCCTGTTGTACTCACGCGTATCTATCTTCGAAGCATCTCTCACCTCACGATTCAGCTTTCGGGCATAGTCGTAATCGAATTTACCTTTCTGGAAGATGATGATGCTTTCTTGAATATTGTCGGGATAGAAGTACATCGGGTAGGGATTCTGCAGTACTACCCCGCTTCTTCTGCTAATTCTCGTGTAGCCTTTAGGCTTGACCCAGACTATCTTGTCTCTGTACCTGAAGCCCTCTTCAGTCATGATCCTTGTCACGTCGGCAACTACAGGGTACTTCTGTCCTTTCACGAGCATGTCGTCTGTTACACAGGCTGCCACTCTCCCTGGAGCCAAAACCCTGTACAGCTCTTTAGAGAGGGTCCCGATCAGTTCCAAGAACTGGTCATAATCCTTGAAGAGATCTGGATAGTCGAACGGAGCATTGTAGTATGGAGGAGAAGTCACCATGAGATGGACAGACTCTGATGGAATCTCACGCATATCTCTGCAATCACCAAAGACGATCTTCTGCCACGGTTTCATCCATCTCAGCCCCAGCTTGCTCTCCTTCTCCAGCACCATAAATCGATCATTCGACGTATTTCCGATATGTGGTTGCAACCCTTCGGGCGTTCGGACCTAGACGGGGCCACCTTGGCCCAGGATAGGCGATGGGGCTGACAGGCATTTTAACTGGTGCGAGCATTCTTACTAGGAAATGTCATTCAAGGAGCTAGCCTACACTTTTCGAACCCTCGAAAGCCGAGACTTCAGGGTCTTGACGGGGGTCGAGTTGGCGCACGGAAGCTACGCGTTCCCTCCCGTCGAGGAGATAAGGAAATATGCGAATCTGCCGCTCGACGAGGTCAGGTTTAGGCTGGATCTTCTCCGCAGGAAAGGACTGTTGCGCGGTATTCCAGCTAGCAAGATAGGGTACGACGGCTACTCTCTGAATTATTCGGGGTATGATTGCCTCGCCTTGAACGCCCTTGTCAAGGCTGGGGCCTTGGATGCTTTGGGAAAGCCTCTTGGCATAGGAAAGGAGGCCGATGTCTACGATGGGCTTTCCCGGAAGCGTCGGGTGACTTTGAAGTTTCACAGGATAGGCAGAATAAGCTTCAGGCAGAGCCGTAGGGCGAGGGGGTTTGTTGCCGATCGTTCCCACACGACTTGGATCTATCAGTCAAGGTTAGCGGCGGAAAGAGAGTTTGAAGCTCTAAGACTAGTTCACAGGTTCGGAGTCTCAGTTCCCCGTCCAATTGCTCACAACCGCCACGTGATCGTAATGGGACTCATTAGAGGTCTGGAACTCAATGATGTTGGAACAATAGATGCGCCTGAAATCGTCCTCAACAATATCTTGCTCAACGTCAGAAAGACCTTTGTCGACGCGCATCTGATTCACGCTGACCTCAGTGAATTCAACATAATCGTCAAGAAGGATGGGAAGGTGCTGATCATAGATTGGCCTCAATCGGTAAGGTCAAGCCATCCTAATGCAGAAGACATTCTCATGCGTGATGTTGGAAACGTATTGAGATTCTTTCGACGGAAGTTTGGAGTCGAATATCCTATTGATCAGGCCCTCGCCTATGTCAAAGGAGAGTCTTCGCTACCAGAAGTCAAGATTTGAAAGGAACCGGGACGAGCGTCTCTTTTCTTTGATCAGCGCGGTGGTTCCACACAGACAAACAGAATATTGCTGCCCCGAAGGATGACGCTGCCATAGTTGGCTGTCGGTGAGTCAGATCTGTACTCTGTGGCGCCTTCAAGTATGATGTTCATGTGGCTATCGCAGTCGACCATTCTGCCTCGAAACTCGACATCATTCTTGAGCCTAATGCTGACCTCACTGTTCAGTTTCTTGACCAAAAGGTTCAATGGCTTCTTCGATGGTTCCACCTGAATCCCTTCATCGAACCTTCACACGTCCGTCGCTCTCTATAAAAGGCTTTTCAGGTCAACCAAGAGGTGTTAAGGCTTTTCTGCTGTCGCCTCATAACTCCTTTCGCCGACTGCGACCCAGTCCTTGAGATCCTCGTCATCTACAAACTCTCTAAGGCTGATAGAGGCGTTCACCATGTGTCTCAATACTTCATCTGCCTTAACGTTCTTCTTGGAAAGCGACAGAACGATTTGCCCCGAATCTCTTGAGACCCGCCCGAATTCCCGAAGAGTTCTTCCTATCTCAGGCATGTTTCCCAGCATGGTGAAGGACACGACTCGATCAAAGCTCGCAGATTTGAAGGGAAGGTTGTCCGCGTCAGCACAGATGAGGTCAACATCGTCTGCCAACACAGCTCTTTTCCGCGCAAGTTTGAGCATGGCCTTGGAATAGTCTACTCCAACGAAGAGCCCGCCTTGCCCGGACAATCGCGCTAGTAGTGTTCCCGTGCCGCACCCACAATCTAGAACCACCTTACCCGACGTGCCGTCAAGGTATTGGGAACAACGCTCGTACTTCTTCTCCTGTTCTTCGCCATAGAGTCGATCATACGTGCCGATGCCCGCTTCATATCCAATCAGAGCACGTTTCTTTTGCCTCCAATATTGATCTCTGACCTGATTGCTCATGGCCTTTCTACTTCTTCCGGAAGAATTCGCTGATCCTCCTTGTCTCTCGTTGCGCCAAGACCTCTGAACATCTCTGCGGGGATATCGCTTTGAACTCAAGGTTCATCGAGGCGAGCAATCCTTGGGTGCCTTTCTTCAGTTCAGGGGCGACGATGATTCCTCTTAGGCCTCGGCCAAGGTTCTTCTTGATCGAATCGATGTACCTGTTCAGTTGGAGTACGGATTCTCTTCCCGCAGGATTGCGTTTTATCTCTACAACGACAAGGTTGCCGTTCGAGTCTTCTCCCACAATGTCTGTGAAGCCAGCTTCCCCTAGGTTTTTCTCTGAACCTATCGGACGGAATCCAATCTCCACCAAGTCCGGTCTTGCGAGGATCGCCTCCTTCATCTGCTCCTCAGAAACATAGAGGTTGAAATCTCCTCTGTCAACCAGATCGTATGAGTCCACTGATAGTATTCGATCGAAGAAAAGTGAGAGCGTCTCCTTCTGCTGAGGCCTCGCAGCGACAATCAACAGGCTCTCTGCATCTGCTTCGACACGAAACATGCATTTCGAAGGTTGCCAGTTGACTGGTTCGTAGCCTGAGGGCCTGTGAACCAGTACGGACCCGTCGCTCTTCACTACAAGAACCCTTTGTCCCCAGTCAAGTGTCGACGAGGCCCGTCCCTTGTATTCGACCAGGCAATTCCCGACCAGAATGAGCAGCCTTTGTGCGGACAGCGATCGCCTGATTATGGAGGCTGCCTCTTCCAATGTCGGGTCTTTGATCGAATTCGGCTGCGAAGACCTCTGATCCGACAATGTTCGCTGCCCACATTGAACTCGTTGGGAGGTCCAAATAGTTTTTCCTATTTGCTTGTCCAGGAGAGACGCATCATTTCTTATACGGGGATACGTTACAATCCTCGTGGCCTTTGGTGGAAGTCCGATGACTGGCCTGTCAGATAGAATTGGACTCCTGCGAATTTCTCCGATTCGTCGTGTTACTGCTTTGCTTGATGAGGCTCGAAAGAAGGGTGACATAATATCCTTCGGAGGAGGGGCCCCCAGCCTACCTCCTGCAAAAGAAGTCTTGGATGAGATGTGTTCGCAGCTTCAGCGTCAACCTTTGAGGTCATCAGCGTACACGGGCACGAGGGGGCTTCCAGAGCTTAGGCAGCTCATATCTGAGGATATCAAGAAGTATGGGAAGCTCGACTACACGCCGGAGAAAGAGGTCATCGTAACGGATGGGGGCACTGAAGCTATCTTCTCGCTCCTCATGTCTCTGCTAAACAAGAACGATGAGGTGATAATTCTCGACCCGACGTATCTGGGCTACAGTGAGGCAATCAAGCTGGCTGGTGGACGAGTTAGAACGCTTCTTGTCAAGGTGGAGGAAGGCTATCAGCCCAATGCGGAAAGACTGAAGGAGTTGATAACTGATAGAACCAAGGCGTTCATCCTGCTCTCGCCTGATAATCCGACAGGAAGAGTGGTGTCTGAAGCATTCGCCAAGAGCCTCGTTGACTTGGCAACTGACTATGACTTCTGGATCATAGCAGACGACATATACAAGCACATAATCTACGAAGGTGAACACGTCTGGGTTGGCAGGCTTCCAGGAGCCCGCGAAAGGACAGTCATGCTCTGCAGCTTCTCCAAGGATGCCTCCGTCCCGGGACTGAGACTGGGGTATGCTCTAGGTCCGCCGCAGATCGTCGACGCTATGGAGAAGATGAAGCAATACACAAGCCTGGCTCCATCAACCTTGTCCCAGATGGGCATGATCAAATTCCTCAGCAATGGGGTGAAGGAGAGATACCTTCGAGACGTGGTGATCCCGACTTACAAGGAACGCATGGAGTTCATGGGCGAATGCATAAAGAAGCATCTCCCTGAAGCCAAAACAAGTCGCCCCGCTGGCGCCTTCTACTACTTCGTGGACATGACCTCCTACCTGTCCAAGATGCAGAGGGATGACGAAGCATTCTGTGAGCGACTTCTCTACAGAAAGAACGTGGCCACTATTCCCGGCTCATTCTTCGGTAGAGGCGGAGAACGCCATGTGAGAATGACCTTTGTGAGCGAGCCGAAGGAGAGGATAGAGCTGGGAGTCAAAGCGATCGCAGAATACGTCTTCTCGTACACCTTCTGAAATGTCTCGCAGACACGACTCATCTTCACTTGAAAAACTGTATGATTGCTGTTCTCGACGAAAGATAGAAATGGTCAAAGTGACTATCGTCACAATTTTATCTGACATAATACTCTCTAGGACGGCGAAAGGCAAATGAAGATCATAGTCTGCGTTAAGCAAGTCCCAGAGATAACCGAGGTGAAGATCGACCCGGTCACGCACACCTTGATTCGTGAAGGCGTCCCGAGCATTCTCAACCCGTTCGATGAATTCGCCGTTGAAGAGGCGTTGAGGATCCGCGAGAAACACGGCGGCGAGGTGACTGTTCTGACCATGGGGCCGCCACAAGCCAAAGAGGCACTCATCAAGTGCCTTGCCATGGGTGCGGATAGAGCAATCCTGCTGACAGATAGAGCCTTCGCAGGTGCGGACACTTGGGCCACGGCCTACACGCTATCTCTAGCCATCAAACGATTAGAGTACGACATGATCTTGTGTGGTAAGCAGGCGATAGACGGGGACACCGCCCAAGTTGGACCAGAACTTGCAGAAAACCTCGGAATTCCTCAGATAACCTTTGTCAAGAAGGTTGAGGTCGATGAGAAGGCTAGAAAAGTCGTGGCTCACAGAGAAACGGAAGATGGCTACGAAGTCATAGAGTGTCGACTCCCTGCCTTGCTCACGGCTATCAAAGGTCTAAACGAGCCAAGGCTTCCATCACTCATGGGAATAATGAGTGCCAGCAAGAAAGAGATCAAGACAGCCACGGCCGCAGATCTAGCTGCGAAAGTTGAAGAGCTCGGCCTCAAGGGCTCCTTCACAGAGGTTGTTGAGGTCTTTGCTCCTGAGCCTCGGCAGAAAGGAACCATCGTCACTGAAACCGAACCAGAGGCAGCGGCGAAGAGAATAGTCGAATTTCTGCAGGCTCAGGTCATCATCTAAGGAGGAAGCAGACTTGTCGATAGAGGTCAAGGAGACCTGCACCGGCTGCGGTGTCTGCGTCCGGGCCTGTCCCTTCGGGGCAATAGAGGTTGCGGAGGGAAAGGCAAGGATCGGCGACGCTTGCACACTCTGCACTGTCTGTGTTAGGTCATGTCCCTTCCATGCGATAGTGATTGAACGGCCCTCAGTCCCAGTGGAACGCTTCGCAGACTACAGGGGTGTCTGGGTCGTGGCTGAACAAGAGGGAGGAACTCTCAAGACTGTGTCGTTTGAGCTGCTTGGCGAAGGTGGGCGACTCGCCGAGAAACTGGGCGAGGAACTCGCGGCCGTGGTAGCTGGTAGCGATGTAACGGAGCTGGCGAAACCATTGGGCACATACGGAGCCGACAAGGTCTATCTGATCGAGAATGAGCTACTTGAGCGGTATACTACGGATGCGTACACGGATGTCCTAGCCGCTGTGATAACGCGGTACAAACCCTCTGTCGTCCTATTCGGTGCGACAATCAATGGGAGGGATCTTGCTCCACGCGTCGCAGCTCGGCTGCGAGTCGGGCTCACGGCTGACTGCACAGGACTCGAGATAGATAACGAGAAGCGACTGGTTCAGATCCGGCCTGCTTTCGGAGGCAACATCATGGCCTCGATAATCTCACACAATCGGCCTCAGATGGCCACAGTTCGCCCTCGTGTGATGAAAGCGCCCAAGCCTGACGAGACAAGAAATCCGAAAGTGGAACATGTCAAGATCAACCTCGACCCGATCACCGTAAGGAGTAAGGTTCTCGAGAAGGTGCGAGAATTGACGAAACCCTCTGAGAAGATCGAGGAGGCTGAAGTTATAGTGTCATGTGGGCGAGGAATCGGTAAGCAGGAGGAGCTTAAGCAGATCTATGAGTTGGCTGAAGCGCTAGGGGCAGCCGTGGGGGGCTCACGTCCAATAGTGGACTGCGGATGGCTTCCACATCAACAACAGGTGGGGCAATCCGGCAAGACTGTGAGTCCAAGACTATACCTCGCCGTGGGAATCTCAGGAACAATCCAGCACAGAATCGGCATGCAATCCTCCGACATAATCATAGCCATAAACAAGGACCCAGAAGCCCCCATCTTCAACCTCGCCAACTTCGGCGTTGTAGGAGACCTGTTCGAGATCGTACCGAGACTTACAGAGCAGCTGCGGATAATCAAGGCAAAGGAACGGCCTTAGAAAGACATGAAAACAAACAGGATTCTCGCTCAACCAGCGAGAAGAGAGTATTCAGAACGATCCTTGGTGCGATCAAATAGGCCAGATATTGTGGAGAAATACCTAACGGACGAATCGGTGATACTCAAGGGAAAGGCCGAGGAGATTGTCTTCCCGGAGACGGAGATTCAAGTAGCGAACCTGCTGAATGATGCAAACTTAAGAAAGATCCTAGTGACTGTTTCGGGCGCTGGGACAGGCATAACCGGTTCTCGGGTTCCCTTTGGCGGCATCGTGCTTTCAGCCGAACGTTTGACGAAAGTTCCAGAACGCGATTCAATGCCTTGTGGCATTTTCAGAGATACGATTGCCGGTGTCGAGTATGAACTATACGTAGCCAAGAATGAACACTACGCAATTGCGCCGCCCGGGATCTCGATAGAGAATCTTCAGAAACTAGTTGAAAGAAATGGGTTGTTCTATCCGGTTGATCCAACTGAGAAAACTGCGTTTCTTGGCGGTACGGTTGCAACGAATGCCTCGGGAGCGAAGACGTTCCACTACGGGCCGACTCGAAATTGGATCAGAAGAGTG
>Ga0315314_1003507_pt1 | contig 12234 bp, 12 predicted proteins | sample TDP9_MG_FD_203631 | JGI IMG/M metagenome (GOLD analysis project Ga0315314, IMG submission 203631) | Freshwater sediment microbial communities from Lake Towuti, South Sulawesi, Indonesia - TDP9 | ecosystem: Environmental > Aquatic > Freshwater > Lake > Sediment | place: Indonesia: South Sulawesi...
GTGGAGCTTGGGATTCCCTTCTCTGACCCAATAGCTGACGGCCCGACGATCCAGGCGGCCACCCAACGCGCTTTGGAGACTGGGGCGACGCCCAAGGCGGCTTTAGAAGCCATTCAGACCATTAAGGAAAGGTGCAGCGCGCCCATCGTAATTCTAACCTACTATAATCCCGTCTTCCGGATGGGTCTAGAGAACTTCTTTAGCTCGGCAAGAGACTGCAAGGTGGACGGCCTCATCGTCCCCGACCTCCCTGTCGAGGAAGCCCTAGACTATAAAAGGGTCGCCGAGGCCCATGGAATAGACACCATCTTCCTCGCCGCGCCCTCCACCTCTCCAGAACGGTTGAAGAAGATCATCGATTATACCACAGGCTTCCTCTATCTGGTGTCGGTCTTTGGGGTCACCGGAGCCAGGGAAAGTGTTCAAGAGTTAACCATTCAAACGATTAGGAGATTTCTTCCCTACACAAGGGAGCGGATCCCCCTGGCGGTGGGCTTCGGAATTTCCAAGCCTGAGCACGTCAAAACCGTCATTGAAAACGGCGCGGATGGAGCCATAGTGGGCAGCACCTTCGTCAAAATCATCGAGAAAAATCAGGGGAATTTTGATAGGATGCTTAGAAAAATCAGGGAGGAGGCGCGTGAACTGAAGAGGGCAACCGTCAAACTGCATGAAGGGCCGTGACCATCATTGGCATTCCGTAGACCGATCTATGTACAATATTGTACGCAGAAGTTTTAAATATTACATGCCCTCTCACTGTAAGAATTATGCATTAAAATGGTAAGTGAAAAACCATGGCGTCTAGAAAGATATCACTAGATGAAGAGGAGATACCTAAGCAGTGGTACTGCATACTGCCCGATCTGCCCAGACCCGTGCCTCCAACAATAGAGCCGGACAAGAGGGCGCCTGGACCCGGAATCGTCCCCCTGATTTATCCCAAAGAGATCATTGCTCAAGAGTTCAGCAAGGACAGATGGATAAACATTCCCGAAGAGGTAAGGGAAGTCTATCGGATCTGGAGACCCACCCCTCTCTTCAGGGCTGTTGGTCTGGAGAAGACTTTGAAGACCCCGGCAAAGATCTATTACAAGTACGAGGGCGGCAGCCCCCCAGGGAGCCACAAGCCCAACACCGCCGTTGCGCAGGCCTACTACAACATGAAGGAAGGCGTAGAGCGCATGACCACGGAGACCGGGGCTGGCCAGTGGGGCTCCGCCCTGGTCTTTGGCTGCATGACCTTTGGGCTTAAGTGCACCGTGTATATGGTGAAGGCAAGCTACTACCAGAAGCCCTACAGGAGGGTTCTGATGGAGCTTTGGGGTGGCGAGGTATATCCAAGCCCGAGCACCAAAACAGAGGCAGGCAGAAAGATTTTAAAAGAGACCCCCGACAACCCTGGGAGCCTAGGGATCGCCATCAGCGAAGCCGTGGAGGACGCCCTCGTTCACGAGGAAGCCAATTACGGCATAGGCAGCGTCTTCAACCATGTCCTCACGCACCAAACCGTGGTGGGGTTGGAGACCCAAAAGCAGCTTGAAATGGTGGACGACTACCCGGACGTGATATTTGGGTGCATAGGGGGAGGCAGCAGCTTCTCTGGGCTCTTCTGGCCCTTCTACCATGACAAGGTTTCAGGGAAGGCCCCCAAGGATGTCAGGTTTGTAGCCATTGAACCCACGGCCTGCCCCTCCATTACCAAGGGAGTATACATGTACGACCACGGCGACACGGCGAGGCTTACCCCCCTGATCAAGATGCATACTCTGGGCCACGAGTTCATACCGCCACCCATCCATGCCGGAGGCCTCCGTTACCACGGCAAGGCCCCCACCCTCTGCGTACTGGCTTCAGAGAAGAAGGTGGAGACGATAGCCTACAACCAGGTGGAGGTCTTTGACGCCGCTAGGCTTTTCGCCAAGACTGAAGGCATAATACCCGCCCCGGAGCCGGCCCACGCCATCAAGGGTGTCGTCGACGAAGCCTTAAGATGCAAGGAGACCGGCGAGGAGAAGACCATCCTGTTCCTGCTTTGTGGCCACGGCCACTTCGACATGCAGGCCTTCGACGACTACCTCCAAGGCAAACTTCCCCCCTACGTGTACCCAAAGGAAGAAGTGCAGAAGGCCATGAAGAAGTTGAGGACACTGTATCCGTGGGTGGAAACCCTACCCTACTAACCGCCACTCTTTTCCCCCTTCCCACAACTGGGACAGGATCTTCCGCTCTGATGCTTCCAGACACGAGAGCGCCAGCAGCCGTCAATAGGTAGTCAGAACAGACAAGTTAGATAGAACCTTAAATGCTTGCGTTGGTGGTGGTGAATGGGCTGGGAGGAGACCTTGGATCAGTATGGCGTCCTCATGGAGGAAAAGCTTAAAGGTTTTTTTGAAGAGACCATAAACGCGGCTAGAGCCTATCATCCCTTCATTGGTAAGGTTTACTCGAATATTGGGGAGTTCGTGCTCAGGAAGGGAAAAAGACTAGCCTCTTGCAGCACCCTCCTCACATACAAGGGTTATACTGGCAACGTTAACGACCAAATCTTGAGGGCCTGCGTTGGCATCGAGCTATATCGCCACTGCATCCTAGCCCATGACGATCTAGTTGATAGGGACGCTCTCCGAAGGGGAGGAAAAACCCTCCATAGACTATTTGCAGACGGTCACGATAGAAGACTGGGCGAAGGGGTAGCGGTCTTCACCGGCGACATCCTATACGCCCAAGCACTCCAGTGCCTTATGACGGCGGACTTTCCTCAGGAAAAGTTAGGTAGGGCCGCCTGTCTGCTTTCAGAGGGCTATCGCACGGTAAATGAGAGCCAGATACTGGACCTACTCTTCGAGTACGAGGAAACCGACGTGGACGAATGGTACCGCATGGCCTCCAGGCGGGCCGCGTCCCTCTTCAAGGTAACATTTCTCACGGGCGCTATTTTGGGCAACGCCCCGGAAAAGGACCTTCAAACCTTAGGGGAGGCCGCGGTTCACGTGGGCTACTCCTTCGACATCCAAGACGATATAATAGACACCTTCGCCTCTCGGGAGCAGTACGGCAGACCCTCAGGCGGAGACCTAGCCCGCGGAAAAAAGCCTCTACACATAGTTTACACTTTAAAGTTAGCGGATCGGAGACAACTGGAAACGTTAAAGGGGATGATCAGCAAAAAAAGGGTTAGCCGAGAGAGCCTTGAAGGAATAAGGGCCATAATCAGGGAGTGTGGCGCCCTTGAAGCCGCCAAGGAGGAGTCGAGGAAACACGCGGAAAGGGCTAAGGCACTCATTGCCCAAACAAATCTGAGCGGAGAGACTAAGGGATTTTTCGCCTCCTTTATCTCTTACATAGAAGAAAGTTTGGATTGGTATGTTTAATTTTAATGTTTGGTGTATTTTGGGCAAACATTTAGATCCGTTACAAAGATTTATTGCCATCAAATAAAAAGGGGGATGGATGGGGTTTCCCCATCTCGTCAACCTTGACTTGGCAGTTGATATATTATTGGTATTCCGTCTTCACCCATCGCTATTATTAGTACGTTGACATTCGGAGCTATCTGCTTCAAAGCTTCAAGGTACAGGTATAATTCTGTGATTTGTGTGGCGTTGGTCATTCCGCTCGCTTGAGTTATCATTTGAATCGCTTCCTTAATGGAGTTTGCTACAACTATCCTTGACTGGGCTTCCCCTTGAGCCTGTATTATCAACTGTTGAGCAGTGGCATTCGCTAATATCAAAATCCTTTCCCTTTCGAATTCTGCTTGTATTTTCTGTTGCTCAGCCACAAGTTTGTCTTCGATGGCCTGCGTGTATTTTGGAGGATACCCTATGTTCTTAACGTCCATTTCTAAATGAATCAACGCTCCAACCAGAGAGGGCTCTTCCTTAATCTCTTTGAACACAGCTTGCTCTATCTTATGCACAACAATGTCTCTGAAGGCTATCGTCTGAAGAACAGTGTAATTCTTCGTCACCAATCGTATGGTTTCTTCCATTATCGACTCTATGGCTTTTTCCTTATAGTTCAAGTTTGGATAGCTTCGATAAAGGTCTCTTATCTTAGTTTCGTCAAGGGACCATCTTATCAAGACTTCTATTTGCATCTCCATCTGGTCTGATGAAAAACACGGAATCGTGTCCGAAAAGGTGTCGGTAGCATAATAAACGCGAATTGCTTGCACCCAAGGAGCTTTTATGTACCAACTTGGTCCAACAATTGGGCCACTTATCGTCTTCGCCCAGGGGTCAACAAATATCACTGCGTATCCCGTATCCACACTTCCAAACATGGTGGCAAAGAATGTGGCAAAGAATATTAATGCACCGAAGACTAAAACAATGAATATTTTTAAAGTAGCATGTTCTATCCGATCCGGTATCCGACCTTCGTCCCTTCTCATTATCCCTTCACCTTCTCAATTCTGACCCAAACCACGTCTTCGGGGGCGATGAGGCTTCGAATTGACTTTGGGATCGATATGCGGTAGTCTACTCCGATGGTTGTTTCGAGTATGATGGACTCGCTGGTGGCTTTCAAGATTTTCACCCTTCTGCGTGGCATATTATCACCAAATTAGTGGTATATAAATGGCATATTTAAACCTTTTGGTCGGGATGCCACCATCAATTCACATAAACCTTCTGCAGGTTTATATTTCACCTGCACTTAATGGTACATGGGCGTAGCGTTATGTGGGGCAAAATAGTGGAACATTTAGAGGGTTATCCTGAACGCCTCTCCGTGGCCAGGGTCCTCATAGAAAACGGCCTAAACATAAGAGACGGAAGAATCTACTGCAACGCCATAGAGATTCCCCCCGTGAGGATTAGCCGCGCGGCCAGGGTGGACAGAAGGACCGTGGCTGAGACAGTGAAAATGATTGAAGAAAACCCCGACTTGAGGGTCATCTTTCGGAACATAAGGTCGGCGGGCCACTCCCTAAGGGAAATCGCCCGATACCTAAACCTAGGCGTAGTGGAGATTACCCCCGTGAACGCAAAGATTCCAGGAATCCTAGCAAAGTCAGCTTCGCTCATAGCTGAGAGAAACATAAGTATCCGCCAGGCCATAGTGGACGACCCGGAGCTCTCCCCAGAACCCAAACTCACCCTAATAGCCGAAACAAAAATTCCAGGCGAACTAATCCCCGAGTTCTTAAAAATAAAGGGTGTAGCCAAAGTTTCGGTATACTAAAATGGAAGCGTAAGACTCATTTTTACTGTAGTCCTGTCAGGTATGGAAATGAAGCGATAACAACCCCTATCAGCGCTGTTAGTCCAAACATTAGAAAGATGGGCGAATAGGAGTGGTGATTGTCAATGATGATCCCCGCCAACCAGAGGGAATCTGCATAAGTGCATAAATGATATAAAACGCGGTGACAAGAAAACCTGTTTGAGCATGACCAATGTGCATCTCAGTTATCAGAACCGGCATCACTATCGACACATTTCGTCTGTTCAAATAAAGCCCAACATAAGATAACCATAGAACTGTTAGGATAAGATACCTTCGACGCTGCCTGACAAGCGCGGTCATCCTTTACTAAGTCCCCTTAACTTCCTTGTAAACGATTATTATTTCCGTTTATACTTTGAACTTATTAGTCTCTTGCGAGGCTGATGAGGGTGTTCGTGCTCAGGACGAAGGGAAGCCTCCTTATCGCGTCCACCTTCCTGTTCAAATTTTCTATGTTATAGGCTTGGATTAGGGCGGCGACATCGTAGTCCCCCGAGACCTCAAAGACCTTGTCCGAAATCTCCCTAATTTTCAGGGTCACGCTCCTGGTCTGAGCTGGATCGGTCTTGACTAGGACTATGGCCTCCACCTCTGCCTTGGTTTCAACGGTAAACCTCCTGATTATCCCCTGCTCCAAAAGATTTTTCATTCTCCTCCTCACAGCGCCCTCGGTTAGGCCGATCATCTCCGCGATTTTCACGTACTTTGTCCGAGAATCCTGCTTCAGTATCTCGAGGATTTTTACGTCTATCTCGTCCATAGACATTTTTTGTGCTTTCGAAAATAAAAAGATTTTGCGAAAATCGTATCAGTTCCTGCGTATTGACCTATACTTTTCAACAAGCACAACAGAATTTCTTACGATTTTCGTATTAAAATTACATTAAACGAAAAGCTTAAATAGGGTTCCCGCAACCATTTAGCCCTCGATAAGGTGAAGAAGGGTGAGGGCGTTTAGCGGCTGCTACACGGCATTGATAACCCCCATGAAGAAAAATGGCGAAGTCGATTACGAAGAACTGCAAAGGCTAGTCGAGTTTCAGGTTGAAGAGGGCGTTAGGGGAATTCTCGCCGTTGGAACCACGGGAGAGAGCCCCACGCTGAACTGGGACGAGCACAACCTAGTCACCGAAAAGGTCCACGAGTATAGCGAAGGAAGATGCTTAACCATCGCGGGAACCGGGAGCAACTGCACCAGGGAGACCATGGAAGCCACAAAACACGCCGTAGAAGCCGGAATAAAATCCGTTCTTCTGGTGGACCCCTACTACAACGGGCCTAGTTCCCTGGAAATAAGGAGGGAGTACGTGGAGCCCGTGGCTAAAAGCTTCCCGGAAATCCAAGTCATCCCCTACGTGATCCCGGGCAGGACCGGAACCCAGCTCTTATCCCAGGACTTGGCCATCCTCCATTCCCATTATCCCAACGTTCGGTCGGTTAAGGAGGCCACGGGCAATCTGGAGAACATGAAGCTGACCAGAAGGCTCTGTGGCGATGACTTCGACATTCTTTCTGGGGATGACAACATGACCTATGCCATGATAACCTCCCCCGAAATAGGGGCTAGTGGCGTAATCTCCGTTGCCTCAAACGTGGTGCCAAAGGCGGTTCAGGACCTGGTTCAGTACCTCCTTGATAAGGATATGAAGAGGGCTGACGAACTCTGTGGGGCGCTGAACCCCCTGTTTGACATAGTCACCGTTAGGACGGAGGAGGACACGCCCTATGGCCCCGTGACCTGTAGGGCCCGAAATCCTCTAGCCTATAAGACGCTCATGAACGTTTTAGGCATGCCCGCTGGTCCCTGCAGGCAGCCCTTGGGGAAGATGACCAAGAAGGGGTTAGAGAAGGTTCTAGCCGTGGCGAAGAAGACTTACGAGGGCAAGCCCGAAATCCTCGAGCCCGTAGAAGGGTCCTTTGACGTCGATTTAGGCCAACGCCTCTACAAGGAGAAGTTTTGGAAGGGGCTTTCCTATGCTTAGAATATGCATAGCCGGCGCCACGGGCAGGATGGGGAGCACCCTCCTCAGGGAAGCCGTCAGCAGGGGCTTCCAGGTCGTCGGGGCGGTGGAGGCCCCCAAAAACCCAAACATTGGAAAGACTCTAAGGGAGCTGGGCCTCTGCGACTCTGACGTTAAACTCATGGCCTCCACCAATTTGGGGGAGGCTGTCAGGGACGCGGACGTTTACATGACCTTCACCACCCCTGAGGCGGAGGCGGCCAACCTACCCGTGGTGGCGGGATTTGGAAAGCGGATCGTCATGGGGACCACGGGCTTCACTGAGGAGCAGATGAAGACGGTACGAGACGCGGTTTCAGGCAGGGTTCCGGCCGTTTTCTCCCCTAACTACGCCCTAGGCGTCAACATCTTCTTCAAGTTGGCCCAACTCTGCAGGCTCTTCCCGCCGGGATACGACTTCAGCATAACCGAAATCCACCACACGGGGAAGAAGGACGCCCCCAGCGGAACTGCTAAGAAGCTTGGCGAGATCATCGCGGGCGCTAGGGGCTATTCCAAGACCGTTTACGGCAGGGAGGGCATAAGCCCCAGGAAGCCGGAGGAGCTTGAGGTCCTAGCCCTAAGGGCCGGAGGCGTTGCCGGCGTCCACGACCTAGTCATAGCTGGCCCCTACGAAATGATAAGGATAGAACACACAGCCTTCTCCAGGAACGTGTTCGCCCAGGGGGCCCTCTACGCCGCCGAGTGGGTCAGCAAGCAGACCGAGCCCAGAATTTACAGCATGGAAGACGTTCTACGCTGATTTTAGGTGAAGCTAAAGATGGGTGGCAGGGCGGTCATCAAGTTCGGTGGGGCAGACCTCTCCACCGGCGAGAGGGTCAGAAAAGCGGCTGAGATGGTCGTCAAATCAGGCTATAAAGAAGTTGCAGTAGTCGTTTCCGCCATGGGGAAGACCACAGACCAGCTGGTTGAGATCATATCCCACCTGAGCGCCAGCGACAGCGATTACGCGGACATCATTTCTATGGGGGAGAGAACTAGCGCCCGCGTCTTCTGTTCCGCCCTTAAGTCGCTGGGAGTGAAGGCTGTATATTTTGATCCTGCCCAGGAAAGCTGGCCCATTGTTACAGACTCAAATTTTGGGGACGCCGAGCCAGACATGAAAGCAACTAAGGCGCTTGTGGAGAGGCACCTAAGACCTCTCTTAGGGGAGGTCATCCCAGTGGTTTGTGGTTTTCTGGGGCGCGATGGACACGGAAGTATCACAACCCTAGGCAGGGGAGGAAGTGACATAACGGCCCTCTTGCTGGCGAATTGCCTGGGAGCCGACGAGGTGGTCCTTGTGAAGGATACCCCCGGTGTCCTCTCAGCGGACCCCAAAATTGTGCCCGAGGCTAAACCCTTTGATAGGCTGGACATCCACGAGATGTTCGCCCTCGCCCAGGGAGGGGCGAGGATCGTTAGACCCGAAGCCCTGAGATACAAGCTTCCAACCCAAAAATTGAGGATAGCTAGCTTCTCTTCTGAAAGCCTTGCCTCGGGAGGAACGGAGATCACCGGAATCTTCAACCTAAATTCTGCTGAGATGGCTAAGCATAGGGGCCTATCTGCCATCACCGTAGTCGGCGAGATAACTCCAGAGAATCTAAGTGGGCTCTTCTCCATGCTTCGTGAAAAACCAATCTTTGGAGTTAGCACGGGACAGAGATCCGTCACGGTCTTCACCCAACTCGAAGACTCAGAGGAAGTCGTGAAAGAGTTGCATAGCCTCCACTGCTTTAAGGCCGTTAGCCACCAGAATGGGGTGGGTGTGGTGGAGATAACCCATCCTGCCTTCGTGGACTCGCCGGGCTGGGTGGCCAAGATCACCGGCGCCTTGGCCGCCAGGAACATTAATATTATAGAGGTCACCACCAGTAAGGCGACCATCAACGTCTTCGTTAATGAAGAGAAGCTGGAGGACACCTTCAAAGCGGCAGGTGATGTGTTTGCGGCGTAAAGTTGCCATACTGGCTGCCACGGGCGCCGTGGGGCAGAGGTTCGTTCAACTGTTAGAGGGGCACCCATGGTTTGAAATAGAGGTGCTCGCAGCCTCAGAGAGGTCGGCGGGAAAGAAGTATCGGGAGGCGTGCAACTGGACCCTGGAGTCCGAGATGCCCACCGAGATTGGAGAGATAACAGTAGTGAACACCAACGTTCAGTCTATGGAGAAGGCTGGGAACGTGGATCTCGTCTTCTCAGCCCTGCCAGGAGACATAGCTGGACCCGTGGAGGAGGAGTTCGCCGTGAAGTATCCCGTCCTCAGCAAGGCCAGCGCCCACAGGCTGGAGGAGGATGTTCCCCTCCTCATACCCGAGGTGAACCCGGACCACCTGGCTCTAATTCCCTTCCAAAGGAGAAGAAGGGGTTGGAAGGGTTTTGTCTCCACCGACCCCAACTGCTCAACCATCCAGTTGGCGATTTCCTTGAAGCCCCTCATGGCCTTCGGACTCAAAAAGGTAGTCGTCTCCACCATGCAGGCTTTGAGTGGCGCGGGCTACCCGGGAGTAGCCTCCCTAGACATCATCGATAATGTTGTGCCCTACATTCCCAAGGAGGAGGAGAAGCTGGAGTCGGAGACCCAGAAGATTCTGGGAACCCTCAACGGCATGAGAGTTCAAAACCCGGGTATCGCCATCAGCGCCAGCTGCAACCGAGTCCATGTCAAGGACGGCCACCTGGAAACGGTCTTTGTCGAGTTGGAGGAAAAGCCCAGCGTGGAGGATGTGGAGAAGGCCTTTGAAGAGTTTAAGGGTGAACCCCAGAGGTTGAAGCTGCCCTCCGCCCCTGAGAAACCCATAGTAGTCAGAAAGGAGACAAATCGCCCCCAGCCCAGATACGATAGGGACGCCGGAAATGGCATGAGCATAGTGGTCGGCAGAATCAGAAACGACCCCGTCATGACCGTTAAATACCTGTGCCTGGGGCATAACACCATTAGGGGGGCTGCAGGCGCGGGGATACTGAGCGCCGAACTTATGGCGGCCAAGGGATACCTCTAACAAACCATTACACTTTAGTTGAGAAGGGATGATGAAAAATGATTATGCCCAAAATACTGGAGAATAGGAGCGGCGAGCTATTCATCGACGGCGTCTCAGCCCTGGAACTTGCGGAGAAGCTCGACACGCCCCTCTACGTTATCAGCGAGAAGAGGGTCCGGGAAAACTATCGGAGGGTCTACGACGCCCTGGCCCGCAATTACGAAAAGGTTAGGGTCCACTATGCCGCAAAGGCCAACACAAGCCTATCCGTGCTAACGATATTAAAGGACGAAGGCGCCCACATAGATGCCGTCAGCCCCGGAGAAATCTTTCTAGCCCTAAGGGCTGGCTTCCCTCCGGAGAAGATTCTCTTCACTGGCACAAGTGTTAGAGACGATGAACTGAAGTTTCTATTGGACTCCAAGGTGACCATAAACATAGACTCCCTATCGCAACTGGAGAGGCTTCTAAAAATGGCCACGCCGTCTCTCCTGTCGGTTAGGATAAACCCGGAGGTGGGGGCGGGCCACCATGAACACTGCATCACCGCTGGCAGGGACTCCAAGTTTGGAATATGGGAAGAAGACGCGGTAAAGGCCTACAAAATGGCTAAGGAGGCGGGTGTGGAAAGGTTTGGCATCCACATGCACATCGGGTCCGGCATCCTAACCATCGATCCCTTCGTCAGGGCCACCGAAAAACTCCTAGGCATCGCCAAGGAAATCCGCAGCCAAACGGGAGTAGCCTTTGAGTTCATTGACGTCGGAGGCGGCTTGGGTGTTCCGTACATGCCTGAAGAGGAGGAGCTGGACCTAAACCTCTTCTCCGACACCCTCCTCGGCCTGTTCAAGAAGAGGATTAAGGAGTACGGCCTAGGTGAGCCCGTCTTCTGCGTGGAGCCTGGGCGGTACATCGTCTGCGACGCCGTGGTTCTCCTAACCACGGTAAACACCGTGAAGACTACGCCCTTCAGAAAATTCGTAGGGGTCGACGCTGGCTTCAACACCCTGATACGCCCTGCCATGTACGGCTCCTACCACCCCATCATCGTGGCAAACAAGCTGAACCTCCCAGACAAGGATGTCTGTGATGTAGCCGGGCCCCTCTGCGAGTCCGGCGACCTCCTGGCTAGAGATAGAAAGTTGCCAAGGATCCAAGAGGGAGACCTCCTCGCCGTATTGAACGCTGGCGCTTACGGATACACCATGAGCTCCCAGTACAATTCAAGACCCAGGGCCGCGGAGGTCTTGGTCAAAGAGGGCAAATACGCCCTGGTCAGGGAGAGGGAAACCCTAGAGGGTCTAGCTGTGGGTCAGAGGGTTGCCGAGTGGTTAAGGTGAGCTGAAGAAAGTATACAGAATTCGATGGGGCTCTTTGTAGGACGCAAACGTTTTCTCAGGGTAGCTTGCGTTACATTTCATTAATATTGTTTTGTATCGCAGTAGTTGTATCGGCGGAAAAATTGGAGACCATAACTACAAGGGTGCCTGAGGAGATCTATCAGGATATTAAAAGGATCGAGGAAGAGGAGAAGACCGAGAGGGCTGAGGTGATCCGCCGGCTGCTATCCGATGCTATTAAACGATGGAAACTAAAGAAGGCAATAGACATGCTGCGCGAAGGCAAAGTCACCTTGAGGACAGCCGCGAAGTTTGCTGGTTTAACGCATATTCAGATGCTAGACGAAGCGGGGGCGGCAGGCATCCCGATCAATTACTCTCTCGCGGGTTTAAGAATCAATTTAGAAGTTGTCAAGAAGGAAAAATGATTGCGCGTGAGCGATTCAGACCCCTTATATATCTGTTGAGGATTGGGCAAAATTAGCTCTTGAGGAACTCTTTGGCTCCGTAACAATTTCCACATCAGTTTACAATGAAACTGTAGAAGTCCCTTTCAACTAGTGGAAGTTAGTGAATTAATTCAAAAGGATAGGATAAAGCTTATATTCTTAAACAATCTACCTCTCTTCGAGGAGATGAACATGTCTGAGTACGAGATAAAACCGATAACTA
>Ga0315314_1003508_pt1 | contig 12234 bp, 9 predicted proteins | sample TDP9_MG_FD_203631 | JGI IMG/M metagenome (GOLD analysis project Ga0315314, IMG submission 203631) | Freshwater sediment microbial communities from Lake Towuti, South Sulawesi, Indonesia - TDP9 | ecosystem: Environmental > Aquatic > Freshwater > Lake > Sediment | place: Indonesia: South Sulawesi...
CGCACGGCTCGCCTCCGGCCTTGCCGAGGCTGTCTCAAGAAGTGGGTGGAGCGCACGCTGCCGGGCCGGTCGGAGCTGGCACAGAAAGGGTTTCGAGGGCCTGCGGCAATTTGGTACTGCGTAGAAAGTTCCGGAGCGCGGCCTCCAGGGCATCTGTGAGGACAGCCCTGACGTATCGAGGCTCCGCAAACGGGCTGGGTTCACGGCCTTCAACAGCCGCACCGAGTCCGGATACCTGTTCTGAGTTCCCTGTTTTGGGGTTCTTCATCGCAACGTTCAGTTCCACTCTGGAGTAAAGGCCGGCTGCAGAGCTGGCCACGTCGAAACGGAACAAATAGACGGCAAGCAGGTACTCGGCTGAAGCTTCGTCTCGTGCCAGCATCCCTGCTGCCCGCAGGGAGTCCTCCAGAGCCTGACGGACTATGCTCTTGGGTTCACGGTCGAGGAAAACGGCTTGCCCGAATTCACGCCACAACAGGCGCACACTCGTCCGGTACACCAGCATGGGATCGGGGTCGCCGGTGCGGTCGATCACATCAACGACGTAAAAGGTCACCGGGCGGGAAAAAGTTTGCGGCTTGACCGGCGCGGCCAACTGGATGCTAATGGTGTTCTTAGGCGTTTGCTTCGGCTCTTTCGCAGCAAGAGGACATACTTGTCCGCCACTCAGAAAGCAGAGTCCAACCACCAGGGCCCGCACGCGGTGTCGTATCATGCGTGAACGCCTCGGGTGAGATTGACTCCCAGCCTAGTGCTCTTCTGCCTGGAAGTCAAACCGAACTCGGACTCCTGAGAGGCTATAGGGGACAGCATGCCGTGCCACTGCATACATTGCCGGCGAAAACGCCCGCTTCGGAACCTGTGTTGCGAGGGCAGTAGTCGTTGTTTATGATGGCCTTGCCTGCTTCCCGGGGAGCAATTCTATGTCCTTAATGATGGAAGAGATCCTGGCGCAGCCGCAGGCCTTGCGGCGGACGTTCAAGGCGGAGCGGGAGCACGCGGAGTCATTCAAGCAGTTCGCGCGGAAGAAAGACTTCCGCCTGATTGTACTCGTGGCGCGCGGCACCTCCGACAACGCCGCACTGTTTGGACGCTATTTGCTGGAACTGACCACCGGGATTCCGGTCTCGCTCGCTGCTGCCTCCATCCACACGCTTTACCACGCGCGGTTGAACCTTCGACGAGCGGCAGTCGTGGGGATTTCGCAGTCAGGCGAAGGGGCGGACATCAACCTGGTCCTCAAGGCTGCCCGCCGCCAGGGCGCCTACACGGTGGGTATCACCAACGAAGCACGTTCGACGATGGCGGGGCTGGTGGACGAGGTTTTTCTGGTGCGCGCGGGCAAACAACGCTCCGTGGCCGCCACCAAGACCTACACGGGCCAGCTCCTGATGTTTTACCTGCTGGCGGGAGGGCTGGGGCCGCACGTCACGCTTTCCGCAGTCAGCGAAATTCCCGATCGGGTGGAAGCCACCTTGCAACTCATTCCCGAAATCCGCGAACTCGTGGCGCGCTACCGGTACATGCGCCAGTGCGTGGTGGTATCGCGCGGCCTGAACGTCGCCAACGCCTACGAGCTGGCCCTCAAGCTTATGGAGACGTGCTACGTGGTGGCGGAGCGGTTCTCCTCCGCCGACTTTCTTCACGGGCCGCTCGCGCTGATCGAGCGCGATTTTCCCGTCATTATCCTGATGCCGCCGGGCAAGGTCTTCAGCGACCTCAAGAAGCTGGCGGAACGCTTGCGGAAATTGCGAGCCGAAACGCTCCTGATTTCTTCTTCCGGCATTCGTCTTCCCCCGGCCACAAGGACGATTCGCGTCCCCGGCTCCATCCCGGAGATCTACACGCCCATCCCCTACATTATCCCCGGACAGCTTCTAGCCGCCTCCTTGGCGGAGGTTAAGGGGCTCGACCCCGACAAGCCACGCTCCCTACAAATTGTGACGCGGACGATCTGAGCAAAGAACCGTCAGTGGAGAGTTGCCCAGGGTCCGCTGCAACGGACAACGAACCACGGACATCGAGGTGACAACAAAATTCTTGCGAGGAGAATGGTTTGCGATTAACCTGAACGGTCTCGCAACCCTGATTTCTGGAGGCTTCGTATGGCGCAAGTGAAAGTCGGTTTCTATGGCCACGTTCGGCAGTACCACAACCTGCAGGCCGAAATTGACGCGGCCATCCACGCCGTGTTGGAAAGCGGCGCGTACGTGCTCGGCCCCAAAGTGAAGCAATTCGAGCAGGAGCTCGCCACGTACCTGAAGATGAAGGAGGCCGTGGGTCTCAATTCCGGGACGGACGCGCTCTGGTTGCCTCTGGTGGCTTGGGGAATCGGCCCGGGCGACGAGGTCATCACCACGTCCAACACCTTCTTCGCCACGGCGGAGGCCATCTGGCTGGCCGGCGCCACGCCGGTCTTTGTCGATATCGAGCCCAAGACCTGCAACCTTGATGTCAACCTGATCGAGGCGGCCATCAGCCCGCGCACCAAGGCCATCATTCCCGTGCATCTCTACGGGCAGCCGGCGAAGATGCGAGAAGTGGCGAGGATCGCCAAGGCGCACAATCTCTACGTCATTGAGGACTGCGCGCAGGCCCTCGGGGCGCGGGGTGACGATTTCGCCATCGGCGAACTCAGTGACGTGGTCGCCACCAGCTTCATCATCCAGAAGAATCTGGGCTGCTTTGGAGATGGCGGCGCCATCGTCACCAACAACGAGGCTCTCGCCACCCAGGTCCGCAAGCTGCGTAACCACGGCTCACTGAAGCGTTCCTACCACAGCATCGGCTACAACAGCCGGCTGGACGAACTCCATGCCGCGGTGCTGAGCGTCAAGCTGAAGCATCTGGATGAATGGAACGACCTGCGCCGGGCGCGCGCGAAGGAATTTGACGAGGGGCTGGCAGGCACTTCCCTGACGCTGCCCTATGCCCTCCCCGGCTACCGGCACATTTATCACCTGTACATCATCGAGACCGAGGACCGCGACGGGCTGCAAGCCTATCTTCAGGCCCAGGGCATCATCGCGCTAACCCACTATCCCATCGCCATCCATCAGCAAGAGGGATATCCGTGGGGCCGGGAGGCTCGCATCTCCGGTTCGCTCCGGCATACCGAGCGGTCGGCGGCGCGCGTGTTGTCGCTGCCGATGTACCCGGAACTGACCTCGGAGGAAGTAAAGCTCACCGTGGACGCCATCCGAGCCTGGGAGAAGACGCGCGGGACGTAGTGTGTGGCAGCAATCTTTAGGGTCGTTCTGGAATCCCCCATAGGGCAATCGGTAGCGGCGCTCTGCGAGCGTGCCGCTTTACGGGATCATAAACTCCCGCTCGTCCCGAAGCGCAATTTCGCCAGAGGAGTCATCACCCATGAGTGCCGATAAGAAATACACGGTGGTCGTCGTGGGCTGTGGCAAGCGTGGCATGCATCATGCCGCGGAGTTCTTCAAGAACCCGCGGTTTCAGCTCGTGGGGCTTTGCGATATTGATCGCGGGCGCCTGGAAGCAGCCGCCAAGCAATTTGGCAACCCCGAAACCAGCCTGGCTGCCGCCGATCTCGTAAAACGGACCCGCCCGAACATCTTCTGCTTCTGCACCCTCCCGAATCTGCGGCTGGAGATGATCCGGCTGGGTGTGGAGTCAGGTGCCAAGCTCATTGCCTACGAAAAGCCCATCGCTCTTTCCACCAATGAAGCGCTTGAGATCATGAACCTGGTGCGCGAGGCCGGCGTGAAAACCGTGGTGAGCCACCAACATCGTTACGGCGAGCACTACCAGAAGGCCAAGGAAATCATCGCGAGCGGGGCGATCGGGCGCGTCCATACGGTGTACGGGACGGCAACAGGCTGGATGATGCACATGCTGACCCACCTGATCGAATACACGCGCTGGTTCAACGACTACGCGGAAGCCGAATGGGTGGCGGGCCAGGCGGCAGGAAAAGGGAAGCTCACCGATAATCATCCTTCTCCCGACTACGTGGCGGGAATAATTCAATACGCGAACGGGGTGCGCGGCATCGTGGAGAGCGGCGACGGCGCTCCCGACATTCCCGAAGTCGCGGCCTGGTGGCGCAAGTGCCGCATGGGCGCCCAGGGAACGGAAGGCTTCGCCGAAGTGCTTACCGGCGGCGGCTGGCGCGCCCTCACGCGTGATTCCGGCGGAGTGATCTCCGGCCCCGGCAACATGGATTACGCGCACGACATGCCCCCGTACATCCAGGAGATCGCCGACTGGCTGGATGATCCGCAAAAGGTTCATCCCTGCAATGGCGAGACGGCTTACAAGGGCTTCGAGATCATGATGGCTATCTGCCGCTCGGCTGTCCAACGGGGCAAGGTGAAATTGCCCCTTGGCCCTGGCGAGCCGGAACTCGAGGCGCTAGCCCGTGCCCTGCCGGATTAAGGGTGATAAATGACGTCAGCAGTGAGTTGTCCGTCGTCCGTTGCAGCAGACAAACGACAGCGGACTTCGGAAGGGTCGAAAGTACCTGTGAAAAAGCTGGTTTGCCTGCTGAGCATAGTCCTGATCCTCGCCACCCCTGGCGCGCGCGCGCAATTCCAGTTGACTCCGGCGCAGCAAGCGTGGGTCGAGCAGACCCTGACCCAGATGACGCTGGAGGAGAAGGTCGGACAGGTGGTGTTCGCCGCGGCTCCGGGCCTGTTTACCAACCTCGAAAGCGACGCCTTCCAGAAGATCAAGGATAACATCCAAACCTATCACGTGGGCGGCTATCACCTGGAGCGCGGAGACCCGGCGACGGCCTACCTGCTCATCAGCCGGATGCAGGAGCTCGCCAAGGTTCCTCTGCTCATCACGGCCGACTTCGAGGGCGGCACGGGATACCAATTGCGCGGCGGCACGCGTTTCCCTCGCGCCATGGCCATCGGCGCGACCGGGAATCCTCAATATGCTTACGAGGCCGGCAAGTTCGGCGCGCTGGAAGCCAAGGCGATGGGCTTCAGCGTCAATTTCTATCCCGTGGTGGACGTGAATAACAATCCGGCCAACCCCATCATCAACATCCGCTCATTCGGGGAGAGCCCGCAATGGGTGAGCGAGCTGGGCGCCGCGTACATCAAAGGTACCCAGGATGCCGGCATTATCGCCACGGCTAAGCATTTTCCCGGCCACGGCGACACCAGCGCCGATTCCCACCTTCAGTTGCCGGTCATCAGTTTCGACCGCGCGCGGCTGAACGCGATTGAGCTTCCTCCTTTCGGAGCCGCGATTAAGGCGGGCGTGGGCGCCATCATGACCGCGCACATCCACCTTGCCCAAATCGAAAAAACTCCGGGACTTCCCGCCTCGCTTTCTCCGGCGCTCACTACGAACATGCTGCGCAAAGAGCTGGGATTTCAGGGCCTGATCTTCACCGACGCACTCGGGATGTTTGCCATCGCCAAGAACTTTGCGGCCGAGCAGGCGGTAGTGATGGCCATCAAGGCGGGCGCCGACGTGGCCCTGGCGCCCCTCGACCTGCCCAAGGCAGTTGCGGCGCTCAAGGCAGCAGTGACTCAGGGTCAGATTCCCGAACAGCGTTTGAACGAGTCGGTCCGTCGCCTGCTTGCCGCCAAGGCCTGGGCAGGGCTGAGTGCACAACGGATGCCCTACCTCAATCAGCTCGACCTCCGCGTGGGTAGCCGCGCCGCCCAGCAGAAATCCCGGGAAATCATCGAGCACGCCTTGACCCTGGTGAAGGACGATCAGGACACGTTGCCGCTCGCGGTGCGCGACGACGAGGACATCCTCCTGGTCAATATCGTCGATGCGGCGAATCCAGAGTACACGGAGAATCCCGGGCTCGCCTTCCGCACCGAATTTGAGAAGCGCCATCCGCGCACGTTCTTTGCCTCCGTCACTCCCGTAACCACCGGCACGGAGGCGGAGCTGATCCGCCAGCTCGCCCGGCGATACAAGACCGTGGTCGTTTCCTGTTCCATTCGCATTGCCTCCTACAAGGGTTACGTGGGCCTGAATGAAGTCCAGCAGAGCCTCCTGCGTGCGCTGGCTCAACGCAATGGCGGCTTCGTGTTCGCCCTGTTTGGCAGCCCCTACCTTCTGAACTACCTCCCGGAGCTCCCGAGCTACGCTCTGGCTTACGAGTCTTATCCCGAGGCCGAGGCGGCGATGGTGCGCGCCATCTTTGGGGAGAGCAAGTTCCAAGGGAAACTTCCCGTCACGGTGGGGAATTTTCCCGCCGGCTTCAGCCTGAAGAAGCCGGATAAGTTGCCGCCTATTGAGCGGTGAAGGAACTCGAAGGAGGTATATCCCCATGACCGGACTCCGATGGATGATTGTGATTGTCCTGCTCAGCTTCGCGGCGGCGATGTCGGTCGCGGCGAGTTTGGGCCTGTCCGGAGCTCCGACCGGGACTGTGCCAGGTGAGATCGGCGATTTCTTCCCGGTCGCTGTCTGGTACGGCGGTGGCAAGGCTCGAGCGCCAATGCTCGAGCGCGTGGACTCGACCAGCGCCGAACGCTGGGGAAAGGACCTGGATGGGATCAAGTTGGTGGGCTTTAACACTATCAAGTGCTGGGTGGATTGGGCGACCGCGGAACCTAGACCGGACGATTTTCGCTTCGAGAACCTCGAACTCTTGCTGCGGCTGGCGGAAGCCCGTGGCCTGCGGGTGGTCGTGCAGCTTTATCTTGATTCCGCTCCCGACTGGGTGGGTGAACGCTACCCTGACGGCCAATTCGTCGAACGCAGCGGCGCGGTGATCAAGTCCCAAGCGTCGCCGGGATTCTGCATCGACCATCCCGGCGTCCGCGCAGAAATCGTGAAGTTCTTGCAGGCGCTTTCGCGCCAAGCCAACCGCTCGCCAGCTCTTTACGGCTGGGACGTCTGGAGCGAACCCCACGTCATTAACTGGGCGGAATTCCCCTTTCTGCCCAGCGCCGAGTTCTGTTTCTGCCCGGGCTCGCAGGCGCGCTTCCGCGAATGGCTGAAGGCGAAATATGGGACGCTCGACGCGTTGAACGCCGCCTGGTACCGCGGCTTCGCGCGCTGGGAGCAAGTCGAGCCACCGCGCGGCTCGACCATCCTTTCCTATACCGACTACCTTGACTGGCGGGCCTTCATTGCCGACAAGCTGGCAGGCGACTTAAAGACCCGGGTCGAATCCATCCGCAGCGAAGATTCCACTCACCCCGTCACCAGCCACGCGGCCGTGCCAGGTCTGTTCACCTCGCCCACCGACGGATACGGCGAGCCCGACGATTGGAAGATGGCGTCAACCGCTGACTTTTTCGGCACGTCGCTTTATCCCAAGCACTCCGCCTCGCCGCGCCCCTGGCCTTATACGCAAATCGCCGCAGCTCTCGATTTCACACGGTCTGCGGGGCGGAGCTGTGGCAAAGGTTTTTGGATTGGAGAACTTCAGGCAGGGCAGGGCGTAACCGGGATGCGCATCGCTGACCCGGTGGTCCCGCACGACCTGGAATTCTGGCTGTGGAAAGTGGTTTCGCACGGCGCGCGGCAAATCGCCGTTTACGCCTGGTATCCGATGAGTTCCGGATACGAGTCGAATGGCTACGGGCTGATCAACCTGGACGGAACTCTGACTGACCGCGCCCGGGCAGCCGGGAAGGTGGCCCGACTGATGCAGCGACACGCCCCCGACTTGCTCGCGGCCGAGCCAGCACGCGCCAGCGTGGCGATCCTTTACAACCGGCTTTCCTACATGGTGGGCGGAGCGCAGCCGTCGCTGTCGCAACTGGGCAATGCGGAGCGCGATTCCCTGATGGGCTTGCACCGCGCCTTCTTCGAGGAGCAGATTCCCGTCGATTTCGTCCACCCCGAAGACCTCATCCAGAACCGGCTGAGCCAGTACAAGATTCTGTTCCTTCCCTTCCCGGTGATGCTCTCGAAAGATGTGGCAGAGGGCGTAAGGCGCTACATCGAAAATGGTGGCGTGGCGGTGGCCGAAGCACGCCTGGCCTGGAATGACGAGCGTGGCTTCTCAAGCGATGTGATCCCCGGCTTCGGGCTTGCCGGAGTTTTCGGCGCGCGGGAGAAGACCATTCGGCCTGTGGAGAAAGCCATAATCTTCGTCGAGAGTCCGTCCGAGCTTCCCGGCATGAGGTTGCGCGAGGCGGTTACCGCGGAGGCCTTTGAGGAGGATCTAGAGCCCCAGGGCAACGCGCGGGTGCTGGCGCGGTTTGCGAATGGCGAACCTGCGATGGTGGCAAAACCCTTCGGGAAGGGCAAGGCGACCCTGGTAGGATCGTTCCTGGCGCTCGCCTATCAGCGGCACACGGACGCCTCGACGAAACGTCTGTTGCTGGCGCTCGCCCGCGCCGCGGGAGTGATGCCCGAGGTCGAAGTTTCAGGCCCGGGGACTTCTCAGGTCGAGGTGCGCCGCCTGACGAGCGACCGCGTGCAGTTCCTTTTCGCTTTCAATCACGCGCGGACACCGGCGCAGGCCACAATTTCCCTCCGCCTGCCCTGGCCGGCCGGAGAGGTGCGGAATGTGGAGAGTGGTCGGAGTGTACCGGTCCAGGTCGGTGGAGCCAGAGCCGTCGTCCAAAAGACCCTGGCGGGAGGTGAAATCTGGGTGCTGAGATTCGAGCGTCGGTGAGCGGGTTACTGAGCAACTGGGGAATCGGAGGCCGACGCGGGGCCCGTGGAGCTGCTGCGAATGACGTGGGATTGATCGGTAAAGTAGTACAAGTTGCCGGTGACGCCCGCTTGGCTGGGGTTGGCGTTCAAAGTGTATCCGTCATAGTTTCCCTTGACGTCGGGATTCCGAGGCGTGTAGGTGAAGGCGTAGCCACTCTTGACACCTGCGGCGAGGACGCTGTCGATTAAACCGGCGGCTGCTGAACTCACTTGATTACCGGCCGCCGGAGGCCCCAGTTGGAGAAGGGTGCTGGAAAAGCCTTTGTCGTATGTCGAGGAATAGGTTACTTCGGCCGTGTTGATGGTGCGGCAGCTCCCAATGGCCGAGGCTTGGTTGGCGGCGACTCGACTCCGCAAGAGATTTGGAATGGCAATCGCCGCGATAATCAGGATAATCGCGATGACGATCAGCAGCTCAATAAGTGAGAATCCTGGATGGTTACGGTTCATATTCAGTTCCTCTCCTGCCGGCCAACCGGCCGATGCTCAAACCCAAGAACATCCGCTCCTTTGACCTCATCTGAGCGGCTTGCGGTGCGCTTGCAGAAGCAAACCTCCAGTCACTGGATGCTTCCAACATGGGGCGTGGATTCTACCACAGACGGGCGCTTAGGGAATGACACAAGTAGAATAATTGGAGGCTGTGTTTAGGAATCCAGTAATTACCCGCGACGCAAGAGGGGCGCGCGGCGCCCTTGGTCACCATCAGGCAAATTGGCATCGGGGCGTAGCCGGATGGGTGTGCGCTGCCGCGACCACGCAGGTCGGCCTGGTCAGCGAAGATACGTTGTCCAGCAGCGGCATGGCAACGCCACCGATGGCATCCCCCCACACGTAATCCAGGGCATTCGGGTCAGACATCACGGCAGCCGGAAAACCCTTGGCCACAACGGGAGAGACGTGCGCCCTCATAGCTACCGCCATAGGATTCCCCGCCGCTCCCGGAGGGCAATGCCCTCCAAAGCCACGCCCAGAATCGGACGCTAGGACGACTCGCAAAGGACTCTCGAATCGCACTGTGGCTCCGGCATTCTCTAGGCCAGCCTGGCAGTTGGGTGCCTGCCCGATGGCGCGCCGTCCAAGAAAAGGATGACGCCACGTTTTTGTAGGCGGTTTTCGCGAACGCAGACTTTCCGCTCTGCGTAGGGCAGGAAAGCGCCCAGTTTCAGACCTGCCCAACCTGGTGGTCAGCGACCGCCACTACAGGGGCAAGTCAACTTCGACGCCGCGGCGCTCGGCTGAGAGGTAGGCGCTGTAAAGGACGGCAACCGTATCGCGTGCCAACTCTCCGCCCGAGCGCGGCTCGCGCTTGTACCAAATGCTCTCCATGAAATCCTGGAACTCGTGCGGGTAGCCGTGTTGCCAGTCTTCCTCCGGAGCCGGATGGCTCCAGCCCTGCTTGGTGCCGATCTTCTCCGTCACGTACACGTCCTTCAAGATCTCTTCCTTGGGGTTGTAGGTTTCCAGCGCGTCGATGGGGTTGAGGTTGCAGCGCGTGCGGTGGTTGTTGGCGAAAACCTCCAGCCAGTTGTGGACGCCACCCAACGCTAGCTCTGAAGAAAAGATATCGGCCACAGTGCCGTCGTCGAAGGTGATGTGCGTCTGGCCGTAGTCTTCAATGTCGTCGTAGCTGGTGCGCAGGAAGCCCGCGTCGCGAAATGTCTTGAGTCGGGTGATTTCATGCGTGCGCGCGGAAACAGTCGCAGGGCGGATGGGCTTTCCGTCGCGTGCTTCGCCTTCTACGCGCTTCAGATGCAATGCGGCGGTCAGGGGATGACAGCCCTTGCCCACGAGCGATCCGCCGCCGGAAAATTTCCAGATGCCGTAGTACGGCGAATGCGAGCCACTGTGCGACTCGTCGCCGATGATCCACAGGATCTGGCCGCCACTCTTCGCGAGGATTTCGCGTTCCTTCTGAACCGCCGGAGCATAGACCCAATTCTCGGCGTAGCAGATCTTCTTGCCCGCCTCGCGAGCCGCGGCGAGGATTCGGTCGCAACTGGCCATCGCTTCGCGCAGCATGATCTCTTTGGGGAAAGTGTTACCACGGAAATCCTCCGTGCCCGGGCCGTAGTACCCCGTGAAAGGTTTCTCGACGATCACGTGCTTGCCGCGCTGGAGGGCTGTGACAGCGAGCGGCTCATGCGCTGACCCTGGCGCGCAAATGTCGATCACATCGCAAGCGTCGCAAAGCGCTTCGACCGAAGAGAACGCTTGAACGCCATAGTCGCGCGCAAACAGTTCACGGGATTCAGGAGACCTTGAGGTGACACCCACCACCCGGACCGGGACACCGTAAACGCGCCGGTACCCCTCGCGGTGAAAGCGCGCGGCAAACCGTACGCCAACGATTCCCACCCGGATTGGTTCTTCCATTTTCGACTCCTTAGCCTCGTGCCCGAACCGAAATTCGCACCAAGCCTGTTTCGCCTTGACGCCTGACCCGCAGACGGTGGATTCTACCATTGCACCGGCCAGGATGAGCGGTTCCCAAGCTGGCGCCGCGAGTTGCAGTGTCTCTGACGACGTTTCCCTCATGCAAGAACTCTCCCGCCGCGAGTTCCTGAAGAATTCCTCAGCGCTGGCCGTCGGCGCAGCATCGCTGGACTACGGCCAGCTTCAGGCAGGTTGCGATGTCGGTTCTTTAGTACTGTTACAGGCAGCCATCCGGGAGTATGATGGAAATAGACGCATGGCGTCCTTTGGGGAAATCAGGAAAGAAAGGCCAGCGGCCCGGCGGCCGGGGAGGAAGAAGGAAACGTGATTGAAGAACGACTGAAACTCGCCGTCTTTATCGATTTCGACAACATCCAGATTGGCGTGAAGGAGACGCTCGGGAAGGAATTCGACGTCTCCGTAGTGCTGGAGGCGCTGAAAGAGCGCGGCGAGGTCGTAACCAAGATCGCCTACGGCGACTGGCCGCGCGCCGGCGACCAAAGCCGCCAGATGACGCTGCATGCCGTGCAAATGGTGCAGCGGAGCCTGACCCCGCGCGGCGACAAAAATGGGGCGGACATCAACCTGGCACTCGACGCGTTGGAGATGGCTTTCACCCGGCATCACATCAATGCCTTTGCCATTGTGGGCGGCGACAGCGATTTCATCACCCTGGTGGAGAAGCTCAAGCAGTACGACAAGCGCGTGTTTGTGGTGGGCGGCCGGCAGTTCACCAGCGGCATCCTCCAGCGCAACTGCCACGAATTCATTGCTTACGAGAACTTGCTCAAGAGCGCCGCGGGCGGGGACGGTGGGCGTGCCGCACGCTCCTCTCGCGCTCAGGCGCGCGCCGCCTCCGACAGCCGAGCGCTCACCGCTGCGATGCCGAACGTGGCGCGCGCGCTGAAGATCATGGCTGAGAGGGAAGTCGCACCGCAGGTTGGTCTCCTGAAGAGCACCATCCTGCAACTGGATCCAACGTTCAGCGAGCGCGACTACGGCGCAGGTTCGTTCCTGGAATTCATGCAGAAGATGGAGCGCGCGGGCCTGGTGCATCTGCGCAAGACCGACCGCGGTTTCCTCGCGGAACCAGTTGAGCGTGGAGAAGTGAGGAGCGAGGCGACGCCCGTCCTGGAAGCCGGTAGCGCGCCCACGTTCGCTGAGCCCGCCGAGGCT
>Ga0315314_1003509_pt1 | contig 12233 bp, 9 predicted proteins | sample TDP9_MG_FD_203631 | JGI IMG/M metagenome (GOLD analysis project Ga0315314, IMG submission 203631) | Freshwater sediment microbial communities from Lake Towuti, South Sulawesi, Indonesia - TDP9 | ecosystem: Environmental > Aquatic > Freshwater > Lake > Sediment | place: Indonesia: South Sulawesi...
TTACCTTCTGCTCAAAATTCGTCTGCATCTATTCCACCTCCTTTCCAGTTACCACTTGGAGGTAGAATAGTGGACAATTCAGATGTTAAGAAGCTAGGACAGTTCAGATGTTACGTAACAAGATACCTCCCACTTGACAAATAGGACAAGATATAGTATACTTTCATCGGTGAAGGGGCAGATATGATAAGCGGAGTACCAGGATAGATGTAGCGAGGGACATATAGCCGAGGCAATCGGGCGGCCTGGGTCTGTGTCCCAGGCCGTGTTGTTTGCCTCAGGCCAGAGGTTTCAAAGGTTGAAGCCTGTGGCTTGTGGCAAACGAGAGCCGCAAGAGATGCCTAATCCGTTGTACCTTAACAACTGAAGAGTCGAGTCTAGGTTCTGCCGCGTCACGCATGTTAAGCTACTAAGGGCGTATGGTGGATGCCTAGGCGTCAAGGGCCGAAGAAGGGCGTGGTTTGCTGCGATAAGCCCCGGGGAGCCGCAAGCAGGCATTATATCCGGGGATACCCGAATGGGGGAACCCACCTGGAGGAATGTCCAGGTACCGCTGGCTGAATATATAGGCCAGTTGGGGGGAACCGGGGGAACTGAAACATCTTATTACCCCGAGGAAGAGAAAAGATTCCCTGAGTAGTGGCGAGCGAAAGGGGAGGAGCCCAAACCCGTCTCGTGTCAAGGCTCGAGCCGTTGCGAGGCGGGGGTTGTAAGGCCCGGCTGGGTCGCTCGAGAGGCCCAAAGGAGTTACAAACCTCATCTCTAGCCGAAAGATACTGGAAAGGTCTACCGTAGAGGGTGATGGTCCCGTAGGCGAAAGGGGTGAGGCTCCTGCCGGTGACCTTGAGTACCACGGGGCACGCTAACCCTGTGGGAAGCAGGGAAGCCCACTTCCCAAGGCTAAATACCCTTGATGACCGATAGTGGACAAGTACCGTGAGGGAAAGGTGAAAAGAACGGCGGTGAGCCGAGTGAAATAGAACCTGAAACCATACGCCTACAAACGGTGGAAGGGCTATGGCAGATTTCTGCAAGGCCTGACCGCGTGCCTTTTGGAGAATGAGCCGGCGAGTTAATCTCTGTGGCAAGGTTAAGGGAGTTACACCCGGAGCCGTAGCGAAAGCGAGTCTGAATAGGGCGCCCAGTCGCAGGGATTAGACACGAAACCAGGTGAGCTACCCATGGCCAGGGTGAAGCGATAGTAATGTATCGTGGAGGCCCGAACCTTTCAGAGTTGCAAATCTGAGGGATGAGCTGTGGGTAGAGGTGAAATGCCAAACGAACCTGGAGATAGCTTGTTCTCCCCGAAATAGCTTTAGGGCTAGCCTCAGGTGTTGAGTGGTGGAGGTAGAGCACTGGATCGGCTAGGGGGCATAGCGCTTACCAAACCGAACCAAACTCCGAATGCCATCACTTAAAGCCTGGGAGTCGGACCGTGGGGGATGAGCTTCATGGTCGAGAGGGAAAGAGCCCAGACCGTCGGCTAAGGTCCCTAAGTCTAGGCTAAGTGGGAAAGGATGTAGAGTTGCTGGGACAGCCAGGAGGTTGGCTTAGAAGCAGCCACCCTTTAAAGAGTGCGTAATAGCTCACTGGTCAAGCGATTCTGCGCCTAAAATATAACGGGGCTCAAGCCTAGCACCGAAGCCACGGGACCTCGACGACCCGTCGTCGGGGTCGGTAGGGGAGCGTTCTGCACTGCAGAGAAGGTGGACCGTGAGGACTACTGGAGCGTGCAGAAGTGAGAATGCCGGCATGAGTAGCGCAATCCCGGTGAGAAACCGGGACGCCGTAAACCTAAGGTTTCCGACGGAAGGTTAATCCGCGTCGGGTTAGTCGGTCCTAAGCCGAGGCCGAAAGGCGTAGGCGATGGACAACGGGTTAATATTCCCGTACCACGTCGAATCGATAAAGACGCGAAGGGGAGACGCAGGAGGGTAGGCCAGCCTGTTACTGGATTCAGGTGCTAAGCCCGTAGGGCGATGATGGGGGCAGGCAAATCCGCTCCCAGAGCCTGAGGGGTGATGGCGGTGCCCTTGTGGCCAGAAGTGGCTGAGCCCATACTGCCAAGAAAAGCCTCTAGCGAGATTCGCGTGTCCGTACCGCAAACCGACACCGGTAGGTAGGTAGAGCATACCAAGGCGATCGGGAGAACCCTCGTTAAGGAACTCGGCAAATTGACTCCGTAACTTCGGGAGAAGGAGTGCCCTCTAGGGTGAAGGGCCTCGCGCTTGGAGCCCTGGGGGGTCGCAGAGAAACGGCCCTGGCGACTGTTTAACAAAAACACAGGTCTCTGCTAAAGCGAAAGCTGAAGTATAGGGGCTGACGCCTGCCCAGTGCCGGAAGGTTAAGGGGAGAGGTTAGCGCAAGCGAAGCCCTGAACCGAAGCCCCGGTGAACGGCGGCCGTAACTATAACGGTCCTAAGGTAGCGAAATTCCTTGTCGGGTAAGTTCCGACCCGCACGAAAGGCGTAACGACTGGGGCGCTGTCTCAACGAGGGACCCGGCGAAATTCAAGTATGCGTGAAGATGCGCATTACCCGCAGCAGGACAAAAAGACCCCGTGGAGCTTTACTGCAACTTGGCATTGAGTTAGGGCTTAGTCTGTGTAGAATAGGAGGGAGACCGGGAAGCTGGGGCGCTAGCCTCGGTGGAGTCGCCGTTGAAATACCTCCCTGATTGAGTTTTGACCCTAACCCCTGGCCGTCATCCGGCAGGGGGACAGTGCCTGGTGGGCAGTTTGACTGGGGCGGTCGCCTCCCAAAGGGTAACGGAGGCGCCCAAAGGTCTCCTCAGGCTGAATGGAAACCAGCCGCTGAGTGTAAAGACATAAGGGGGCCTGACTGCGAGACCTACAAGTCGAGCAGAGACGAAAGTCGGGCTTAGTGATCCCACGGTACCGGGTGGAAGGGCCGTGGCTTAACGGATAAAAGCTACCCCGGGGATAACAGGCTAGTCTGGCCCAAGAGTTCACATCGACGGCCAGGCTCGGCACCTCGATGTCGGCTCGTCGCATCCTGGGGCTGGAGTAGGTCCCAAGGGTTGGGCTGTTCGCCCATTAAAGCGGCACGCGAGCTGGGTTCAGAACGTCGTGAGACAGTTCGGTCTCTATCCGCTGTGGGCGCAGGTGACTTGAGGGGAGTCGCTCTTAATACGAGAGGACCAGAGTGAACAGACCGCTGGTGTGCCAGTTGTCCCGCCAGGGGCATCGCTGGGTAGCTATGTCTGGAAGGGATAACCGCTGAAAGCATCTAAGTGGGAAGCCCTCCCCAAGATGAGGTCACCCACCCCGTTAAGGGGGTAAGACCGCAGGTAGACCACCTGCTTGATAGGCGGCATGTGTAAGCCCCGCAAGGGGTTGAGCTAAGCCGTACTAATGGTCGAGGGCTTAACTGTGGCGCGGCAGAATCTGGACTTGACCGATTCAGTTGTTTAATATTAAAATTGGTTCCCCAGGTGACTTTAGCGGAGGGGAAACACCCGGTCCCATTCCGAACCCGGAAGTTAAGCCCTCCAGCGCCGATGGTACTTGGGGGGCAACCCCCTGGGAGAGTAGGTCGTTGCCTGGGGGACTTCTCTTTTGAAGGGAAGCGACCTTTCCCCTTCTCTAGGGCTGTCAGCGCTTGACAATCGCATCTAAAAATCGTAGCATGCAACCAATTTGCTATCTCTCAAAAAGGAGGTGAATGGTGAAGGGGAGTAGGCGTCTTTGGTTTGTCTTGGCTTTCATCCTCTTGGCTTCAACGCTCTTGGCCTGCGAGTTCAGTGCCCAGGTGGGAGGGGGGGAGCCAAGTGTCGATGAGGTGGTCATGGCCCGCTCGCTGGATGATGACCAGAAGCCGGTGGACCCGACCTCGGTCTTCGGGCTGGAGGACGTTTTCAACGCCTCGGCCAAGGTCTCCAACTTGGAAGAGGGCTCTAAGGTGACCGGCAAATGGTTTTTCGGTGATCAATTCATCGATGAGGCCAGTGTGGATATCACTGAAGATGGCTTTACTGGCTATGTGGGCTTCAATTTAACCCCCAGCGCTCCCTGGCCACCTGGCGACTACCGGCTGGAGGTCTATTTGGACGACGAGTTGGCAAAGACCGTCACCTTCCAAGTGAGCGAGTAGAAAGGCGGGGGAACTTTTACGGAATTGAAGCGGCCCAGTCAGTGGGCCGCTTTTTTACTCGTAGGTTGACGCGGCAAGAAAAGGGTTGTATTTTGGAGTCGCAACATACTATCTGCGATGGGGAGTAACCGACTATGGTTCAAGTAAGAAGGTCTATCCTTGTCGCCGGTCTCCTTATTAGCCTCGTCCTCTTTTCCGGGTGTGGAGGGGGAGATGTAGAGATCAGCGCTGAGGATAATGGCAGCCAGGTAACCCTAGCGGTGGGGCAGACCTTGGTCCTCAGCCTGGAGTCGAACCCTACCACCGGGTATGAGTGGGAGATGGCGGAGATGGACGAGGCGATTCTAAAAGAGACCCTTCACGAGTATAAGTCTTACTGGGTCTTCCTTATCGGCTCCGGGGGAAAAGACATCTGGCGTTTCCGGGCTGAGGCTGAGGGGAAAACGACCCTAACCCTTAACTATCGGCGCTCCTGGGAGGAGGCGGAGCCGATTCAGACCTTTAGCGTGGAAGTGGTAGTGCGGTGAGCAATATGAGGAATACAGACATACAGTAGAGGAGAGGTGTGAACGATGATGGCGAAAAGGAGACGACCAAAGCATGAAGATATCTTGGGTTTCATGGAGGAGTTTGAAGGAGAAAGCGACAGAGCTGCTGCTGTTCTTGGAGCTGCTTACCTTGACGACCATTTGAGAGAACTGATAGGTAGCTTTCTTATTGATGACTCGACAAGGGTTGATGAACTACTAAAAGGACCATTAGCGCCACTTGGAAGCTTTGCCTCAAGGATAAGTGCATCGTATTGCATGGGTCTGATGAGCAAGAACGAATATAATGACCTGCAAATCATTAGAGAAATTCGAAATAGATTCGCGCACGAACTGCATGGGGTATCATTCTCTGATGCGTGGGTCAAAAATAAGTGTGCTGAACTAGAGCTCGCAAAGGCAATGAAGCCATTGCCGGGTAGTCCACCTGGTGCACGTGAACAGTTCACCGCTGCCTTATCCTTGCTATCCTACCAATTGAGGATGAGAATTCTAGAACAGAAGCAACAGCGTCGCGTCGTACCGAGTGAATATTGGTAGTTGAGTCAGTTGATTGGTGTCTGAGGAGCGTGACAACAAGCAAGAGCCGGTGTGCTATTCCTATCGCACGAAGTCCAAATAGGTTAAAAAAACGGGGCGGCTTTTCATGCCCACTCCACTTTTCTCAATTCCGCCTCTTCCCCTCCACCGCCTCTCTCGCCATCTCTATGAACTCCTCCACCGGCTTCGGCCCCAAGTCCTCCCCGGAGCGGAGGCGGATGGCGACGGTGCGGTTTTCTACTTCTCTCTCGCCTATGACTAACATGTAGGGTATCTTCTTCATCTGGGCATCCCTGATTTTGGACTGCATCCGCTCGCTTCGGTCGTCTATTTCTACCCGGAAGCCCTCGCCTCTTAGTTGCTCTGCCACCTGATTGGCATATTCCACCTGCTCGTCGGTGATGGGGATGAGCATCGCCTGGACGGGGACCAGCCAGACGGGGAAGGCTCCCCCGTAATGTTCGATGAGTATGCCGAAGAAGCGCTCCATGGAGCCTAGAAGCGCCCGGTGGACCATATAAGGCCGGTGCTCCTTACCGTCCTGCCCTATATAGGTCATATCGAACCGCTCCGGCAGGTTGAAGTCAAACTGGATAGTGGTCAGTTGCCAATCCCGGCCCAAAGCGTCCTTGATGTCGATATCTATCTTGGGGCCATAGAAGGCCCCTGCCCCCTCGTCCACCTCGTAGGGTAAATTTTGCTTTTCCAGGGCCCGGCGCAAAGAGTCCACCGCCTTATCCCAATCCTCAACCCGTCCCACGTACTTTTGTGGCCGCGTGGAGAGGAGGAAGTTATATTCCTTAAAGCCAAAGGAGCCCAGGATGTGCAGGGTGAAGCCGAGAAGCCTCACTATCTCCCCTTCTATCTGCTCGGGGGTGCAGAAGATGTGGGCATCGTCTTGGGTGAAGCCTCGTACCCGCATAAGCCCATGGAGGACGCCGGAGCGCTCATACCGATAGACCGTGCCCAACTCCGCCCAGCGCAAAGGGAGGTCCCGGTAACTGCGCAGCCTGCTCTTATAGATCATAATGTGGAAGGGGCAGTTCATGGGCTTAAGGAAATAATTCTGCCCCTCGATATCCATGGGCGAGTACATAAGGTCGCGGTAAAATTCCAGATGTCCGCTCCTCTCCCAAAGTTCGCTCTTCCCGATATGGGGCGAGTAGACGATCTGGTAGCCGGCCTTTAGGTGTTCCTGACGCCAGAAATCCTCGATAAGCGTCCTTATCATCCCCCCTTTAGGGTGCCAATGGACGAGCCCTGCTCCTGCCTCCTCGTGGACGCTATATAGATCCAAATCTTTGCCCAGGCGGCGGTGGTCCCTTCTCTCCGCCTCCTCCCGCCTCTTTAGGTAGGCTTCTAGGTCTTGGGCCGTGGGCCAGGCGGTGCCATATATCCGCTGCAACATAGGGCGGGTCTCACTGCCCAGCCAGTAGGCCCCGGCCACGCTCAGAAGTTTCAGCCCTTTCTCCTTTACCTGGCCGGTATCCTTCACATGGGGGCCCCGACAGAGGTCGGTGAAATGGCCATGAGTATAGATGGAGATACTCTCATCCTCCGGCAGGCGCGCGATGATCTCCAGTTTGAAGGGCTGGTCGGAGAAGAGGGCTTGAGCCTCCTTTCGAGAGATCTCCTGGCGCACGAAAGGGTAGTGGGCCCCGATTATCTCCCTCATGCGGGCCTCGATGGCCACCAGGTCTTCAGGGGTGAGGGGGCGGGGAAGGTCGAAGTCGTAGTAGAACCCTTCCTCAATGGCCGGACCGATGCCCAGTTTGGCCCCCGGGAAGAGTTGGATGACCGCATCGGCCATGATGTGAGAGGCCGAGTGGCGCATGGCTTCCAGATCGTTCTCCTTCATCGTCTTCTCCCTTCTGGCTCGATTGACTGGTTAGGGTCTCCTCCTGGGTCACTATGACCACCCTCTTTTATCAACGCAGGCTCTGCTCTCCTCGGTGCTAAGCGAGCCAAGGCGAGGCCCACGAAGACGATAAGGGCTCCCAGGGCATGGAGAGGCGTGAACTGCTCACCCAGAGTCAAGACGGCCACCAGTACGGCCACGATGGGTATGAGAGAGCTATAGATCAGAGTTCGTGTGGCCCCCAACTCCCTGATGGCGTGGAACCAGACGACGTAGCCGATGACGCTGGCCAAAAGAATCGAATACCCCAGCCCCAGCCATCCTTGCCAGGAGAGCAGGCCCCAAGGGTAGGTGAGGAGAGGCCTCCAGCCGAAGAGGAGCAGGAAAAGGGTCCCTACCATCATACCCATAGCCATCACGCGCAAGGAAGAGTACCGCTCTAATGGGCGCTTGGCTATCACTGCGCTGAAGGCGTTCATGACCGCCGCAGTCAGGGTTAAGAGATCCCCACGCAGGCTTTCCCAGGTGAGGGCTAGTCCCTCGGACCCAGCCTTGACGATGATGGTTACGCCCACGAAGGAGAGGAGTATGCCTACTATCTGACGGAGTGTGATTATCTCCTCTTCCAAAAGCCAGGCAAAAAGAGCGGCGAAGATGGGCGAGGTAGCGATGATGAGGGAAGAGTTGGAAGCCGTAGTGTAGTTAAGGCCCAGGGTGAAGCAGATCTGATAGATGCCGATCCCCGATAGGCCCATCAGAGCCACCCGTAGCCAATCCTCTCTTTTGACTATGGGCTTCCCCTCCATCAAGTAGACCAGAGCCAGAAGGAGGATAGAAGTGCCTAGGAAGCGGGCGGCGACAAAGGTGAGAGGGTCGATCTCTTGTAACGTGTATTTGATGACGCTGAAGACCGAGCCCCATATCAATACCACGGGGAACAGCATCAGATCTACCCTTGGAAGACGCCTCATCTTTCCACCTTAAAGAAGAGAGCCCGCCTTGGGGCGGGCTCTCCCGCGGTTCCACCCAATTTCAGCACAAAAGTTGTGCCCTCTAGCGCGGTAACGGGCGCTCCCGTAGCCCCATACTCGATAGGCTTTCCGGGGCAGGCTCAGAGGTGGTTTTCCCCAGGTCCTATGCTGGAGGGGCTTCCAGTCACAGCCTCCTCCTCCCTGAAGCGGTATCCTTGGGTAGTCGTCCTCGTCGCAGCCTTTTCAGTGGGCGGTACAAGAGTTGAACTTGTGACCTCTACGATGTCAACGTAGCGCTCTAGCCAACTGAGCTAACCGCCCTTACTAATTCATTATAGCACAGAAGCCACGATTTGAAAAGACGATTATCTAGTTTTGGGCTCTAAAGGACGATGTGGTAAAATGTATAGGGTTGCGAAATGTGGCAAGTGATAGGACACGAATGGGCTGTTGCCCTTCTTCAAAGGTCCCTTACAAGGGGGGACATATCCCATGCCTACCTTTTCACCGGCCCCCCTCGCATCGGGAAGACCACTCTGGCCTTAAACTTGGCTCAGGCCCTGGACTGCACAGGGGAAGATAAACCTTGCGGGGAGTGCCTCTCCTGCCGCAAGATCGCCCAAGGGATCCACCCCGATGTGCGGATGGTGGACTTGGCCTATCAGAAGGGGCTTCTGGAGGAACGGGAGGGCTCCACGGCCCTGGGCGTCGACGCTATCCGTTCTATCCAAAGCGATGCGGCCCTCATGCCCTTTGAGGGGAGATGGAAGGTCTTCATCATCCCCCAGGCGGAGGATATGACCCCGGGGGCGGCTAACTCTTTATTGAAGACTCTGGAGGAGCCACCTCCCCATGTGGTCCTCCTCCTCACGGCTCTCCATACTGACCTTCTCTTCCCCACCATAGTCTCTCGCTGTCAGGTTTTCAACTTGCGTTCCCCTTCTATAGGCCTCATCCGCCAGGCGTTGGAGCAAAGGTGGGGCCTCCAGCGAGAGCGGGCTCAGATCATCGCTGCCCTCTCGGCGGGTAGGATGGGGTGGGCGGTGGAGGTCGCTCAAAATGAAGCCCTCTTAAAGGAACGGAAGGAGCGGTTAGATGAACTCTTATCCCTCCCCAGTGGTAGGCGGCTGGAGAGGCTCTCCTTTGCCCAGCGCTGGGGAAGCCAGCCTGAAAGGGCGAAAGAGATCCTAGCCTTATGGCTCGGCTGGTGGAGAGACCTCCTCTTAACCAAAGAGGGCTGCTTGGATAAGATAGAGAATATCGATCGATTAGATAGCCTGGTCGAGGGAGCAGAGAAATACGAGTTGGGGGAGATAAGGGGGTTCATCTCCTCCATACGGGAAGCGTTGCAACAGTTGGAGAACAACGTTAACCTTCGCTTGCTCTTAGAGGTCTTGGTGTTGGACCTGCCGAGCAAGCGATAGCCAAGGGGAAAGAATGGCTAAGGTAGTGGGGGTTCGTTTCAAGCCAGCAGGGAAGATATATTATTTTGATGCCGCCAGGTTCGAGGATTTGAAGGTCGACGAATATGTGGTAGTGGATACGGCACGGGGCCAAGCGCTGGGGAGAGTGATCACCCCTCCGCAAGAGATAGGTGAGCCTTCCGAGCATCTCAAACCTATAGAGCGCCGAGCCACCTCTTTCGACCTCTCGGAGAGGGAAAGGTATAGGTTACAGGAGCGAGAGGCTCTGGAGAGATGCAGGGAGGAGGCAACCGAGCATGGCCTGGAGATGAAGATCATCAAGGCTGAATACAACTTCGATGGCAGCCGGCTGGTGGTCTATTTCACTGCCGAGAAACGGGTTGACTTCCGGGAGTTGGTAAGGGACCTGGCCCGGACCCTCAAAACCAAGGTAGAACTTCGCCAGGTGGGGGTGCGAGACGAGGCTAAACTCCTGGGGGGTTTGGGACGGTGTGGCCTGGCCCTCTGCTGTGCCACCCATCTCTGCGAATTCTCGCCTGTCTCCATAAAGATGGCTAGACTACAGAATGTCTCCTTGAGCCCGGCGGAGATCTCCGGCCTCTGTGGACGGTTACTTTGCTGCCTAGCCTATGAAAGCGAGACATATCGATCCCTCAAGGAGAGGTTCCCTAAAGTAGGCACTCTCGTGGAGACCCCCTACGGTGTAGGGGAGGTGAAGAGTGTAAACGTCTTGAAAGAGACGGTAGAGGTAGAATTGAAGAGCGAAGTGACCGTGGAGGTCTCGGCCGAGGAAGTGAGAGAGCGAGTTTAGCCTTGCTCTGGGGAGTTTCAAGCGCTTGACCGTTTCAAAGCCCGCAGTCGCGCCACCACCTCTTCAGGGATCCAGACCTCTCCCAGGTCGGGGGTCTCTAAGATACCTGGGCCGTGGAAATCGCTTCCCCCGGTGGCGATGAGGCCATACTTCTCTGCCCAGCGGGCCAGGTCGTCCCTTTGCTCTGGAGAGTATTGGCCATAGTAAGCCTCGAGCCCCACCAGGCCAGCAGCCGCAAGTTCAGGCAAAAGAGGTAAGACCTCCAAGGGGTGAGCCAAAACGGGGAGCCCCCCGGCCTCTAAGATCATCTGCGTGGCCTCCAGGGGAGTTATCTTGTAACGAGGTACGTAGGCGGGGCCGTTTCTTCCGATGTAGTTGACGAAGGCCTCGGTGGTGGAAGATACATACCCTTTCTCCATCATCGCACGAGCGATGTGGGGCCTCCCTATGGAACCTCCCCCGGCTATCTCCGCCACCCTTTCCCGGTTGAGAGGCATGCCCAAATCCTTTAGCCTCTCCAGCATCTTCCAAGCGCGATGGCGGCGAAAATCCCGTATGGCTTTCAACCTCTCCTGAAGAGGTTCAGCACGATGATCGATATAATACCCCAAGATATGGCTTTCCTGGGAGCCCACCTCAGCGCTTATCTCCACCCCTGGTATCACCTCCAGAAGCGTGCCTTGGGCTGCCTGCAAGGCTAGGTCTATCCCCTCCGTCGAATCGTGGTCGGTGAGCGAGATGGCTCCCAGCCCTTTGGCTAGGGCCATCTTTACCAACTGGGCAGGCGAATAGGCACCGTCAGAAGCGGTGGAATGAAGGTGGAGATCGCACCTCATCGGGGCTCGACGATAAGCCTCATAGCGGTGCGCTTCTGGTCATCGATGGTCACTTCGGTGAAGGCGGGGATGCAGATCACATCGAAGCCATCGAGGGCCAGGTACCCACGAGCGATAGCCACGGCTTTCACCGCCTGGTTTACCGCCCAGGCGCCGATAGCCTGTACCTCTGCTCTATTGCTCTCCCGTACCACCCCCGCGATGGCGCCCGCCACCGCCGTTGCTCTGGACTTGGCCGATACTTTGATGATATCCATGGGGCCCCCTCCATTGTTCAGGTTGACTTTGTGATGTGCTCCTCTCTTTTCAGCCTCAGTCCTCTATTTATCCCTCTCCACCTTCCCCAGCGCCGCTTGGGCGGCGGCCAAACGAGCGATGGGCACGCGGAAGGGAGAACAACTGACGTAATTTAGCCCCACTTGGTGGCAGAACTCTATGGAACTAGGGTCGCCTCCATGCTCGCCACAGATCCCCACTTCCAAATCAGGCCTACTCTTCCTTCCTAGCTCAACCCCCATTCTGACCAAGTAGCCAACCCCCTCTCGATCTAGCACTTGGAAGGGGTTGTGGGGCAAAATACCCTCTTCCACATAGCGCAAAAGGAACTTCCCCTCGGCATCATCCCGGGAGATACCGTAGGTGGTCTGGGTCAGGTCGTTGGTGCCGAAGGAGAAGAACTCAGCGTACCTTGCAATCTCGTCGGCAGTGATGGCCGCGCGGGGTAACTCTATCATGGTCCCAAATTTGTAATCGATCTTCACCCCTTGCTCCTCCATCACCTTCTGGGCCTCTTCTTCCAATATCTCTCGCTGCAACTTCAATTCATTGACATGGGCGGTAAGGGGGATCATCACCTCCGGGTGGACCTCTACCCCTTCCTTGGAAACAGCACAGGCCGCCTCGAAGATGGCCCGCACCTGCATCTTGGTGATCCCAGGCATAGTGATCCCCAGTCGAACCCCTCTCAACCCTAACATGGGGTTGGCCTCGTGCATCCCCTCCACGGTGCGCAGTAACTTCTCCTTTTCAGCCAGCCTTTGGGGGTCGGAGCCCTTCAGGCGCAGTTCGGTTACCTCGGCTATGAGCTCCTCGCGGTTGGGGAGGAACTCATGCAAAGGAGGGTCGATGAGGCG
>Ga0315314_1003510_pt1 | contig 12233 bp, 13 predicted proteins | sample TDP9_MG_FD_203631 | JGI IMG/M metagenome (GOLD analysis project Ga0315314, IMG submission 203631) | Freshwater sediment microbial communities from Lake Towuti, South Sulawesi, Indonesia - TDP9 | ecosystem: Environmental > Aquatic > Freshwater > Lake > Sediment | place: Indonesia: South Sulawesi...
CGTTGGCTTTTCTTCCTTCGCACCATGGTTGTTTTGCTATTGAAGCTTTGACTGATTCTGGGTTGTAGAGGTCGGCTCCGCGTTTTGCCAGTATTGTTAATAGTTTTGCTCTTCCTCTGATTGTGGCTTGGCTGTAGCCTTCTTTTTGGAGCCACCATATGTATTCGATGATTTTGCCTTTGATGTCAGCTGTTTGTTGTGTGCCCTCCCGCTGGGCTGCTTCCTGTCGGGCTACTTCGGTCAAGTTTTTCGACGTTTCCGTCAAGCAGTCGCATACTTGACGAGTAGAAAATAAGGCTGAGCTGGTATTTATTGACCCGCGCAGAGCATTTTGTAAGGGTTTGCGCTCGCTGAAACGATAGCCGCAGTCACGACAGAGCCATCTCTGGACAGTACCGCTATAGTTCAAGTATCGCAGTCCGTCTCTGTAAAGTCTTGTGGATTTGCACTGAGGACATTGTATTTGTGTCGGCGTATTTGGTGCATGTGGACGTCGTTGTTCTTCGCTGGTAGCCACTGCTTCATGCCTCTTAGGTGTTCGAGAGTTGATCTTGATGTGTGTTGGTTTCTCCGTTTGCCAGTGCCAAGATGAGATTTGCGTTTGGGATTTTATCTTTGTATTTTTCGGCTTCTTTGATCCATCCGTTTCGCCATTCTTGTGAAGGATGTATGTTCCACTGGTCCAAAACGTTACTGAACGCTTTTTCTTTCTGTCGAAGCAGCTTCAGTTGCTCTTCCTCTTGTTTTGAGAGAGGCTTGGGTTCTTCTTTGATGAGTTTTTGGCTGTAGCGTTTCTCGAACGTTTCATAGGTTTCTTTCGGGATGTAGCCAAGTCTGAAGAGACCCTCGTTTAGCGCATAGAGAACTGGATAACATCTGCCGAGTTGCTTGTCTGCCTGGAGCTTGACGATTGCGATGTAGAGTTGTGGTGGAAGGTAGATTAAGAAGCCGTGGGGTTTCATGTGTGAAGCCTCCGGAAGAAGCTGATGAATGAGGATGGTCGTGTCTTACTGTATCTATCTACATAGTTAGTTACTGTAAGCGTTAGATAGGTAGATACAGTAGCCTTAATGTTACTCAGCTCCTTTGGCTTCTGCGTCTTGTTTTATTGTTTGTTTCTTCTTCTCGTACCATGGCCAGAATTGGGGTTCTATGTAGGTTTCGAGGAATTCGAGGAGGTCTTCTTCGTGGATTTCGGCTCGTGGGTCTATGAGTACAAGTCTGTTTGCGGCAAGTGTGGATTCATTGCCTTTTTTGATGTTGGCGGGGAGAATGAGTGCGAGGCTGTATTTTCCGTGTTTGATGTTGCTTCTTCTTGTTTTCATTCCCATTTTAGGTTCCTCTTTGGGTGTTTCTTCCGAAAGTCTTATGAGGTACTGGAATCATATAAAGATACGAAATTAGTATTGGGGTATCTGATTTGAAAGGTCGAACCGTTTGGAACAAGCCGTCCATCAGGAAGACTGACGTTTACAAATTGATTGTCAAACTTGGCGGAAAAGCAAGATGGACGCACCTTAAGGCGCACTTGAAAGAGTTGGGTTGGGGTCCAACAACGCTGAAACAAACTCTGGATGAGATGGTTAATGAAGGAAGCATTATCAAAGAGGCAGTTGCTGGCGATAGGGGTCCAGAGATCTGGTATAGGCTTCCCAAAAGGGATTCGGGTGTTTGGAGGTTGTTTCCTGAAACTGCTGAAAGAAGTGCGTGTGTGCCCTCTTTTGAAGAAATAAAGAAAACGCTTGAAGAGAAGACTAAAGGGCTTGGGAGAAGTGAGAGGGAAGTGTTTCTTAGGGATGCGTTGCGGGAGCTTGTGGAGACTGCTGCGGAGATTTACACAGTGATGCTTTGCCTTGGGGCGGACGAGTTGGTGCATAGGCGACCTGGTGCTGTTACGTATATTGACGCTTCTTTCGACATTGTGAAAGAGGCGACGTTAGAGATTATGCATGCGTTTCTTGAATATCCTGAAGCGGGTGCGGGTACTGTTGTTGATGCGTTAAATGATATTGCAGCCAAGCATTCTGCCGGAAACACTTCTGAGGATTTTAGCGATTAGAAGCTTATTTGGCTAAGGTGCTTTGCCATTTGTAGCATGCTTTGCCAAGAGGATCTACTGTTAATTGCCAGAGGCTACACCACGCTCTTTTCCTGCGTATTCCTCTGCTTTTTCTTTCGCTGAATGCCATAGGTGCTTTCAGTTCGGTTAATCGTTTTCTCAAGTCTTCGGTTATTTCAATTTGGACATTGGAGAAACTGCATTCACAGCAAAAATGCGTCAGAGTTTTTTCGCCTCAACGGTTTCTATCTGTGAACCCTTTCCGTTATCAGACTCAGCTTTTCAGCATATTGCAGAAATGCCATGCGTAGGGTTTCGCTTTCGCTCTGTCCCAGCTTTCTGCAGATGTTATCCAGTATCTCTTTGTGCTGAGGGCTTAGAACAACTCTGACAATGCATTTCTTCATCATGGTCACGATGTGGAATGTCTAACGATGAAAGAGTAGACCAAGAATAAAGACTTATTTGCCAAGGCAACTGTGATGGAGTTGGAAGAAGAAAAAAAATCCCAAGTCCAGACGTCGCCTTATTCTTAGTGCAGTGTTTGGTAGTAGTTGTCCGAGTTGCTGCAAATTGTGGACTACTACTTCTGGATATGGAAAGTGAAGAAAAATCTTAAGTTGTTGCTTGGCCTCTTTTGTTCTGGGTAGTATTTCGTAATCCCATTGAAGGGAGTGAGTGGTATGCCTGTTGAGGTTGGTTTGGAGATGTTTGCTGAGAAGCCTGTGGTTTTGCCGTTTTTTACAGGTTATGTGGCTCGTGGTTTGTTGTTGCATGTTGTGAGGATGGTTGATCCTGCTGCGTCTGGTTTGTTGCATGAGTTGAATGTTTCTAAGCCTTACAGTGTTACGCCTTTGCGGTTCAAGAGCAGAAGCCGTGTTGAGGATGGTTACGAGTTAGATCCGTATTTTCCATGTCGTGCCAATTTCAGGTTTTTGAAGGATGAATACGCAACACTTATTCTTAATTACTTTCAGAAGCAGAACAGTTTGATGGTTTTTGACACGGTTTTTCGTATTGCTTCTTTGAGTGTGGATTGTAAGAGTTATGCGGATTTGGAGAAGGAAGCACAAGCTGTTGACAGGTTTAGGCTTGTGTTTAAGACGCCTACGTATTTTGCGAGTTTGGGAAGTGGCTATCATTGGATGTTTCCGGATGCGGTTAAGGTGTTTTGTGGTTTGATGCGTGTTTGGAATTTGTTTAGTGACAGTAGACGGTTTGGCAAGGAAGAGTATGTAGCCTTTAAGGAATGGTTGGGTAAGAATGTGGGCGTATGCGAGTATGAGTTGTCTACGAGGTTGGCGGTTATGAGGGGTAAGAAGGCGACGGGTTTCGTCGGCTGGGTCGCGTATGAAATGAAGGATAAGGAAAGCGAATGGAATAACGCAACTCTTATGTTAGCCAAGTTTGCCGAGTTCGCTAATGTAGGTGGCAACAGAACAGGGGGTTTTGGAGTGATAAGATGTGTGCCGAAAGCGTCTGTTGAGAAGGAATAGGACATGGGAGAAAGCCTTGAGGAAATATTTAGAGAAATGTTGGGACCCCAGAGAGCGCCCTACACGCATCAGCTTGAAACTGCTAAATCGTTACTTGAAGGAAAATCAGTCGTATTACGCGCTCCTTGTGGAAGCGGGAAAAGCGAAGCGGCTCTTGTACCTTTTCTCCAAGGAATCAAGGAAAAAAATGAGCGCCTGCCACAACACCTTATTTACTCTCTACCCATGAGAGTACTAACAGAAAACTTGACGCAGCGTGTCAAGGAAAGGTTACACTTTGATGATGTCGTTGCTCACCATGGAATGGAAGCCTCAGACCCCCTTTTTGAAAAATCTTTGATTTTTACAACAATCGACCAAACAGTTGGAGCATATTGTTGCGTGCCGTTAAGCGCTTCTTTAGGAGCTGGGAACATTCCAGCAGGAGCCGTCGTGTCAGCGATGCTTTGTTTCGATGAAGTTCATACATATGATTACGAACGGGCTCTTAACAGCATGCTCGTTATTTTGGAATCTTCCAAAAAGTTCAATTCCCTATTTGCGATTCTTTCGGCAACTCTTCCAGACAAGTTTTTGAGCTATTGTGGAAGACATCTGGGAACCGAAGTTATTGACGTATCTGAAGATGAAGAGGATGACATCCCTTGCCGCAAAAATAGGGAAGTGAAAGTTCAAATGGAGCAAGGTGAGTTGACTGCTGAGAAGGTTGAAAATTGCTACCATTCTGCTGGAAAGAATGCCAAGATTCTTGTGGTATGTAATACCGTAGATAAAGCTCAGGCGTTATACAATTCATTGAAAAATATATTCGGTTTAGATAGCTGTTTCCTGTTGCATTCACGCTTCCTGCCAGAGGATAGAGAAAAAAGGGAAAGTGAACTTCTCACCGCATTCCAGAACCAGAAGAAAATGTGCGCTATCACCACACAGGTTTGTGAGGTAGGCTTAGACATCTCTTGTGATATTCTGCTAACAGAAGTCTCTCCGATAGACTCTTTTATTCAAAGGGTTGGAAGATGTGCAAGGCGAGGTGGTCATGGACAGGTCTTAGTCTTCGATGTCAAAAACTGCAAACCTTACCAAGATGAATTGGTGGGTCAAAGTCTTAAACGGATAAGGAAACTTGATGGCGAATGTTTAAGGTGGAACGTAGAGAAGCAACTGGTGAATGATATTCTTGGCGACTTGTATTCTGAGGCTCTTAATTCACAGAGATATGGGCGAATATTGGGAAGACTGGTTGAAGCCAGTTTCTATAGGGACAGGCGAAGAGTCGAACAGTCAGTGCGTGAAGCGTTAACCTGTAAGCTCACAATTCATGACAATCCCGAGAGTCTGGGAAAAGACGTTCTAATGATGAGTGCGCTGTCCGTTGATGTTAATGTCTTGAAAGGTTTTTACAGAAAGGTAAGACCCAGAATATGGTTCGTTGATACGCATAAAGAAGATTATGAAAGTTCCTCTTCATTGAGCTCACGAGTTAGTCTGGTAAAAGACGACGAAGACATATACCCATATGGATTCTTTGTCTTGCATCCAGAGTTTAGCAATTATGATGAGTATCTTGGCTTAAGACTGGGGGAAATTGGCGAAAATCTGCCATCGGTTGGATACGATCAAAAGCAAGCCCAAGTTTTCGAGTACAGAAAAGAGCCATGGGTTCAACATGCAGAAAAATCTCTGGCTTGCTTTGACGAGCTTAAACTGAATTACATAACCGAAATGAGAAATATCTCAAATGCCTTGGGTATAGACAAGGCTCATCTTGAAACTCTCATTGTCCTTTGCATTGCTTTTCATGATATAGGTAAACTCAATAGAGAATGGCAGATGGCTGCTGGAGCTTTGGATTCTGAGCCATTGGCACACACAAGAGAGATGTTAAAACCTCCACCTCATTCAGCCATTTCTGCCTACTCGTTGATGAAAATTCTTGATGATTTCACAATGCGAATACATTGTAGAAGTTTGGGCATTTCATGTTTTTATGCTTTGGCCCATCATCATTCAGTAGGTACCGAGAGGATCGATCCCTATTCGTTTATCCTCCAATGGAAGGAATATGTCTCCAATGTTTTGGGCAAAATATCGGTTAAGTATCCCTTGCTACAACAGATAAATCCTGAAGACATATCTGCTAAGCTGAATGAGGATACTCGTATGCCGGGAAGGATTCCTTCACTTGAGTTCCATCGGGAATATGTGCCTTACGCTTTTATATCGAGGCTGCTTAGACTTTCTGATAGGAGAAGTCAAAGTGCATAGCTGGTATGTGAACAAGACAAATATGCAAATGTTTGACGTAGAACGTGCTTACGGATTAGCGTTACTCATTTCAAAAGTTACGGGAAGCCAATCGATTGTTATAAAGGACCTTGGCTTTGCCTACTTCATCGAGTCGGATGTGGAGGTCTCTGATGTTGGGGAGAATCAGAAAAGAGATCTGGAGACGCTTTTTTCCGATTCGAATAAGTTTGACTATCCTTTAGCAACGCAGTTGAGAGATAGAAAGACTGTTGTTAATGAAACTGAGAAAGTGGTGTTAGAAAACACGAATGAAATTATGAAGGTCCACGCAACTCCTTCCTTCACGGTCAAGTTCTCGATTAAAAAGGCAGAAGGCTTAACTACACTTTATCAGTCCCTCGATGTGACAGCTTCAAAGAGTTTTAGAGAATTAAAGATGGGCATGAGTTATGGGGAGGGCGGTCAGCTTTTCGTGGACAAGTTTAGTTTTTCAGTCGCGTTGATAGGTTCTGCGTTTTTTATGCACTTTGAGCCGACTCGTGAATTCTTAATCGCTATCGGTCCAAATCCTGCTGAAATTAATGTTCTAAGTCATATGGATATCAAAAATGATATGAAGGTAGAGCATTTATGCCCTATTTCAGATTTGACTGTTCTGTCGCATTATGCCGTTTCTTTGTCATTGGTGCTTGGCGAGAGAAAGGCAAAAGGAGTTTACATGAACTCGTATGATTGTCTTGTATTCAACGAAATGCGAAGGACAGGCAAACAGTTTAAACCATCTGGTAGTGGACGTTTTCCACTTGATTATTGCTTACATCTATCAGGAAGTAAAGAAGGCATGGAAATGCTCAAAATAGTGCAAAGTATTTTCAAACGAGGATTCGTGAAAGGTCATCCACAAAGGCTTGCTCTCGCGTTAGCCCAATTTCTTGCAGAGCCCAGTCTTGATAACTACTCACGTTACATAGACATTCATCTTCGAGGATATATAGAAAAAGATAAAAACAAACGAATATCAAACCTCTACGATAGGGCATCCTTAGAGGAGGCCATAAAATATGTTAAATCTGAATGAACTGTTTAGAGAAACGGCGGTAGAAAATTTTGGTATGGCTTTAAGAATCAGCATTCGTGAACATCAAGACTATGCTTCACTTGTGGAATTGAAGTATGCAGAAAAGAAAATGCAATTCATAGAATCGCTCGCGAACTTTCTGCGAAGGTATGACGCGCGAGCACGAGCCTATGAAAGAGAAAAGGGCAGAATCGCCTTCAGACCAAGCAAGGAAGATTTAGACAAGTTGATGGAATTAGTCGAGAAATATGGAGTTAAAGCGGTATCCGCTGCTCTTATTTCGCATGCTCTCGTTAAGGTTGGTGGCGGAGAATGAATCAAGAAGACAAAGTCTATGAAATAGGCTTAGTTCTTAGAGCCGAGATTGAAGCGCATTCATTGAACAATGAAGGAACAGTGGGCAACGTTACTGAACCGCGTTCGATAGCACTTGCTGATGGGACTATCACTGATGGCATAAGCGGGGAAATGCTTAAACATATGCATGCCCGAGCTTTTTGGACCGTTGGGACCAGAGAGTCATTCTGTAAATCGTGCCAAGAATTCTCTCCTATGAAAGCAAGTGCAAATCCAGACGTCAATGAGGCGGTCAAGCAAAAGAAACCAATTTCGGATGTCTTGGGAATAGCAATAAGATGTCCCTTGTGTGATGCACATGGTTTCTTAATTGAGGAAGCTGCACTAAGCCGAAAGTCTTTGGTCGAATTTGGATGGGCGTTAGCCTTGCCGGATCAGTATCATAGGACGATACAAACCCATTCAAGAGTCGCACCAGGAGAGAAAACTAAGAAAGAAGCTGTTCAGATGCTTTATGATAGACCGACCAGATCTGGAATATACGCAGTGATCTCACTTTTTCAGCCATGGCGTATAGGGTTCAATGATGTCGTCTGTAAATATTCACTAAATGACGCCCAAGAAAGAAAGAAACGGTATGAAAGAACAATCGATGCCTACAAGGCCATGCTTACACGAATAGAGGGCGCAATGACTACGACTCGGCTTCCACATGTTTTAGGTTGCTCAGGTGCAATAATCGTTTCTAAGAAACCCACACCAGTTTGCATAATAAGTCCTCTCCAAGAAAACTTTATGGAGGATATCAAAAAAATAGCTCAGAAGGAAAATTTGGAAGTACACGAATTCAAATCCTTAGCTGAACTACTCGAAAAACTCGATGCGCTTAAGAATTGCATGCCCTTCACTATTGGTTAGAGCGAACGCCAATGTGGATTTCAGGAAGCTATCACTTTCCTTCTACTTTTTCATACAAAATCCCTGATTTCTCAATGTACTATGCGGCAAGTACACCAATACCTGGGCCTTCAACTTTTAAATTGGCAATGATTTCAGCTTTTATTAGCAGTAATAGAGATCTGGAAAAGGCATCAGCATTGTTTGAGGGGATAAAGACTTCAACTGTCCTATTTGATTTGCCGAACCGTCTGACCGTGTACAAAGCCTTCATAAAGCGCTTGAAGAAGAAAAGGCTTGAACCAGGCTTTGATAAGAGTTTCGGGATAAGAGAATACGTTATGTTTGATGGGATTCTCACGATTTACATCGATATTTCAGATGAAACAGCAGATTATGCACTGCCTGCAATGAAAAACATAAGATATCTGGGTTCGTCAGATTCCATATGTTACTGCCTGGAGGTAAACGAGAAAGTAGAAAAACCAGATTTTAAGCGGTTAGCAAGACCGCACTTTGAGGAAAAGACTAACGGCATCATATTTCAACTGAAAGATTTCACGAAAGAAACTACATTTGAAAAGATAAATAGATATGGACATGAAAAACTGGTTCCAGAACGAGACGTGAAAATCATACCTTATATTTTACCTTTGAAAGTTGACAGACGTGGCAAGAATTTCATAACATACAAAACCTTGAAGATTGAGTGACTCTACTGTTGGCATGTTTGTTTGTGTCCGCATCCCCCAGCACATTTCTGCTTAGCCACTCGTATAGGCGGTAGTTCCTCATCCCGTATGATCCGTTTAATGTGTCCCAAAACTCGTTTAACATAACTCTTCATAGTAGGCGTAATCTCAACCCGCAAAATCAACCCCTCAGGAATATAATTAACAAAACCACGTCTAACAACAGTTTCAAAATTCTCTTCTACAAGCAACGCATATCCTACTAACTGATACTTGTGATCCATGCAAACCTTGCCCTTGTCAGAATTCATGTTCTTGTATTCCACAGGAATGTACTCTCCCTTCACTGTCTTAATTATGCAGTCCACATTTCCCTGCAACCCAAGCGCACTCGAACTGAGCGAAGTAAACAGCAACTTCTCTGCTCCGACAAACTCAGGCGAATAGAAAACAGCATCTTTCCTCCTCAGCTCTTTCCGCACATAATCCTCATGCAACTCCTTACTATCCTCTTGCTGCGAGCCAAAAACAGGCGTAGCATGCAAAACACGGTCAAAATAGACAAGTCTCGGACAATAAATGTAATGCTTAATATCCGTAACAGAAACAAACTCCTCAGCAATATCGGAAACGGGCAATTTCTGCTTTCGCGTTAGCCATTTGTCTTCTCTCGTCTTTCCGGATCTTTTCATAGTTCGCTACACTCGCCACTCAGAAATATGCTATCTTGTCCTTCTCTTCCTTCAGCTCATATCTTTTCGGTTTGCCCACTTCTTTCCGCCCCTTAAAACACGTGTCGCAAACAGGGTACAACTGCACGTTCTCAACCAAATCCTTAATCAGATTCTTCAAATCCACAAGCAAACTATTCAACTCATCCCGACGCAGACTACCAATAAACGCACTGTATTGAATCCGCTGCAGACCATAATCCTTTAACGTTTCAGCAACCAAAGCCCGCAGATTATCATCCGTAATATCATAAATCACAACATACCGCACAGCACTCACCATCCCAAACAGAAAGGCACATACTCAGCTTCCTTCAAAAGAAAACGAACAACACATCTGGGCTGCAGGTGAATGAAGCTTTTCAATGATCCCTTCTGACCATTAAACATCACTTCAGAGTCTAAACGTTCCTGAAAACTGGCCAACAAGACTTTAATCACTTCCTTGCTCAAAACCCGACCTTCTTCAATAGTTTCAGCAGCCAGAATCTCATTCGGCTTTATGACGCTCTTCGTAATCAACCCAATCAGAGTCCTATCCACAAGCTGTTGACGAAACTCCTCCATCAAATCCAAAACAAGAGAAGGCTTTCCTGGTCTGTCAGCATGCAAGTATCCGGCGTAGAAGTCTAATCCGGCATAGCTCACAGCCTTCCAAACTTCAGGAAACAGAATCGTCTGATAACCAAAATTTAGCATGGCATTAAAAGGGTCACGTGCGCCACGCGTCTCCCTTCCAGTGAAGCCTAACTCTGCGGGCAAGATCTGTCGAATTGAATCCCAGTAATATCGAGCGCCTTCAGCTTCCAAATTCATTACTTGCTGACGCTTCTCATCAATGTTGGAACCTTGCTCTCTGCTGATTCTCTCGTTCACTTCATCAATCAACTTTCCCGACTCATACAGCCTCTCAGCCAGGCTCGGATCAGTCTGTCGCCTATTCTTCGCCATAAGCTTCAGAAAATTGGCTTGATTCACAAGCTTTCCAGCAATAAACTTCTTAGCCAAAACCAAGCTTCGCTCATCATTGTAAGCAATAAACTGCTCTCTTCGAGCTCTGACAGAACCAGTCATAGAAGCAGGCATCAAAACAGCATAAGGCCAACCACTGTAACGAGCAAAGACAACCTGAATATTATTCTGGACAGCCAAATCCAAAGCACTTGATGAAAAAGCAACTCCAGAAGAACAGCATAGAATTGAATCGACGTCATCCGCTACAATCTCCTTAACTTCGCCAGCTTTCTTCACAATGAATCGATTTCTCTTTCGTCCCAAGAAAATGCCGAAATCATCAAGAAAAATCTTCATCGAAACACCCGTACCAGAGGCGCCTACCCGTAACAGGCGCTATAGTACTGACAATACTCTTTGCATTGCGAACGTTCAGGTTTGCCCGGGTCTTTTCTTTCCGCCACAATTTCAAGCTTCTTGTCTCTTTCTTCAATCCACCACTGTCTCAGCTCATCGCTTGCAAAGAACAAGTCTTTCTGAAGATTGATCCTGCCGTTCTCAACATTCAGGTAAATAGTGCAACAGACATCCACTGGCACTTCATGAACGCTTTCGAACACAAGAGCATAGCCCACAGGATACAGTCTGTGCCACTCTTCTTTAGTACTTGCTATCTTCAAATCAAACATTATCGCCCTAAGATAATCAAAACAATCCACACTAAGCACGTCGCTTAAGCCAAGAAGCTCACCTGAAATTCTGTGCTCAATCAAGAACGGAACCGCAGAAGCCATCAAATCCAACTCAGAGGCATGAGACTGTCTACTGGAAACCTCAGCCAACCTGGCTTCACACATTTTTAGCACAAACTCCCAGACCTTTCTGCAGGGCTCCATAACGTTTTCAGGCTTTTCAGAAATCTCTTGCCACCTAATCTTCTGCCACCAGTCTTCAAAACTCAGGCGTTGGCGTTGAAGGAAAGCTTGAAGGCTGTCGCTCACTACACCGTGGAACAACTTGCCCAGAGCCATCCTCGGACTTGGAACAGGGTAAGTCTTCTCAACATGTCGCAAATACACATCCCGATTTGTAGGACAGTATTTGGAGCTAACCTCGTACATCGGCAATTTCACGTTGTCAAAGTAGGGCTTTAACGGTGGTTGATGCCAGTTCCAGCCTCTCAGCTCCTTGCTGACGCCCACTTCTCGAGCAGTGGGTAAAAGCTGATAGAGCAACTGCTTATGCTCAATGTCGGACAGAAAGTACAATCTGGTCGACCATCAAACGAGTTTCAACCGATTATCTTTATAAACTGAATTACGTTTCAATAATAATCGAGAATACATATCTCAAATCACGTAAGAAACAGCTCGTAATTGAAAACAAAGCCAAAAAGGGCGTCGGATGCATGGAAAAATCCCAAGCAAAGGGAATTGAAAGTCCTGAATTCTTCCTGACCCTCGAATACTTCTGTCATAGGATGCATGGAAAAATCCCAAGCAAAGGGAATTGAAAGCATAATCTCTGGCAACTCTTCCACTGTGGTCTTTTAGAAGATGCATGGAAAAATCCCAAGCAAAGGGAATTGAAAGATCACGCCATTATCTGCGTTTAAGAGCAATTCTCGCATTGATGCATGGAAAAATCCCAAGCAAAGGGAATTGAAAGGTACTGTCTAACTTCCAGGTCTGCGAATTGGACTTTCGATGCATGGAAAAATCCCAAGCAAAGGGAATTGAAAGTCTTCTATAACAAAAATCCAAGCTTAGGCGACTCCGAGAA
>Ga0315314_1003511_pt1 | contig 12230 bp, 13 predicted proteins | sample TDP9_MG_FD_203631 | JGI IMG/M metagenome (GOLD analysis project Ga0315314, IMG submission 203631) | Freshwater sediment microbial communities from Lake Towuti, South Sulawesi, Indonesia - TDP9 | ecosystem: Environmental > Aquatic > Freshwater > Lake > Sediment | place: Indonesia: South Sulawesi...
TTCTGCTATCTTTATGCGTATCTTTTGGATTTCTGGTCTGCATTTAGACCGAGAAGATTTAATTCTTTGACACTCCTTTGTTCTATGAGGGCTTAGTAGAGGGGTAGATTTAGGTTTGAGACCCTTAAACCGAAACGCGCAAAGGTGCAACATATATATAAACATAAGTCATATTTAATCTACGTACAGATAAATCGAAGAGGTGAGCGGGAGCATAGAGCCAATCAAACCTAGTATGTGGTTTCAACAGCAAAGGGCGAAAGCTTCGATTAGAGAGACTGCCAAGGAAGTCTTTCGCCAACTCGAAAAATGGTATGCCAACAAAGAAAGTTCAAGAGAGAAGTGGGCTTGGGAACTTATACAGAATGCACGTGATGTAGCCAAGGATGGAAAAAAGGGAAGTTTTGAAGTAGTTTTTAGCCTAGAACCGAGCCAGCTCGTTTTCCAGCATAATTCTGGACCATTCTCTCTGAGTAACATAGCTTCATTGATAAATGCACGTTCAGATAAACCTATGGAGTCTGTTGATATAGTTGGCGAGTTTGGTAAGGGTTTTATTGTCACTCATACACTTTCTGGGAAAGTGATTGTGAAAGGTCAGCTCAAAGATGATAGTGTTTCTATACACAAACCCTTTCAAATTCATCTTGATAGGAGCCTTAAAAGTACTGCTGAACTAACTGTTGAACGTATAGCAAGCAATATTGAAGACTGCGAAAGAGAACTTGATAGCACAGAAGTACCATCCATTGCTCAAGGGCTTACCCAATTCGAGTATTTGCTTGATAATGAAGGCCATAAGATGGCAGAGAACGGGTTAGATGCTCTTGAAAAGGTCTTACCTTTTGTATTGGTGTTTACTGAGCCTAAAATGAGGGTAAAAATAATTCGGGGAAATCAGGAAAGAGTCTATGAAGTTAAAGATAGGAAGATTATTGAAACAGAACCCATCAGAATCGAAAGAGTAGAATTGGGAAATCACGGTACACACCAACTAGATAATCTGATCTTAGCTACAAGTGTCAATTCTGAGGTGAAGATAGCTATCCCGTTATTGCAAAATGCCCTTTGTGAACTCAGCGATACTCCTCGATTGTTTAAGATGTTTCCATTACCAAAGACCAGAGATCTAAGGCTTCCAGTTGTGATATATGCCTCCTTTAGAGTATCTGACGACAGATCAAACATACAATATCGAAATGAACACATTCATGAACTGCGAAATATCCTGGAGACTTTAGCTAAACCGTTCATGGGGTTATCCAATTGGATCCTAAAAAATAACGTAGGATGCAAAGAGAAATTCTTTAAATTGGAGGACCCTCCAAAGGATACACCTTGCAGGTCAGAGTGGGTTCAGGCACTAGGTAACTTAGTTAAGGAGATATCACAGCAAAAAGTTGTTGAGGCTGTGGTCGATCTAGCACAAGGTCGAACCGATTTTCTAGAACCTGGATCAGTCTACTTTCCAAGTCCCATTGTTGGTGCAGACAATTTCGATGAGGAAGGTTTCCTAGGAAGGATCTGGGGGCTATCCCACTATCTTGGTCTAAGAGTGCCAGTTAAAGGGTTATTAAAGGAATGGAATGACATTAGGACTTGTTGGAAGTCTCTCGGAGTTACAGCTGGGAAGGAACAAACATTTGAGGATCTGGTAGAACAAGTGCATAAGCTGAAAGGTCTCACTAATCTCAAGAAGGGTACTCCCCTCAATACGGACGAGAATGCCGTGGAGTTTCTTAAGTATCTCTACAAGCTTGGCGACTACTATAGGTCAAAGAGAAAACAAGTTCCGGTGTTTCTTAGGAAGCAAATATATTGCAACCAGAAAGGAGACTTTAAGGGGCCACACGAATTAGTTATAGATCAAGATATTTCAAATGATCTGAAGGAGATATCTGAGGATCTCTTAGAGTCGTTAAAGGAAAAGCTTCTGGACACAAAATTCTCAAAGGAAGGGAAACTTAACCAACATTTTCAAGCCCTCGGAATGAGATCAATGAACGAAGGGGGAGCACTTGACCTACTTTATAGATCTATTTGCACAAATTGGAAGAAAAGGGGTGTAACAACTGGAATGGCGTTTCAGTATAAAAAGGCTGTTTTAGAATTTGAAAAATGGTTGCTACGACAAAAGAACTTTGAAGCTTTAGAAAAGGACTATCCCCTAAAGGAACTTCCCTTTCTCTGTGAAGATGGCCTGCTTAGAGAAGTGGAAAAGGAGTATCTCTTGCTTCCCATCCTGTTCACTGAAGAGAATGCTCGAAAGCATATAGAGATATGGCCAAGAGATGTAAGGCTTTCAGAAACATACTCTAAGGACATTACAGATCCGACTATTATTGCAGATCGCTTGGTCACCGCGGGAATTGGTAAACGTACTTTGTTCTATGCCGAGGAAATAACGCTTTCAAGAGATATGATCAGGGAGATGAGCGATACACAAATTAGGGGTAACTATGAAGCGACGACAGAGATATCCAGGGTGATTGCCTTTGACCAAATATTAAAAAAAGCAGAAGAGTCAAGAGACTGCGAGTTCACGAATAACATTCTCGATTTCGTTCTTAGTTATCTTGTCCCTCGCGATGACTCTTGGCAAGGAAAGAGTATCAAAGCTAAAGAGTTGAGCAAACCTATGGCAGCTATTCCAGTTCCAACTGGCAAAGAGAGTTTCTTCAGTATATACCCTTGTCTTTGGCTAGTACAGATGAAGAATCACAAGTGGGTCACCAGCACATCGGTTGACGAAAAAGGGGAAACGACATTTGAGTCAGAACGCTGTACTAAGGATAGCCTTTCTACATATCTTCCAAAACTAAGACCTTCAATACTGGAAAATGAAAAGGTTCAGGCCTTTCTGCAAAAGCGGTTCAACTTTAGTTTACTTGAGATAACCGGTTGGTTGTTAACAGGGGGAAGCGGCGAAGCAGAGCAGACCCTTATAGATAGTCTTAGACATGTCCACAAGTTGGCAGACTCCCAAGGAATTGACACTTCTTCGATGATGAAGAGGTGGACTGATACTTTGATGGAAATCCATGAACTAGCTGAAGCTCAAGGAATTTCAGTAATGGACATGGTGGACCAGATACTTACAGAAACCCAGAGAAGAAGTCGCCTAGTTCAAGTCACTCGCAGGAATAGGAATTTCGGATTAATAATGCAAGAACTGGCTCAAAAGGTCTTTGAAGAATTAAAGTTCAAGGAGTATGGATTCCTAGTAATTCCAAGGTGGAAAGCATGTGACTTTGAGGCCTACCTTCAACGCAAGGCGATAGAGGAATCCGATTATGGCACCCTTTCAATTGAAGTTAAAAAAGTTCGAGATGTGGTGACGCTCGCACGATTCGAGGTCGAAGTAAAGGCAACAAGAGTAGGTCCCGTGACTATGACTTTAGCACAAGCAGAGAGAGCAGCCGATAACATCCAGAGTTATCTATTATGTGTAGTCGATTCAAAGCAATTTGATGTCGATCTTATGGAATTCAACTCGGTCTCATTGAGTGAGGAGCAAATCAAGACACTATCCGAGAGAATAATCCCATACATGAAGATTGTAAGCGTAGGTGAAGACCTAGCGCGAATGGTTATCGATTTCCAAAATGCCAGCTCTGCAAATCCAGATATTGAAGTAAACTATGATGCTAGCTTCACAATATCCGAAAAACTATGGAGAAAAAAGGGACGTACCATCGTTGAGTGGTTTAGCTCGATTCTTCATATGTTAGGTATTTCTACCTAGCTTTCGATTGTTCGAGTTGGACTTTTCTGATGAATCTTTCTAAATACGACTTCCCATCCCTTCTTCGAGTGCACCCTTCTGGCCCCAACATAATTCCTGAGAGTTGTTTCCAATGGTTTTGAGATTAACAAAAACCTGTAGAACTAACTCAGCAGTCTAAATCAAAGTCTGAACCTAGTCCCCGGCGCCAAGAATCCAAACACGGTATTCTTCGGTTGTACTTTTTGAAGATTTTGATCTCTTATTCATTGATTACGTGATGTATTAGTATCCGCTTCTTTGAGTCAGAGGTACAAAACTACAAATAGATGCCAGTTGCAGAAACAATCATCTCCGTATGCGGTCATCGAATCAAGTCCCATGAATGGCGCAATAAATAGCTATAATCCTAAAGATCTGTCCTGAGCGTTCAGTTATTGCACAATGAATATTGTCTCTTTTTGTTTATTGTCGTAGCATATTCTGAAGTGATCGAATATGTCAGTTCTGCCCAGCAATGGTGGAATACTCTCTGTTTGAGCAAAGGCTATTCTGGCTTTGAAGATCTCTTCCTCTAGCCTCATGTTTATTTCATGGACGTATACCTTGATTCTTCCACGCGTTATTCTTCCTACATAACTCGGTTTGCCATCCTTCAGCTTATAGCCTAAGCCTTTGCAGGCTGATTGTGGAAGTAAGGTTATATCTGCGCCTGAATCTGCGTATAGCGTGAAACCTATCCATCCCTTATCTCTAGCTTGCAAGTAAACTATGACAATTGGTCTATAGATTTCGCCAACTAGAGCTGAATATTCTCGTCTATATGGGAAACTGTATTGCCTCATTGAGAATCATCCCTTCACTAGACTATAGAATGAGTAAGTCTTCTTTTGGAATATAAGTAACAATGATTTTCTTGTTCGGATGTCTCTGTTCTAATTCCTTGATTTTTTTGTACAGATCTTTCCCCGAGGCTACCACTTTACCGTCCATGACGACTACATACTGACCCGAATACCTTTGCATTTCTTCACGGCTTATCTGGTAAACCCCCGAAACGGTCATATACTTCTCCACAAATTATTTAGCCACAACGCTTATTATGTGTTACGTTAAATCACAATACTAACTTCCCAAACCACCGCCCTTACCACGCCATGTCTCTTGGCTGTAATTCATTTAACGTCTCTTTTCGTGCTAAAATCAGAGGCGTCAGTATTGCAAATTGTCTGGAATTAGTAGAAGGGTTTAGATAGTTTGCTTTGTAAGGTCTATCCTTGCTATGTCCTTTTGTCTGTCATAGAATCTGTCATCTGTTACGATTTTGGTTATCTCGTTTTGCTTCATTGTCAGGTAGTGAATCGTATCGCCGTATTTCCATCCCTTTTCCATGTACTCTGGAACATCCATGATTATCTCGGCGGTCAAGGGCAGGAGTTTAATTCCATAGGCTAGGACTTGGATTAGCCGTTTGGCTATGACTTGTTCAGTGACATCGATGCCTTTTAGGAAGGCATAGACTTCTGTCAACAGGTGAACAGATGAGTAAGCTTTCTGTTCTCCCTTTGAAGTTTTGATCAGGTACTGCTTTGCTCTTTCTCCCAGCCTTGCATCGGCTATTAGGTTATGGATGACGATGTTAGTATCAACGTAATGGATGCCCTCATCCGTTCCTTGGTTCAATGGTCTCAGCTCCGATCTTTCGGTATCCGCTCTCCATAGTCTTGTCGATCTCTCCCTTGAACTTCACGGACCCGTAGGAGTCGAGAACCTCTTCGGTTCTCCCTCTAAGGCGTGGGACTAGAATAACCCTGTCATCTTCTATCTTAAACTCGATAATGTCGCCTACTTCGACGCCTAACTTCTTCCTCACATCCTTGGGGACTACAACTAAATACTTTTTATGAACCTTTGCCGTTATCATCCATCTCCCACAAAGTTAAACGTTTAACGTTATGATAAGTGTTTCGCCCGCCTTTTTTTCGACACTCAAGGCTTCAGCTTTGTGAATCATATAGGAAAACAGTGCTTCTCTGGAGCTCATGGGTTCAAATCCCATCCCCGGCGCCATCAGAATTTTGTGGATCTAAGCTCCCGTCAGCAAGATTTCTCCATGTCTGAAAAGTGATCTGCTTTCAACAGGAATACTTGTCTGGGTAGCTATGCTTCAATTCTGTTACTTTTCCGTATTCTTTGTCGTAGCTTACCAGCTCTAGGTTCTCGACCATTCCAACCGCTGCATGAAGACTGTCAAAGTATGTTAGGTTCGCGTATTTCTTCCTGAGTCCAAAGGCTTCGCAATGGTACTTGGGTTTTGTTGAGAATGTACCTATCTCTCTGTATTCAAAGAGAGCGCCGAGAGCGTCGTAGAAGGTCGTAACCTCCTTGACAATAATTTCTCCAGACCTTAGGAGCAGATCCAATTCTATGAGCGAGTACGGAGAGATCTTTATGTCTCTAGGAAGCTTGTCGAGGAGATTTATCACTTCAGCGTGATGTTTATCTTCGGTTGATATGAGCGCCAGTAGGATGTCTGTTTCTATCAATATGGGCAGTTCTAAGCCTCCTTTTGGAGCTCAAGCTCCGCCACGCGACGCAATCTCCTGATCTCCCTCTCCACATCTACTGTCCCTTTGACAACCAGTTTCTCTAGAGAACTTAAGGGATCCTCTACAGGCTTCAAAGTGACCTCTTCCCCCTTGATGCTCATCTTTACTATGTTTTTTATGTTCAGTTGTCTTCTAATGTTTGAGGGTATGACGACCCTTCCCTTCTCATCAACCTTCACAGTCACTTCGCTCAACTGTACCACTAGATAAGAAATCCCACGTCCCACCACATAAACTTTCCCCAAAGAGGCCACTTCAGTGTAATAAAAGCTAGAAAAGGAGAAGACAAAATTCTTTATTTCAGTGGACTTACACGATCTAAAGTTGGATAACTTCCCCTCTATTTTCACATGAGACTTCAAGACCTGATCTTAAAGAATTAAGCAGTATAGATGAACACCCGCCCTTGGGAGCTCACGGGTTCGAATTCCTTCCCCGGCGCCAAATAAATCCCTTTACATGCGCATAGGACAGTGTTTCCTGTTTACATTGCCGTCTTTGAGACCTTTGCGCTTAGTAGGCCCTTACTGTGTAGCCTCTCGTGGCCTCAAGCCTTCCAGAGGGTGGATCAACTCTCAAACCCATAGCCTCTAGGGCCTCAACGCCGAGCAGCGGCTCCTTGGTCTCCATGATCAACGCAGTGGCGGGAACCCTTCTCTTCTCAACTTCAACTTCCACTACCGTTGCCTCGGTGACGAGCTCTTGACCATTGGCAAGCGACGCTTTCGTTTTGAACGGAAGTCTAATAGCGCCTATCTCCTCTATCAGGCTTGGAGGGAGGACGAGGTAAGTTGAGCCAGTGTCAACGAGCATTTTGACTGTTTTTGCGGACTTCACCCCCTTAACCTCGGCCTCAACCTCTACATGGCCCAAGATGACTCCTCCGCTGCAGTCTAATTACTGCCCGTGCTATATCATCCTTCCTCTTCTCCTAGAGCTAAGTATAGTATCTCTGACCTTTTCTTCTCAGCTTTGGAGAGATTGAATTCTTAGCAAAGCCTTCTGTCGGCACTACTGAGAAGGATTCTCAAGCAGAGAAAGTTCTTCAAGTTGTTGAAGATATCGTTGCTCTGCACGCCACCAGTGTGGGAACGCCTTACCTCTCCTTGTTCGCTAGGATGAAGAACTTCCAGAGAAGGGATTTGAACAAGGAATTCTATGCTGAAAGAAGCCTAGTGCGCCTAGAAGCCATGAGAGGCACCCTCTTCATCACCTCAGCAAAGTCGGCGCCCATGCTTTATCAAGCAACAAAGCCTCCAGAATCTGAAATCTTAAGAGCTGTCCATAGACGGGGAATAACCCTCTCGGAATATTACCAGCTCACTGAACGTTGTGTGGTGTTTTGAAGAAGGGTGTTAAGACTCTTAAGGAGATCAAGAAAGCCTTGCCAAAGGAGATAGTCAGATCGATTGAGCTCAGGGTTGGCAGAGCTTCCTACAAGATGACTAATGTAAGTGTGGTTTTGAACGCTATGATGCGCATGGGAACCGTCACAAGCGAGAAGGACGTAGAGACGCTCCGTCTAACGGAAGCAAATCGCTATATGCTTCTTCAGGAAATCTATCCGAAACTCGACCTCAATTCTGTTGGAAGCGAAGATGCTAAGGCGATCTTGGTTAGGTGTTACATCAAGGCCTTCGGTCCAGTCACAGAAGAAGACATCACGTGGTGGACGGGGTTCAGCAAAGCTGATACAACAAGGGCTCTGGCAGCGCTGAAACAAGAATTACGCCGAGTTGGGATCGGTGGTGTCGAGAGGGAGTATTTGATCCTGGAGACAGATTACGAGCAATTCCTCAAGTTCAAGCCCGCTGAATGCCGCTTTTTGTTGTTGCTTCCTTATGAGGACCCGTACACAAAGGGCTACAGGCTGAGAGACAGGTTCGTTGACAGGAGGCTTGAGAAAAGAGTATATATAGGTGGCGGTGTGGAGCCAACCATACTCCTAAACGGCAAGATCATAGGAACATGGAACCGAAGCATCGAGGAAGGAAAGGAACCGGTAAAGCTACGTTTCTTTGAACACTTTGAAAAAGAAGTAGGAGAAGAGGCTATTCAAAAAGCAGAGGCTGTTGGGAGATTAATGGCTGATCAAGAAGTCGTTGTTGAAATAGAAAGAGATGAAAATACGTGGACCCTATAGTTTGGTTTTGCAGTTTTTCAGGTCATAAATCTATGCTTGAACCTCTTTTCATGAATCACAACAGTAATATGGGGTTAAAAATGAAAGTGTTGTAGGAGCAATATGGCTAAACAGAGGGTTCCGAGGGCTGACTATTCGAAGATAGCGGAGTACTACGACGAGGTAAGGCCTGCGCCAGCTGACATCTGGGTGTCGAAAATCATTGAGTACGGAAAAATCAGTGCAGACTGCACAGTTTTGGATGTTGGATGTGGCACGGGAAGGTTCCCCGTGGGCATATCGGCTGTGAAGAGCCCCATGATCTGTGCTTTAGACTCTTCAATTGAGATGCTGGAGCAGGCTGTTAAGAAGGACAAACCGAGAGACACCTTATGGATCCTGGGAGACGGGCAGAACTTGCCCTTTGGAGAAGGCCTCTTCAATTGTGTCTACATGACGCTGGTTATTCATCACATAGAAGACAAGGAGAGGGCTCTTCGAGAGATCTATTGGACCTTGAAGAAGAATGGAAACTGCGTGATCATGACGAACTCCCATGCTCGAATAAAGAGGCATGCTCTACACGATTTCCCAGGAGTGGTGGCATTAGATCTGAAGAAGTTTCCAACATTGTCCTCCCTGAAAAAGCTCATGGTTAAGGTCGGCTTTAGGGAAACTCACCATCACAGAGTTCAACATGACGAATACATGCCCACAGAGAATTACTTAGAAAGAGTCAAAAACAAATACGTTTCAACCTTGACCTTGCTCAGCGAAGAAGCGTTTCAAAGAGGGTTCGAAGTCTTCCAGCAGAGAGTGAGAAGAAAGTATGGTGCTCAGATAAAGCGACATTCTGGCTTTGACTTCATCGTTGGACAGAAGTGACTTCTAGTCTGTTCTAAAACTGTCATCTCGGTTCAGAGTCCTTAGGGCTGAATAGGTGCTTCGTTGTAAGAATCTTTAATTTTCACAGTGTTTCAGAAATTACGTGTGGAGAGATTCCACGGAAGGAAGAACATGGAAGCGAGCAAGCCTTATGCTTTGCCAGAACTGCCCTATGATTACGCTGCTTTGAAGCCGTATATCAGTGAAGAGCAGTTGAAGGTACACTATGAAAAGCACCATCAAGCATACGTCAACGGCGCAAACGCGATCCTTCAAAGACTTGACAAGGCACGGAAAGAAGGCGCAGATATCGACGTGAAGTCTACTTTGAAGGAGCTCTCGTGGAACATAGGTGGGCATCTATTACACTCCTTATTCTGGGGCAATCTGGCGCCAGTGGGCAAGGGTGGAGGAAAGCCAAGCGGGGCCTTGGTTGAGGCGATAGACAGGGAGTTCGGCAGTTTTGAGCGATTCAAAAAGGAGTTTACCCAAGCTGCTGTTAGCGTAGAGGGGTCTGGCTGGGCTGCGTTGACTTTCTGTAGGCAGACTAATAGACCGATAATAATGCAGGTCGAGAAGCACAATACCAATGTTATTCCCGCCTTCAGAATCCTAATGGTTCTCGATGTCTTTGAGCACGCCTATTACATCGATTATAAGAACGACAGAGCCAAGTTCGTTGAGGCGTTCTGGAACATCGTCAACTGGGACGAGGTGAACAGAAGATTCGAACACGTAAAGTAGTCGCTGCAACACCCTCAGTTTCTTCTTAGCTCTTAGAAAGGGTTTAAAAGAGCCTCTACTTTCATACTAGCTTAAGGCCTGGAAGAGAGGAACCCTTAGTGGAGGACAAGGAGCTGGAGCGGCTGAAGAGAAAGAAGCTGATGGAGCTCCAGAGAAGCAGCATCAAAGCCCAGCAGCCTCAGAAGGAAGAACCCGAAAGCGCAGAGAAGCTGTTGGACAGCCTGTTCTATGGAAGAGCATGGGAAGTCTACAGAGCAGCCAAGCAACAGTATCCTAAGCCTATGGAAGCGGTTGAGAAGGCACTTGTAGAGACGATAAAAACAGGGAAGATAAAGCAGAAGATCAGTGGAGAAGCCCTCTGCGCCTTCTTCCAGCAGATAGGAATCCCTGTAAGGCTCGAGACTAAGATTATGTTCAAGGAGCATGGAGAGCTAAAGACTCTGGAGCAAAAGGTTAAGGAGAAAGAATAGAATTTCCTACTGGCCGTTTTCTACGGAGTTTTTATATAAAGACCTCTGTTTTAGATAGAGGAGACTGCTGCTTTGGAGCTACCAGAAACGACCATCATAAGCCGCCAAATGACAAAAGAAATCGCGGGCAAGAGAATTTCCGAGGTGGAAGTATCCAACCCCAAATGCTTAAACGTGCCTTTTGAACAGCTTCAGAAAGCCATTGTCGGAAAAAAGGTTGAGTCGGTTGAGAGCAGAGGAAAATGGTTCTTCATCGAGCTCAACTCAGGCGATGTTCTTCTCTTTCACCCTGGCATGGGAGCTGATGTCATCCACTTCAAATCTGGCAAGTTACCTGAGAAGTATCAGATAAAGATTCTTTTGGAGGATGACACGGGATTCACAATTCGTGTCTGGTGGTTCTGCTATCTACACCTCATACAAGGAGGCAGGTTTAGTGAGCACAAGTTGACTGCGGAGATGGGAGTAATACCGCTGGACAAACAATTCACGTTAGATTATTTCAAGAACCTTCTAAGCCAGAAACGGGGCAACATCAAAACCTTTTTGCTTGATCAAAGGAATGTCGCAGGAATTGGAAACGTCTATGTGCAAGACATGCTCTTCCTCGCAAAGCTGCATCCAAAAAGAACGATTCAATCTCTTTCTGAAGCGGAGATCGAGGCTCTTTACGATGCCATAAAAACAGTCCTAGATGAAAGCATTGAGTTAGGCGGGTTAGCCTATGAAAAGAACTTCTACGGCAATAAAGGCGGCTACAGCATGGTACAGTTCAGAATTGCCTACAAAGAAGGCAAACCTTGTCCCGAATGTCAAATAACCATACAGAAGATTAAGACAGGCTCAACCGCTAGCTTCATCTGCCCAGGCTGCCAGCCCCTAGACAAATAGCTTAGGGAAGTTGCTGAAGTAAGGAGTTTTATGCTCCTTTGTGAGATGGGAAAATATTTTATAAATAAAATCCTGCAGTTTCAATGGAGAATTTAGATGATAGAAGAGTCTCCAGATCCCTTTGGAAAAGCCTTCATGGCATACTATCGGGGTGAGAAAGTCTCATGTACCATCCGCCGAGACGACGGTTATGTCGATGAGGATAGCATGGAAGGCTACTTCCATCGCTATGAGGAATGGTTTGAGCCTGAAAAGAGGGCTCTGCGATTGGTGCATGGACGAGTCCTTGATGTGGGCTGCGGTGTGGGTCGTCATGCCCTCTGGCTTCAGGAGAAAGGGTTCACCGTCACAGGGATCGACGTATCGCCTTTGGCGTTGGAGGTTGCTAGGCTCAGGGGTGTGCGGGGCTATAGGCTCATGGATGTGAGGGGACTCGATTTTCCGCCTAGCTCCTTTGAGACCGTCATCATGATGGGAAACAACTTCGGGTTAGCGGGAAACGTAGAGGCAACGAAAAAGATGCTCAGGAAGTTCCACGAGATCACTACTGAGGACGGACTCATCATAGCTGAATCACGAAACCCCTTAGAAACAGACAATCCAAGGCACCTCGCCTACCACGAGAAAAACAGAAGGATGGGGCGTCCACCTGGTCAAGTCACGATCCGCTTGGAGTTCAAAGGAGAGGTTGGTCCATGGTTTGACCTTCTCCTAGCTACACAGGAGGAGATGACGGAGATGGCTGAAGCTTCTGGATGGCAGGTAAAAGAGATATACAAGGATGA
>Ga0315314_1003512_pt1 | contig 12229 bp, 9 predicted proteins | sample TDP9_MG_FD_203631 | JGI IMG/M metagenome (GOLD analysis project Ga0315314, IMG submission 203631) | Freshwater sediment microbial communities from Lake Towuti, South Sulawesi, Indonesia - TDP9 | ecosystem: Environmental > Aquatic > Freshwater > Lake > Sediment | place: Indonesia: South Sulawesi...
AGACGCCCCGCTAGGCGAATACACAGTGCCAGCAACAGTAGACGCCGAAGCCGTCGGAACCAGGCTGACGACAGGCGGATGGATAACCCTCACAGTCGTAAAGCCAACCCCGCCCACAACCACGGTTCCAGACTACATGACATACGTCTTCGCCGTTCTTCTCTTGGCGCTAGTAGCCTACGCATACCTCAAACGTTGAACGATGGTTCAAGTCTCGGTTCTGCAAGTTTGTAGAGGCGAAGTTGTTCTTCGAATGGCGGCACGAAGTAGGCGCCTTTCACCTTGCCTAAGGAATGCCCTTGCCAGTATTCAATAAGCGACTCGTTAAAGGCGGGATCGTTCACTCTTGCCAGTTTCAGGCTTGTTGCGAAGAACTTGCGTAGGTCGTGGCTGCTAACCTTCCAGCCAAACACGGCTCTCCCTGACATCCGTTCGAGAAAACTGTTCACGTTTCTCGCTGTGCAAGGGAAGAGTCGGCTGGACTCCTTCAACCCTTCTCTTATGTGAAGATACTGTCTCAACGCTTCAACCGAGGCTCTGCCGAAGAAGGTATCGAAGAAGCCAAGATGCTTCTCCTTCCCACGTAACAACCTCAAATGTAGATGGTCAGCACCATTCTGGAGCTGCTTCGCCACATCCCCATAAGAGATCCTTAGAAGGTCTGATACGCTGAGGCCTGACTGTGCCTGACACAACGTATACGCCTTATGCATAGGCTGAGTGGCAACCTCCAGCAGTCTGCCCAGGTCTTCCCGCCTCAAGCCGGGCTTGCTCTTAGTAGGCCACGCTGAAGGTGCATCCTCAACGAGGAGTCCAACGTAGTTGGCTTTGTAGAAGCTGCGGACTCCGTTGTAAGCTGAGACAAGAGTGTTCCTAGCGTACTTCTTCCCTGTTCTGGCGGACCCAGTTTCGTTTAGGTATGCGAACCACTCGTCAAGCCTGTCCTCCGCCCGCCTACGCATGAACCTGTCGCTAGACACGATTTCTTTTTCCCGCTCTTCAACCAGCTCGTCAGGCGTCATCCTGGCATACTCACAGAATTTGCGCAAACAAAAGAGATAGTTTCTCCTAGTTTGTTCGCTGCCAGACTTTTTGCTTAGCTTCATGAGCCAACGACGTAGAGACACAAAGCCTTCAACATCAGCCAATAGCATCACTTCCTGCCTCTATAGAAAAATGATGCCAAAGAAACGGAGGGCTTCGGTTTACACAATAGTTAACACTACGCCGAGTAATCAATTACTCCTAGTCTGAGTTCATTTGTCTCGGTCAAAACTACCTTTTTTGCCGCCATTCCCCATTAACAGAATGTATCGAGAGGATTAAAAACGCTAGATACTCGCCAACATGTTCTACTAACTTTAGTAATCTTTTACTCAGACTTAACTTCAAACTTGAGCGGTTGGTATATTCGGAACGAAATCTGACGAGTACACTTTCAACTTTACTGTAGACAACATCTGCCTTCTATAGCAACTGCTAAAAACTCAGCTACAATTTCAACCCGCTTCATAGGCTCTCCCTAAGTTGAAGACCATGACGAAGACCAAAATCGCTACCATTAGCGATTTTCTCTTTCACTCGTTCAGGCAAATCTCTTGCGACTTCAGGTAATCATAATTCTAGACACAAAAAAGTGGCTACTCAGTAAAGAAGTTGGCTATTCTAGACGTAGCCCTCCTAGAGAGATCTATCAGAGGTACGTCGAACTTCCCTATCACCATCTGTCGATGTGATAGGCGGCGGCAATAGTGACCTTCTCTCTCCGACAACTTCTTCCATCACTTCTTCTAGCACCTTTGCTCTGTAGTGCCTCCGTCGTTCAGCAGTCAGTTCGACAAAGCCTTTTCTGTCAGGCTCTCTAACACCGCGTATGCTTTGCTCTGCGGAACTGAAGCCTTCCTCACTGTCATAAAAAATGTGGAAAGGCTGTAGTAAGATGGCGAATGTTTATAAATTTCCGTTACGAAATAAAGACAGGGAAGGATTTTGTCTCTACACAGCGGGACTGAACGGGAAAGAATAAAGGAGTTGCAGGAAAAGGCTGTTAGATATTTCTGTGATCAACCTAGCAACTTTCCAATCGGCCGGCCTTTCAATTGTTGTGAAAGCGTTCTTTTAGCCTTGAAAGATTACGGCGCCTTTATGGGTGTAGGGTCCGATTGGATTCCCAAGATTGGCACATGTATAGGTGCAGGAGTCTCCTTGAATGGGCTTCTCTGCGGAGCCGTCTCCAGTGTGGCGATGGCAATAGGCATCATTTGCGGGAGGAACAATCCGGAAAAGAGCCCGCAACCAATATGGGACGTGATGGACAAGTATATTGCCGAATTTAGGGAGAAGTTCGGTAATGTGGACTGCAGGCATTTAACTGGACTTGACCTAAAAACAGAAAAAGGGTTGAAGGAATATTATGAGAAGGTTCACGATCAAGCGTGCACAGCAAGGATAAGATTCGCAGTCAAAAAAACCGTAGAGATACTCGATGTCGATATTTCTTCAGCATCTCTTCACTGGTTAGGATTCCCAATAACCGAATGAAAGTGCTCGAGGAGGTCACAATCCAGTCTACATAGCTCGAATTCTAGGGAAGAAAAAACAGCAAATCTATTATTTCGTTAAGAGGCTTCAAGAAATAGGTATTGAGAATGCCGCTCCTGTTGTTGATGGTAGAGATCCTTACGAGCTGTTTTTAAGGCGTGCCGAAGGAAGTTAATTTAGAGAAAAGAAAATCCTCAAGTCATGATAGCGTCAAATGAAGGAGGAATGAGTTCTTGACCTTTGTATCTTGAGGATAGAATGGGATCTATCATAATATCTACGTCATCGCCAGTAGTTATCCAAAAGCCACTGTGTCTTAGGAATTGCACTAGAATACTCTTCTCCTTCAATGCCGCTTCCCTGTTCAAGCTGGTAAATATCTTTCTTTCCTGGAAGTATATATGTCAAACTCTTTTACTTCTACATGCACTTTTGCCGGTAACCCCTATTAGAAGTTAAGGTGATTGTTTTGTTAATGTCATAGAAGTCAACGGTTTCTCTTATGACGTCAACTTTGTATGTTTTGTGAGCTAGGGCGTTTCTTAAGTTCCTGTTGAAACCTGAAACTAGACTCTTCCAGCCATGTTTTTCGATGTAACGAATGTTATCATATGCTCTTCTCTTCCTCGCATTTTCATACTTGTAACTGGCATCGGTTCGCAAAATCCTTATCAATGTAGCAATTAGAGCGATAATTTTTTCATATTGCCCATTAACGGAAGTCATTTGGGGGAGTAAATTGGATCACTTCTTTCAAAAACGGTGGAAACAGTGACTGTTTCTCGTGCCGTCAAGATGAATGGTATGAACTGAGCTAGTTAAAGGTGCCATTCAATGTTCTAAAGAAACTATTGCGCGATTTTCTCACAGGCCAGATTTTTTCTTAGCGTTGCTTAGGTTGATCTCGGGAAGTTAAAAGCTTAAATTGTGGAAAAATGCACTACTCCTTGAGGAGTCTTGCTTGATTAAGGAAGCTAATTTTCAGAATCTGAAGGAAAAGCTTTTCATATCAGCTGAGAAAATGAAGGAAGCGAACAGACTTTTCAAAAATGAGGAAGTGTTCGGTGACGTGGAACAACTGGAGGAAATCTCTTCTCTTATCTCCGACGCATGTGTAAAGGCGCGAGAAGTAAACAGCATGATACTCGAAGCGATCAATGATCTCATAGAAGGATAATTGTTTAGATTTCAATCTTTCTGTTGTTTGATCACGTAGTTTCTTCATATGTTCAGAACGATTCAGATTTCTTCGACGATTTTTTTTCTTGGCAAGCGTGTCTTCCACGGGTGGATGTTCATCCAACTGTTTTCATTCGTACGTTGAAGAGTAAAGTGTTCAGAAAACCTTGAGTAGTGTGTGATTTTTCACTTTGGGTTTTGATTAGGTGGACAGCTTTCACTGCTAAGCCGGTGCTTGGGATGCTCAGCACATCTGTACCTACGAAAAGATGGAGAGAAAAGTCTTATCATAGTTTTTCGATAAATCTAAATATGGGCTCCGTGGAAACACGGTTGAGGTTTAAACCCAGTTTTTCTGGTGGCAAATTCAATGCCAAGCCAAGGAGCTGGGGATAATACAAGATGGGAATATCATATTTCTCGTTGTATGCTCTTGAAATTGTTGGTTGTAGCATGTCAAATGAAATTTGACAGGAAGGACAGGTAGTCACCATGCAATGAACACCAGCATCCTTGGCATCCTTAAGCTTGATTCTGGTAAGACTCAAGCCCATTTTTCGATCTGCGGAGAATGTGGGGAAGCCGCAACACCATAACTTAAGAGGCCAGTAGACGCTGCTTGCGCCAGTGATCTCTACAAGTTCATCGAGGATGTGGGGGCTTTCTGGGTCGTCAAACCTGATTACTTGTGAGGGCCTGAGGAGGTGACAGCCATAATGCACTGCGACTCTCAAGCCCTCAAGAGTCCTTTCAACCTTCGATTTGATCTTGTCAACTCCGTAGTCTTCATAAAACACTTGTAGTATATCCCTCAATCTTGTCTTGCCAGTGTATACTAATCCTTCACTGGCTAGAATATCGTTAACTTCAGGAAGCCTATTCGGTCTTTCCTTGAGAAGATTGCTTGTTTCCTTGAGATGAGCATAGCAACTATTGCACAGAACCATCAAATCCATGTCTTCTCTTTCTGCAAGTGACATGATTCTTGCTGCCAAGAATGTGGGTGCTTCGGGATTGATAGATCGCAGGAAGAATCCGCAACATCCCGCGTCTTTAAGGTCTGCGAGTTCAATGCCGAGGGCGTCAGCAACGTTCCGTGTCGCCAGATCACAGTAGTTTGCTCTAGATGGAGCTTGACAGCCGAAGAAATATGTATACTTCATTCTTTCTCCTCCGATCCGTCAACTAGTTCAGATATCTTCGTCTTCTCGAGAATCTTCCTGATTGACGTAATGTTGACTTCTGGGATTTCGGGCAACCCCATCTTCGCTCGTTCCCTTTCTCGAAATGTCGTTATCTCCGCACCGCGTCCTGTCTTATAAACTTGTTGACCGAACAGCTTGTATCCCTCAGGTGCGCCTCGCTCTCTGGTAGCGATGTTCTTAAGCGCAAACATAACGTTCGTTATTTCGACGCCTTGAGGGCATCTCTCCGTGCACATAAAACAGGTTGCACATGTCCATATCGCCTCTGAGCTGAGGGCTTGATCCCTCAGTCCAAGATGCACCATCGCCATCACTTGATGAGCCTTTGTCTTCCAGATATCGGAATATGGACAGTTTGAGGAACACATGCCGCACTGCACGCACCAAAGAATCGTTCTCCCTTGTGGGGTTTTAGCTATCTCGAACTTGAAGTTTGGGTCACGTTCAGATTCTTGCACAACTCCTTCCACGTCTTGTTCCTCCTCAACTCTTTCTAAGGGGGTTGGGTCCCAACTCCTGAAGCTGGTGTGTGAAGTCCCTAATGACATCAGCTAACTTCCTCCCTTCACCAGCAGAAACCCATTCCAGCCTTAGCCTTTCCGGCTCCAAGCCAGCCTCCTGAAGCCACTTCTTTACGTTGGCTATTCTCTTCTCGGCTTTTAGGTTTCCCGAGACGTAGTGGCAGGAACCAGGGTGACATCCGCCTACCAGCACCCCGTCAGCGCCCAACATAAAGGCTTCAAGTATGTGCCTCTCATCAACTCTTCCCGAACACATGACTCGCATTATCTCTACGGTTGGTGGATACCGGAAACGGCTCACTCCTGCCATGTCCGCCCCAGCATACGCACACCAATTGCAGAAGAAAGCCAGAGCTTTCGGTCTGTCTGAGCTAGGCGGTGTTTTCAAAGATGCCTCTATCATCGATGAGATCTGATCGTGAGTGAAATGGCGCATGGTTATAGCTGCGGCAGGGCATTCAACGGCGCATACTCCACAACCCTTACAGAGAAGCGGGTTCACTTTGGCTGACGGCAACTTCACTGCTATAGCGCCATACTCGCACGCCGCTTCACAATTCCCACAGGTTATGCAAAGGTCTGGATCCACTTCAGCTGTTACGGCCTCGCTGGTGACCTTGCCTTCCATCAAGGGAATTAGGGCTCTGCATGCAGCTCCTAACCCTTGGTACACGCGTTCAGCCACATCCTGAGGGTTATGGCATGTTCCGCAAAGGTGTATACCGTCAGTTGCAAAGTCCAGCGGACTCAGCTTCGGATGCGCTTCGAGGAAGAAGCCTTCGTCATTCAACGAGACCTTGAGCAACGATGCTATCTCTTTGTTGCTTTCTCTAGGAATGAGCGGCGTTGCCAAGGCAACTTTGTCCGCCGGGATTTCAAGTTTAACCCTTGTCATTACATCGTCAACACTGATCACTGGCTTGTCTCCTGTGAATCTTATTCTTGGGGGTTTTTCTGGAACGTACCGAATGAACGTTATACCTTTTTCATGCGCTTCGCGGTACGGTCTCCAACCCTCTACAGGCAACCTCATGTCTCTATAGAGGACATAGATCTCACAGTCTGGGCGTCTCTCTTTGACCTTTATAATGGAATCCAGCGCTTCAGCACAACACACCGCCGAGCAATAGGTTCTACCCTCCTTCTCTCGGACTCCAACACAAAGGATGCAAACAATCGTTTTGTCCGACGAGAGGTGCCCCATCTTAGCCAGTTGCCGGAGCTGCGAGACTGTGACGACGTTTGGGCTGTCGCCGTAGCCATAGAGCCCTATCGGCGAGAGTTCATTAGCTCCGGTCGCTGTGATAATCACTCCCACTTTAAATCGGTTTAACCGGCCGTTTTGAAGAACGGCTACGTCGAAGTTTCCTATTGAGCCCTTCACATCTTTGAGATTGCCCGAGAGCATAACTTCTATGTTCTCGTGTTTCTTTGTTGCGTCGACCAATTGACCAAGCAAGCTATCCATATCTACTTCTTCAAAGGGAACATCATAGTCTCTGACACACCGACCACCAAGGTCGTTACCCTCTTCCAGCAGGTAGACTTTGAAGCCATTATCAGCGATCGTCCTGGCCGCAACAAGCCCTGAGATTCCACCTCCTACTACGAGAGCGGCTGGTACAACATCGGACTCTAAGGGCTGAAGCGGCTGCAAGAGTCTAGCCTTGGCTACAGCCATCCTTAGAAGGTTTATCGCCTTCTCCGTAGCTTCTTCAGGCTGGTCCGGGTGAACCCAAGAGGAATGTTCACGTATGTTCACCATCTCGAAAAGGTATGGGTTTAGACCCGCCTCCGCGCACGTTGTGCGGAACAAGGGTTCATGGGTTCTCGGGGTGCACGAGGCTACGACCACACGGTTTAGGTTGTGTTCCCGAATAGCCTCTTTAATCTTCTCTATCGAATCCTTGGAGCATGTGAAGAGGAACTCTTCCGCGTCGACAACCCCATCCAAAGCTCTGGAGGATTGAATAACCTTAGATACATCGATGACCGAGCCTATGTTGATCCCACAGTTGCACACGAAGACTCCAATTCTTGGGTCGCCTCCAACAGGTTTCTCTTCAACCTTGGGGCGCTGCACCTCCGCCTTGAGTGGTTCGGCTCTAGAGTTGACTCTCACAGCAGTAGCACTGGCTTGAGCAACTGTGTGAGAAATATCTACAGGCCCCCTGCAAGCTCCGCACACGTATATGCCAGAGACCATGGTGTCTACAGGAGCTATGGGACCCATAGACTCAAGAAAACCGAATTCGGTGGTGGAGATCTCTAACATCTTCGTCAGTTCTGAACCGTCGTCTCTAGGTACAATCGCGGGGCACAGGACAACCATATCTGCTAGCAGCGTCTTCACCTCATCACTATGGAGGTCCACGTGTCTGATCCTTAGTTTGCCATTCTTGAGATCTAGTTGGACTTCACCAGGCAGTCCCATGATGTAGTTAACACCGAACTCTTCTGCGGCTCTATTGAGGAAACTTTGGTGTCCTTTGCCGGAAGCTTTGAGGTCATTGTAGAATATTGTTATGTCAATCTTCGGGTTGTGCTCTTTTGTGACAATGGCCTCCTTGGTTGCGTACATACAGCAGACTTGGGAACAATAAGGCTTCACCTTCTCGTTTCTTGACCCCACACATTGGATGAAGACTATCTTCTCCGGTTCCTGACCGTCAGACAAGCGTACGATGTGGCCTCCCGTTGGGCCAGCGGCATTCATCAGTCTTTCATATTCCATAGATGTCAAGACGTTGGGAAACCTTCGATACCCGTATTGAGGAAGAGCCGAGGGATCAAGAAGGTCGAAACCAGTTGCGACAATTATGGCTGAAACTTCGATTTCTATGTATTCTTCCGTTTGATGGTGATCTATCGCCTCCGCTTTGCAAACCTTCTCACACTCTAGACACTCGGAACATCCTCCACAGGACAAGCACCTCTTCGCCTCTTCAACAGCCATCTCCTCTGTGAAGCCGAGCTCAATCTCCCTGAAATTACCAATCCTCTGATCAACTGGCAGGAGCGGCATAGCCTGCCTTGCCTTTTTTGGAACGCGTTCTTTGCTAACCGCTTCAACTCTTCTCGCTTTCTCCCCTCTGCCCAGCTTCAGATCCAGTCCTTTCAAGTAGCGGTCTATAGAAATCGCCGCCTCTCTACCCGCTGCAATAGCATCTACCACAGTTGCGGGTCCTGCAGTTGAGTCTCCGCCTGCGAAGATGTAAGGTATATTGGTCTGCAACGTAACTGGGTCAACAGTGATCGTGCCTCTATTGTCAACCTTGAGCTCCTTCGGCAAGAAAGAGGTGTCTGATGATTCGCCTACAGCCACTATTATAGTGTCTGCGTCCATCACGAATTGAGAGCCTTCTATGACAATTGGTCTCCTCCTCCCACTTGCATCTGGCTCTCCCAACTTCATTCGGACCAACTCTACGCCCGTGCACCGACCATCTTCACCGATGATCCTCTTTGGCGAAACCAGAAAACTGATCTTCATGCCTTCCTTTTCAGCCTGTTCCACCTCTTCACTGTTCGCAGTCATCTCGTCTTTGGACCTGCGGTATAGGGTATATGTCTCCTTCGCACCAAGTCGGATTGCCGTTCTCGCCGCGTCTATGGCTACATTGCCGCCTCCGATGATCACAACTTTTTTTCCAAGAGTGACTTTCATGTGCAGGTTTACTTCTCTTAAGAAGTCGAGAGCGTGCATGACTCCTTCAAGGTCTTCACCCTCAATATCTAGTCTTCTGCTTTTTTGAGCTCCAATGGCGATAAAGATGGCTTTGTAACCTTTTCGTGAAAGATCTTCGAGACTTAGATCTTTGCCTATGCAGGTGTTGGTCTCGATATTCACTCCGAGGGTTCTAATAAAATCTACCTCTGCATCAAGGTTCTCCTTCGACAATCGATAATCAGGGATACCAAACCTCAACATTCCACCTGGCTCTGGAAGCGCCTCGAATACTGTCACGGAGTATCCCTTCCTCACCAGTTCACAAGCTGCGGTCAGACCGCAAGGTCCGGAGCCCACTATCGCCACTCTCTCTTCTTGGGTGACTGGAATTGGTTTTGGTTCTCTCCGCTCCTTTTTCAATTCGTAGTCGGCAACGAAACGTTTGAGAGCGTTGATGGCTATAGGGTCGTCAACTTTGGCGCGCTCACATTCTCTTTCGCACTGATGAAAGCAAACTCTGCCACAAACAGCTGGGAAAGGGATGTCTCTTCTAATGGTCTCTAATGCTTCCTCGAACTTACCCTGCGAAGCAAGAGCCACGTAGGCTTGTACGTTTACACCTGCAGGGCAAGCAGCTCTGCAGGGAGGTGTCCCCCTCTTGTCTATGACGTACGTATTCGGAACAGCCTGTGGAAACGGGATATATATGGCTTTGCGGAAACTCAAGTTTTCTTCGAATTCATTCGGCAGGTTGACGGGGCATTCCTTCACACAGTCGCCGCAGCTTGTACATTTGGTCTGTTCAACATACTTGGGCTTCCTCTTCACCTTTACCCGAAAAGCCTTCCCTCCTTCAATAGGATTAACCTCAGCGATCTCGGAGTATGTCAGTAGATCCACATTCGGATGGCGAGAGAGTTCAACCATTTTGGGTGCGAGAATACATATAGAACAGTCCAACGTAGGAAAAGTCTTGTCAAGCTTTGCCATTCGTCCTCCGATAGAGGGTTCCTTTTCAACCAAGTGCACTTTGTGGCCTTGATCGGCGAGATCACGAGCTGCTGTGATGCCGGCTATTCCTCCGCCAATAACAAGAACTCCGTCAGCCATCATGACTTCCTCAGTAATGAATGGATTGGATCAGAGATGCCATAGTAACACATAAAAACTTATCTCCGAGAGAAGGATCGTGTCCTCAAATATCTTTTTATTCTACTCCTTTAATTTATCCAAGACAACCGGAGGCTTACTGTTGATTGTTGTTAAGCGGAAACCTCTTGAAGAAATCGTAAAAATGATTGGCTCTGCTGAAACTGTGGTCATTGTGGGCTGCGATGGCTGTGCAGGCATCTACCAAGAAGGGGGAGAAAAACAAGTGGAACTTATGAGAGACCTTCTTGAGATGTCCATGAAGCTCCGAGAGAAAAGGGACTTAAATGTAAAGACAGCGGTAGTTCTCCGTCAATGCGACCGACAGATTTGCTCTACGTCCCTCCGACCCTTAATAGCGGAAGATGACTTCATACTGTCCATGGCTTGCGGCGTAGGTGTGCAAACCATAGCTCAAGTATTTGAGGATCATACAGTAGTTCCCGCCCATGACACATTGTTTATGGGAATGCAGGACCGTGAGCAAGGTGATTTCTATGAGTTGTGTCGTGGTTGCGGGGATTGTATGTTATTCGAGACCGCCAGCATATGTCCCGTGACCAGATGCGCGAAGAGCATCTTGAACGGGCCGTGCGGTGGATGTGTTAATGGTAAGTGTGAGGTTCCTTACGAGGTGAGAGACGAGAAGGCAAAGATAATCGAAACTACGGAGAAGGATTGCGCATGGTACCTTATATATCAAAGGTTAAAGAATAATGGGAGGCTGGACCTTTTCAGAAAGTACAGACCCCCAAGAAACAGAACTGTTTCAGGTTTTCCACGTCGTTTGTAGGAGGGCTTAGGATTGGGTGAGGCCTTTTCAAATCTGATGAAAGCTATAAAGGCTGGAGAGTTCGTCTACACGGGTGAGCTGGAACCACACAAGTCCGCAGACCTTACAGAGGTCTTGGCTTGGGCAAAGATGCTGAAAGAAACGGGAAGAATCGTAGCTGCAAACGTCACTGATAATCCTCAAAGCGTGGGAAGTGTAAGTAGCCTTGTTGCGAGTTACTTGATCCAAAGGGAAACTGGCTTGGAAACCATTTACCAGCTGAGAGCGAGCGACAGAAACCGTTTAGCACTTCTGTCTGACTTACTTGGAGCTGCTGCCTTGGGTTTGAGGAATGTCTTGGCATTGACTGGCGATCATGTGAAGAAGGGAGATACAGTTGAAGCCATGCCTGTATTCGACTTAGATGGGACACAATTGACAGATATGATTCATAGAATGGTGTATGAGGGAAGGGATCTTTCAGGAAATGAGATTCATGGACCTCGCCCCATGTTCAACATCGGAGCAGCTGGAAACCCAAACGCTGAACCGTTGGAAATGGAGGTTTTAAAACTTGAGCGAAAAGCAGAGGTGGGAGCGGACTTTGTTCAGACACAGGTTGTCTTCGACGTTGACATCGCCCTACGGTATCTCGACGCAACAGAGCACATAGAAGTCCCAATCCTTATCGGCATCTTTCCACCAAAATCCTACGGTCAAGCTGAGTTCTTCGATAAATATGTGCCAGCAGTGTCAGTTCCCAAAGAGTTACTGGAACACTTTAAGGAATTCAAACAGATATCCGATAAAGAGGAGAGAAAGGAGAAAATCAACGAATACAACGTTGAATACTTCACAGAGTTCATAAAAAGGATAAAGAAAAAGTCTACTTGCAAAGGCGTTCACATAATGGCCGTAGGTTACCCTGAAGTTGTAAGCCAAATCATCGAAAGTGTAGAAAAATAAAAATCATCATTTGAAGAGATTCCCCTATGGAAAGGTATTAGGGGGACTAAATAATCGATCCTCAAATGCCAGAATCATTATGAGGGAAAATGAAAACAAAGATAATAAGGCCTACGCATGGACGTTTCTTTCATTTCCGATAACTGTGCTTATCAGAACACGAGGGGTTTAGAATTAGTTGCACAATCTATTCACTCAGAAACAAATCTCGAAATACTGGTTTAGC
>Ga0315314_1003513_pt1 | contig 12226 bp, 10 predicted proteins | sample TDP9_MG_FD_203631 | JGI IMG/M metagenome (GOLD analysis project Ga0315314, IMG submission 203631) | Freshwater sediment microbial communities from Lake Towuti, South Sulawesi, Indonesia - TDP9 | ecosystem: Environmental > Aquatic > Freshwater > Lake > Sediment | place: Indonesia: South Sulawesi...
AGTTCTTTTTCCAGCTGCCCACAATAGTAAAGGAAGGTTTTGTTCTATCAGCTAGAAATGGGTCAAAAAGTTCTCGACGGGAGCACGCAAGCTATTCCCAAAATATAGTAAAGAATTTGAATGTCCTCTGGAAAAAATGGATTTCTGCCTTAAATCATCCAGGGGTGAAGAGGATAGGACTTTTGATGCTCCCAGCGACTCTCGGGCTATCTGTAAGTCAGGTGAATACTTTTGTGGACACAATTTTTGCTTCAATGCTCAGAGAAGGAAGCGTTACCGCTCTATATTATGCAAATCGCCTAATGCAACTCCCTCTGGCTCTGTTTGGGACAGCGATAGCAACTGTTGCTCTGCCAACGATGTCTAGGTCGGCGGCAGCGACTAACATGGAAGAACTAAAAGCTACTCTATCTTTAGCACTCAGAATGATACTGTTTACTATCGTTCCCGCTTCACTGGGACTCATTATTTTGGGGAAGCCCATAATCTCTCTTCTCTTCGAAAGGGGAAGATTTACCTCTCAGGCTACTCAGTCGACCAATTGGGCTCTCCTATTCTATTCCACTGGAATAGTGGCCTATGCGGGAGTAAAAGTGGTAGCTTCTGCATTTTATTCTATGCAGGACACCAAGACCCCAGTTAGAGTAGCCTCCATTGCTATGGTGGCAAACATAGTTCTCAACGCAATTTTAATGCGCATTCTGGATGTGGGTGGACTTGCTTTCGCCACCGCCATTGCTTCCTTTATTAATTTGTCAATCCTTCTATCCTATCTGAGGAAGAGAATTGGTAGGTTGGCAGGAAAGAAAGTATTGCACTCACTTGCTAAGATTCTCCTTGCCTCTTCAGCTATGGGGTTAACCTGCATATATTCTTCCAGATTGCTAAGTCAGATTAGCAAGTTGATCCAGGTGGCGGGCACTATCCTAATTTGTTTAAGTATCTACATTGTGGTGACGTATCTTTTGCGCTGTGACGAGATTAAGTATATACTAAAGATAATCACGCGAAAGGAATCGACGGATGAAGTTTGAGGAAAAACTTGATTCCCTACCCGACGCACCAGGAATATATATGATGAAGGACATTACTGGCAGAGTTATTTATGTGGGCAAAGCAAAATCAATCAAAAAAAGAGTCCCCTCGTATTTTCAATCCCCAGGCACTTACTCACCGAGAACTTTTGCACTAATTTCGAACGCGCATGACCTCGAATATATTGTAACACGAAACGAAAAAGAAGCCCTGATCTTAGAGAACGAATTAATAAAATACTTCCATCCCAGATATAATGTAGTCTTGAGAGATGATAAAACTTATCCCCACCTTAAATTGACCGCTGATGAGGATTTTCCTAGATTGGTAGTGGTACGGATCTCAAAAAGGGAGAGGGTGAAGCACAGAACGCCCGGGGTAAAGTATTTCGGTCCTTATCCAAATGTCTCTTCCCTCAGGAGGACACTTAAGACAATCCAAAGGATATTCCCTCTGGTTAAATGCAGTAAGAGCTTCTTTCTAGCTCGGCGAAAGGAGGGTAACCCCGGTAGTTGCTTAGATTTCCATCTGGGACAGTGCCTGGCACCTTGCGCAGAGTGGGTAAGTAGAGAAGATTACAGGAAAATTGTGGAAAAAGTCATCCTGTTTCTCTCGGGAAAGGGAGAGAGTCTTTTGAAAAAGCTGAAAGAAGAGATGGAAAAGGCATCTAGACAACTCGAATTTGAGAAAGCAAAAATGTTGAGAGACCAGATTCAGGCAATACAGAGCATTTCAGAAAGGGTTAATTTGCGACAAGTAGAGAAGCAGAAATTAGAGGCTGCTGGAACGGGGGAAGTTTTGGTTGAGCTTCAGAAAGCTTTAGAGTTGGAAAACTTACCAGAAAGGATAGAGGCTTTCGATATATCTGAGATTTATGGAGACTCGGCTGTGGGATCTATGGTCGTTTTTTCTCTTGGAAAACCTGAAAATAAATCTTATAGGAAATTTAAGATAAAAATGGTCTCGGGAATTGATGATGTGGGCATGATGAAAGAGGTAATTCACCGAAGATATACGAGGTTGATAAGGGAGAAAGGATTGTTACCAGATTTGATTCTGGTTGATGGGGGGAGAGGGCAAGTGAACGGGGCCAAAGGAGTTCTTGAGGAACTGGGCTTGGAAAGTATTCCAGTAGTCGGACTTGCAAAGGGAGAGGAGTTGATATTTCTGCCTCAACGTTCCCGTCCGATTCGTCTCCCCTCCAGCTCATCCGCTCTCCACCTCATCCAGCACATCCGAGATGAGGCTCATCGCTTTGCTATAAGGTACCACAGGTTGCTCCAAAAGAAAAAGCTAATCGGAAAATAAGGAGTCAGAGATTTTCCATAATAGACCCTTTTCCGTTGACAAAACACTGGTATTATGGTAGCTTTAGTTAAAGTTAACAAGAATGAGGAGGTTTAGTTTGAGAGTTTTAGAAGTGTTGATAGGTCTATTATTTCTCATCATCAGTTTGGGTTACCTCTACCGACCAACGATTATATTAAGGTTTAACGCCTGGGGCCGAAAGTATCTGTTTAACGATCAATTATTGGTAACCCAGCGCAAGAAGATAGGTGTGATCCTCCTGATCATTTCGGTGATTTTCTTCTATGGTGGATTTGTGGGGAAATAATCTCTCAATTTTTAAGTGAAAGGTATTCAATGTGGACTATTCAAAAATAGGCGAGGAGATAATCGAGCGAGTTTGCCTTTCAAAGGGAGAAGAAGCCGAAGTTTATATAAAGACATTTCGGGCAATCGATGTCGATATCTCCGGGCAGAAACTGGAAAATTTCAATACTCCATATGGTTCTGGAATTGGCTTAAGAATTTTTTCTAAGAATAGAATGGGTTTTGTATATACTACTGGTTTTGACCGAGAGAGTATTGACAGGTTAATTGAGCGGGCCAAGGGTAATGCCTCAAATTGTACTCCCGATGACTGTAATTGCTTGCCACAAATTAACCGGCAAAAAGAGTCCAATAGTTTTTTGCCTGAAGGTTTATATGACGAAGACTTGACTAGAATTCCCGTGGAAATAAAGATCGACACAATTAGAGAAATGGAAGAGAAGGCTCTTGCTTACGACAAGAGGATAAAGAAAGTACTTAGGGCGTCCTATACTGATACCGAGTACGAAGTACTCATCTTTAATTCCCGGGGACTGGAAGTAGGTTATAAAGGTACCCACTGTTCTGCTGGCTTGATTGCTGTGGCTGAGGCTAAAGCGTTTGCAGGAAAGGAAAGTAAAGAGATTCAACTTGGCTCCGATTTTGCCATAAAGAGGAGGTTTCGAGAGCTCCCTTTCAACCGGCTTGCTGAGAATGCTGCCCGTCGGGCTGTCTCCCTTTTAGGAGCGAGCAGGGTAAGAACTCAAAGGGCATCTATCGTTTTTGAACCGCTTGTGGTCTCAAGTTTTCTCGAACTTATTGCTAGAGGTCTTGGTGCCGACTTTGTGCAGAAGAAGAAGTCTCCTTTTGCGAAAAAGAGGGGAAAGAGGATTGCCGATAAGATTGTCAACATTATTGATGATGGTACCTTGCCCAGGGGAGTAGCTACTTCCCCTTTCGACGATGAAGGTATACTCAGAAAGAAAACGGTTCTGGTTAAAGATGGCGTACTTTCCACCTTTCTTTACGATTCCTATACGGCGAGGAAGGATAGAGTCGAGTCATCTGGCAATGCTTTCAGGAGCTCTTTTAAGGCTCTACCCTCTGTGGGAATCACCAACTTCTTTCTGGAGAAGGGAAGGACCAAAAGGGAGCAATTGATTGCCAGTACAGATAAAGGGCTCTGTGTATTGGAGACTATGGGAATGCACACAGCCGACCCTGTCTCGGGAGACTTTTCAGTGGGAGTTAGTGGATTATGGATAGAGAAGGGAAAATTTTCCTTTCCTGTCCATGGGGTCACCATAGCAGGAAATGTTATCGACCTTTTGAATTCTATCGATGCCATTGGCGATGACTTAGAATTTTATGGAAGCTTGGGTTCTCCTACTGTAAGAATTTCTGATCTTCTTATCAGTGGTGAGTAGAGATGAGACCTTCTGGCTCTACGAAAATTGTGGGACTGATTGGCTATCCCGTGGAGCATTCGAAAAGCCCACTTATGCACAACGCTGCTTTCGAATCCCTCGGGCTCGATTTTATATATCTCCTCTTTTCGGTAAGGCCGTCCTATCTAAAAGAGGCAGTAATGGGTTTGAGAGCATTAAATGTCGTGGGGGCAAATGTAACTATCCCATATAAGGAAGAGGTCATGAAATACCTGGATGAAATCGCTCCTGAAGCTAAATTTATAGGTGCGGTAAACACGATTCATAACCGGGAAGGGAAACTCATAGGCTATAACACGGATGGCCAAGGGTTTATCACATCCTTACTCACTGATGGCAGAGTAAAGCTTGAAGGTCAGAAGGTTCTTCTAATCGGTGCCGGAGGGGCAGGAAAGGCAGTAGCTGTAAAATTGGCTGAGAGAGGAGTGGAGAGACTCGTTATTATCGATAAGATAGTGGAGAGGACAGACGCCCTGATAGAGAGACTTAGAGAAAACATTCCCGATTGTCCAGTCTACGCCATTCATCCTGGCGATAAGGAATTTGCAAAAACCGTCTTGGAAAGCACACTTCTCATCAATGCCACACCAGTAGGCATGAAGGAGGGAGACCCTTGTGTCATTGATCCCGAGTATCTTCATAAACGACTTTTTATCTATGATGTGATTTATAATAGAGAAACCCCATTAATTGAAGCAGCAAAAAAAAGAGGATTAAGAGCTCTGGGCGGAATGGGGATGTTGATACATCAGGGAGCAGCGTCATTTGAAATCTGGACAGGTCAGAAGGCACCTGTAGAAGTGATGAGAAAGAGAATTCTCCAGGAATTGTAGTAGTAATCGCCCAACAGTCTCGTATGGTTAAATTCGTTCGCATTAAGAATTAGAGGTATTTCTGAGTCAAATGCTAAAGGTAAAATGTTATTCTGGTTATAAGGCAAATGAAAGACCTAAGAGTTTTACCATTAACAATAGGGAATTTCTCATCAAGGAGATACTCAATCAATGGTATACTCCCGGTTGTCTCTATTTCAAGGTAAGAGACGACAATAACCACACTTATATTTTAAAATATGACCAGGTCCAGGATTTATGGGCGCTTGAATTCTTTGAGAAAGGAAAGTAATAAATAAGAACTATTGATGGAGGGCATTTATGTTTCGTTATGTTACCTCTGGTGAGTCTCATGGGAAATGCTTGCATTCAATACTCGAGGGTATACCTTCAGGATTGAAATTGTGGGAGGAAGATATTAACAAGGAACTGGCCCGACGCCAGAGAGGCTTCGGCCGGGGCGAGAGAATGCAGAAGATTGAGAAAGATAAAGTGGAAATTACTTCTGGCTTACGGTGGGGAGAAACTATAGGTAGTCCCATTACTATGACGATAATTAACAAAGACTGGGAGAACTGGAAGAAATTGATGTCTATTGATGCCTCGGATAAAGAAATGAAAACGAGGATGGTTCGTCCCCGCCCAGGTCATGCCGACTTGGCTGGTGCCCTGAAGTACGGCCGCGAGGATTTAAGAGATATCTTGGAAAGAGCATCGGCGCGGGAAACTGCTGCCAGAGTAGCAGTAGGAGCTGTATGCAAGAAGCTCCTGGCGGAGTTTGCTATCAAAGTGACGAGTATGACCGAGAAGATTGACGGTATCCAGGCCGAGGTTTCCAATTTAAGTCCAGAAGAGATAGAGAGACTAAGTGAGTTGTCTCCGGTTCGCTGTCCCGATAAGAGTGCAGAGAAAAAAATGGTAGAGACAATAGAAGAAGCAGAGAAATCAGGAGATACGCTGGGCGGAGTGTTCAACGTGTTAGTTATCAATCCTCCAGTAGGGTTGGGGAGCCATACGCAGTGGGATTTAAGGCTTGACGGAAGGTTGGCTCAGGCATTGATGTCCATTCCCGCAGTGAAGGGAGTGGAATTTGGTGGAGGATTTGGCATGACTGGAAAGCCCGGCTCTAAGGTACATGATAGAATTTTCTACGAGCCTGGCAGAGGTTACTACCGAAAGACCAATAATTCCGGTGGAATTGAAGGCGGAATAAGTAATGGAGAAAATATTATTGCTCGGGCGGCAATGAAACCACTGTCTTCGTTGAAAAAACCACTCCCGACAGTAGATATGACTACCAAGAAAGAGGTTCCCGCTGAGGTGGTGAGAGCCGATATTTGCGCTGTTCCTTCAGCCTGCGTGATTGGAGAGGCAGTAGTTGCTTTTGAGATAGCCCGCGCAATGAAAGAGAAGTTTGGTGGTGACTCCCTCAAAGAGATGAAAGGGAACTTTGAGCGTTATATGGAAGAAACTAAAAGTCGTTAACCTTTTAAACTAAATGGCTTACAGATATTATCATCAACCCTTGTTCTCTGATCAACGGAGTGGGGCTATAAAATGGCTAATAGTTGCCAATGTTTCTGTATATCTAGTTCAGATGTTTACGGGCAGAAATTTCCTTTACACTTTTGGTTTGGTTCCTTACCAGGTGATGAAGAATTTATGGCTCTGGCAAATATTCACCCATATGTTCCTTCATGGGGGACTATTCCACCTGTTAATAAATCTATTTGTTCTCTGGATGTTTGGAAAACCGATACAGAGAGAATGGGGAACCAGTTCCTTTCTTAAGTACTATTTTACCTGCGGTTTAGGGGCTGGCATTCTTATTCTCCTCACTTCTCTAAATTCAAGAATGCCTGTCATAGGAGCTTCGGGAGCAATCTACGGGGTTCTGCTTGCATTTGCAATGCTATATCCCGATTCTATAATTTACCTATACTTCCTTTTCCCCATTAAAGCGAAGCATTTTGCTATTTTGATTGGAGCTATTGCCTTCTTGAGTGGGATTTCGGGTGGAAGGTCTAACATTGCCCATTTTGGCCATCTTGGCGGCTTATTGGTAGGTTATGTATATTTAAAGTTTGATGTCTGGAAATACCGTTTCCATCCAGGGAAAATATTTACGTTCTTGCGATTGCCAAAAATTAGCTTAAAAAGAAGAAAAAAATATAAGGGCGAATTTTATAGACTTGAAGAAAGAGTTAATCAGATCTTGGACAAGATTCTGCTCCATGGTGTGGATAATTTAACAGCAGAAGAGAGAAGAATTATGGATGAATACTCGCGAAGGGGAAAGCGCTAAAACGACATCTTTTAATACCTCTATTAACCCCACCAAAAAAGCACCTCTCCATTTTTTTATGTCCTAAAAGAAGTCTCTGAAAAAGGAGCATTTCCCCTTGTAGAGGTTCCGATAAATCGGAACCCCGATTGGTAAATGGGGGCTCAATAAATTGAGCCCCTACATAAAGTGCACAATCCTGGACTTTTTCAGAAGCCTAAAAAAGTACTTGACAGTTTTTGGTAAAAAGTATATAATTAAACTAAAGAGTCGAAAAATTGACCAAAGGGTCTAAATCCGGAGGCGGAATGGAAAGAAAAGAAAGAAAAGAAAGAAAAGAAAGAAAAGAAAGGAAAGAAAAAGAGAAGGCTGCTAGAAAAAAAGGGATTCTATCCGCAGCCCAGAGAGTCTTTTCTCGTAAGGGATACGAGGCAACTACCATGGAAGATATTGCTTCAGAAGCTGGATTTGGCAAGGCGAGCCTGTATTTCTATTTCAAAGGAAAAGAAGAAGTGTTCTTGAGTCTGATCAGAGCTGGACTGGAGGGACAAAGAAATTTGGTTAAAGAAGTGATGAATAGGCAACTCTCAAATGCGGAAAGATTGGAAGCAATCGTTTCCAGATTTTTTGAACATGTTGAACAGAATCGGGAGTTCATTCGAATTATGCATTCTGAATCACAGAAGCTATACGCCACGACATTAAGAAAAGTTCATTCTTCCATTATAAGGGAACGCAAAAGAACAATGGAAGGAATAGCCTCGATAATTCGGGAAGGAATAAAATCTGGTGAGTTTAGGAAAGTTGAGCCGACTGTGGCAGCAGGCTCTTTTATGGGAATAATTAGTTCAGTAATGTTTAGTTGGCTAGCTCGAGACGAGAGAACCTCTCTGGATAGGTATAAGCCTATGGTAATGGACATTCTTCTTAAGGGGATTAGTAAATGATTCGCATCTGGATTAAAGTGATATGCACTACCGTCATCCTTTTGATTTACTTCTCATCTTTCCCTTCATGGGCTGGGGAACCAAAGGAACTGACTATAGAGGAAAGCATTGAAATTGGTTTGAACAACAATAAAAAAATCTTGGCAGCAAAAGAGAGACTGGGAATAGCTAAAGGAGAATTGATTGTGGCCAGAGCTGGATTCCTACCTACTCTCTCCTTGGGAAGCAACTATCTCCGTCTTGGTACAGGACAGAAAATGTCAATGGGGGAAGGGAGTGAGATAGTCGTTAGGGCAGAGGATACGTATTCGGCTACGGCAACGATTGAACAGCCTATATTCACCTGGGGGAGAATTCTGAATAGCTATAGACAGGCTAGTTCAAATCAGAAGATGCAAGGGGAAGATTACAAAAGAGAAAGAAATAATTTAAGATTTAAGGTAACCGAGTCTTTTTATAATCTTATGCTGGCCGGAGAACTTTTGAATCTTTCCCAGGAATCCTATACTCAGATGGAAAAGCATCTCCAGCAGGTAGAGGACCGTTATGAGAATGGGTTAGCTTCTAAATTTGATCTCTTGCGAGCCAGGGTTCAACTTGCCAATCTCAAACCTCAATTGATTAGAGCAAGGAATAGTGTGACTTTAGCTGAGAACTATTTTAAGTCATTGCTTGGCCTTCCTTTCCCGATAGAAGTGAGACTTCAAGGCGAACTCAAATACGAACCAATGGAAATAGAGCTTTCCCAAGCCATAAGCGAGGCTCTCGAAAATAGGACGGAAATAATCTCCTTAAAAGAAGCAGAAAATATCGCTATTGCCCAAGTGGGACTGGCAAGAGCTTCCAATAAGCCTATGGTTTCAGCCCTTTATAATTACCAGTTTCAGAGACCCTACCACTGGAAGGAGGAGTGGGGAAAAGAATGGAACGCTGCGGTAGTTCTCCAGTTTCCGATTTTCGGTGGATTTTCTACAAAGGGAAAAGTACTCCAGTCTCAATCACAGCTCCGAGAGGTGAAGTATAGCTTAGAAGATAAGAAAGAAGAGATTGAACTTGAAGTGAGAGAGGCATACCTTAATCTTCACCAGGAGGAGGAGACAATTATTTCTCAGCGCGAGAATGTGGGGCAGGCTGAAGAGGCAATACGAATTGCTGAGACGAGGTATATTAGCGGAATAATAACTAATTTAGAGTTTATGGATACCCAGCTGGCACTAACCCAGGCCAAAACCGCCTATTTACAGGCTCTGGCAAATTATCTGATAGCAAAGGCAAAGCTTACAAAAGCAATGGGTGGATGATTTCAAGATAATGGAAAAAGAAGGAATATCATGGAGGATTAGATGAGGAAAAAAATTATCTGGATAGTGCTTATTTTTCTTATTTTGGGAATAGGATATACAGTAAGGACAAGGAAAGAAATGGTGAAGGAAAAGACGAAGGAAGATATTAGCGAAGCCTTTGTTCCGGTAGCTATCGAAGAGGTGAAGTCTGGAAATCTAGAATCAGTCCTCTCCTTTGTGGGTGATATTAAAGGAGAAGACCAGGTGACCGTGTACTCCGAAGCTACGGGTAGGCTCTCTCGATATCTGGTTGAAGAAGGGAGCCGGGTAGAAAAGGACAAGGTCATAGCTTTGGTTGACCGAGCAGTTACCGGTATGGAGTTTGAAGAGGCAAAAGTAAAGTCGCCCTTAAGCGGAACCGTGGGACGCCTCTATTTGGATAAGGGAAGCGCAATCGGTCTTGATACGCCAGTAGCGCTGGTTGCGAAGATGGATAGAGTTAAAGTAGAATTCAGTATCCCCGAAAAAGATATGGTGAAGGTTTCTAAGGGCCAAGAGGTGGGGGTTAAAGTTGATGCCTATCCTGATAGAACATTTAACGGGGAGGTTACGCGTCTTAGCCCTGTTATCGACCCCCTGACGCGTAGCACCTATGCTGAAGTTACCCTTTCCAACCCTAATCACGAGCTGAAGCCAGGAATGTTTGCTGAAATAAGTATTGTGGTTGGTTCCTCCAAAGGAGCTATAGTAGTGCCCAAGGAGGGCATCTTAGAGGATCTGAATAGCGGGAGTTCCTTCGTTTTTGTTATTGAGGATGGCAGATCCGTGAAAAGAGATATAAGAACAGGGATATCTCAGGGAGGGCTGGTGGAAGTAAAATCCGGCCTCTCTCTTGGCGAAAAGGTGATTGTTGCCGGTCACCACTACCTTAAGGGCGGAGAAGAAGTGGAGGTGGTGGAGCAATGAATCTGGTGGAATCAGCGGTTAAAAGAGCCATAACATATATAATGGTGTTCATTGCCATTAGTGCCTTTGGAATAGTATCTCTTCTGAGGTTGAAGCCCGAACTCTTGCCCGATATTACCTTTCCCACAGCAGCAGTTATGGTCACTTATAGCGGGGTGGGGCCAGAAGATATTGAGACCTTAATCGTCCGTCCCATAGAGGAATCTGTTGCCACAGTAAACAGGGTAAAGGAGATACGGTCAAGTTGCCGGGAGGGAATTGGCGTAACAACTATAGATTTTGAGTGGGGGACAGATATGGATGTGGCTGTCTCTGACATAAGGGAAAAAATAAGTCTTGTTAAGGGTACCCTTCCTGAGGATGCGGATGAACCGGTGGTATTCAAATTTGACCTATCGATGATGCCCATCCTCTTCGTTGGACTTTCCGGGGAGTTGAGCCCTGCTCAAATGAGGGAGATTGCTGAAGATAAGGTTGAGCCCAGGCTGGAAAGAATAGATGGAGTAGCGGTGGCTGACACGCATGGCGGGCTGGAGAGGGAAATTCAGATTAGGCTTGATCGAAGACGAATGGAGGCGTTTGGGCTTTCCATTGAAAGGGTGGTAAATGTTATTAGTGACGAGAACCTCAATTTGCCCAGCGGTGATATAAAAGATAAACGAAACGAATATCTTATAAGGACGCTGGGTGAATTTCGTTCTGTGGACGAGATTGGGAACATCGTTGTCTCCACACGGGGAAGTACGCCAATCTATCTCCGTGATATAGCTGTGGTTGAGGACAGTTTCAAGGACAAAGAAACGGAAATGAGGTTGAACGGCAAGCCTTCTGTGCTGATTCTCATCCAGAAACGCACCCGGGCGAATACGGTGGAGACTGCCGATAAGGTAAGAGAAGAGATGATGCGTTTAAATAGGGAACTTCCCAGAGGGGTCCGCCTGGAAATAATTATGGATCAATCTGAATTCATCAATAAATCTATAGGAAATCTTTCAAGTGCGGCTATCCAGGGAGGAATTCTTGCCGTACTTGTATTGCTCTTCTTCCTCCGTTCATTCAGGACCACCTTGATCATTTCCCTTTCCATTCCTTTTTCCATAGTCGCCTGTTTCGTTGCTCTCGATTTTGCTGGCTTGACCCTCAATATGATGTCTTTGGGAGGATTAGCGTTAGCAGTGGGAATGCTCGTGGACAATTCCATCGTTGTGCTGGAGAATGTCTTCCGGCATCGGGAAGAAGGAGAACCAGCCAGAGAAGGTGCTATCTGGGGAACCAGGGAAGTAGCTATGCCCATCATCGCTTCTACACTTACCACTATCGTAGTATTCCTTCCTATATTTTTTGTTCCCGGGATTGCGGGTGTGCTATTCCGAGAGCAGGCCCTTACGGTTACTCTTTCGCTTACCGTATCCTTATTTGTTGCTCTGACCTTAGTTCCGCTTCTCGCCTCGAGACTCATTGTCATCAGACCCGACAATCCATCTGAAAAAATGGGCTCGAAGATTTATCGCCTGGTTGGTAGCTGGCTTAAGTGGCTTGATAATAGATACCAGAACATCCTGAACTGGTGTCTCGATCATCGAAGATTGACTATAATAGGGATAGGGGGTCTGTTCATTACCAGCCTTATCCTTATATGGCCACTCCGCCTCGTAGGAACAGAATTCATGCCCAAGATTGACCAGGGACGCATTGAAATGAACCTGGAGCTTCCGGTTGGTTCCCGGCTGGAGGCTACAGAAGAGGTTGTGAAAAAAGTGGAAAAGATAGTTCAATCCAGCACGCCAGAGTTGAAGTACGTTCGTTCAAGAATTGGCACGGGCATGTTTTTCGGGGG
>Ga0315314_1003514_pt1 | contig 12225 bp, 14 predicted proteins | sample TDP9_MG_FD_203631 | JGI IMG/M metagenome (GOLD analysis project Ga0315314, IMG submission 203631) | Freshwater sediment microbial communities from Lake Towuti, South Sulawesi, Indonesia - TDP9 | ecosystem: Environmental > Aquatic > Freshwater > Lake > Sediment | place: Indonesia: South Sulawesi...
GATAGTCATACTCTCATTCGGAGACCTAGTTCACATGGCGTTACGTGAACCACTCCAGAAACGTAAGTATGATACCGAGGTGGAGAACGCAACCAATCTTGGTAGGTATATGCTATGGAGTCACATGGATACTGGAAACAAAGTTCACGGTATGGAGTTCAAGACCATATCGAGGAGACCTCATCAGATACTAACACATCACTTCTTGCAGGGTAACACATATTATCACGTTAACAAACTAGAGTCCTTCGATGTCGTTTACATACACAAACCGAGCGGTCTAGTGTTCCCATTTCCGTTACAACCGCATAAGGACAGTTACGACTTTGTAACGAGGAGAGCAACTCGACTATGTTGGTGTCTTGAGCATAACGTTATGCCTGAAGCCGAACCATCATGGCTCTGTCAGTATTGCGAGTATGTAGATTTATGTCCGACTCCTCAGAGGAGCGTAAGAGGTGGATTCTATTGAGTGCCTATAAAGCGTTCCTACTAATACAGTCGGTAATTAATGAGAGAGAACACGGTACGAAACATTATAGAATCTCGACTGGAGAACTAATCACGGATAGTGGAGACATCCTTTACGCATTAATGCACAACGACTTGGAGATTCAACCGACTTGTCAGATGTGTGGCGAACCGACATCGTTATTACCACTTAGCGAGAGATATTGCGGTAAGTGTAACCGTATAAGGAGAGGATACTAATGAAGAGACGACCAATATTGTGTGACGTATGCGGTAGGGAGATACCCACTCCATATTGTACGAATAACGTATGTAAGGAGTGTTGCGAGGCGAGGAGATGTCCATGCGAGTCGTGGTGTGCCTACAAGCATCCTAGAGCCATTATCAAACATTTCCTGATATGCCTTCTACTGAGTCTAGCGTTAACACCTATTGCTGGACTAATATTTCACGTTATACGGTATCATGGGGTGAGGAGACCATGAGTTTAGGAATGAGTTACGTATTACGTAAGGAGTGACTAAACAAATGAGCAAACGAACCCCTTACGAGATAGGTAGGAGTCAGGAATATGATGCCATGCGTTACTTCCAAAGCGTCTTCGCTCGACACATTATACGCTCTGCTGGAAGCCATACTCCGATAGATTTCATAGCGGGTAACGGAGAGGATGTCTATGTCGTTCAGGTACGGTATGGAGAGAAACCCAAACCAGTTAACGAACAAGAGTTGTGTATGTGGGCTATGCAGTTCAAAGCGATACCAGTCGTTATGGAGAAAATACGTGGTGGAAGGTGGAGACCACGATTCATAGACACTACTGATACACGTACCGAAGGTGAAGAGGAATAATGCCAAACCTAGACGAGTGTAAACACCTCATATCGCAACTAGCGGAGCAACTCGGATGGGGTAATAATATAAACCACTTCCAGACTAAGTTATGGTATGCCGTTATAGAACTTTGCGAGGCGGGAAACCTCTGGAAGCATAGAGGAAACCCTGAGCATCTAGCGGTATATTACGGTATAGAGAATGAGGAGCAATTCAAGAAGAAACTAACGGAAGAGGTCATAGATGCCATATTCTACTGCTTACATGCGTTACATTGTTTAGACCCTACCATAAACCCCGATGCCGAGTTCAACCGCAAATTCAGGATAAACCTTAATAGAAGGCGTGCCTATATAGACGATACGTCAAAGGGAGCGGTCAAGAATGAATAACCTACCGACCTATAAATGGGAGTGCAACCGATGCGGACTATGTTGCGTTAAGACGTTACATGATACTCCCCTCGGTAAAGCGGGAGTGTTTATAATGCCCGAAGAGCGTAAACTATTCCCATACATACTCGTTAAGCCATATCTAGGGGTAGGCGTTAAAGGTAGGACTAGACCAAGACCGTCAACCATCTTTGCGTACCAGATGATAGGTCAACCATGTCCTCATTACGATGAAAAAGAGCGTATCTGTCGCATATATGAATACCGACCATTAACGTGTAAATGCTTCCCAATAAGCGGTACGATAAAGGATGTCGTTCTACATGCGGAATGTCCACCTATGGGAGCGATACTCAAGAACGTAACATCATTAAGGCTAGACCAACTCAAAGGCATAGAGGACTGTCTTAAGGCTCAGAAGAGCGTTAATACATACTTCCGTCTAGTGTATATGGTTAACGTCTTCGAGGCAGACCTACGGTACGCATGGTTCTACGACATAGACCTGAAATGCTGGACGTTACCGACAGATACCCAGTTTGCGGAAGCCTTACGTCAGGGTAGGAATAAACAAACGAGGTTAGGATGATGACATGTGACGATTGCATACACAAACATGAGAATAAGGAGTTAGACGAGGATTTCAACGCTACGATACATTGGGTATGCTCGTTACGAGGTAGGAACATCAAACTCGTTAAGGAATATAGCGAATTATCAAGACTCAGATACCCAAACCTACCGTTAATGATAATCGAATACGACCACTCGAAGAAGCCATGTAGCGACCATAAGGTAGGTGGTGTACCACTAACAGACTTCATGCCAAAGTCAAACGACCCTAAGAACGTTACCAAACTCCCTGAGCGCCTAGCGTTCTTAGAGCGAGAATGATTATGACCCACTTATGCGATACGTGCAACTTCTATCGTTATACTGAGTGGAAGGGAGACGATAGGACTACGTTCAGGCTCTTCTTTTGCCTCTTCTACAAACGTCAGATAGCCAAATACTCATACCGTAGGACATACGATGCGGAAGAGGAGAATTATTTTACAGATACGGAGACAGTCTTCCGTAACGATGTAGAGACTTGCAGACGTTACGATAGAAGGGTCGTCAAACTCCACCACTTCTTAGGAGAGTATTACGTAAGAATCCCTTATGGAGAAATTGGAAAATACGTATAACGTTTATAACGTTTTAAATTTAAAAACTTTTATTAATGCTAATTCCGTTGCCTCGCAAAGTAGAGTAGGCTCAGGCGAAGAGCCGTTAACGTGAAATAAGGATAAGTCTAAACACACAAACCCACTTCAACTAGAGCGGGAAGAGGTCTGGAGAAACCGAAGGGGTGTCTCCAGATGCGATAATGGTGGATGATGATGGGCGACAGATGGGGGGGAGAGAGGAGACAGATGGAGTAGAGAGAGAGCCGACTGTCCGACAAGCCATAGTAGAGCCTATGTATTAGACGATACGTGGACGTTACGGGGGACTGGGGCTACGCTTAATGCGTAATGGAAATTCTAGCCGTGATAGCCTCTCCATCTCCGATACTGACGGAAGACCTCATCGTATTTGTGGGATTCTATCATCCAGTCTGGTATCCGCATACGCTTGTGCAGTCTGAGTCCTCTTCTCGTAACGACGACTTCGAGTCTTGGAAACAGTAAGAACCAGTATTTCTCAGGGAAGCCCTCATGGATGCCAAACCATTTACTGATGAGGTATCTATGACCTAGCGCCTGAAATAGCGTAACGGTAACTAACGGTCTTCCTTTGAAATCCGTGAATAGTGGTATCTTCTTCGTTAACTCCAGATTGACGGTCTCCGCTAGTCCGTGTACCGTGTTCCACCATTTAGTCATTGTCTTTGATAACGCTACGGCTTTGGTTCTGAGTTGTCTAACGGTAGCCGACATTATGTTCTCGCTCTGTTTAATCGCCTGACCCTGACCCGCTAACGAGGCGTAGATTGAAGCGGATTTACCGAGTAGTTCCTGTAACGTCATCCAAGATAGGACAACTCCGAACATATTGTGGGAGTATGGTTGCTCCATGTAGAACGGTACGTAGAGTCTCATTAATTGCTTCTGTAATGCTTCGAGTCCGAGAATTGGTTTGACGTAACGTCTCTTCTCCTCTGACATGGCGAGTAACTCCTGAAGGCATTGTCTCACTTGGTCTTGGCGCTCAGTCCACATAATGTTCTCCAACATGGCTTGCGTTATGTTCTCCACCCTAAGTACCGCATCGGGATAGAGTCGTAAGCGCTCCATCTCTCCGACTCGCTCCTCTGGAGCAAGTTCCGTGTAACGTCTGAAACGCTCTATCTCCTCGATTCTCGCTCCGAGTCTGGTACGTCTAATTTGTGTCTCCTCTTCAGGCGTTATTTCTCTAAGTCTTGGCGCTATCTGTGGCGCTAATTCGGGTCGTAATGCTGGAAGTATCTCTGACCAATATCTAGCCCAATAACTTCTCATTAGACTAGCGGTATCTAACGTCTTGAGTGTAGAGGTTTCTATCTGAGTCTGAACTTGAGCAGTCATTAACGCTTGTGCCTGAGCGGTAGCGATAACTGGTATCTCCATTATGGCGCTCTCAACCGCTCGACTGTCCATTATTCGCCTGATATTCGTTAGGAACTTCCATACCATTTCAACCTCAACTCCCTTTAGTCGTTACGGTTCTATTATCTCGAAAACCTTTAACGTTTGTGTATAGACCTCTTTAACGAGGTCTGGATTCCTACCGTGAAACATATCATAGAGACAGGCCATGAGTATGCTGAAGGTTTGCGGTCTCTTACGTGGGTCAGGGACTAACTGAGAAGCCTTACGTGCGCCTCGGTTCAAGTCTTCTCGTAACCGTAAGTACCGTACCGAGTAAACTGATTTAGGCGTTATTCCCTCGGTTAAACCGAAGTTCTGAGCCTTAAACTCCTCACTAGCTTCTCTAGTATATTGTACCGCTAAGTCTATGATGTTACTTGGAGCGTAAAGTGGTAACGGAACATAATGCGCTCCGAACTCGATAATGGGGAATGTCTCCTCTGCGGACTTGAGTATAGCTATGAATCCTGCAACCGCTCCAGTCTCGATAAAGGCGTAAGTCTCGTCTGCCGACTTGTCGATGATGTCGGAACTTATGTAACCATAATCGTTGTAAGTTCCAGTCACTTCCATGTGTACCGTGTCGTCGAAATACTCAAACAGTAGTACGTTATTAGAGGCGTCTAATATCTCTAACGTATCGACATCTATCCATACCGTCTGAGCCGACCAATCATCCCATAGTTTAACGAAGAGGCAACAGTCGTCTAATACTCCCTTAGTGAGGTCTAGGACTCCTGACGTTAACGTTTCCCATGACCAAGTGTTAATCTTGGTACTTATCGTAACGAGGATACCTGACCCTTTGAGTATCCTATCTGCTCTATCGGGGAAGTCGGTCATGCTGGAGCGAGTGTAAGAGCCGTCTAACACCTCTAACGTACAGATGGTACGGTTCGAGAACGAGAAGTAGCCCCGCCACCTTATGCGTACCTTCTTACCGTTAAGCCATGCTCGGTTGAAGTTACGGAAGAGGTAGCCTCGACCCATAGAGGCACTACCACTAACGTAAGAATCTAAGCGTACCACACTAGGAGCGGACTTCAAGAAGCGTATATCGGGATTATAAGCGGTAAAGATTCGATGTTCTCTGAGTTGAAAGCGCATCGGCATGGCACATCACGCCTCGGTACGAAGGATACCCTGACCATGCTTAAAAGGCTTTCGCTCGTTCTGTCCGTCAAATGATGCTCAAATGGAGTACGATGTGACCACAACGCTTAAATAGGGTATGTTCCCTCAATCCCTCTTGTCCGTAGCGGAGCGGGCGAGGGGAGTAACATCCTTTCGTTACGTAACGTTACGGAATAACCACAAAGGGAGAAAGAAAAATGGTGAACCAATGGCAGTACGTCGGTACGATGCTGTTGCCCGCCTCTGTCAATAGCGCTATCATGGACGAATGGGAAGCCACTCTTAAAACCGAAAGGGCTAGGATTCTTAGTGCGTTAACGACTAAGATTCCTGACTTAGCGAACTTCCAAGATAAGGTAGCCGATGCCTCAAGCGATGCCTACGATGATTTCCTCGGTACGGTAGGTGGAAAGTGGGACGCCGATATGATACAGGCCAAGCAGAGGGTCAAACTCGCTACTCGGTATCCAGTCTGGAAGACTGGTATCGACGAAGCGTTCAAAGTCGGTGGAACATTCGAGACTAACGTAACGGGGAAGAAGAGCAAGTTCAATGAGGCTCGACGTGTTATCGGAGTCGTGGGTCATAAGGCGCTCGGTACGTGGAATCCAGTCACGATGGGAGCGTTGCTCCTGAGAGGTGATACGAGGATTGCACGTTACTTCGACGCTAACGACAGTTTCAGCGGTACGCTTGAATCTGTCGTGGATGCTCGTAGGGGCGCTCTGATAACTCCGTCGATGATGGCCGAAGCGATACAGGCTTGTGTCATAGCGAAGTACGCTAACGAGGGTGGCCTCACGGCGCTCAGGGACACCATAATCACTAACGCTAATAGCCGTCTGGACGCCATTCTTCAGGTTGCTCTGGATGCTACTCACAAAGGCGCTGGTTACGACGTAACCTTCGTCTTGGCTTGGAGTGCGCCAGCCGATAACCTGAGTTTGACCGTTACAGACGTGCATCCATAGTCCTATTAGCGTTAGGATTACGGCTCGTAGCCGATGTACGGTAGGTAAATCGTCCACCTAAAAGAACGTCACTCTACCGAGTGACTTGACGTACACTCCGTAGCGCCTGAAAGCCTACGGAGAATTTACAGTTACGCTTAGGCGTAACTACATACCCAACCTCTGTGTAGGTGGTAAGAATGAGTAACGAACAACCGACAACCGAGAAGAAACCCGTTAAGCGGGCTATCATACTACCTGACGGTAGTATGCGTAACGTAGAATATCCTGACTCCCCTTCTGCTGAAGAAGTCCTGAAAATCCACACGTCCTTCAAACTTGAGAAGTTCAAGTCTAAGAAGGACTTGGACGAAAATCGCCCTTATGAGGTCGTAGAGGGTAAAGGTAACGTTATGCTCAATGAGGGAGCGAACCTTCTATGGACTCTTATCTGTGGTGGTGGCGGGAATCCTTACAATAACGCTAACAGTAGAGTTGGCGTAGGCGATAGTAACGCTGGAGAAGACCCGACTCAGACTGGACTTCTAGGCGGTAATCAACTTTACAAGTCGATGGACTCAGGTTATCCTCAGTATGGTAGCGCTAGGCAAGCGGTATTCCGTAGTACGTTTGTCGAGACTGAGGCTAATTGGGCTTGGCGTGAATGGTCTGTCGATAACGGGGCTACATATCTCGTTAACATCAACCGTAAGGTTCAGGATTTGGGCACTAAACCGAATACCGAGATATGGCGTTTCACGGTAACGCTCAAGTTCTGAGGCGATAGTTCTTGGTAACTATCGACAAGAGCGGAGAGGAAACCTTCACTCTTATTGAGACCGCTAAGGCCGTACCACCACCACCTGAGATTTACACTCAGACTAGGGAGAACTATTTAGCGTACCGCAAGAAGGTGATGACGGAACTCGTAGGTGGAAGAGTTAACGACCTCATTTTTGCTGGACATAACTCATTAGAGAAGTATAAGGCTCAACTCGCTAATCTCAACGTATCGGCATATCTCTTCAAGAACCTTCGTCGTCATGCTATGGCGTTACAATTCAAAGGCAAGAACGTCGGCAACGGCATGTATCGTAGTATTGCGTCCAGTTTCCTCGCTCCTACCACGATGTATCCCCTCGAACCACCTTATAACGTACCGCAAAGATTATTGCCTCAAGTCGATGTGTTCCAGTTCACTCCGACGACGGATATAGAGTATGCGGAGAAGACTGGTATAACACAATGGAAGACCCTCGTTAACATCCAGTTAGTGAGCGGTACGGCTAAAGAGACCCCCGATATGGAGAACGCCCTTTACGACTTCTACTTCTTCTATCCTCAAGCGAAATTCAGGGGTAGGTGGTTATTCGTTAGTCCTTTCTATCCAAACTGGACGGCTTGGAATAGTGAATACACTCTCTTCGTAAGGGAGATGCGTGTCGCCAACACTCATGTATGCTTCTTATATTACGTACTCGTTTGGGTCGATAATGATGTGGAGACGACTATTATAGAGACTCCACGTATCGGTAATCCTATCTTCGTATGGCTCGATACGTACCGTAGGGAGAACGATACGTTCTTCAAGCCCAGTAATGCTCCCATAACGGAGATTACTATTATCGGTAGGAGACTGAGGAGTGACTTTACCGAGTTATTCAGTACGGGTAGTTTCCTTACGAGTATGACGGGTTTCGTGAAAGTGGCGACTGGTTTCACGGTAGATACCGTAGAGGCCACATGGTACAACACTTGGAAGATAACGCTTAGTGTTAATAATGTGGCTTATGGTACGATAGACCCACCACCTGACACTTACACTAAACAAGCGATGGATGGTTTTTGGGTAACGGCTAAACCCATCGACCCTCATGTGTTCGACCATTGGGAGCAAGATGGCGTCAACATTGGTAACGTTAATCCTTATTACGTTTATCCGTTGAAAGACTCTGAGGTAAGGGCGGTGTTCGTGTAATGGCCTTCGGACAACTCTTAACGGGAATGGGTGTTGGGGTAGGTTATGGCGTACTGAGTAATTACGCTAATCTAGCCTTACGTACCGCTATATGGAAACTCTTACCTCTCGACTTCAAGCGTAGTATGATAGCGAGTACGTTACAGAATATACTTAGTGCTGAGAAGGATAAGGTCTCAGGACTCTCGACGAAAGGAGCGGTAGATGTCATAACGAATTTCATAGACAGTACGATAAATCTATCGTGGGCGGTAGATGAGAGTATCGCTACTCAGATGTTCGTACAGATGATTCAGCAAAGTATCGCTTATGCGATACATGCGAGTCATGCTGGCGCTATCGGTACGATTGCTAACGTTTATAGTGGTAGTTCTAGCCTGAGTATTGCTAGAGCGCAAGCGGTTAGTGAGGGTACGAGGGAGACCGATAGTAAACTCAGGGGGTTCGGAGAAGCCTCGGTAGGTCTCAACATTCCCTCGTTAGGCATCGAAATCTCCAGAGGCGCTAACGCTAGACTTGAGGAGTATCTCAGGCGTATCATTCAGGACACGGAAGGTCTAGTTACCGAGTGGAATGACCTTCTTATGAATTACTACCGTAGGTATTCCACGTTAGCGCATCAGAAGTACCTTAACGCTATAACGATGGAAGAGGATGTCGTAACAAGAGCGCATAGTATCATAGAGCAGGTCGGTAACGAACATCTCAGGCGCATTAACGAACAAATAGACACGTTGGATGGCGCTCTTAATTGGTATAACGCTGGTTTCATGTCTTCCGATGAGTTATCCGAGATAGCGTTACGGATTGAACTGGAGCGTCAGGCGTCGGAACAAGTGTTCGACGAGTATAGAGATGCGGTCTTCGGGTCGATAGCCGATGCGTTAGTGTCTTGGGATGATAACATCAAGATGCTTTGGGATGACCTTACCGCTATGGAAGAGGAGCATCGCAAACTCATAGTCGGTATAATGACTCCGATAACGGGAGATGTCGCATGTTTCGTTAGCGAGTTAGTTCTCGTAATGGATAAGGTGATACAGGATGTCTGTGCGTACCGCAATATTCAACCCTCAGTCGAGATGAAGTCTCTTGATACCTTCGAGCATGAGTTGTACGAGTGCCTACTAGGATACACGTTAGTTGACCCAATGAATAACGTTACACGGGAAGGTGTCTCCGTTAGCATACTAATAGCAAACGATATTTACGGTAACTTCTACAACTATAAACCACGTACTTTTACTGGAGACTTCGACATAACGTTTGAGGCCAAAGTTGACTCATATTTCGGAGAGGGAGAGTTCGCTATCGTTAACCTATATACTGGCGCATTGAACTACATTAGAGTGGTCGCTACGCTCAATAGAGTCCTACCACCTGAAGACTGTTTCACGTTTACGCATGTTATAGCGTCAGGGAATTTTGACTCAAAGATTACACCTCAGATTGTCTTCGGTCAAACCTATTACTTCCGAATGACTCGTACCGCTGGAACGGTAAGACTTAGAGTCTATAACGACCCTGACATGACGAGCCTCTTTGCAGACCTAACGTTAACTGGTACGAACAATAATACGCTTAACACTATTTACGTTCCTCAGTTCCTATGGGCGGAAATGGGGTCATTAGACATGCACATACAGAGAGTGAGGATTATAAGTGGGTAACGACGGTAAAGGGGGTGAGAGCGAATGAGTATCATACCGATAACTCCTCAGCAAGCCGTAACGGTATTGTTCTTTATTGGTAGTGCGGTAGCGGGAGCGGTAGGATATATATTCTTCTGGAAGATTGAAGACCAGAAGGAGATAAGGCGACATCTAGTTCTTGCGGTAGTGGCGGGATACGTCTATTCCATATTATATAGCGCCTTCAGTTTCCCCAACGCTATAATGAGTATAGTTGTCGGATGGTTCGCTCCTGACTTCGTAAGCGGTATAATGGAAAGACGAAGACCAAAGGAGAGCGGTACGGGTGGTTAAATGTCCGTCCCCGCATTAATCGGTACGAGTACGCATCCTGACTCGACTAAACATCACTTCCATAGGAAGGTCATCTTCGACGGTACGTATTATTGGGTCTTCTATTGGGATGGGTCTAATTATGTGTACCGTTATAGTCCTACCATGCACACTTGGAGCGACCCAGTTGTGTTATGGGATAAACTCTACTATGGTAGAGCGGGTGGACTGGATGTTAAGTTATATAACGGTATCGTGTATGTAACACAATTAGAATACACGGCAGTTGGTGGATACCGCACATGGTTCAGAAGAGGCGTTATGGGAGATAGGGTCATAACGTGGGATACTCCCGTTCTTATTCGTCAACATTCTTATTTCCACATAGGCGGTAGCATCGAGCGTAGTACGACGGGAAGACTGACAATACCAGTTATGGAATGGGGTTACTATATTTGGGACTTATATAGTTTGGACGAAGGTAAAACTTGGTACGCCGTATCATTGACTAATCCACCAGTAGGTTCTAATACTGGTGGTACGATGGTTGTAAGGATGCTCGGCGGTAAACTAATGATGTTTATGAAGGATGGCTATAACACCTTTACCGCTAACCTCTTTAACGGTACGTCTTGGACTGGTTTCGTGTTACTCAATAAGGAACTTCAAACTGACTTTAGTGACTTCTCGGCAGTTGCGAGAGGAGACATCGTGGATACCGTGTATCTTACGAGTGGTAACGACTTAATTCATAGGCGTTATACTGGTTCATGGAGTAGCGAAGTTGGCGTATATAAAAACGTAACACCAACCTCAGTACCAGCATTATTGGTGGACGATGCGACTGGAGACCTTTATTGTTTTTGGGCGGGAGACCCTACCGCAAATCATATCTACTATAAGAGGCGTAACAACGCAACTGGAGCATGGGACGCCAATCCTACCGACTGGATAAATGAGAGTATCGAGTTGCTAACGGGTAACGGCGTTATCTCGGCCTTCTTTAGAACCTATGGTGGTAAGAGAGGCGTTATATATTCGACGAAGACGGCTAGTCCTTATAACGTCAAAATAGCGTGGTTTCCTTACGTAGCGATAACTCCAAAGAGTGCCGATGAGACCCATGTGTTAACGGAATTAGGCGAAGTGGAGATAATTATACCAGCAATAGACAAATTCGGTGAGGAGACGTATCCCATTTATGAGGTATCAGGTGGGTTCAAGACTCCTCACGTTATGCCTAAGATATTCGCTCCCGTACCGATAGCGATACATAGTGGAATATCCTTCATTACGAGAAATAGTGAAATTCCACATGAACGGAAGGCGAGAGATATGGGACGTAATCCGATAATCTTAACGACAGATGGGAAGAAAGCGCATAGGGCGTTAAGGGAGATTAGACCACGTTACGGTTTTAAAGTCATACGTGGTGGCGAGGTTGTGTACCGAAGATGGGAAGGAGCAGACCTTCTAGTTTGGAGAGGTCAGATGTCTTTAGCGTACCTCATTAGTCAGGGTTCGACTGGTAGTGCGGTAGGAGCATTTATGTTAGTAGCCTCTGAGAACTCCGATATGCCCGATATGGGACATGATAGCGGAAACCCCGAAGCAAACGAGTTCAGTCCAATTATCGGTACGCCCATTACTGGAACGTGGTGGTTCGACCCGACGGTAAAGCCGACAGGCCAATATCAGTTGTCGGGATGGCTTTACTATGAGGGCGACGTGGTAGCCGATAGAGATTGCACGTTACGCAAAATGGGGATAATTGATACAACGCCTACTCCAAACAGACGCATAATAACCGAAGACAGAGTGGTTGACGTACCGATACTCCTAAATGACTTGATAAGGATTCGTTACTTCTTCCCGCTAGGTTAGCGT
>Ga0315314_1003515_pt1 | contig 12222 bp, 11 predicted proteins | sample TDP9_MG_FD_203631 | JGI IMG/M metagenome (GOLD analysis project Ga0315314, IMG submission 203631) | Freshwater sediment microbial communities from Lake Towuti, South Sulawesi, Indonesia - TDP9 | ecosystem: Environmental > Aquatic > Freshwater > Lake > Sediment | place: Indonesia: South Sulawesi...
AGAGAATGATGGGCCGGTAGTTCAGTCTGGTATACCAGCCTGTCTGGGCCAAGGAACGTCCGGTTTGCAAGGACTGAAACTCCCGAGAAACCGGAAGGTCGCGGGTTCAAATCCCGCCCGGTCCACATTCCAAATTTCTAATCCGAGCTGTTTCTTGACCTATTCTTGGCTGAGGGTCTACCCTCTTGACGCTCGTTTCTTGCTTAGGTTTTCAATTTGCTAGAACGTTTAAATCTGTCAACTTGGCCTTTCTACCTCTCTTTCGAATAATGTAAACGGCGACCACCCCGACAGCAAGCAAAGAACCGGTGCTATAGGCTAGTACTACGAACTACCGCTTAAAGCGTTCAAGCACCTGCTGGACCAGGGGATTTACGCACGAGCAGCAGCTATGACCCACCCGAAGATCATGCCTGATGAGGAGAGAAAAGCGCTGATAGGTAAACTGGGTGAAATCGATAGACGGATCTCAGATGATTCTGGAGAGCTGGAGGAAGAGCAGACAGATGCATACGACACAACAATACATCGTTTGAGAGCCGCGGCTGATGAAGACTACGCGATGGAGCTCGAAACAAGAATCAGTTCCGAACTTTCACAGTAACACGATCGTAGTTCGGCAATGAATTTCAATCAGTCAATCAGAGGTTGTCTAAGAGAAAAAAGTTGACTGCGCGTCTTGATGGAAGGTGGAATTTGGCAGCTTGATTGAATAGCGAAACAAGCCTCTAAGACGAACTTCCGACCGGAACTAGTTTCTGCTAAGTATTTGGCTCGAACTTCCATGGCTCGATGGCATAGCGGTCCAGAATGCGTAGAGCGGCAGTACAGTCGACATTAAGCTGCTAGTTGAAGCAATACCTCACCTTTTGATATTTCTTCATGAAGTCAGAAACTTCCTCTCTTACGGCCTTTGTATCCTCTTTGTCCACCAATATTCTGCATATGAGGTTTCCAACATGGACCATTTCTTTCTCTTTCATCCCTCTTCGGGTTACCTCCGGCACTCCTAATCGCAATCCAGTTACCAGAGCTGATCCTCCGTGTTCCTCTGCCCTCAAATCCCATGGCAACGGTATCTTGTTGCACACTATGTTCCCTTCTGTGAGCGTCTTTTCGGCCATATAGCCGCCCCCAAATTCCTTCACATCGAGCAATACTTGGTGGGATTCAGTGTAGCCCCTCTCCCTGCCAATAACATTGAGGCCGCCGTTGTCCAAGGTCTTCGCTAGCGTCTTCGCATTCTTGATAATCTGATCGGCATACTGATAGCGAAAAGCGAGCATCTCGGTGAGCGACATGGCCAACGCTACAAGTCTATTGCAATAGGGTGTCTGAACAAGACCGAGGAATGTGGCTTCTGACACTTTGCGAGCTATTTCATCGTCATTCATCAGAATCATAGCGCCTGTCGGACCGCCCATAATCTTGTGCGTGTTTACGACTAAGGCCTCGCATCCTTCACGCAATGGGTCTTCAAATCTTCCACCTGCTATGAGGGCACCCACATGAGCGCCGTCGTAGACGACTTTTGAACCTATTGCCTTAGCTACTTGAATCATCTCCTTTAGCGGATGAGGGAAGAGCATGATCATTGCGCCGAGAATGATGAGCTTGGGCTTTGTTCTCTTGGCTTCTTCTTCAAATGTGGAGAGGTCTACATTCATTTCCCTCCCGTTGTAGGGTATGTCAACTATCTTGAGTTGATAGAAACGGGGAGGCCCTATATCACGATTGGCAGCATTCCCTCCGTCACTAAGGGCTTGGGACATCATGGTATCGCCCGGTTTTGTCAGAGCGTACTGAACGGCTTGGCAGGCTTGGGTCCCGCTATGCGTTCTGTGCTCAACATACCCAGCATTGAAGAGCCTTCGTGCAATCTCTATCACATAAGCTTCGATCTCTTCGAGATACTTCGCTCCGCCTCCTGCTGGGAGAGCTTTCTTCCCAACTGGGCCATCACATACTCTGTATCCGAGATCAGATCCGAAGAGAAGTTTGACGGTAGGACTCATTACGTTCTCTGAGGCTATTAGATTTATGCAATTCTTCTCACGCCACTCATCGTGCCTTTGGTAGAGCTTCTTTATGCGACGGGAGATCTGCGGCGGCGTGGAGCGATCGATCGCTTCACTTACTTTTGCGAGGTAACTTCTGGTTTCCTGAGGCAGCCATTCACCCATGTCCATTTCTAAAACACCTGTTTCAAACTCTCTTGCTAGGAAGCGTTATAGCTGACGTATTAGAGCTTTTCGAAACTAGTGAAAGATTGGTATTTATGTCATAAATGAGAGAGGTCACCCTCAAAGCTTAAAAGCGATTGCATAAACGATCCCCTTAATCCCACGATGCGTCCGCCGGATCGAGAGTGGATGAGACGTTAAAGCGGTAGAGTCGAGAGCGTCAGATTGACCAGATAAGATAAACAAAGCCAATAAAAAGGCGCAAGAGCGTGGGACGATTGATCGCCAATAATTATTTGTTGATTTTGCCTCAAAATCGGTTGAGTATATGAGGGCGCGACCGACACCTACAGTATCAATCTTGGCAAAAGCAAAGCAGAACGACCAACTTGGACAAAGCGAAAAATCTCTTGGAAGACGCCAGAATAGCGCTTATGGAAGAGAACTACACCGAAGCAGTGTTTCTAGCTGAGCAAGCGAAGCGTTCCGCTGACCTTGCGATAACATGGCTCGTCATACCCGTCATCATAGCATTTGCAGGTGGCAGATAATGTGCATTAGCGATCGGCCTTCTCCTAGCAGTTTCAGTTTTCTTCCTTCCTTTTAGTCTTGCTTTTACTGAGTTTGAAGGTCCTATAGTCTGCCGCGAACGTAAGAGAGACAGGGCGAAGTCGCAGAGGTTGAAGAGGCAACCATTGACGCAACAATACCTGTAACCGCAAACTTCAATGGGTTGCGCATTTTAGCTTTTTCAGGGGGATATCTTGCCTGAACATATACGAGAGTCCAGTTTTCAGAACGATTTGACCACACTGCTGGAGAGACACAGTTCTGTCGAAGCGCTAGTTCGAGCAAGTACAATTGAAGCAGGAAGGGGGGTCGAGCTTCTCGAAGAGCTTCGAGACATAAGAAATGGCGTGTTCGCTACGATGAAGAGTTTCATAGTGGGAGAGAAAGGAGCACAAGAAGCGCTATTGTGCTTGGCAGAACGTTTGGAAAAAGTTGAGGTTACATTCTGGATGGAAAGAGCTCAGTCGACGCTGGCAGCTCTGGACGGAAAGTTAGACAAATTGGCCGAGGCATATGTCGATCGGGGAGTCGATGACCGACTTCGAGGATTGCGCAGGCTTTTCAGCAAGGCGACGAGCACGATCCCAAAAGATGCCATCAGAGTCTATTCCGAAATAATTGACCAAGGCCAAGCGTTGTTGCCGAACTTGGAGGCAGCTTCTAGAAAAGCCTCGCTCGAGTATTTTGGTAAACTCGGAATTGGATTCATTTCCCTCTTCGCACTCATCGGCGTAGGCCTAATTTTTCAAGTGACTCACTCGCTTGTCCTCGCGATCGCGGTAATCGGGCTTGGCATTGTTGTTGCTTTTGTGATGTATAGCCTGGTGCGGGGCCGCTTAGGAGAAGAGTGGATTCCGATCATACTCGGCTCTGTGGTCGTTTTCTCCTCAGTCTCCTATTCACTCGGAGTTCCCGCTTCTAGCATCCTAGCGTTCATCCTCCTTGCCGGCATGTTGGTCATAGCGGTGATACCGATTTTAGGAATTGCTAGCTTGGCTATTGAGTTGTCACGTCTGGGATTGAAAGGGTTCTTGTTAAGACAACTTAGATTGGTATATGAAGGTCTGGAAATGCTTTTTGAGAAGGAACGGCTCGAAAAGAGCGCCAGCACTGAACAACCTGCCGGGTAAAGAGTTCCTTTGGCTGTCTTGCCGTTTACGTTACAGTATCTCGAAAAATTCTCAGAGCCTAGACGTTTCGATGCGCTAGACGCGACGCAAGAGTTGGTTACGACAGAATGTTGAGATGCCTCTATAACTCTCGAAGCAGCTTTCTCGTCGTCGTTCAAGACACCGTCTCTGAAAGTAGTCGCTTAGTATTCGAAACGTGTTGATCCTCAATTTGCTACTCCTGCGCTACGTCGCTTGCTAAAAAATGTGTGTCAGTAATGAACTTCGCACTGGCGAACGTCAGAAATGCATCATTATGCTTTTAAATCGTATCGATCTGATATAGGCAAAGATTGCAATGCCGAAGGTCGTTGTCGTCGTAGTAGATCAAATGATTTACGACTACGTCGACTTCACTACTGGATCGGATTCATTTATAGAAGCTCTTAGGGATAAGGGCACAGACTTCGGACGCACGCTCATCGATTACTTACCGACCTCGACCTCAACTTGTCATGCAACGCTTGCCACTGGCGAGCCACCTAAGAGGAGTGGGATAGTAGGAGAGTCATGGTTTGCTGGCGAATCTTTCCAGAACATCAAGATGAAAGATAACTTGGGACTGGTTTCCAACAGATTCATGAGTATGGAACCGCTAGCAGAGTCGGCTAGGTCTGCTGGATACAGGGTTCTCAGCATTTCAGGCAAGTGTACGCCCGCGGTTTTGCTAGGCAACAGCGCAGATGTCGTCATGTTTCCAATGGAGACTGGAAATGGCGAATATATAATGATCGAGAGAAGAGATGCTCTCAGTCGCCTAGACCTCTCCGCAGCCTCCCATACCCCCAGATGGATAAGGGACAACCCTGAACAGTTTACAATAAAGAAGGGCGAAATAGGGACCATAAAGCTCGACTTAGTAACATTGAGAGTAGCTGAAAATCTACTTAGACATGAACTAAAATACGAACAGAATTACCTGTTGTTCATCTCATTGTCGACAACTGATTACATAGGGCATAAGTATGGGCCGTACTCTCCGGAAATTGCGAGCCACATCGCTTCGTTGGACAAAGCACTAAGTAGGTTTTTTGCAATTGAATCTCTAGAGGAGGCTTATGTCTTCCTGACATCAGACCATGGTGCTGTAAGAATAAAATGGGCAATAAAGATCAGACCTCGAGTCTCAGGAAACAAGAAACTATTTGCCTATGTTTATGATTGCTTGAAATCTTTCGTGGAGAACAAACACGTTCAAGTTGATTCAATTCAAATTGACAAGGAGATAGTGGATAGCATTCGATACGACAATCATTTTCAGAAACATGCAATAATATGTGAAGGCGTGTGCAGAATATACGTCAAGAGTGCAGGAAGAGTGAAGAAAGTCAAGAGGTATTTTGAAGATGACCTCTCTTCTGTGATTCGTTCGAAAACGGGTGAAGATTGCATAGAATCTGTCTTGGAAATCTCTAAAACGAGCATGGGAGAGATACAAAATCTCCTGAATCTGAGAGCGGGCGATTTGCTTATTATGCCAAGTCAAAACTGTAGGTTTATTGCCGATGAGTGGATGGTTCCGCTAGGAGAGCACGGCGGTACTTCTTCAAAAGAGAAATATGTGCCGTTGATTATCTCTGGACCTAGATTGCATTTAGACAAATCACGACCCGTGACCCAGAGGGATCTTGTTCCGACTATTTGTGAGATACTGAATATCAGGAGGCCATGCTCACAGTCTGGAAGAAGCCTAGTTGAAAGATAGAATCGCTACTAGCCCTCTTCGAAATGAATCTCTCTCCCGACCTCGCAATACTCTCTTTCCAACTTCTCCCTTTCTGTTAATAACTTCTCGAGGTTCTTATCTCTATACCTCAATTTCTCAACTTGTGGCGGGATGTAGCAAATCGCTGCCGATACTTTTTTCTTAATCTCAGAAGTATCCCACTTGGAAAGGCCGAGTTCTTTTCGCTTCTTAGTCAGGTAGTCTATGACCCTATCCGAATTATCAAGTAGGGCTTTTTCTAGGTCGCGGGATCTCTTCTTTGACTCGTAAATGGGCAACCCCTGCAAAATGACTCTTTTCAAGTTGACTGCCCCAAGGTTGCGCTATAATCCTTTCGTCACCATACTATTTAAGTTCACACTCACCGAACTCAGTTATCATCCCGGCCGTGTCGCACTGAATCCCCGTTGGCTCCCAAGGGCAATACTGGGGACCTTCGTCCACCCACAAAGCCAGCTTGCGCCTTTCCTGTATCTGTTTCATCAAAACCTCATAGCGCTGTGAGCGGTAATGTCGTGCTATCGCCCGCTTGACCCACCGTTCATTCGTCAAGGCCAATTGCGAAAAGACCTACTCACTAGTTACGGGTAGACGGTTCAGCGTCGCCAGTAATTCGCCAGACCTAGCTTACACGTGGACTTCCACGTCCCAAAAACCAGCCCTTGTGTTATATCCCCCGCACCAAGGGACACACACAAAATAATAGTTTACAATCTTAGGGGATGTTGGATGAAGAGCGAAAGAGGCGTTTCTTAGATTCGATACCTGAAACAATACGAATGATACTGAGCGAATACCTCTCGAGCACTAGAAGAGCTACAACTGAAACTTTGCAAGCTGACAAGGATCGTGAATATTTTCAATGAAAACAAGCTCCCCAGTCTAGGGAAGATGTTGTTAATATAATTGAAATGGCTAGGATATCTTGAGATTTTTGGAGCGAGTTGGATTGAAGAAGATTTCTCTCAAGTACGACTGGAAATGTATAAAGTGCGGTCGAACGATGCCGGTGGGAGATACGATCCGTGTTGGACTCTAATCTTGGACAAAGCAATAAAGTGATACACTTAGGAGGGCCATTGGTTTGATCAAAGAATTTACTATACGATATTTCAAGGCCTTTGAGAATGTGACTGCAAGAAACTTGGGACGACTGAATGCATTCGTGGGGCGTAACAACGCTGGTAAGAGCACCGTGCTGCACGCCCTGGACTTTGACAACCTGATAGAGCAGGTGCGCACCTTCTTTCCTGAATTGGAGGAGATCAAAAGCGACCGTACAGAAGACCTTCTAGCAACCCTTGAGTACAAAGAAAACGGCCGGATGTTTGACGTTCTTTACGCTGGGATGGGCTTAAAGAGGTTCTTGGACATCCTCATCAAGGTCACTCTTTCTAAAGCCTCCATCGTACTTCTTGACGAACCCGAGTACGGAATGCATCCGGAGTTACAGCGCCGGTGCTTGACTTTCTTCAATGACCTGGCGATGAAACAGGATCTTCAATTCTTCATGGCAACTCATTCTCCGGTCTTTCTAAACGCGTCGACTGACATAGAGGTCTTTCGAGTCAACAATGAATCTGGCCGTCGTATGATCGTGCAGGTGCCTTCGGAAGTACGACATACGATCTTTGGCGACCTAGGAGTACGCCCAAGCGACCTCTATCAAAATGATATTTGTCTCATGGTAGAAGGGCAGGATGATGATGTCTTCTTCGAATACGTGCTTCACGAGCTATACGCGCAAGAGTTCGCAGGGTTAGCTGTTGGGGTGGTACAATACGCTGGAAAGGCAGCCGCAGGCATCACGAGTGGCGACTTGTCCGTCGCCAACGTTGCTAGTGCACAACCTTTCGTCCACTGGGTCCGAGATAGAGATGCGAAACCCAATGATCCTCCTGATCCAGAGGCTGAGTCTTTCGTCAAGTCTCTTGTCGCAGCTGGCCAATCAGCGAGCTTGCTAAAAAAACGCGAGATCGAATTCTATATTCCCGAGGAGGTGTACGCGGAAGCGCAAGGTGGGAACTCCTCTAAGGAAACGGCTGCGCGAAATGTATGTCGTGGCGATCAATCGCAGAAGCTTCGCAAAGCCTTGGGACAAGCTGGATGCATTATTCCACGGGGCTCTACGCTACGCTCGCTCTTGCGGCATCATCTCACGAAGTCAAATCTTGATTCCGAGATAGAAAGAATGATCGAGGATATTCTAGTCCCATGGGCCAAAAACATTCGAGGCAACTAACAAGCCAAAATCTCAAATGAGGGAATGTCTCCCTCAGGATCGGGAATGAATTGTGTGTGTGGCCCAGCGGATTTGTATCCTGTGTTCCTAGATTCAGCTATCTTCTGCCCTCGACCAATCTTCTGCCCTCGACCAACCTTCTGCCCAACAGAACAAACGACCTTCCTAAGATGGCAGTAGATCGTGTAGAAGTCTCTCCCGTATGGGGGAACCCGCCCATGGTTGATCGTTACCCTGTTTCCATCATCCCATAGTCCTAGGTTAGGATCCTTCGGGACATTCGGCCAATTTCCTTCTGCTTCAATGACGACTCCGGGTGCTGCAGCTAAGATCATCTGGCCCTCTGGCATATCGTAGTCGACTCCGAGGTGGTTGTCATGGCCAACTCGACTTCCCCCCTCCCAATCTTTCATCTTAGGGCTTGGGTCTAGATCAACGTAGTAGGGTTCTCCACGCACTTTCGCACTCTTCGGAAACGGCAGCGTAAGGGGTCCTACTGTCAAGCCCAGAGATAAGTGTAGCTTGTCTGGGTCTGGTACGAAGTCGTAACCTTCTATTATCGGCTTGAATCCAGCATTTGAAAGTGAAATGAATCTGTATAAGGTCTTCTTGAGGAACTCGTCTGCAAAACTGAGACAATACCTCTTGCCGACGATGACATTCCTAATCCTGTAGTTTCCATCGCTTTCTGCTTGAATGATCTCTCGTCCATCTTCACCGCTCAGCTCAAGGATTGCATCTGCTGTTGCTGTTGAAAAGGATAACCTTCTTTCTCCTTCTAAATGCCAAGTAGAAGAAAAACAAGGAGATAAGGATCGCTGCAATGCCAAAAGGCCCTGACATAATCCCAAGCACGAGAAGAACCTCAGATCGTAAAGCTGAGGCCAACTCAGCTATCGGCGCGAGTAGATTGTGGCAGCTACAATCGCTCCTACAACAGTAACCCATGTAAGGAAAATATATTGGGCATATATTATTATCGGCTGACCCTGCATAATCGAGATGGCATAAGACCCCACTAAAAGGATTATAGTTAAAATGCCCGTCGCCACCCACGGAGAGTATAAGGATTTTCTTGAAAATCCTCCTATAGATATCCGAGGCCCAGGTGCCATTTCTATCTCCCCAAGGCCTTCAAATCGCTATTTGGTGCCTTTATAGATAACTCCTTTCGCCGTGTAAAGTTCGATGTCTCCTATAATCAATACTATTTATTCTTCCATCAACCCACCATCCGCAAGTGTTCCAAAGTGGCAGGGCACTACTCTATCGCTCAATTCTAGAATCTCGTCGTGATCTGAGGTTTTCGTCAAAAAAGGAATTTAGAAAGACATACAGAACCTTTCTGGGGTTCTACGATTGTTGAGGCTGCCTTGAATATCATAAAGAATTTGCTTAAGCTTTTGACGGTTGGAGTAGCAATCATACTTTCGGTATTCGCTCCCTTATAGAAATGTGAGGTATGTCACCGGTTGAGCTTTTTTCGTCGATCTTAAAGATGTAGTCAACGCTACTGAAGAAAGGTTTGAACTCGTCTCTTGATAATTCGGTGAAGAGCAATCACGTTTCACTTAAAGACATAGCCATGTTTCTCAAGTTCCCGTGTTTGACGCTGAATCTCAGTCAACCGTTCTTTCATAGTCATAACAGGTAATTTGACCCCGAGAACCTCCCAGAGATGCGATGGCTTATTCAAATCGTAGTCCACGAGCTTATTCATTGCTTCGACAGCAGCTGTCCTATTTCCGGTAAGACATATAGCAAGAACATCAGCTTGCAGCTCATGATTTTTCGTCAACGCTGCTTCAGGAGGCAAGCCGCCTAATAACTTTACAACTACCTTTATGAAATCGACGGTGAGCTTCAGCCACATAGCGTCCCCGCCTACTTCTGCCAATGCATCTAAGAAACTCTGCGGTAAAGCGGTGAGAATCTCCAAGGGAAGATGATTATAGAATATGTGTATCGCTTCATGAGCTAGGATAAAGTCCAGCTCTTCTCTTGACAAGAGACTTATCATCCCTGAGTTAAGGATAATCTGGCCGACTGGGTAATTCCAGAGGCTTATGCCTCGAGCGCTTGCAATGAGTGAGGAGTCTTGCACAGTTATGACTTTCACGCCATGCTTCTGCACTCCTAACAGGCTGAAAAATTCGTTCACCCTAGATTGAAGTTGTTTAGACATGACTGAAACAGTTCTCCTCGTGATACGAGAGTTCTCAACACTAATAAGGGCTGATCCAGCTAGTCTTCTCTTGAAAAAAGAGCAATACCTAGAACTATATAGCTTCACTACTGAGCCGATATCCCTTCAACACTACTTTTCAGTTGTTTGAAGCTCTCGAAGTCCTTCTTCAAGACGTAGTAAATATCTCTTATAGCGCATATTCCCACTACTAAGAATACGAATGTCGATAATCCGAAAAGTCTTGGTATCCATGCAGCCGTCTCCACTCTTTCCCAGTCCATGAGCCACCACAGGCATGCAAGAGACGATGCCGTGTATAAGATGAAGGAAGCACCGACGCCAAGTCTTAGATAGTCTGGAAACGAAATCCTTGCTTTAATTTGCTTGGCTACGTTCTCCAAGCTCTGGGCGTCTTTTTCGCTGATAACTACTCTGCGGAAAGGTTTCTCGTTTCCTTTGTGCTCTAGGATAGGTCTCGTTACTTGCTTGAGGTCGTCCAAGGATTTTTGCAGAGCTTCGCTCTTATGCTGAAATATTCTACCAGCGATCGGGACAATTAGAGCGTATATTGCTAGGACCAAACCAGCGCCGGTAATACTGGCCTGCAACAGCGCAGAGACGATCGATTCGTTCATCATCTCATCGCCTCGTCGAGGTAGTCTAGCGTTATGGAAGTATTTAATTTTCCGTAAGGACTTAAAAGGCATAGAATGCTTCTTGCTGGATGATCGATTTGAGCGCGTCATTCAATAGGCTTTAGGAAAGCTTCGCTTACCGTACGTCCAAGAGACCGACGAGCTTTACGTCTGAAACCTCTTTCTCTGCCTATACAACCTCACATGCGATTTTCCTAGCAATCACAATGATTCAGTCTGAAGTTCGAATTGAATGTACTCCTTGCCAACTACCACACTTCTTGCGTACCCAGTTAGGTCTATTTCTTCTGGAATGACCATTATTCCGATACCAGTTTCGCACCTGCATTCCGGGGAATTTCTTGTCAGATTTCGAATTGATTTTGCCGTTATCCTGTCGCCGAGCTTAGTTCCTTGAACGCGGACTTGGTCTCCGTTCTTGATCTTCAGTTCGGCTGGAGGATTTGCGCAGGTAACCGTGTACTTCTGCAATTCATGTACTTCCTCCGAACCATTGAGTCAAATAGGCTGCCAGAACCGTGAATAACCCAAGCAACCATAGACTTAGATTCTGTATAGCTAAAACATCTTCTCTCTCGCGTTTCCAGTTATCACCTGTTGTCATCGCAAGTTTAAATCGTAGCCAAACTATCACTCTCGCAATACTGGTCAAAAGACTCCCAAGCCACATTGCGACGGTGATCCTAACCACGTTCAACGTTATCGAAGGCCACTGCTTTGGTACTCCGACACCGGCCAAGCTAAGCACCGACGGCAAATAGAAAGCGACCCCAGAGATTACGATGAAGAGAATCGCAAGAAGAAGCCAGCCTGATTTCCCGAACAATTGCCCAAATAGCCGAATCAGCTGCCGCGCCATGTAACCATCTTCCGCTTCATTTCGAGTGAATCTCTCCAGGCGCTATTAAACATTTCAGATGAAAATGTCGCGCAAGAGCCGACAGACTTTTCTATACACTGCACCAAAAATGAACCATGAAAGTTCCCACAGCTGCAGCGTGATTCGATACGATTTGCGAAAGACACCCGCGATCATCGGTCGAAGACTTCTGACGTTCTCCGGCGCCTACTCGGAACTTTCGCAAATGTGGCGAACATGCCGTGGAAACGATACTCATCGGAAGAGAGCTACTCGTAGTGCTTTGGAAACGACCTCTATGGGCACGATCCAGCGACCACTGTAAATGAGCTGGGAACTCTCTACTCGATATCCGTTGCCTTTGACTACCTGACGAATTGCGCGAAAAATGGTTTTCGAGCTGAGATTGAGCTTAAGTATTGCTTGTTTTGAGCTTGGTCTGAGCGCTTCTCGTGCTCAAAATCCGCTTGGTCGACAGTTTTAAACGACAGTTTGAAGCTACCCCGGTCCACCATTCTAGCCGAAATAAGCTCATTTTAAGGTTGTCTAAAATTGGAATATTTAACTTGAGAAACAAAAAATGGGAATAAAATAGCTATTGGTCTAGATGCAGAGTCAATGATTAATAA
>Ga0315314_1003516_pt1 | contig 12216 bp, 12 predicted proteins | sample TDP9_MG_FD_203631 | JGI IMG/M metagenome (GOLD analysis project Ga0315314, IMG submission 203631) | Freshwater sediment microbial communities from Lake Towuti, South Sulawesi, Indonesia - TDP9 | ecosystem: Environmental > Aquatic > Freshwater > Lake > Sediment | place: Indonesia: South Sulawesi...
AATCAACGCTATTAAGGGGGATGTAAATTTTATAATTTTCAGGTTGCCAATCCTGTCTGCATGTCTACCCCATCGGCGAATCATAAGGTAAATCGTCAAAGTTGCAGTAATCGTGATAACGGTATAAAGCATATAACTAAAATGTAAATCTTTAAGCATTAATACAGCAAAAAATGGAGATGCTAAATTGACAGAGAAACTCATCATAGATGCGAATAAGACAAATTTTGCAAAATTGCTCTCTCTTATTCGAGCCAAGAAATCATATAGAGTAAAGCGGTCTTCTTTCGTGTGGGCTAAAAGGGGTTCGTACATCCTTGTCAAAAAATACCAGGATATCATCCTGAATATGAATGCGAAACCAAAAATAATTACGAAACCAGAAAATATGTTGAGTTTTTTCATCATATGAAGGATAAATCCGGCTATAAAGGATGCAGGCACAATTACAAATCCCAGGATTCTGTTCCTCCAGCCAAAATATGTTCCTCTCTTCTTTTCTGGTACCAGATCTGACATTAAGCTTGCCCATGCAGGATTGGCAAGCGCTGAGAAAGATGTAAACAGAACTACATATGTTATAAAAACAATTGGCTTTCCTCTACCTGATAAAGCCATAATTACCATTGGCAATAACATAAGGGCGTGAAACAGGACGAAGATGTTGATAATCTTCTTCCGCGAGTTCAGACTCTCAGTAAAATCAGCACTCTTAAGTTGTATTAGGGATGCAAAGAAATTAGGAAGAGCGTTCAGCATTCCTACATGTTTTGCTGCGGCGCCTAACACCAGTAGAAATGGAGTAAAATATTCCTGAGTAAAGCCAACCATCCCGCTGGCAAATACGCCGTCAAGGAGGGAAAATTTTAAACTTTGATTTTTCTTATTGTTGTTTTGATTTATCATGTCAGCCCCCGGAAGAGCACTGTGCCGCTCTCTCCCCTGCCAGATAACCCGTTGAGAAAGCCTGCTGTAAATTATACCCACCACTTGAGGCACAACCATCAATAATCTCACCCGCAAAATATAAGCTGGGTATAATTTTTGATTCCATCGTCCTGGAGTTGACCTCTTTTGTGGAAATTCCACCATTAGTAACCATCGCCTCTTCGATAGGCAAAGAGCCGATAATGGTCAAAGGCAGGGCATTTAATAAACTCATAATTGAATATCTTTCTTCCTTGCTAATCTGATTTGCTTTTTTTTCAGGCTTCAGACCTAATAGGCGTATAAATACAGGAATTAATCTGTGCGGCAATAAACTTTTCATAATATTTTTTAACTGGGTATTCCCTTTAACATTAAATTCATTCAATAATCTTTTTTCCAGTTGCCCGGGTTTCAATCCCGGTTTAAGGTCAATAAGGAGACGAACCTCCTTGCGCTCTTCAAGAATAGCGATGACATTGCCGCTTAAATCCAGGACTAAGGGTCCAGAAACTCCAAAGTGTGTAAAAATAAGTTCTCCTACATCGGAGACTACCTTCTTTTTGCCACATTCAAAAGTGATGCAAATGTTTTTTAACGTAAGCCCCTGCAATTCCTTTACCCATAATTCCTTGGTCCTTAAAGGGACAAGTGCGGGCTTTAGGGGCACAACTGTATGCCCCAATCTTCGAGCGATATGAAAACCGTCGCCTGTAGAACCTGTTGCCTTGAAGGAAGCTCCGCCTGTCGCCAAGATTACTTTTTTCGCATTAACCGTGTGATTGCCTTCCAAGTGCAATTGAAAAAAACCATCTTTTCTTTTTATATCCAGTAAACGCATATTATAGAGTATCTCGACTTTATTCTCCGCGAGATATCTTCTTAAAACTTCCACAATTGAGCAGGCGCTATCTGTGACAGGAAAAACGCGACCCTGCCTCTCTATCTTCAATTCAAGACCTTTGGATTTAAAGAAATCTATCAAGTCCTGATTAAAGAATGCGAAAAATGCTGACTTCAAAAAGGCACCCTGTTTTCCGAACTTCTTGATAAATGTTTCGAGGGGGGCAATATTAGTAATATTGCCCCTCCCTTTACCGGTAAGCAGGATTTTTTTACCGATAGAATCATTCCTTTCAATCAAAACCACATTTTTCTTAAGTTGACCAGCGCGGATTGCGGCCATAGTCCCGGCTGGACCCGCGCCAACCACAGCAATATCATAAAGGTACATAGAAAATTGACTCTTACCTCGTTAGACTTGCTATAACAACAAAGGCTTTTTGCTACCAGCGACGGCCGCCGCCTCGTCTTCCTCCGCCTCTACCGCCTTCGGGACGAGGACGAGCCTCATTAACATTAAGATTTCGTCCCTTCAAATCTTTACCGTTCAGGCCGGTGATTGCTGACTGGGCTTCGGCTTTGGCAGGCATCTCAACAAATCCGAATCCTCTTGATTCGCCACTAAACTTGTCCTTAATAATAGTGACCGATCCCACCTCTCCGAAGGCTGCAAAAGCCTGTCGCAAATCCTCTTCCGTGACCTCCCGCGACAAGTTCCCTACATAGATGTTCATCCTGTTACACCTCCTTTTTTAGATTAAACATACCCATTACAAGAACCCCCCTCACCCTGACCCTCTCCCGTATTTTGCTACAAATGGTAGTCCCCGGCGGCTTCAGGCTGATAGAGCACTTCTAAAACCTTCAATTTTCTCAATCCCGCTGGAACCTTCCATTCAATAACATTTCCGGCTTGATATCCAATCAATGCGGTTCCAATTGGTGCCAAAATTGAAATTTTGTTTTGGTCAGGGTCCGCATCAGCAGGAAAGACTAACCAATAAATCATTTCTTGCTGAGTATCTAAATCTTTCAGGCGAACTTTAGAATTCATTGTAATTACATCTTTAGGAATTTCCTTTGATTTAACGACTTTCCCTCGATTCAACTCTTCTTCTAATTTTTTTAGATGTACTTTGTGTTCACTACCAAACGCTCTGGCATCTCTTATTAACTGTTTTAATCGTTTCTTATCTGAATCAGTAATATAAATTACTTTCTCTGTCATTGCACACCCCCGTTCATTTCTTTTTAAAGAAGAGCCAATTTTTGTCTTGAGGGTTTTTTGGTTGTAACTTTATCAGGCAATAAATCCCTTTTAATTTCTTACCTTTTAATTCAAAGATTAACTCGTTGGATTGAAACTTTACTGGCAAATAATATCCTTTATCCCATATTTCTACAGTCCCTGCGCCATACGACCCTTCGGGTATCTCGCCTTCAAAGTTTTCATATCCTAAAGCGTGGTCTTCAACTTGAACGGCTAATCGTTTGATTCCTTCTTCTATTGGCAGTTCTTTAGGAATAGCCCAGCTTTTTAATACACCGTCTTTTTCCAGACGAAAATCATAGTGAAGGTGCGTTGATTGATGTTTTTGTACAACAAAAATAGGATTTTTCGCTTTTTTAGACATCTAATCAGGAATAAAAATTCTTTTTAGAAGGACAAAGTTTCTGCAAAATACATTCCAGGCATTTTGGTTTTCTTGCATCACAAATCTTTCTACCATGGTCAATCAAAAGATAACTAAACTTTCCCCATTCTTTACTATCTAATAGTTTCATTAAATCCTGTTCAATCTTATTCGGGTCTTCATTTTTGGTAAGTCCTAACCTCTGGCTTAATCTCCTGACATGGGTATCAACTGCTATCCCTTCTACTTTCCCGAATCCATTAAAAAGCACTATGTTTGCCGTCTTTCTGGCTACTCCGGGTAAATGCATTAATTTATCCATTGAATCTGGCACTTTGCCATCAAAATCTTTAAGGATTTTTTGAGCCGCTGATATTATGTTCTTTGCTTTATTATGATAGAATCCCGTTGAACGGATTTCTTGCTCAAAAGTCTTTAAATCGGCTTTTGCATAATCTTCAACTTTCTTATACTTTTTGAAAAGAGATTTAGTCACCATATTTACTCTTTCATCGGTACATTGTGCAGAAAGAACTGTAGCCACCAAAATCTCTAATGGATTGCTGTGACTTAAGGCAATCTTTGCGTTGGAATACTCCCTTTTTAGTAAGGTCAATATCTTATCTATGGTTTTTCCTGACATCGGTCCCAAGCTTTTCTTCCTCATTCAGAAGTTATAATGAGGACTTTTTTTAAGCGCCTTTCTTTCTTGGCTCTATCTCCCTTAGGATTTTTTCTAATTGCTTACGCTCGTAGAGCCTGTAATTGTTTATGGGATGGCGTGTTGCTTTAAACTTCTTTTCATTATCCCAGCGCCTTAAAGTCATCGGAGATACGCCAAGAAAAATGGCCGCTTTTTTAACAGTCATATAGTCATTTAGATTAGCCATTTTATCTTACCTTTACCAACATTATACAAGTTTATCCATAAAAGTCAATTCTTTTGTTAAGAGCCAAAGGGTGTAGTGGCAGAGCGAAGCTTCCACTTTGCCGCTATAGACTTGGTATTTAGGCAGGAAGAGGATTATAAATCGGGGCAGTTTAATATTTTGGTTCGCTACGGGGAATGACTACAATTCCTTCAGGGGAGACGAAGTATTTCTTATGGTCTTCTTCCAGATTATGTCCGATAATTGTCCCTTCGGGAATTTTGACATTTTTGTCGATAATTGTGCGTTTAATCCGCGCATACCTTCCGACTTCTACATTATCCATAATAATTGACTGGTTTATCTCAGAATAACTATGAACGAATACATTTCTGCCCACTACAGAATCTCTTACTTCTCCACCACTGACGATGGTGCCTTCGCAGATGATGGAGTTTATAGCTACACCGCGGCGTCCGTGTTCATCAAATACAAACTTGGCTGGTGGAAGCTCAGTGTAACCAGTGGTCTTAATTGGCCAGCGGGGATTATAGAGGTTAAAGGAAGGTTTGATAGCACGAAGGTCCATATTTGCCTGGTAGTAACTATCGATTGTACCTATATCACGCCAGTAACCGGTCTCCTTCAAATTCTCTTCACCTGGAATCCTGTTCTGTTTAAAGTCATAGGCAAAGACTTTTCTTTTCTGATAGAGGAGAGGAATGAGGTCCTTGCCGAAATCGTGTCTGGTTTCTTTTCTCAGGGCATCCTGTTTCAGTTCATTCATTAATATTTCAGTTTTGAAAAGGTAGTTACCCATAGAGGCTAAAACTTCACCAGATCGGCCAGGAATCGGACGCGGCTTTTCTGGCTTTTCCTGAAAACCAACAATGAGACCATCTTCGTCTACTTCAATGATGCCCAGTTGAGAAGCACTTTCGATAGGAAAGGAGACGGCGGCTACGGTAACATCGGCATTATTTATGATGTGGAACTCCACCATCTGGCGAATGTCCATTCTATAAATATGGTCTGCACCAAAAACGGCTACGATATCTGAATTGAACCGTTCAATTAAGTTCAAATTCTGATAAATAGCGTCGGCAGTTCCCTTATACCAACTCTCATCCAATCGCATCTGAGCAGGAACTGTGACGACGAAGTGGTCTTTCATAACCTGTCCGAGTTGCCAGCCATTCTGGATATGCTTAATGAGAGACTGTGCCTTGAATTGCGTTAGAACATATACAGCGTAAATGCCTGAGTTGAGAAAATTGCTAAGAACAAAATCAATTAGTCGGTACTTACCGCCAAAAGGGACTCCTGCTTTGGTTCTGTCTCTGGTGAGGGGGTAAAGTCTTTCTCCTTTTCCCCCCGCCATAATCATCCCGAGGACTCTTGTCTCCATCTTGTTCTTATTCCTTTTCATTTGCAACAGGAGCGTAGACGAGCTTAAAAAATAAAAAAGCAGGACTAATAATAAATCCTGCTTGAAAATTCCCTTTTTTCCTATCTATGCCGGTTTCTCCATGAGAGCCTTACATTTGATACAGAAGCGCGCATAAGGGACTGCTTTAAGTCGCTTTTTGTCTATTTCACCGCCACACTTTTCACAAACTCCAAAACCGCCCTGCTCTATCTTTTGCAAGACACTATCGATATCTTCTAACTTCTGCTTCTCACTATCATTGAGTTGAAAAAGTAGCTCCCGGGCAGAAGAGTCGGCTGCTTGATCAATAGTATCTCCTACTTCACTGCTTGGATATTCCTTTTCGTTCTCGGTTGTTTTTCTGACGAGGCTCAGCAACTCTTCTCTTAAACGAATTAGTTCCTCTTTCAGTTTTTTTATTTCTTCTTGCTTCATTCTTTCTACTCCGTTCAATTTTTTCAAATTAAGGATAATTAATTTTTTGGTAAATGTCAAGAGAAAAAAATGGAAAAATTTGGGTATTTATGAGCCTAATTTCCAGGAAATTCCTGCCATAATTGTCCTGCCCGGCATTGGATAGCCAAAAACTGTCTGGTATTTCTTATCAAAGATGTTATCTAAAGAAATATATACCTCGAGACTCCGAATTTTCTGGGCAATTCTCAAATTAAATAGAAGATAATCGGGTAATCTATCTCCGGTCCTTCCTGCACCGCTCCATTGCTCGCCAACATATTCCGCACCTAAGCCTATGTTTAGGCCAGAATCGTCACTATAGTTTATCGTGTAGTTGGCTCGATAACGGGGTTTGTAAGGGGCAATTTCATACTCATCCTCTCCTTTCTTTTTCCCCCCGGTATCGAGATATGTATAGTTTATGCTCTGAGAAAGCCCCTGTGTAATTTGATGGATAAATTCGACTTCTACTCCTTGTGTATAGGCTTTAGCGACATTGGAAGGAATCCATAAACCCGCTGGATTTGCCGGGTCTACCCCTGCCCACTCTATCAAATCTTCTATATCGGTGCGGAAGAGAGTTTCTCTCCATAAGAAGTGATTGCCCAGGTGGAATTCAAATCCGAGATCATAAGCCCAGGCTTTTTCTGGCTTCAAATTGGGATTTCCCTCTGCTTGATAGACCACATAATCTGTGTATGGCTGGTATAGGTCACAAAATGTTGGCGCTCGAAAAGCCCTTCCCAGATTGAACGAAAGTTTCAAGACTTCTCCCGGCTGACAGACTAAGCTCAAACTCGGATTTATCTGGTCCCCATATTCTGAATGGCTATCATAACGGACTCCCATTGTTGCAGTAATTGGTTTAAAGGAAAGAGCTTCCTGGGCAAAAATAGAGCCATTTGAATTTTTTTCACTAATTCTGGTCTTTGAATTGATTTCGTCTCTCTGTCTATACTCATCCTGGTGAATGCCCATACCGAGTGTTATCCCATAAAGAGTATCCAGCTGGACCTCTCCTCCCTGTGTAGTATTTTCGTGAAGGTCATCTCTTGGTTCAGCGGGATTTCGGTCTATCCTTTGGTCGTTACTACCATAGGTTCTGAGCAACAATTTTGAATTTTCCCCTATATTTGAGTATTCCAAAACTGCATATTCTTTCTCGTCCTCCTGATTATGGTTGGGATCGGATGCATATCTTTCATCTAACAAAATTCTTTCCCATGTAGATGTGTCTAATTTATAATTCACACCGGGAAGCCCCAGCTTAGCCTTATGGTATCCACCTCTAAGTTCAAAATTTCCGATTTTTCCAGCATCATAGGCTAATCTCCCTGTAAGATTATGGTTGTCATAAGCACTATTTTTCCGCCATCCGCTGGAAGTATTATTACTTATCGTAAAGTAGGCCTTAATACCATTATTCTTAGTCCCAAAATCTAACCGATTTATATTAGTAGCGAAACTTCCCAAACCAACATCCACGCCAATTGTAACTTTCTCCTCCTTCGCTTCTTTGCTAATGATATTGACCACTCCTCCCAAGGCATTGGCACCGTAGAGCGCTGAGGCGGGGCCGCGCACAACTTCTATTCTCTCAATATTATCTATTGGAAATTGGCTCAGGTCAGCTATCCCATCGGAGATACTATTTACGGAACGGCCATCTACCATAACTAAAGTCTGATATGCTGAACAACCTCGGAGCGAAATGTAGGATGGAGCCCCTAAAGTCCCGTATCTCCTTACTTCTACGCCCAATCTGCTCTTAAGCACTTCTCCCACATTTTGAATACCACCTTTGCCAATTTCTTCCTTGGTAATTACACTTACATTAGTGGGCAAATCTTTTACCATACGAGGGCCTCTGGTTGGCGTAATCACTATGACTCCCAGGTCTCCCATATAGACTGGCTCTTCCTCTCCCCAGGCAAGACTAACCAAAAGTAGAATGGCTACCAAAATCAAATTTTTCTTTCTCCATAACATCGAGATTACCTCCTATTAAATGATGTAGTGTAGCCGTTTATGGGCGTAATTTCTACGGGAACGAGCCCCTTAGCGTGAACTTCAAATTACAAATTGCAAATTTCAAATTACAGGCATAAACCCCGTTAGAAATGGATACTGGAAATTCTCTCAGGGGAATTTCTAACAAGGTAAAGCCCTACATTCTCAATAAGACAGAGCTTCGCTCTGCCACTACAATCCCCCTGACCCTGACCCCTCTCCCCTAAGGGGAGAGGAGATTCCTAGGTTGTAGCAGTCCCGATTCATCGGGATCACTACAATGTATATACAATTATATAAGAATTAATATTCGATTCCTTCTTTTCCTTTTAGCCCCTGGTTAAATGGATGTTTTATTTTTTTCATCTCGGTTACTAGATCTGCCCTTTGTATAATCTTCTTGGTCGCTCCTCGTCCAGTTAGAATTATCTCTAAGGATTCTGGTTTTTTCTCCAGAAGGTCCAAAATTTCCTCCTCCTTCAAAAAGCCGTCCCGTAGAGCAATGAGTATCTCATCTAAAATTATCATATTATATCCCTTCTGAAATATTTTCTTAATGGACTGTAGCGCCTTCAAGCACTCTTCTCTTATCTGTTTGGCTGTAATATCCTTATAGAAGTGGGGATGGTGAGGAGCAAAACCAACGGTTTCTATTCCCAATCCCTTCAGGACTTCTATCTCACCGTAAGGGGTATCTTTTAGGTTTTTGAAGAAGTAGACAAAGCATACTTTAAACTTATGACCTTTTGCCCTTATTGCCTGACCAATGCCTGCTGTAGTCTTACCCTTGCCATCGCCCGTGTAAATCTGAATCAATCCTTTGTTTTCCAATTTGAAATCCCTCCTCAAGATATTCTATTACTTCTGAATGGTTCCTAACTACCACTGCTCCACGAGATTTGAGTTCTTCATAAATACGGGTTGCTCCACCTTCTGTGTAATCATACTTATCATTCTCTAAAAGGATTATTGGCTTTTCGGGAAATTCAAGAAGAACTTCCAGATTTTTTATGTTTCCTTTTCCAAACTTTGTACGTTCAACTATAACTAAATCGGCTTTTCCTATCATAGTTATATTCCTAAGGAGGCTTTCCTCAGAAATGGGAGAGAATGGTTCTTCCCTTACCACTTCAATACCCAGAGAATTACAGATAAGTTCGTCAGCATCGCCGACATTTAAGACGCCACAAGTTACCTTATAACCTTCGATTATGAGCTTTCTCATCAAATCCGCTCCACTTCCCCCACCAGACACGAGGTGAACGGTCAGTTTCTTCTCCCAGTACTTTCTGGACATTAATCTGCTGAGCAAGGTTATCCGGGGGGCACCAGTAACGGGATTATCTTCCACAAGGACTTTACTCTGGTATACCCTGGAGAGATTTTCTTCAGTTATTACCTCCTTGGGAGTTCCCATTTTATGAATTCTGCCACCATCGAGCATAATCAGGCGATCGCAGTACTCACTGGCTAAATTCAGGTCGTGAGATACTATAATTAAAGTTAATTTCTTTTCCGCATTCAATTTTTTTACGAGGTCGTAAATCTCTATCTGGTGTCCTATGTCTAAATGAGCAGTGGGTTCATCGAGCAACATTATCTGTGGCTTCTGAGCTAAAGCTCGAGCAATTATCACTCTTTGTCTTTCCCCTCCTGAGAGCTCGAAAATCAAGCGATTGCTAACGGTGAGTGTGTTGGTTAAAGCCATCGCTTGCGAAGCAATTTGTAAATCTTCACTCGCTTCAAATCCGAAGCCTGAAAGCCAAGGTGACCTTCCCATGAGAACGACCTCGCTAACTGTAAATGGGAAAGGGAAATAGGTATCCTGAGGAACAACTCCGATTATCTGTGCTATCTCTTTTTGCTTCAGTTCTAATATATTTTTTCCCTGGATATAAATTTCTCCTTCTTGCGGGATTAGAACCCTGGAGAGTATCCTGAGGATTGTTGTCTTGCCAGAGCCATTGGGTCCTACTATGCCCAGAATTTCCCCTTCTCTTACCTCAAAAGAGAGGTCATCGAGTACCCATCCCTCATCATACTTAAATCTTAGATTTTTGACTCTCAAAAAAGGGGACAGGCTACTTTTTTCTTGTTTACCTATCTCAACTCTCTCCCCTTTGGAGAAATGGGGAGAAGCCCTTTTTTGTGCAGGAAAAAAGTATCGAAAAGGTACCTGTTCCTTTTTTATATACATGCCATTTTTCTCCTTTTTACGAGGAAAAGTAGCCTGTCCCCTTTTTTCGCTTGAGGAGGTAGATGAAAAAGGGGCCTCCACATATGGCAGTTATTACTCCCACTGGAATTTCTGTAGGTGATAGAAGCGTTCTGGCAAGGGTGTCAGCAAGCACAAGATATATACTTCCAGATAGTGCAGCTACGGGCAAAAGTAGCCCATGGTCTGAGCCAATAATCATTCTCACAAGATGAGGAATCAATATACCAACGAACCCAATAAGGCCACTTACTGATACCGCAGCGCCTGTGATTAGCGAGGCACCGATAAAAGCTATCTTTTTGGTATGTTCCACTTCAAGACCGAGCTGGAGCGCCGACTCCTCTCCTAAAACTAAAAGGTTTAGAGCGCGAGCATGATAAAGGAGTATGAGAATTCCGGTTAGTATATAGAATGAAACTATCAATAGCATAGGATACTCCTGTGAACTCAGGCTGCCCATCAGCCAGAAAATTATTCCCTGCACCTTGTCGGGGCCAGCTATGGAGGTGATGAACATAATGATGGCTGCAAGTATGGCCCCAGTTACCACGCCCACTAAGAGCATTGTTTGAACCGATATTTTCCTGTGTATTTTGGAAATATGATAGACAAAAAGGATAGTAAGTAGCCCTCCTGCAAAACCAAATAGGGGAATCGATGGTAGGAGACCAATATTAATGTTGAGACCAAGCAGGATGGCGATTATTGCTCCTAAGGCAGAACCGCTGGAAACTCCTAGGACATAAGGGTCTGCCAAAGGATTTCTTAACAAGGCTTGCAAAACCACGCCAGCAACAGCGAGTGCTCCCCCTACTATGCAGCCAAGTAGTATTCTGGGAAGTCGAACTTTCAAGAGAATTACCGCTTTGATATTCCACCAGTTTTGATTAAGTGGATTAGAAAATATTTCGATTGCATCTCTAAAATTGATATCTGCTGAACCTTGGAAAGAGCAGAATATTATGGTGGCAACGAGGAGAAGTATTAAAAGGATTATAGTTATTAACCACTTTCTTAGACTCAAAATTTTCATCTCTCTGGCTCCGAAAATACTTCTGGATGTATCGCCTTGGCTATTTCCATAAGTCCCTCAATCATTCTTGGCCCCGGTCTAGTTATCAGGTTTGCTTCAACTACATAAATTCGACCATTACGCACTGCCGATATATTTGCCCACCTTTCCCACCATCTTTTTTGAGTGAGACAGGGGTCGTTGGGAATCATGGAGCAGATGATAATTACCTCAGGATCGGCCAAGAGAATCTCTTCCAGCGCATATTTGCGGTATCTCGAGGAGGAGTGGCTGGCAACATTCCTCCCTCCAGCAATTTCGATTAAATCATTGGCAAAGCTAACCGGACCTACGGATATGAGCGGGTCCGCACCCATTCCCAGAAATACCCCGGGACGATAGATTCCATCGACTTTTCTTTTAACTTCGTGCAATCTTTCCTTCAAAGCTCCCACGAGCTGTTCTGCTCTTTCTTCTCGATTTGTTAGCTTTGCCAATGAAGAAATATTCTCAAAAATGCCCTCTATCCTTTTGGGGTCAAAAACGAAAACTCCCATCCCAAAATTTTCCAGTTGCTCGATTAATCTCGGAGTGTCGGTTTTCAAAGTGGTAACTACCAAGTCTGGTTCCAATAAGACAATTGCCTCGATGTTGGGATCCAGGTATCCGCCTACTTTCGACTTAGACTTGGCCTCTTGAGGATAGTCACAATAGTCTGTTACTCCGACCACTTCCCTATTCAGTCCCAGCGCAAATAGTATCTCCGTAATGCTGGGGTCGAGAGAGACTATTCTTTGAGGAGGATGGCTGAATCTAAC
>Ga0315314_1003517_pt1 | contig 12210 bp, 9 predicted proteins | sample TDP9_MG_FD_203631 | JGI IMG/M metagenome (GOLD analysis project Ga0315314, IMG submission 203631) | Freshwater sediment microbial communities from Lake Towuti, South Sulawesi, Indonesia - TDP9 | ecosystem: Environmental > Aquatic > Freshwater > Lake > Sediment | place: Indonesia: South Sulawesi...
AGAATGAGGCAAGTTCACGATTAGGAGGAATGGATCAGATGGGGTGGGTACCCCTGTTGTTCGCTTGGATCATATTGGCCAGCTTGGGCCCCGACGGTTTGAGGGACCCAGCTATAGCGGGTGCCTTTATTGTTGGCGGTTTTGCCGTGAAGAACTTCCTGGACACCTTCTGGAGAAAGGGGCCACACCAGAGAGAGCCTAGGCAAAGGCTTTCCAACGAACGTCGCGACTCCCACCGCCGAACCTCCAGCAGAGGTGTCCCACCCTCGCCAAACTGGAGTTTAGCTCGCCCAAATGCTTCCCTTGGGACGCGTGCATCGGACCGGATGCTTGGCAGAAGGTAGCACCTGTTGCCGAAAGCCTTATGGGCAGGGGTGCTCGCCTTTTTGACCAAAGATCAGGGGAAGCGAATTCCCGCTGGATCCCCGGCCGGATGCTTGCCAGCCCGTGCCGCGCGGAGGGATGACACGTCGACGTAGAGCACACTGGAACTTGACCGTAAGCCCGCACGCCTTCCCATTGGTCCGCCTCGCTAAGACCGCCCTCTCGCAGACACCTGTCAAGCAAGCCCACTTTGCCCCGAGCCCACCCACGAGCATTCGTGCGGCTGACACCACCGCGCCGGCAAGCTGCCAGCACGCCCCCGGGCGGCCTGGGCGTGGGTTGTGCATCTCGCTCAGCTCGCGAGGATTCGGGTGCCCACAGATTTGGAGTCGAGCCGGATGCGACGGCTGGAGTGTGTTTGCGCCGTCGGTAGTAAGAAATTAATGCATTTCCCATCCTCCTTATGGTAGCATTCTGCCGGGGAGCTCGCACTTCACCCAACCGTGGGGAAGATTGCCACGGCTGGCAAGCCTGCGCTGGCACGTTGGTAGCCAGGTGAAGTGATGACGGGACGTCGGGCGAATAGCCTACAGGAACTGGGAACCCGTGCCCCACGGTTCCCGATTGAAATGTTTCTCCGATACCGCCCGAGCGGCGAAATCGGTTGGCGCGAAGGGACTACAGTAAACATCAGCCGGTCGGGCGTGCTATTCCAGGTCGATCAGCTTTTAGAAGTAGGTACCCCGATCGAGATGAGTTTCGCTCTTCCGGTGGAAATCGGGGGCGAAGCCGGCGCTGAGGTTTCCTGCCGCGCGCAAGTGGTGCGCACCGTAATGCCTCCATCAACGGACACTCCGCCGGCTATCGCGGCCACAATCCTGGAATACTGCTTCGTGCGGAGATAGGAGCGCAACTGGGGCGCAAGGGATGCGCCAAGGCAGGTTCAAATCCCGCCGGTGACGCGGGCACGTTGTAGCCGGCCCAAGTTGAGCGCAGCCGCCGCCAAAGGCACGCGGAATGCTCCTCTCGCGTACGGGCAGAGTTGATGCTTCCGTAATGCGGCTTGCTTGGCGTGATTTGGCACGCGAGCGACGCGCATTGCCTATTCCCTTTGCGGCTTCTCACGCCGCGGGGACATCTGTAAGAGCCTTACGACCCTCGAGCCAAGCTGCGGCAAGCAAGTATTAATGTGGACTTTATCACCCAAAGCGTACTCGCTGGGTAGTTCCCACGTCCCCCTGATCCACCCCCACAGTCTCCTTAACCGGCGCCTTGCGCAGCAGTTGTGCAATCAGAAGGAGGAGCAATCATGACTCACCGGGAAAGAATTCTCACCGCTCTGAAGCACAAGGAGCCGGACCGCGTGCCCCTCGACCTTGCCTCCCACAATTGTTCCGGCATTACCGCCGGCGCACACGCTCGGTTGAGGGCTTACCTGGGCATCCCGCCCACGCCTCCGCCGGTCATTGCGGTTCGATGGCTCGGTACCGTCGTTCCAGACGAAGCGATCCTGCGCCGGTTTGATGTGGATGGTCGGCCACTCCTGCTCGGCCCGCCTGAGATCCGGCCAGAGCGTGAGCTTGCTGACGGCTCGCTCGTGAACGAGTGGGGAATCACTTTTGCGAAACACGGAGAATCCCACTACTTTCCCCGCGACGGTCCCTTCTGCCGGCTCGATGAACCTGCCCTCAAGGACCTCGAAGCGTACTCCTGGCCCGTCCCAACCGACCCAGGGCGCTTCCGCGACCTCCGTGAGCGAGCAAAGGCACTTCACGAGAACACGGATTACGCTGTGGTCCTCTCCGTTGGTGCGGGGCCGGTACATGTTAGCCAATGGGTACGGGGTTTCGGCGAATGGCTCTCTGACCTCCTGCTTAACTCGACCTTCAGCGAAGGCCTGATGGATCGGATAACGGACTTTTGGGTTGAGGTGGCCCATCACGCTCTGGAACAGGCCGGAGAGTACGTGGATATCGTCAACTGGGGCGATGACCTTGCCACGCAACGCGGGCCGCAGTTCAGCCCCGAGCTTTATCGGCGCATGATCAAGCCCCGGCAGAAAAGGATGATAGAAGCCGTCAAGAAGCATGGGAAGCCAGTTGTTTACCACACGTGCGGATCCGTCGTTTCTTTGATCCCGGACCTGATTGAGTTGGGCATTGACGCGCTGAACCCGGTACAGGTTTCGGCGGCAGGCATGGATACCAAGCGACTGAAACGGGAGTTTGGCCGGGATATGGCTTTTTGGGGTGCGATCGACACGCAGGCGGTCCTTCCCCGCGGAACGCCTCAGGACGTGCGTGAGGAGGTAACACGTCGGATCGAGGATCTCGCGCCCGGAGGCGGGTATATCCTCTGCGCCGTTCACAACATCCAACCGGACGTTCCGCCGGAGAACATCGTGGCTATGTACGAGGCGGCGCTGGAGTACGGAAGATATTGAGGGCCGTTGCGGCGGCTTCCGTGAAATCAACGATCCCAGTAGGTTCGGGCCAGCACGTCGGCTGCACACCTGAGGCGTTTCCTGCCTGACCCCGCCTCTTGCCTCGCGGCGGAAAATAGCTCAGACTGCACGGCCCGGGCTTCGGTGGTATTCACGGCAGTCTTGAGCTCCGAGTTCTCGTGCCGGACGCGCGATCTCGGTTACTCACAATCCAGAGCTACGACCTGAAAGGAAGGCACATGGCCATTTGGGATTTGTGCTCGCTTAATATCAGCCGGTTTGCGGCCCTGACGGCGCTGATCGCACCGCTGGCTTTCTCCGGTTCCGCCCCGAAGGCCTGCGCCCAGCCGGCGCAGGATGCCGAGGGGCGTGCGCTCGGACGACTTGCCTGGATGCGCAAAAACCAAGCAGGCATGTGGAACATTGACGCGAACGAAGGGGCCTTCCTTCGCGACCAAATTGTTAAGGTCAGGGCGAAGCGCGCCCTTGAGATCGGCACTTCCAGCGGCTACTCTGCGATCTGGATTGCTCTCGGCCTGCGCGAGACAGGCGGCCACCTTGTGACCGTGGAGATCGATGAAGCCAGAGCTGGACTGGCGCAGGAGAATTTCCGCGCGGCCGGCGTCGCCCCGCTGGTTACGCTCCGCCAAGGAGATGCTCTCAAGGAGATTCCGAAGCTCCAAGGCCCGTTTGAATTCGTTTTCATCGATGCATCAAAAGACGACTATATCAGGTATCTCGAACTGGTCCTGCCGCTGGTTCCTCCAGGCGGAGTCATCGTGGCGCACAACACCGCTGATATGAGATGGTCCATGGAGGATTTCATCCGGGCGGTGAAAACTCATCCCCAGCTCAAGACCACGTTCGTCGATCCGGGGCCGGGTGGTTTTTCGGTAAGCATCAAGCTGCCGCAAAAGTAGCTTGAACAGGGGCGGGTCAGGCAAAGTCCTTTCTCCATGGAGGTCATCACAAAACTGGAGCGCGAGCCGCTGGGTTCGCGATGCATACAGTCGCAACACGGGCGTGACCGCCAGCGATTGAGCTGTGAACCTTTCAATTTGACGCCATTCGCGTCTCCACCCCGGAACCTTCAAGCCGAACCAGGGCATCGGTGATATCGTCCAGAAGAGCCCGCGCGCCTTCGACTCCTGCTTCCGCCGCAATAACTATCCCATGTGCACAGTGGACGCAGAGCCAGAGACCTTGGCACTCCGGAATGTCTTGGGGACGGCAGAGGGCGCAGGGCCAATCTCTCCGGGCGTGCACCAGCAAACCTCCAGGCGACACCGCGTAGTCCATGGTCAGCCTCCTGCCCTCAACCCTAGAACGAGCAGGTCACCTGCCATTGCAGAAACATTCGACTGAGGGCTAACGCATTGAAAACACAAGGCCTTTCGTACGGGGCGCGTGGGGGAGGCGGCGCGGGGCGGCGGTTGATGGTGTCAAGCTGCAAGACTCGGTCACTCGGTATGCCAGAACGCAGGGCTTCCGCTTCGTTGGTGGCGGAAGGTGTGGGCGCGAGTTTTCGACTCCCGTCATCGTTTACCGCCGTCCAATGCTGGTTTATTTCACCTTGAGGCGTCGGGGGCGCGGAGAAGCGGCGCTGCGGCATCTAGTCGGTGGGGTCGGGAATCCCATAGATGTGGACGTCACCCTCCTTGCCCCTGACGCGAGCAAAGCCGAGGTCCACACACGGGATCTTGTCTTTTACATCCAGATAGACTTCTTCATTCACCAGGATCTTGTACTCGTAGTTCTTGGTAAGCCCCTCCAGGCGGGCGGCGATATTCACGGTGTCGCCGATCACGGTGTAATCCATACGCTGTTCGGAACCGATGTTGCCCGAAACCGCCTCGCCCTTGGTGATGCCGATGCCATTGTCGATGGGCGGCAGGCCGCGGGCTTGGCGATCCTCATTGTAGACCCTGAGCGCGCGCCGCATCTCCAGCGCCGCGCGCACGGCACGTTCCGCGTCATCCTCGCGGGCCACCGGTGCTCCGAAAACAGCCATCATAGCGTCCCCAATGAACTTGTCGAGCGTGCCCTCGTACGTGAAGATAGGATCGATCATGCGCGAGAAGTAGTCGTTCAGCATGGCGACGACCTCTTCCGCCGTGCAGCGCTCGGACATCGCGGTGAAATTACGCATATCGGAGAATAGCACCGCTACCATGGAGCGGTTGCCGCCCAGCTTCAGCTTGTCGCGGTCTTTCAAGATTTGCTCAGCGATCTGGCGCGTAACGTAGCGGCAGAGCGTGCTCATCAGCCGCTGCTCCTGCGTGATGTCGTCGGCGATGATGACCACGCCCAGGGATTTCTCCTTGCTGTCGCGCAACGGCAGCGCGTGGACGTTGACGTTCAGCGCTTCTTCCTCGCCCTTGCGGTACTGGAGCTCGTAAGAGGTAAAGGTCTCGCTGCCCTGGAGCGCGCGCGCGACGCCCGCCGCCAGCTCGGGGTTGAGTTCGCTGCCGAAGAAATCTTCGAACCGCTGTCCTGGCTCGTAGCTCTCACCCTGCGAAAAGATCTTCAGCGCTGCGCCGTTGCAATACGCCACCCTCCCCTGGGGGTCGAGCGTCACGACGCCGGTGGCCATAGTGCGCAGAATGCTGTCGTTGTAGTTCTTCATGAAGCGGACTTCTTCGAAGAGCCGGGAGTTCTCGAGCGCAATGGCCGTCTGCGAGCCCAGCGCGTCGAGCAACTTCTCATCCTCTTCAGTAAAGACGCCGTCCTTCTTGTTCAGCACCTGCATGACGCCCACGATTTCACGCTTCTCGTTCCGCAGCGGCATGCAGAGGATGCTGCGCGTGCGGTAGCCCGTGCGGCGATCGACGTCGGGATTAAAGCGGGGATCCTGATAGGCGTCGCGGATATTGACTGTCTCTCCCGTGACCGCCACGTGGCCCGCAATCCCCACTCCCCGTGGCACGCGGATCTCGCTGATGTTCTCACCTTGCGCTACTCTCGACCACAGTTCACCCGACTTGCGGTGCACCAGGAAGAGCGTGCACCGGTCCGCGTTCATCACCTCGGAGGTCTTGCTCACGATTTTCTGCAAGAGGTGGTCAATTTGGAGCTCGGAAGAAACCGCGCGCATGACATTCAACAGGATTTCCGAGGTCTGCATGCGCTTGCGGATTTCCTCATTCAGGAGCGCGTTCTGCACCGTCACAGCCGCGCTGCTCGCGAAAGCCGCAAGCAGCTCCTCATCCGCGCGGGTAAAAACAGCCCGCCGCTTGTTCAGCACCTGGAGGACACCCAGGATCTTGCCTTCCTTGTTCTTCATCGGCATGCAGAGGATGGTGCGGGTCCGGTAGCCGGTCCGGCGATCGACGTCAGGATTGAAGCGGGGGTCGCGGTACGCATCGGCGATGTTAACCGTCTCCCCGGTCACCGCTACATGGCCGGCAATCCCGCAGCCCAGGGGGACGCGAATCTCGTTCAGCGCTTCTCCCTGGGCCACCTTCGACCAGATCTCCCGCTTCTCTTCATCCACCAAGAAGAGCGTGGAGCGGTCCGCACCCATCACGGCCGAGGTCTTCTCCATGATTTTCTGCAACAACACGTCCAAGTCGCGCTCGGCCGCCAGCGAGCACATGACGTCCATCAGGCTAGAGAAACTCTTGGCTGGACCCCGCGGCGTTCCGGGTTTCAGGGATCGCGTTCGGCGCCTTCCAGTTCTTGCCATACAGGGAACCAGGACCCTCAAGGGGCGTTACGCCCGTTCTCTCCTGAACTGCTGTCGTCATACTAGGTTGGAGCCGCGAGGATGTCAATTCGCTCGACGCGCAACCCGTCCTTCTGTCACGTCGGCGTCAGGGACGCAAGAAACTCCCGACGCCGTAAAAGTTCAATCCCGTACGCGCAGAACGACGCCAAACCCCATCGAGGCAAGTTTCAAACTGTGACTGCTGAGGCTATCAGCGTGCGTCTGCAAACCGCCGCGCAGACTTTCGCGCGCGACAAGCTCCTGCGCGTCTCGGCCAAGCACGCAGGGCACCGCTTGAGGCCTGAAGACGCCCCTGGAAGGTCAAATCATTGTTCTTTACTTGCGCACCGCGTCTAGCACCTCGCGCACCTTGCGCGCCAGCGCTTCCGGTGTGAAAGGTTTTTGCAGAAAAGCCGTCCCTGAGTTCAACACGCCGTGGTGAACAGTGGCGTTATCCGTGTAGCCCGACATGTAGAGCACTTTCATCTCCCGGTGGAAGGGCGCCAGGTGTTCGGCCAGCTCCGGGCCGCTCATCTGCGGCATCACCACATCCGTCAACAGGAGGTGAATCGGCCCCTTGTACTGCTCGCAGATCAAGAGCGCCTCCTCGCCGTGGCGTGCTTCCAGCACCTTGTAGCCGTGGGATTCCAGAACGCCGCGCCCTAGCGACCGCACTGCCACCTCATCCTCCACCAGCAGAATGGTTTCTGTCCCGCGGCCTGGAGCCATCAAGGGCGTGCGGGTCTCAGGCACGGCGACAGCTTCGCTGACCTGAGGGAGATAGATCTTAAATGTCGTCCCCCGTCCCACTTCGCTGTAAACCCAGATGTGGCCGCCGCTCTGCTTAACAATCCCATATACCATGGCCAGCCCCAGTCCGGTTCCTTTCCCCTGCTCCTTGGTGGTGAAGAAGGGCTCGAAGATGTGGGATTGTGTTTCCGCGTCCATCCCGCACCCGGTGTCGCTCACCGCCAGCCGCACATACTGCCCTAGCTGGACGCCAAAATGGCCCTGGGCATAGCCCGCATCCAGCTCGGCGTTGGCGGTCTCGAGGGTAAGCTTTCCGCCGTGCGGCATGGCATCGCGCGCGTTAACGGCCAGGTTGAGAATCACCTGCTCGATCTGACCGGGGTCGGCCTTGACCCGACCCAAATTCGGCCCGAGGACCGTGACCAAGTCGATGTCCTCGCCAATCAGACGCCGCAGCATCTTGTCGATATTCGCGACGACCTCGTTAAGATCCAGCACCTGCGGTGCCAGCACTTGCCGGCGGCTGAAGGCCAGGAGTTGACGGGTAAGTGCGGTGGCCCGCTCCCCGGCTTTCTTGATCTCCTCGACGTGCCCGCGCAGCGGGTCGCGGGAGCCGAGGCAGTCCAGCACCAGTTGGCCGTAGCCGTTAATGATCGTCAGCAGGTTGTTGAAGTCGTGCGCAATGCCCCCCGCCAGGCGCCCCACGGCTTCCATCTTCTGCGCCTCGCGAAGCTGGTCTTGAAGCTGCTTCCGCTCGGTGACATCGCTGAAAAAGCCCACGTTGTAGTCATTCCCGTCGATCACCACCGGGGCGCTGGTGATGTCCGCGTAAATCGTAGTGCCGTCTTTGCGCAGACAAGGGACAGCCGACGCCACCGTTTTTTCGCCGCGTGCCTGGGCCATGAATTCAGCCACCACCCACTCCAAATCCCGCGGGGGATGAATATCACTTACGCCCATCTGTCCCAGTTCTTCTTCCGTATAGCCCAACATCCGGCACACGGCGGGATTGGCATACCTGAACTTCTTGGTCTCGATGTCGGCGACCAGGATCCCCTCCGCCGCACCTTGAAAGAGGGTGCGGTATCGCTCTTCGGATGCCCTCAACGCCTCCTCCACCCGCTTGGGCTCGGTGACGTCACGCAAGACATGGACGCAGCCGCAGATACTTCCGCCGGCGTCGCGCAGCGGCGTGGCGGTGACGTCGAAGATCCTCCCCAGCCGCGGCTCCTCGATATCGGCCCGCTCATCCTTGCTGCTCTCGAGCATGCGCTGGTATGGGCAGTCCGGGCGAGGTTCAGCGCGGCCGTGTAACACTTCGTAGCAAGGCCTCCCGATCAACTGGGAGAATTCCCGGGCCAAGACACGAGCGGCAGCGCGATTGGCGCGCATAATGTGGTACTGCTCATCCAAGACGAACATTGCATCAGGAACAGCATCAAAGGTTAGCTCCCATTCTTTCTTGGCGCGGCGGATCTGCTCTGCGGCGCGGGCGGCTTCCTCGCGGCGCGCCTTTTCTTCCAAGGCGTGGCCGACCGCTACGGGCAGACGGGCTAGTCGGTGTTTGAGGACGTAGTCGGCAGCGCCCTGCTTGATACATTCGACGGCCGCTTCATCGCCCAAAGTCCCGGTGACCACCAGGAAGGGAATATCTTTCCCCGACTTCACAAGGATCTCCAGGGCATCCATCGCTGTCCAAGTGCGCAGATTGTAGTCGGCAAGGATGACGTCATAATCGGCCTGCGCCAAATGCTGCTGGAATTGCGCAGGCGAATCTATCACCTCGGAACTCAGGGAGTATCCGGCGCGCGTCAAGATTGCCGCCATCAGCTCGGCGTCCTGGGGGTCATCCTCGAGAATCAGCGCCCGCAGCGACTTCCCGGAGGAAATCGGCTTGCGTGTGGCAACCCCGGCCATTGTTCCCTCACCCTAGCGGAGTCGAAAGGCAGTGGCCGGTGGGGGCTCATTCACCACCAGCCAGTACAGCCCCAATTGTTTCACCGTCTCACGGAACTTGTCGAAGTCCACCGGCTTCTGAATGTAGCCGTTGACCCCGAGGTGGTAACCGTTGACCATGTCCTTTTCTTCCCGCGAGGCAGTGAGGATAACCACCGGGATGGCTTTGGTACGCGGATCACTCTTGACTTGGCGCAAGACTTCCAGGCCATCCACCTTGGGCAGTTTCAAATCCAGCAGCACCACACGCGGCGGGGACTCGAACGACCGCCCTTCGTAGAGTCCTCGGCAAAACAAGAAATCCAAGGCCTCCTCGCCGTCGCGCACTACCTGGATCCAGTTGGCCAACTTGGCTCGCCGGAGGGCGTGCAGGGTCAGCTCAATGTCTGCCGGGTTATCTTCCACCAAGAGGATCTCGATCATATCTAGTGCCATCGCTCCTTGCCTCCTGTTCAGTACTTCTCCACTCCTCGGCTGGGCGGCGCTCCTAGGCTGAACCAGAAGGTGGCGCCCTGGTCAGGTTCAGCTTCGGCCCAGACCCGGCCACCGTGCTTGTGGATGATGCGCTCGACGGTGGCGAGTCCCACGCCTGTACCTTCGAAGTCTTCCTGGCGGTGCAGGCGCTGAAAGATCCCAAAGAGCCTATCGGCATATTTCATGTTGAATCCAACGCCGTTGTCACGCACAAAGATGACGGGCTGGTCTTCCGGCGTCGTCGCACCCACTTCAATGACCGCCGGCGCGCGCCGACGCGTGAACTTGAGAGCGTTCCCGAGCAAGTTGGCGAAGACTTGCCTGACTAGGCCGGGATCGCACTCCACGGCGGGCAAAGGATGGATTCTCCACACGATGCTGCGTCCCCGAGTCTCGCCCTTCAGGTCGGCCAGCACTTCCTCGACGAGCGTGTCCAACCGCGTGGGCCTGCGGATTAGCTCTTTGCGTCCCAATCGGGAGAGGTTAAGTAGATCATCCACCAGTTGGGCCATGCCGAGGGTAGCCGCACGAATGCGCGTCAGGTAGTGCTGCGCTTGTTGGGGCAACTCTGCCTGATACTCCTCCAGGAGCAGTTTGGAGAACCCATCGATGTGGCGCAGGGGGGCGCGCAGGTCGTGGGAGACCGAGTAGGTGAAGCCTTCGAGTTCCTTGTTGGCGTCCTCGAGCTCGGCCGTGCGCGCCCTGACCCGGGCTTCGAGCTCCTCGTTGAGCCTGCGGATTTCTTCTTCTGCCCGGGCGCGCTCAGTGATGTCCTGGACGGTTCCTACCATCCGCACCGGTCTCGCTGTCTCATCGAAAAACACCTGCCCCTGGGCTTGAACAACGCGCTCGGCGCCGTCCGCACGAACAATCCGGTAGTCAATGTTGTAGGCTTTGCCGTGATGCAAGGCTTCGTCCACGGATTTCCTGACAAACTCTCGATCCGCGGGATGCATGCAACTCAAACTGGATTGGAGGGTCGGGACGAAGGCTTGGGGCGAAAACCCAAAAATGCGGTACATCTCAGCCGACCACCAAGCCTCATCTCGTGCGATCTCCCACTCCCAGTTGCCCAGGTGCGCGCTCCGTTGTGCTTCTGCCAAGCTGGTTTCGCTCTTCCGCAACGCTTCCTCAGCCCGCAAGCGTTCGGCCCGCATTCGCAGCACCTGGATGCCGTATGCTAGGTCATTGGCGAGTTCCGTCAGCAACTTCACTTCTTCTGCATCGAAGGCATCCGGCTCTGTGGCATAGATGTTGAGCGCGCCAAACGGCGTTGTGTCGGTGACCAGAGGAAGGGCAATGGCTGAGGCGTAGCCGCGCTTGGTCGCTTCCCGACGCCAGGGAGCGAAATTGGGATCAGTCAAGATGTTTCTTGCAATGCAGGCTTGGCCGGTGCGGATGGCCGTGCCGGTCGGGCCGCGACCCCGCTCGGTGTCCGCCCACGAGATGTTCACCGTCGCAAGATAGCCTTCCTCGTATCCTGCCTGGGCGACAGGGCGCACGGCCTTTGCGGCGTTCTGTTCGGCGAAGCCCACCCAGGCCAGGCGATACCCGCCCGTCTCCACGATGATCCGGCAAATCTCCCGGGGAAGATCGCACTCCACGGCCGCGCGCACCAGGGCCTGGTTGCACTCGCTCAGCGTCCTAAGCGCCCGATTGACTCTGCGCAGTTCCTCTTCGGCTTGCTTGCGCTGGGTGAGGTCTCGAGTAATCTTTGCGAAGCCGACAAGCTGCCCTGACGGGTCGCGCAGCGCGGTTATCACCACGTCCGCCCAAAACCGCGACCCGTCCTTTCGCACTCGCCAACCCTCGTCCTGAAATCGGCCCTCGGCCGCAGCCATCCTCAATTCTTGCTCTGGCCTGCCTAATTGCGCTTCTGGGGGAGGGTAAAAGCAGGAGAAATGCTGGCCGATAATCTCCTCGGCCCGGTAACCCTTGATGCGTTCTGCCCCGGCGTTCCAGCTCGTAACACGTCCGTCGGGGTCCAGCAGGAAGATGGCATAGTCCTTCACACCTTCCACCAACAGGGAGAACCGCTCCTGGCTTTGCCGCAGCGCCTCCTCCGCTCTGTTACGCGCACGACCAAGGCGACGAAGAAGCGTTGCGGACATCACGCCGACAGCAGCAACTGTGACAGTTTCCAGAATTGATTCGCGCCAGTTAACTGGAGTGGGAGGAGCGCCCAGAAGAAGCCAGGGTAAGTCGAATATCTCATTCAGCCAACCCAGGAGGATGATTAGAGCATACATGCCGAGGGTTAAGTACAGCATGCCGCGTTCTGCGGTCCCTCTTCGTGGATGTGCCGATTGTTTCACAGGGAGCCTCTGCGAGTTTCCCGATGGCTCTGTGCACTTCCGGAAGTCACCTCACCCTCCGCTTCACAGCTGTCTGACGGCCCAAGGGTGAAGTAGAACGTGGCGCCCTCGTTCAGTTCGCCTTCGGCCCAGACTCGGCCACCGTGTTTGTGGATGATGCGCGCGACCGTTGCCAGACCCACACCCGTGCCTTCGAACTCTTCCGGGCGATGTAGGCGCTGGAAGATTCCAAAGAGCTTATC
>Ga0315314_1003518_pt1 | contig 12205 bp, 9 predicted proteins | sample TDP9_MG_FD_203631 | JGI IMG/M metagenome (GOLD analysis project Ga0315314, IMG submission 203631) | Freshwater sediment microbial communities from Lake Towuti, South Sulawesi, Indonesia - TDP9 | ecosystem: Environmental > Aquatic > Freshwater > Lake > Sediment | place: Indonesia: South Sulawesi...
GTCTTCCTTCCTCTTATGTCCGTGTACGCGCCTAAAAGAACCCTTAACAAGACCATAGCCAGAGCTGCGATGCTGAATATGACGCCTATGCTGAAGAAAGAGATGCCTTGGGAGGTAAGGTAGAAAGGAGTCACGAAAGCGAAAAGTCCCTCTACGAAAGACGACAGCACAAGAGCCAAGACGATTATTTTTAGGTTAAGTTCCATAGATACTCCTCATGAGTCTCTGTCATCTGATTTAAGGGTTTAATCGATTGGGCTATACAAATTGTAAGCGCATATATAAAGCCAAATAAGAGAAAAGGCATTTTCTCAAAGGCCAAGCGCCCCCTTTTAACTGAAATGGATAAGTTGGCCTTGGGTTTTCAAAAACTGGGTGCATCAGCTTCCAACCCTCCAATTATGCAAGCTAATAAGGGGAATGCCCAAAATGCATAAAGGAATGGTCCGATTAAAATGGTCAGAAAGAACGAAGAATTGGGTAAACTCCTGCCTAATATGCGGGTTGAACCCCCCGGACCCAGGTCTAAAGCCATAGCAGAAGTTTTAACCCAGTACGAAACGCCGACCCTGTCTCCCATGGTTTTAGGCGAAGAGGACCCTCTAGGCATGGGGGGAATCCCCGTAGCTTGGAAGCAGGCCAGGGGCGCCAACCTCATCGACGTGGACGACAACCTCTACGTGGACCTAACAGCAGGGTTCTGCGTGGCCATCGCCGGTCACTGCCATCCCAAGATTGTCCAAGCCATCCAAAGGCAGGCAGAGACATTAATCCACGCGCCGGCGGCCCAATCGCCAAGTTCGTCAAGGGCGGAACTACTAAAGAAGCTGGCTGAGGTGGTGCCTGCTCCGCTTAGGAGGAGCCACTTCCTGAGCGGCGGCGGAGAGGCCATGGACGTGGCCATGAAGCTGGCTAGGCTTTATACCAAGTCGCAGTGTTTCATGGCCTTCCACGGAGGCTTCCACGGAAAAACCTTCGGGGCCCTATCCCTGACCAGTAGGAAGGGCTATCGGAGGGGTGTCTCGCCCTTGGTGCCCGGCGTATTTCATGTTCCCTTCGCCGATTGTTATCGATGCCCCTTTGGGAAGGATTATCCAGAATGCGATTTACAGTGCCTAAGGTACTTGGAATACGTGATCACCGATCCGGCCACTGCGGTAACGGACGTGGCCGCCATCATCTTGGAGCCCATAGAGGGCCATGAGGGCTGGATAGTTCCTCCCAAGGAGTTTCTGCCGGGAATCCGAAAAATCTGCAAGGAGAACAATATTCTAATGGTTTTGGATGAGATCATCACGGGCTTCGGCCGAACGGGGAAGATGTTCTGCTTCCAACATTCTGGTATAACTCCTGACATCCTCGTCTGCGGGAAGGGGATGGCCAGCGGCTTCCCCATATCCGCCGTGGTCTCCACCGACGAAATCATGGGCGCCTGGGAACCCTTCCAACACACCAGCACCTTCTCCGCCAACCCCCTGGGATGCGCCGCAGGCGTAGCCAGCCTATCGGTGATCCAAGAGGAACGCCTAGTGGAGCGATCCGCCAAGCTAGGAGAACACTTCCTAAAGGCTTTACACGAAATGGAGGAGAGACATCGACTAGTGGGGGATGTGCGGGGCATGGGCCTCATGGTGGGCGTGGAACTCGTAAAAGATAAGGAGACCAAGGAGCCCGCGCCCAAAGAAACGGGGCAGATTATAGGAAGGGCCCTAAAGAAGGGCGTTTTCCTGCAGCGTCCGGGAGGAAAATTCGAAAACGTCCTAAAGATTTCCCCGCCCCTAGTGATAACCGAGGAGCAACTGGACTTCGGCATCCATACCCTAGACGAAGTCATAGGAGAAGTCGAAAGAAAAACCTTCTAAAACACGATAGGGCTCCGTCCTCTAAGCCTGCCTAGAATAGCCCATCTATTTCCTTGCCTTCTATAAACTAAGCCAACCCGCAAAAGTCTAGGGCTAGGGCCAGATAAACCCTGGAAACGATTTCTAGGCTCTTCACGCTCACGGACTCCGCGTCAGAGTGGGCCAACCAATCCGTTGGGAGGGCGGGACCGTAACACACGGTGGGCACCCCAGCCTCCTTATAAATTATCGGCAGGTCGTCAACTGGGCGGGACCCTGCCACATCCGCATCCTTTCCTGTGACCCTTTTTACCGCCCTCTGCGCGCTTTCAACAATTTTTTCTTCCCTAGGCACCTCGCAGGAGTCCCGAATTAGGTCCATGTTTAGCGAAAACTTCACTAAAGGATCATACTTATGCCGGAGCCTTTGTCTCAGCTTCTCAAGCCTCGCCTCAAACCTTTTAGTAACTGCATTGAAGTCTTCGTCCGGGTCCCACCTTACCGTCCCAACTAGATCGCAGTAGGTTGGAAGCCTATTATAAAAGTCTCCGCCCCGAACAATTCCGAGTTGGAGGCAGGGCCTCTGGGGGATTAGGGGGTGCCATTCCGTCGCATTGAGCTCCTCATCCATGAGCTGAATCTCCTTGATCAGCTCCGCGGTCCAAAGGATGGGGTTAGACCTTAAGGGCACCATCGTTGTGTGGACGCTCACCTCCGGACCCGCCACGGACACGGTAAAGATGGCCAGCCCGCCCTGAACTGTTTTCACGCTGTCCATAGGGCCCTCGGTTATGACCGCGGCGTCAACCCTCAACCCTCCTTGGGAAATCCTTTTCGCCAGCGCCTTCGGTCCTTCTCCGTGTCCAGTTGGAGCCTCGTGACCAACGTAGCCCACCACGAGAAGGTCGCCCTTAAGCTTAGTGCCTGAGAGGACTAGGGCCTTAGCCGTCTGGGCCACGGCCGCCAAGCTGCCCTTCATGTCGCATGATCCCCTTCCGTAGACCCTTCCATCCTCGATTTTCGGAGGCACGCACCCTTCTGGGGGAATGGTGTCCAGGTGACCGCATAACATGAGATTCAGCCCCTTTTCCTCGCCTGGAATTTTGCCTATAACGTTCGGTCGATTCTCCTCCACGTAGTCCAGCTGAACCTCAAGGCCCGCCCTTTCCAAGAAATGGGCGTAAAATTCGCAGGCTTCAAGCTCGTTTCCCGTGGGGCTGGGAATCTTCACCAAATCCAGGGTTAGCTTAGCAATCTCATCAGCCCTTATGTTTTCCACGATTTCCTCGAACTGCTTCTCCACAGTTCCACCCTTCAAAATCAACTCATGAAAAGGGGTATATGTTTTTGGGTTGAAGGCGTTGAACCCTTTAAACAGGAAGGCTTAAACTCATCATTGGAGATTATGTTGGATTCCTTAGACAGAGTTTTGGCGCCATGAACATGGCGAAAATTAAGGCAAAGTGTGGAGATCAAATACGCCTCCTCGGAAATATAAACTGCTCCTATAACGTAACCTTGCCTTGGACCTAACCCATAGATTCGTTACTCAAATGGGAAAATCCCCTCTTGGGTCGTCTTTGCGTGTTTAACAGCGATAGCAGTAGGGTATATAAAAAGGATGAAGCCATTTTAAAGTGAAGATTTAATGGCCAGTCCTTAAATAGGTGGGGCTCAATAAAGGTGAACTTGCAGTAGATCATGAGATAAGGGAACAGTTTTTGGGCAGACAAAAAGCTTTTAAGTAATTTTTAAGATACTTATAAGAAGAGAGAACTAAAAGGAAGGAGACAAGATATGCGCACTAGAATTTCTGGAAAGACCGCGTTGTCTCTTTTGCTGGCAATGCTTCTAATGGTAGGAGAGCTGGCGTTCATCCTGCCCTTGCAGGGACAGGAATACCCTAGGGAGCAGACCATGGTCATCTACATGCACGCGAGGAACCCTGCTCCACAGCAGATGAACATGTACCTTCCCGGCAATGCTTATGCTTGGCATCAATGCGTGGGAGATAATAACCAATTCTGGTTCTTCAATGCTGACAATGGGACAATCGACATGTGGCTTGCCACCGGCTTTGAGTATAGTGTCGACTATAAGACTTTAACGATAAATCTAAGGCAAGGCGTAACATGGAGCGACGGGGAGCCCTTCAATGCAGAAGATGTGGTCTTTACGTTCAACATGCTTATGGAGCACCCGACCTTATTCTATGGAACCACCCTTCTTGAATGGGTAACTAAGATTGAGCAGGTCGGCGACTACACTGTGCGTCTCACACTGAAGGAACCGAATCCGCGATTCCACCTGTCGTTGTCTACAGTCTGGGGAATTACCATCGTCCCTAAGCATATATGGGAAGACCAAGATCCACTGGAATTTACCAACTGGCCACCAGTACACACAGGTCCCTACGAGATAGTCAAGGCCGACGTGGAAGAAGAGGTCTTCCAACGGATAGAAGACTGGTGGGGAAATGCGGTGTTCGGGAAGCCCGCGCCGAAGTATATCATTTGGCGTTACCTTTCCCCAGAGGTCAGAATAATCGAGATGACTGAGCACCGCCTCGATTCTTGTTACCTTGGAGGACCAACAGACTATCTTGAAATTAAGGAGAAGAATCCATACATAATGGCGTGGTATGACGAACCGCCGATCGCTTGGATAGACCCTTGTCCAAGATACCTTGGGATTAACATGCGCATCTATCCTTGGAACATAAGGGAAGTGAGACGTGCAATATCCCTTGCCATAAACCGAACTAAGTGCGTTGAGGTTGCCTACGAAGGTTACGGATTCGTAAATCCTCTCTCAGTTCCTCTCTATGCCTTCCATCAAAAATACTTCGACGCAGTTGAAGACATTGTAAATGAGTTTCAACCGACGAAGTACGATCCAGAAGAAGCTATGGACCTTCTTGAAGGTCTGGGCTTTACGCGGGGAACGGATGGTGTCTGGGTGACGCCAAATGGAACCCGACTATCGATTACGATAATTAGCGGGTCATGGGTTTCAGAGAAATTGAGGCTCGGACAAATTTACGTGGACTCTTTAAATGCTATAGGCATAGAAGCTGTAGCTAAGCCTCTGGAAGGAGCCGCCTTCAGTGATCCGTGGAACCTGAAAACTTTCGAAGGCGAAACACAATGGATGTCCGAAAGCTGGACTGATCCCTACTATGTGTTTGAAAAATACCATACCAAGTTCTATGTTCCCGCGGGAAATAGGACATTTGGCACTAAGAATGACGCAGGTTACAGGAACCCCGAGTTAGATGCGATTGTGGACCAATTGAACGTATTGCCTTACGACATGGACGATGCAACCGTTAAGGAGTTATACCGCGATGCCACAAGAATCCTGCTTGAGGACGTGGTATACATCCCAACAACTCAAGCTATGTTTACTCTTGCCCAAGACACCTACTATTGGGAAGGCTGGGCTAATAGCGAGAACCCCTACCAGGCAACAGCTGAATGGTGGCCTTCCTTCTTCTGGAATATACTGAGAGTCACGTCCACGGGGAGGATGCCGCCAGGCTACGTAGCTCCATGGGTTTACCCATCGATTGCTGCCGCAGTCATAATAATAATAGCCGTTGTCGGAGTGATAGTCTATAGACGAATGCGGGCTCCATAGCATAGGAGCCCTACCCATCTTTTTTTTAAAAAAACAAAGCACCAGCATTAGTGTATATGCTTATTAAGGACTTAATAAGATTTAAATTTAGAGGGAATGTCACATGATTCCTCTAAAATACTTGTTGAAGAGGCTTGTTGCATACGTAATTACAATATTTGCTTCATTCACCATAGTTTTCCTTATCCCCCGTTTCGCCCCTGGTGACCCAGTTCAAGCCATCCTTACACGGCTTTCACTTCAAGGGCAATATATACCCGGAGGAGAAAAAATTGTAGAGGCGTATAAGCAAATGTTCGGTTTGGAGGGAGACTTGTTCACCCAGTACGTGAGATATCTTTCACAGGTTTTTAGAGGAAGTTTGGGCGTTTCCATAGCGTTCTTCCCGACGCCAGTTGAAGCGCTGATCGCTAGAGCGATTCCTTGGACCATTGGTCTTCTCTCCACAACTGTTATCATTAGCTGGGTGTTAGGAAATATTTTCGGAGCACTTATTGGTTGGAGCAGAAGTTCAAAAATCAACATGATCATCGCTTCCATATGCCTAGTGTTAAGCCGTATTCCGTATTATGTATTAGCTCTAATCCTCATCCTTGCTTTTGCATACTATATACCTCTATTCCCACCTTCAGGGGCAATGCCTATGGGCACGGTTCCAAGCCTTTCACTTGATTTCATCTTCAGCTTAATACGCCACTCGTCCCTGCCAGCTCTCTCAATAATACTTGCCTCTCTTGGAGGATGGCTGATTGGCATGAGAAGTTTAATAATCAATATTCAAGGAGAGGATTATCTAATGTTCGCGGAGGCCAAGGGTTTAAAGAGGAATGTAATCTTAATGAAATATGCCTTTAGAAACGCACTATTGCCCCAGGTAACTGGCCTCGCCTTGTCACTGGGCTACATAGTAAGCGGTGCTTTATTGACCGAGGCTATTTTCGCGTATCCGGGTATAGGCGGCTTGTACATCACTGCTCTTGGACTTAATGACTACAACCTTATACAAGGAATGACTCTCTTAATCATATTCACTGTACTTACCGCAAACCTTCTAATTGACCTCTTATACCCATTAATTGATCCAAGAATACGCTACGAAAAAAAGTGAAATGCCATGAGCACTATTAAAGTTCGCTTTAAGAATGCCCTTAGAGAATTGGTTGGAAACAGAAAAATTTTAGCCGGTTTCGTTACGTTATTTTTCATCTGTTTGGTAGGATTTTCTACTTACATTTTCTCGATACCCTATCCAAATTTCGGAGGTGTCCCCGCTTTTAGAAGTCCCTCAGAACAATTCCCTCTTGGTACTGATGGCTTAGGAAGAAACTTGCTTGCAGTGTTACTCTACAGCATTCAGACATCCCTTTATATAGGATTCTTGGCAGGGACCGTTGGAACCGCGTTAGGAGTCTTAATCGGATTTTTAGCAGGATACAAGGGCGGCCTTGTAGATGAGACTTTAAGAAGTGTTATAGACATCTTTTTGGTGATACCTTTATGGCCACTACTGATCCTAATATCAGCGGCGGTAAGAAGCCTTACAATCCCCTTAATGGCTTCGCTCTTGGCGGCATTCAGCTGGCCGGGCTCGGCCAGAGCGATAAGAGCCCAGGTCATGAGTCTAAAAGAGAGGGAATTCGTAAACATCGCAAGGCTATCTGGGCTTGGTACCTTCGAAATCTTATTTATGGAAATATTCCCAAATATGATTCCCTTCGTGGCGGCTGGTTTCGTCATGTCCGTTACCGGAGCCATACTGGCTGAGGTTGCTTTGGAGGTTATAGGTTTAGGTCCTCCGCAAGCTACATCCATAGGGTTAATGCTTTACTGGGCTCAACAATATGCAGCAACGGTTAAGGGTTGGTGGTGGTGGATAATCCCCCCAATCCTCTTTTTAGTTTTAATCTTTATGGCGCTCTTTCTCATCCTGTTAGGTCTTGACGAGATAAGTAATCCAAGGCTGAGAAAGGTATGACCCAGCACCTACTTGAGGTTGAAGACTTAAGGGCCTACTACAAAACCCCCGTGGGGGTGGTTAAGGCAGTCGATGGCGCAAGCGTAACGGTCGAAAAAGAGGAGGTATTCGGCGTTGCAGGAGAGTCCGGATGCGGTAAATCCACCTTAGCCAAGGCCGTTCTGAGACTACTAAAGCCGCCAGGCTACATACATAGCGGAAAGATACTTTTCAAAGGCGCCGATCTGCTAAACCTAGGCGAGGAAGACCTTCGAAAGCTGAGATGGAGCCAGATATCCTACATCCCACAGAGCTCCATGAATGCCCTAAACCCAGCCATGAGGATCAAGGACCAGATAGCGGACGCCATCCTAGCCCACGAAAACTGGCCTAAAGACAAAACTGAGGAGAGAGCCGCGCAACTACTTAAGATGGTCGGCCTGCCCGAGAGATGCGCTAGAATGTACCCCCACGAACTCAGTGGAGGCATGAAGCAGAGGTCTGTCATAGACATGGCCATCGCTTTAAACCCAGAGTTGATCATAGCGGATGAGCCCACAACGGCTCTGGATGTGGTCATACAAAGGGCTGTCCTCCAAGTCATAGCCGGAATCAAGGAGAGGTTAGGTGCCTCCATCATGCTCATAACCCACGACATGGCTGTACACGCAGAGATAACGGACCGAATGGCAGTCATGTACGCAGGCAAGGTCGTGGAGGTGGGAAGCACACATGACATTTTCAAGAACCCGTTGCACCCCTACAGCGACGCGCTGATGTCGGCTATACCGACCATAGAAGAAAGGAGGGAATTGAAGGGTCTATCCGGTCGCCCACCCAGTCTCCTGAACCCGCCTCCAGGATGTAGGTTTCATCCTCGATGCCCCCGCGCCATGGAGAAGTGTAGCCGAGAAGATCCTATGCTACAGGAACTCAGCCCAGGCCGCCTAGTGGCATGCCACCTTTACGGAGAGTAAAGAGATGGCTGACACCCCCCTCCTAGAGATTAAGAACCTAACCAAGCGTTTCCCCCTTGGAGGCTTCCTAAAGAAGAAGTATCTGACAGCGGTTGACAACGTCTCCTTTGAAATACCCGAAGACAAACCCATCATCACCACCCTAGCCGGTGAAAGCGGAAGCGGCAAGACAACGTTATCGAGGCTTATATTAGGACTCATAAGCCCCACCTCCGGCGAGATAAAATACAGGGGGAAAAACATCCAAGAGATGCTAAAGCGGGACAGGCTGACCTACATAAAAGAGGTGCAAGCCGTCTTCCAAGATCCCTACGAGATATACAACCCCTTCTACAAAGTGGATCGCCTACTTACGACGCCCATAAAAAAGTTTAAGCTGGCAAGCCACGGGCAAGAGACCCATAAACTCATTGACGATGCCCTGGAGGCTGTGGGACTTACCCCTGAGAGGGTCCTCGGCAAGTATCCCCACCAGCTCAGCGGAGGCGAGGCCCAGAGGGTCACCATCGCCAGGGCCCTCCTGACGCGGCCCAAGCTCCTAGTGGCGGATGAGCCGGTATCCATGGTTGATATGTCCTTAAGGGCTGGTATCCTAAACGTTTTATTAGATCTCAAAGAAAAATTCGGTATGTCGATTCTCTTTGTAACCCACGATCTGTCCGTTGCGTATTATCTAAGCGATAATATCATAATGCTTAACCGCGGAAGAATCGTTGAGATGGGAGACGTAGAGAAGGTGATAAAGACCCCCCTTCATCCCTACGTGCGGGTCCTCATGGGCTCCATACCCCTACCGAACCCCGACCATAGGTGGAAGGAGAAGATAGAACTAAGCGGACTTGAAGAGCAGATGGGAGTCAGACACGGGTGCATCTTCTTGGAGAGGTGTCCCCACGCCGAAGAAGAATGCGAGGGGTCCATGCCCGAACTGATTGAGGTGGAACCAGACCACCTGGTGGCGTGCCACTACGCCCCTAAGTCCTCTGATTTGGAGTAGGCTACAGGAGTGGCATGGCATGGAGACATGCCTAGCGGCTAGAGTTATAAGGCAACAAGGCGTCTAAGACCTAGAGAGACAAGCATGTCCATACAAAAACATAGGGGATTCCTCGAAGTCACAGGGCTCGTCCTAATCTTTCTCTTACGCTATCCATTAGCTCCATTAGCGGATTCTGGCTACACCTTTTACATTTACGGCTTTGCCTCTGACTCCACAAGCGTTAAGTTGAGGCAGGTCCTTTCCAGCTTATCTGAGAAGATTTCGATAGTCTTTCACGATTTGTATCAGGAAAGAAACGGTAAACGCTACTCTGAAATATACAGCTTCATTAATATGAAATGTAACATCCCTATCCTGGGAAAGGATATTGAAAGGCGCATTTCCCCACCACTACTTCATCTGCACAACCTATTGAGATACTATCAGAGTTATTTGCTTCCCCTAACTGGCATGTTCTACAACGACAGACTGGTCGCGGTCATAATTAGTCAGAGCTGGTTCGGCGAGAACTTCTGGAGCAATTTGATCTCTAACGCTACAACGTGGCAGTCCGTCCACGTCTTCACAATATCAGGAAAACACATCATAAAAAATGAGACGCTGGCTGGAGAACTGCAGGAACTTTTCTCGAGCGGAAGGATCACCGCCTACGAGGCTCTACCACTAATTCTGAGATCAGCCTTAAAAGATTCCCTTAATCCCCCCACATTTACACTTACTGTAGCAATGCTCCTAATATCGCTATACACATTTGACAAGAGGAAAAAACCATTAACGAGCCTTTGCTTCACCTCAGCCGTATATCTTGCTTCTTTTCTTCTAGGCCTGGGTTTGATCACTCCAATGGCAGTCCCCTACACAAAACAGGTTATCGCCATTCTCACATTATTTGTGGCAGCAAAGTGTATCATAAAAGGCTTAGGAAATAGGTTTAGGTTGCTCCTACCTGTAAAGGAAGTACCTAACCCTCCAGCGCAGCATCCACGCGCTGAGGGCTACTTAACCTCCCTCACGGCGTCTATTGTCGGGCTCATCGCTACTGTTATGTTACTATCCCCCAACAGTGGTCCATACTTACTAGGGCTAACAACTCTGTCAGAGGTAAGGGAAGGGAGCTACAGATATCCCCTCTTGGGCCTCTACTGCCTCATATTTACGGTACCCCTCCTAGTTGTTTCCGTGATACTCTGCTTATCAGCGGTTGAAAAGGAGAAAAATGAAACGGCTGAAGACATGAAATTTGACCTTGCGGAGTTGATAGAAGGCATTATTCTGGCGGCCATATCCCTCTACGTCCTTATTGCCCCCTAAAGTCCGAGAAGGCATATTACCACATTAGCCAATGTTACTGATGACAATGGAGACTGGTCCATGCCAGAGATAAAGTAGAACAGTGATGGATCACTGACCCTAGAAACGCCAGTCCTTCTCGATTTATGGGGAAGTGGGGGGACATTAACAGGGCGCCACAATGCTTAAGTTGAAAATAGCACACCATATGGTTCTTGAGTTGATCGGACATGGTTAAGCGCGATTTTCGTTCAGAGCCGTTTGAAAGGATGGTCGTCCTTGGGGAAAGCCACGTGGCTGGTGCGTGTGCAACAGAAGAACGTTATCGCTGGGTGAATGTAGTGGCGGATTTAATTGGCGAGTTTCAGGGGAAGCCCGTTAAGCTCTATAACAAGGGAATCGGCGCAAACGCGATCTCCCCCAGAAGCCCAGGCTATGCCAGTTCCGCTAAGCCCAGCGCCCTAGAGCGATATAAAGAAGATGTCATCGCCTTAAAGCCCGACCTGTTCATCCTGGCCTATGGCTTAAACGATATGCGGGCGGGGATGCACCCAGAAGATTTCCGAGAGGACATGCAGAAAATCATCACTTATGTGAAGGAGGCGTGCCGTCTAGTCATCGTATTGACTACGGTTTACCATATGAGCGCCTACGACCTTTACCCACCCTACAATGTGGGTAGCAAAGAGGCCACCGAGGTTTATAATACGGTTATCCGTCAACTGGCTGAGAAGAACGATTGTCTCTTGGCGGACATCTACGCCGCGGAGGGATGTGCAGACTGGCTAATTCACCCTGACACCGTCCATGCCAACAACTTGGGTCACCGCATCATCGGCCACCGAGTTTTTGAGGTCATCGCCCAAAACTGTAGCGGAGTGGCTGCCAAGGTTCTCACTGACTTGGAGAGGGACAGGGCGGATGTTGCCGCCACCATGGAGCAACGCAGAACCTTTCAGACCTACGGGCGTAAGTGAGATAGGAATTCTACTACCTAAAAAGAAGTTTTGGGGATTCTTGGATTACCCTTAATCTCAAGGTGAAAAATGAGGAGTTGCAAAGGGGATGTTAACTCCTAGGGAGAGGGTAATACGTGCTTTCTGCCTTGAGGAGCCGGACGGGGTGCCGGTGTTCGATCAGGAGATTCAGCCTCCAACATCTGAAGTCGCCCTGGGCAGGAGCAGCACCATCAGTAACAAGAGGCTACATCTGGAAGTCCTTGAAAAGGGGGATATGAGCCGCAACCTGCTCAATAGGATGGTTAAAGATCATGTCGACCTAGCTAGGAAGCTTAGACTGGATGCCCTGGTTATGGGTCCTAATATAAAGCCGGGCAAGTTTACCCCCTATAGGCGCGTTTCAGAGAAGGAGTGGCGGGGCGACGGGGCTGCCATTCATTATTTTCCTGGCAGCGACGAACTGATGACCACCGATCTTGAGATTCGGGAGAAGGGCGTCGAGGGTTTAAAGTACAGGATTAAAGAGTTGAGGGAGCCGCTGGATA
>Ga0315314_1003519_pt1 | contig 12198 bp, 11 predicted proteins | sample TDP9_MG_FD_203631 | JGI IMG/M metagenome (GOLD analysis project Ga0315314, IMG submission 203631) | Freshwater sediment microbial communities from Lake Towuti, South Sulawesi, Indonesia - TDP9 | ecosystem: Environmental > Aquatic > Freshwater > Lake > Sediment | place: Indonesia: South Sulawesi...
GATATTTCACTGTGCCCGGGGTATTACGGCAAAATTCCCACTTCCGACCAGTAGGAAAGCCAGCCCCTCCTCGCCCTCGCAAGCCCGATTTCTTTACCTCTTCAATTACCTGCTCCGCCGTCATCTCAAATAGAACTTTCCTGAGGGATTGATAGCCACCCACAGCGATGTAGTCTTCAATCCTCTCTGGGTTAATATGCCCACAATTCCGCAGAATAAGGCGGTATTGCTTGTTATAGAAGTTTATGTCCCGGTAATAAGGCACCGCCTGGCGGGTAACCGGGTCTCTATAAAAGAAGCGCTCCACAGGTTGACCATCCCTTAGATGAGACTGGGCAATCTCAGGGACATCTTCAACACTGACACGGGTATAAAAGATACCCTCGGGCTCGACAACAACAATAGGCCCCTGCTCACAGAAGCCATGGCAGCCGGTGAAATCTACCTTGACATTATCCAGCCCGAGCTCCTCAACCTCCTTCTCCAACGCCAGCCGGATTTCAACCGACCTCCCAGATGTACAACCAGTTCCGTGACAGACAAAGATTGTGCTCTGGATTTTAGAAGAGCCGTAATAAGCTTCTTTAGCTAGCATTCTGTTTTATTTTACCTCTATCACCGAATGCCTCTGCCACCTTCTTAGTCGTCATCCGACCGTAAGTCTCGCTATCTATCACCATATTTGGTGCTAGCGCACAAGCCCCAATGCAAGCCACGGTTTCCAAGGTATATTCCATGTCATCGGTGGTCTCCCCCGGCTTGACACCTAGCCGCCTCTCCACCTCACGGAGGATGCGCACCCCTCCTCGCACATGGCAAGCCGTCCCCCGACACACCTTGACTATCCTCTTACCGGTGGGAGTAAGCTTAAACTGGGCATAGAAGGTGCTCACTCCGTAAACAGTGCTCTCTGGTAACCGCAGGAATTTAGCGATTCCTTCCATCACCTCTCTAGGCAGATAGCCAAACCTCTCTTGAACCGCTTGAAGAATAGGGATAAGGTCGGCACTCGCCCCCTCATATTGCGACAATATCCTATCTAATTGTTCCGTGACATCAGGCTCCATCTCGCTAGTCCTATGCAGCCTAAGAGGGGCTACTATACTTAATCGGTCTCTTTTACCAAACAGTTATTATACTAACCGACACAAGAATTGTAAACCTTGTTACTACTCAAAGATTCCTCTCACTTGGGAAAAGGAGCACGTTGGTGGTATACTGGTAGCTACGGCTTTAAGGAGATAGGAGTGATAAATCATCCCTATAAGCTTTTAGTAGTAGATATAGACGGCACGCTAGTAGGTAAGGACGGAAACATTTTACCCCAGGACAGAGAAGCACTAGCCAAAGCCGGTGACCTAGGGATAAAGGTTTCTTTATCTACCGGGCGAGCCGCTCAATCCTGCTTAAGCCTTATTCGCCAATTAGCACTAGATAGCTACCACATATTCTTTGATGGCGCTTTAGTCAGCAATCCCGCCCAAAATCAGGAAATTTATATTCAACCACTTAGCAAGGAGGTAGTAAGAGAAGCAGTTCAATTTGCCCATCTAAATGACATAAACATTGATTTGTATTCTACGACCCATTATTTTATCGAGCGGGAAACATGGTCGTCTAAGATTCACCGCGACTTCTTCAGCCTCAAGCCAATCTTGGTAGATTTCACCGAGCTGTGGGAGCGGGAGAGGATTATTAAATTAGGGCTGGTAACCACCTCCCTCCAAGAAGCAGATACGGTGAGAAAATTCCACCATAAGTTCAAAGACAGCCTCCACTTCTCCCGAGTAAGAACCCCGGCTTTCCCTGGGGTTGATTTTATAAATGTAGTCGCCCCCGGGGTGTCTAAAGGGAAAGCCCTAGAAGCACTAACTTCACATTTGGGAATTGCGTTGACCGAGGTTATCGCCATAGGGGATGGGATGAATGACATCCCCCTTCTTTCCCTAGCTGGTCTAGGTATTGCCATGGGCAATGCCCCGGCTTTAGTCAAAGCCGAAGCCGATTATACAACCCTTGACGTTGACCGTGGTGGTCTAGCCGCAGCCATTAAAAAGTTTCTGCTGTAAGAAACAATGCCTTGAATCCTATAGTTTAAAATGTTACAGTTGGGGATGGCAGAATAAAGTCTAAGTTTTGATACCTAAAGGCCCCGCAGTAACATAATAGTGAGTAGGTATTAGCTATAATTCTAATCAAGCCCTCTTAGTATAACCTAACAAAAATGGGGACATTGCGGTGAATGTCACTTTTAATAATAAAGTAGCCATCGTAACTGGAGCAGCGAGTGGTATTGGCCTAGCGTGTGCCAGGCTATTGGCTGCCAGCGGAGGATGCGTAGCTTTGGTTGATTGTCAACCAGACCATCTGGCAGAAGCAACCAAGAATGTACAAGAGAAAGGCACTGCCCGGGGTTATGAGCTAGATGTAACCGATATACGCTCAATTGCCTCCACAGTCAGCCAAATAAGGCATGAGCTAGGTGAAGTGGATGCTCTTGTGTGTAGTGCCGGAACCAATATTCGCAAGCCAGCTCATGAGGTCACCGAGGCTGACTGGGATACTGTCCTTTCAATCAATACAAAGGGCCTGTTTTTTTGTAATCAGGCGGTAGCAATCCAATGCATGATACCACGTAAGAGTGGAGCTATTGTAAACATCGCCTCAACATATGGCCTCGTCGGCGGACCGAAAGGCACTACCGCCTACTGCGCTAGTAAGGGAGGGGTAGTTCAGCTAACCCGCCAGGAAGCCATTGACTGGGCACCATATAATATTCGTGTAAACGCAATAGCACCTACTTATGTTCTAACTAATTTGACTAGGAGCCTTCTAACTGACCCCGAATTCAAAACCTGGGTTTTAGACAACACCCCTCTTCATCGCCTGGCAACAGTTGATGATGTAGCCACTGCCACCTTGTTCCTGGTCAGTGATGCCGCAAAAATGATCACTGGCGTTATACTTCCGGTAGATGGTGGGTGGACTGCTCGTTGATTTGAAAGTAGCGTGTGGAGTTGCTACTACCGACAGCAAATCGGCACACTAAAGGGATATACCTGCATAATATGGAAAGCCATATACCACTAGGAGGCTCATCTAAAGACGAGGGAGTTAAAAACAGAAAGGAGGAAAGGATATGGACCTAGGGCTTGAAGGTAAGGTTGCTATTGTGACTGGCGGTGGGCGGGGGATAGGTGCCGCTATTGTCGAAGGCTTTGCCAAAGAAGGGGCTAACGCTACTATAGCTGACATTAACCTTGATGCTGCGCAGGAGTTGGCGAAAAAGATAGGCAGAGGTGGGGTAAAGGTATTAGCGGTCAGGACTGACGTGACCAAGAAGTCTGAAGTAGATAACTTGGTATCTACCACACTTGAGGAGTTCGGCAAGATAGATATCCTGGTCAATAATGCCGGTGTTGCCCAAGATATCATGTTTGTTAATATTGAGGAACAGGACTGGGATCTGGTTAATGACGTTAATGCCAAAGGTGTCTATCTGGTGACAAGGGCAGTTGTTCCGCACATGATAGCTGCTAAGTATGGCAAAATTATCAACATCTCCTCCCGCTCGGGCAAGGAGGGACAGATAGGCCTTAGTCATTACGCTGCTTCAAAGTTTGCTGTAATCGGTCTTACCCAGGCTCTAGCAAAAGAGCTGGGGGAATACAATATCAATGTGAATGCCGTTTGTCCTGGCATTTTGCGCACGGCTATATGGGAGGTGCTTCTTGATGCTAGGAGTAAGCGCCAAGGCCTCTCCCGGGAGCAGCTTTTTGATGAATGGATTGAACAAATCCCACTAAAGAGGCCACAAAACCCAGAGGATATCGCTAACGTTGTCCTGTTTTTGAGCTCTGAAGTCTCTAGAAACATGACCGGGGAGGCGATTAACGTTAACGGTGGTTTGCGAATGGACTAGGTCTGAGAATGAGGACAAAGTTATCGCATAATCTGGCTTGGATTGAAATGATTGAAGGGAGAGTAGCTAATGGCAATTGAAAAAGGAAAACTAATAGATATGTATAAGACGATGGTCCGAATTAGAACCTTTGAGGAAATGGTGCTTAAGCAATTCAGGGCTGGGAATATTCCTGGTTTTGTCCACTTGTACAGTGGCGAAGAGGCAGTAGCTACTGGTGCCTGCGCCAATCTGAGACCCGATGACTACATCACCAGCACCCATCGTGGGCACGGACACCTGATTGCCAAAGGTGGGAAGACGGACCGGATGATGGCGGAACTATATGGCAAAAAGACCGGCTATAACAGGGGTAAGGGTGGCTCCATGCACATCGCTGATGTAGATATAGGTATACTGGGTGCTAACGGCATAGCCGGCGCTGGAATAACCATTGCTACTGGGGCAGCTCTATCAGCCAAACTGAGGGGAACCGACCAGGTTACTATTTGCTTCTTTGGCGATGGGGCAAGCAATAACAGCCGATTCCACGAGGGAGTAAATCTGGCTGCCTGCATGAATCTTCCCATAGTCTACGTTATTGAAAATAATCTCTATGCCATCAGTGTTCGTATTTCTGCCGCCTGTAAAATACCTAACATTTCTGATAGAGCCAGTGCCTACGGTATTCCGGGCAAAACTGTCGATGGTAATGATGTTTTGGCAGTATATGAGGCAGTCGGCGAGGCAGTTACCCGAGCAAGAAAGGGCGAAGGCCCGACCATTGTGGAGTGTAAAACATACCGACGGCATGGGCACTGGGCTGGAGATGCACAGGCCTACGTAGATAAACAAGAGATCAACGAGTGGCTGAAGAAAGACCCAATCCCTAGATTCAGAAAGAAACTTATTGAAATGGGTGTCTTAACCGAAGAAGACGCCGATAGAATTGACCAGGAAATTGACGCGGAAATTGGCAAAGCGGTGAAATTTGCCGAAGGAAGCCCCCTTCCAGACCCTGGGGAAGTTTTGACGGATGTCTATGCTTGATGAAGGAGGGAGGATGATGAGAGAGATAACCTATATTCGCGCCATAACTGAAGCCGTTGATGAAGAAATGGCGAGAGACCTAACCGTATTTCTTATTGGTGAGGATGTAAGAGCCTTGGGGGCTCCTCGTGGTGAGTTTAAGGGTTTATTTGATAAGTATGGACCGGAAAGGGTGGTGGATACACCAATCTCGGAGACGGCAATTCTGGGGAGTGCCATAGGGGCAGCAGTAACCGGGATGAGGCCAATCGCCAATATAATGTATGCTAACTTTTTGGGTGTGTGTGGGGATGAGCTAATAAATCAACTAACTCAAATGAGATACATGTTTGGGGGAAAAATAAAAGTGCCGGTGACCATAGTCTCCTATTCCGGTGGTGGCTTCTCTGCTGCTGCTCAGCACTCTAAGACTCTCTACGGATGGTTAATGGCGGTCACCGGGCTTAAGATTGTAGCCCCTTCAACTCCATATGACCTTAAGGGCCTGCTTAAGTCGGCAATTAGAGAAGATAATCCTACAATAGTTCTTTACCATCAGCTGCTAATGCGCAGAGACATAAAAAGCGAGATACCAGAAGACGAATACACTATACCCTTGGGAAAGGCAGATATCAAGCGAGAAGGTAGTGATGTTACTGTTGTGGCTATAGCGCTTATGGTCCATCGAGCGCTTGCTGCCGCAGCCAAGCTTCAAGAAGAGAAAAGCATAAGCATAGAGGTTGTTGACCCTCGCACCCTTGTGCCTCTGGATAAACAGACTATTATTGATTCGGTCAAAAAGACAGGTAGGCTGGTGATTATGGACGAGGAGCCCAAGACCGGAAGCGTAGCAGCTGAAATTGCGGCTGTAGTTGCTGACGAAGCCTTTGACTTTCTTGATGCACCAATAAAGAGGGTCTGTGCCCCAGATACACCTATTCCCTTCAGTCCAGCTCTTGAGAAACTCTGGATGCCAGATGAGGAAGACCTAATACAGGCTATAACTGAGATTATATAGTTCGACTTGGCCCCACGCCCAAAAAGGTATAATTTGCTGAGAGATGGGAAGTAGAAAAGAGAAGAAGAATTAGAACATCCGATACAATTAGTTGTCTCACTGCTGGCTTCGCAACGCTTGCTTGCAAGTTCTCCCATTCCCCTGTATACTTTAGACGGAGGAAGGAGTGTAGTTATGAATATTTATGTTGGCAATCTATCGCCCGAGATCACAGAGCAGGAATTGCGGGAAGCATTTAATGCTTTCGGGCAGGTTACATCGGTGAACATCATCAAGGACAGGTATAGTGGCCACTCGAGGGGATTCGGATTCGTGGAGATGCCCACCAAAGCTGAAGCCCAGGCTGCCATCAGCGGTCTTAACGGCAAGGAGCTAAAAGAAAGGACGCTTACCGTTAGCGAGGCTCGTCCTCGTTCCGAAGGCGGTCGACGTGGTGACAGGCCATCCGGAGGTTATCGAGGTGGTGGGCGGCGTTCTTGGTAAGCGGTAAACATAACAATTTCACAATAGGACTTCACTTAACGGTACATAGAAAACCACGCCTCGCTCCTGGCAAATTCGGCTTCGCCGAGCTTCTTTTATATCAAAAACATTGTTTGCAATTGCTAGTGAGCTTTGGTGTCAGAATCTCTAAGGCCTAAAGTCAAATTGCGACATACGAACCGGAGCACTGGGAAGACTCGGAGGTGAGGCACAGCCGAAAAGGAGGTGAATCGATGCCCACGTACGTAACATTGGTCAGACTGACATCGGAAGGACAAAAAACCGCTTCTGACCTAGGGAAGACATGGCAAGAAGGCATAAAGAAAGCCGAACAAATGGGAATCAAGACTATCGGTGCCTACGGCCTGCTAGGACGTTATGACCTGATGTTCATATATGAGGCGCCCAACGAGAGAGTCGCAGCAGGTATGCCATTATCATTCACATCCAGAGGGACTTCACAGACAGAGACCTGGACTGCAATCCCTATGGAAGAGCTCGTAAAACTCACGGCAAGGGTTAAGGGTTAACCCTGATGACATATTATGGCTGTGCCTCGCCCTTCTCCGCACCCTTAAAGCTATAAGGTAGTTTTTATATCTGTTACTCTAGATACATACAGCCAGCGGTCGGATTCGAACCGACGACCAGCGGTTTACGAAACCGCTGCTCTACCCCTGAGCTACGCTGGCTTTATCTAAGTATATCATAAAGCCACGCCACCGATGAATAGCACCCAAAGCCATATCTTGTTTATTGTTCGTTAGCAACCTACCCCCTTTATCCCCCTCCCTTACAAGGGAAGGGATCAGGCGCGTTCCCAGAAAAATCGTAGATTTTTCTGGATGCTGAGGGGGATAGGTTGCTAAACGCTATCATAATTGACGCTTAGATTGGCTTATGATAGTATTTTTAAAATACTTTAGCTATGGTGGCTATATTCAACCAATAATCCTAAATAAGGGAAAGCTTTATGCCAGTAGAGAAGGAGTTAGCCAAATTACAACCTGAGAAAGATACCCTGCTAACCATCGGCGTTTTTGATGGCGTCCATCTGGGACATAAATACCTGCTCTCACAGCTAACAAAGCAAGCCAGGGAGCAGGACTTGCTCAGTGGAGTGGTAACTTTTGACCAGCACCCCCACGAAGTGCTGTCGCCCCAGTCCAAGCTACCATTCCTGACCGACCTTACCCAGAGGATTAACCTCCTCAAAAATGAAGGCGTTGAGGTAATCTTTACCTTATCCTTCACCGGTGAGTTGGCTCAGCTCAGTGCCCGCCGATTCGCCAGCCTACTAAAGAAATACCTCAGAATGCGCGGGATGGTAATTGGACCTGACTTCGCCTTGGGTCAAAACCGAGAAGGCAACACTGATGCCCTTCGCACATTGGGACAAGATATGGGCTTTAGTGTCACCGTAATACCCCCTATCATGATAAATGGTGAAGTGGTAAGTAGCACCGCCATCAGAAATGCCCTAGCTGATGGAGATATGAAAAAGGTGCTCAACCTGGTAGGTCGCCCGTTTAGCTTAAATGGACGTGTAACCAGCGGGGCGGGTAGAGGCGTGGAGTTGGGTTTCCCCACTGCCAATCTAGATATAGACCCAGGGCAAGCCATTCCCGCTGAGGGGGTTTACGCTACCTGGGCCTACATTAATGCTCAAGCCTATCAATCAATGACCAACATTGGCAGGCAACCTACCTTCGGTGGTAGCCAGCGTGTTGTTGAGGTTTATATCCTTGACTTCCATAGTAACCTGTATGGGCGCGAGTTAAAAATTGACCTCATAGAAAGACTCCGCAACGAGAAACAATTTGACACTCCAGAGGAACTGAAGAAACAAATAACTGAGGACATAAAACGAGGCAGGGCTATACTAAGCTCCCATAGTAGAGGCTAAGTATGGAGACCAGTGAGAAAACTGTTAACAATATTGGCTATTTGCTAAAGCGAGGGGTAGCTGAAATCATAATCGAAGAAGAGATGGTGAAACTACTCCACTCGGGCAAAAAATTACGGCTAAAGGAGGGCTTTGACCCCAGTTTTCCTGACATCCACCTAGGTCATATGGTAACCCTGAGAAAGCTACGCCAATTTCAGGCTCTGGGGCATCAGGTTATTCTTATTGTTGGTGATTGGACGGCACAAATTGGTGACCCAAGTGGTGCCTCTGCCACCCGACCTATGCTATCCGCCGAGCAGGTTAAGGCTAACGCTGAAACCTATATGAAGCAGTTCTTCAGGGTTGTGGATAAGAAACGAACCGAGGTGAGGTGGCAGAGTGAGTGGTTTGGTAAATTTACCCTCAGTAACATCATTCAGCTCACCAGCAAGTTCACTGTAGCCCAGCTAATGGCTCGCGACGACTTTAGCAGCAGATATAGTGCCGGACGACCCATAGCTATGACCGAACTACTCTACCCATTGCTTCAAGCCTATGACTCAGTGGCCATTCAGGCTGATGTTGAATTTGGTGGCACCGACCAGAAGTTTAATCTACTGGTGGGCAGAGAGCTTCAATCCATGGTTGGTCAGCACCCCCAGCAGGTCTTCTTAGCCCCCCTCCTCATTGGCACCGATGGCAGTCAAAAGATGAGCAAGAGCCTGGGCAACTATATTGGTATTGCTGAGCCACCCGATGAAATATACGGCAAGGTAATGTCTATCTCTGATAGCCTTATCCTCCACTACTTTGAATTAGTAACCGATGTCCCCGACAAGGAACTGGAGGAGTTCAGGCAGGGGCTTAGCCGCCAAACCGTCAATCCCATGACGCTTAAGAAACGACTGGCTAAGGAAATTGTGGCCCAACTCTATAGTCAAAAGGAAGCCAGTGACGCCGAGGAGCATTTTGTCAAGGTCTTTCAGAAAAGAGAGAGACCAGAGGAAATAAGGGAATACAGTGTTACTCTAACTGCCGGTATTGGGCTTCGGGATGTACTTGTGGCAACACATCTGGCTAAGAGCCGTAGCGAGGCTAACCGATTGATTGACCAAGGGGCTGTAGAGTTAGATGGCAAAAAAGTAACCGCTAATATCACCCCTATTAAAAGTGGCAGTATTATTAAAGTGGGCAAGCGGCGCTTTGCTAAAGTAATAAATACTGATAAACTAAACCAATAAAGGAGACAGATGGAACAGTTACGCATTCCAGGACCCACCCCCTGCCCCAGTGAGGTGCTTCAAGCAATGGCCAGGCAGATGATAAATCACCGGGGTGGGGAGTTTGGGCAGATACTAAACAAGGTAACGGCTAACCTAAAACAATTGTTTCTGACGAAGGGCGATGTTTTTCTTCTTACCGGCTCAGGGACCGGCGGCTTGGAGGCAGCTATCGTTAATACCCTATCCCCGGGTGATAAAGTACTATCGGTCTCTATTGGCTTCTTCGGCGACCGCTTCACCACTATTGCCCAGCAATTTGGGGCTGAGGTAATCCCCCTTAACTTTGAGTGGGGCAAAGCGGCTGATGTTGATGCAGTGCGTCAGGTGCTTAAGGCTGAGCCCAAAATCAAAGCGGTGCTGGTCACCCATAATGAGACCTCCACCGGCGTTACCAATGACCTGGCTTCTATTAGCTCGGTAGCCAAGGAATTTGATAAGTTACTGCTGGTTGATGCCATCAGTAGTCTGGGCTCAATTGATTTGCCAGTGGATGACTGGCACTGCGATGTTACCGTTACTGGTTCCCAGAAGGGATGGATGGCTCCCCCCGGTCTGGCTATGGTCAGTGTCAGCCAAGAGGCGTGGCAAGCGCACGCAAAAGCTAAGATGCCTCGCTACTACTGGGACTTTGCTCACGCTAAGAGCTATTTAGAAAAGGGGCAAACGCCATGGACACCAGCTATTTCCACCGTATTTGCTCTATCTGTCTCGCTGGAAATGATGCTAAAAGAAGGCTTGCCTAACATCATCGCCCGACACGCTCGAGTGGGTAAAGCGGCTCGAGCTGGGGTAAAATCGCTAGGACTGTCCCTTTTTGCTGACGAAAATTATGCCTCCAATACAGTTACTGCCGTAGCCTCTTCAGATGGGCTTGATACCAAAAAGATGCTCAAGCTTTTAAGAGAGGAACACCAGATTATACTCAGTGGTGGACAGCAGAGATTAGACGGCAAGATATTCCGCATCGGGCACCTTGGCTGGGTGACCGAGGGCGACATTAAAACCGTAATATCAGCGCTGAAGGTAGTATTACCACAGGCTGGATTCAGGAGTTAGCTAAAATGAAGGCCTTAATCACCGAGCCTATTTCTGACGAGGGAATAGATATTCTGCGTAATTATGCCCAGGTGGATATTAAATTAGGGCTAACGCCAGAGGAAATGGTACCCATAATTGGCGATTACGAGGCGCTGGTGGTGCGCAGTCAGACTAAAGTCCCGGCTGAGGTTATGCAAGCTGGAAAAAAGTTACAGGTTATCGCCCGGGCTGGTGCCGGCATAGACAATATTGATGTCGAAGAAGCCACCCGGCGCGGCATTGTAGTAGTTAATGCTCCCACCAGCAACACTGTCTCGGCTGCTGAGCATACCATTGCTCTTATGCTTGCCCTAGCCCGCCATATCCCTCAGGCTAACGCCACACTCAAATCCGGGGTATGGCGACGAACTGAATTCATGGGTACCGAGATTAGAGGTAAAACATTAGGTATTATCGGCTTAGGCGCCGTGGGTTCAGAGGTAGCCCGACGGGCTAGAGGTCTGGAAATGAAGCTCATCGCTTACGACCCCTTCATCTCTATTGACCATGCCCATAGCCTCCATGTAGAGCTTGTTCCCCTAGAGCAGTTGCTCAAGGAATCAGACTTTATTACCCTTCACCTGCCACTGACAGCATCAACAAAGAAACTGATTGGCGCCAAAGAGCTGTCTTTGGTCAAACCCACAGTTCGTATTATTAACACCGCCCGCGGCGGATTAATTGACGAAAAGGCACTGGCCAGGGCAGTAAAGGAGAAGCGAGTGGCTGGTGCTGCCATCGATGTCTTTGCTGTAGAACCGACTACCGAGAGCATCCTTTTTGAAAGTGATAGCATCATTGTTACCCCTCATTTAGGCGCTTCCACTACTGAAGCCCAAGCCATGGTAGCTAAGGACGTAGCCAACCAGATTATTGACGTATTTAAAGGTCAGCCAGCTAGATACTCGGTTAATGCTCCCTTTATTCCTGCCGAAACCCTACCTATGCTAGCCCCCTTCACAAAGCTGGCGTCCACAGCAGGCAAACTGGTCAGCCAACTAGCTGAGGGACAAATGAACGCCATCAAGATTAGATATGAGGGTGAGATCTCTAATTATGATACCAATGTCCTCAAGGCATCTATCCTAGGTGGGTTACTTAATGAGATAAGCGAAGAACGGGTTAACCTGGTCAATGCTAACATAGTAGCTGCCCGGCGTGGTCTAACTGTGGTGGAGCAGAAGGAAGCTACCTGTGAAAACTATGCCAGCCTTATTAGTATTGAAGCCACTACCAGCGCCGGGGTTACCATCGTTGCCGGAACAGTAATACGCGGGGAATCACACATTGTCCGGGTTAATAATTACTGGCTTGATATTGTGCCCACCGGGGGTTACTTCCTATTTAGCGACCACCTAGACCGTCCTGGGCTCATCAGCGCCGTCAGCAAGGTAACCGGCGATGCCGATGTAAATATCAGTGCCATGCATGTTGGTCGGCTGAAACCGAGGGGACAAGCACTGATGGTCTTAGCCTTAGATGAACCCCTTTTTGAGGAACACCTGCAGAAGATACTCTC
>Ga0315314_1003520_pt1 | contig 12195 bp, 12 predicted proteins | sample TDP9_MG_FD_203631 | JGI IMG/M metagenome (GOLD analysis project Ga0315314, IMG submission 203631) | Freshwater sediment microbial communities from Lake Towuti, South Sulawesi, Indonesia - TDP9 | ecosystem: Environmental > Aquatic > Freshwater > Lake > Sediment | place: Indonesia: South Sulawesi...
CGGTGGAGAAGCTGATGCGGCCTTCTTCGTTAAAGATGCGGATGCGGCGCATGCCGGGCTCGTTGCCGAGAGTGTTGATAACTTGATAGAGAGCCTCGCGGTCGTTGCGCAGCATCTGGTAGTGGGTGCTGCGCTGGATGACATCGGTGATGCGGGTGGCGCTGGTGAGAACTATCTCTTCCAGGTGGCGCTGCTGCAAGCGCAGGTTAGCGTAGCCAAACAGGCCGGAGAGCACCACCATGCCCGCCACCAGGCACACGATAAGTTTGGCTGCCAGGCTCTGTGTCACCAGGCGACGGAGTCGTACCCAGGGCTTCATCCTTTCACCGGCGCTAGCTCGGCCTCCAGTCGGGCGGTTGGCTTCTCCTCCACGAAGATGGGCAAGTGCTTAACAGCAAAGCGGAAGATGGCAAAGCCTAAGGCCACGATGGCCAGCGTCACCATCACTTCCGTCCAGCGTGGCAGGTAGTGCGTGCCCGAGGCTGCTTCCATGCCTGTAATACTAACATTCAGACGATTGGTGATGAAGCCAAAGATGTAGAGCAAGGCGGCGAAGTAGAGCCGCGTCTGGCTGGTGCGGGTGCCCCGCTGGAACAGCAGCAGCATGGCCGCCAGCATAAATATGATTTCCAGGCTAAAAAGATAGGTTTCCGGGCGGCCCTCTGCCAGGTGCGCTAGGGCCCCCAGCCGCCACAAATCTTGGCCCCGCAACACAAGATAGACTAACAAAACCACCGCCAGTACTCGCCCCATGCTGGCCAGTAAGGGCATCGGCAGGCGTTTTCCGAACGCTTTCGCGCTGTGGTAGGACTCGAAAATGGTCATAGCAAAGCCTACCGCAATGGCGGAGATAAAGAAGAAGACCGGCAGCAGGGGAGAGTACCAGAGGGGATGGAGTTTGTGAGGCACGATCAGATAGAGGCTGCCCAGCGAGGACTGATGCAACGTAGAGAGGATGACTCCGGCGATGACCAATGGAATGGAGACCGCACGTATCCAGCGCAGCGGCGTGTGCCAGCCGAACCGCTCAAAGATCACCGGAGAAAATTCGAGTGCCAACACCGTAGTGTAGAGCATCACGCACCAAGCTACTTCGAACATGACCGAGTGCGGGTTCCACATCACCAGCGCGTGCCAGATACGCTCCGGGCGACCCAAGTCGAAAAGCAGCGCCAAGATGACCAGCAAGTAGCCCAGGAAAGCGGTGAGAATGGCTGGCCGGAGAACGGGTTTATAGCGGTCAAGGTTGAAGATATAAACGACAGTGGCCAGGGTAAAGCCGCCAGCGGCCAAGCCCACCCCGCACAGGACATCAAACCCGATCCACAGTCCCCACGGAAACAGGTCGCTCAGGGCGGTGCTGCCACCCAAGCCGCGAGTGTAGCGTACGAAGGCGGCGTAGATACCACCCAGCATCACCAGCGCGAAGACCCATTGCCAGAATGTCCACCGCGGAAAGCGGAGGGCAGGACTCATCACTGTTTCTTTTCCTTTTCCTTCAGCGCGCGTTCCGCCGCGGCCACTTCGTCGCGGCGGTGGGTAATCCACCACACGCCTCCCAATAACACACTACCCACGAGCACAATGTCAGGAATGTGCGCCAGCGCCCGCCAAGTGAGGATGGGTAGCGCCTGTTGGGGAAGATGAGCGCGCATGCCAAGCTGCTCGAAGGGCACTGGCGAAAGGAAAAGCACCGAAGTGCCACCCACTTGTTCGAGCCCGTAGATGTGCTGGTAATACTGGTCGGGGCTCTCGGTGACCCGGCGGCGGGCCTCGGCGATGAGCGCGTCCCGGTCGCCGCAGGTAGTAGCCTCGGTGGGGCAGGCTTGGGCGCAGGCGGTCAACTCACCCTGCTGCAAGCGGTCAACGCACATATCGCACTTCTTCACGCGCGGCAAGCGCGAGTTCCACTCGTAGGCGGGGACTTGGAAGGGACAGGCCAACATGCAATAGCGGCAACCGATGCAGCGCTCGGGGGCGTAAACCACGGGGCCCAGCTCGCTCTTGTAAAGGGCCCCCACGGGGCAGACCGAGGCACAAGTAGGTTCCAGGCAATGCATACAGAGGCGACGCACGAAGTGTGCGCCGCAAGTTTGCACCGCAGTTACTTTATAGGCGGAGAGCTGCTCCTCAGTGGCTATGGTCTCGTCGTAAGGGAGATGATTGCGCTCGGCACAGGCCACCTCGCACAGCCGGCAGCCGACACATTTAGTGGCGTCGAAGAGGATCGCCTTGGCCATAGTGCTCTGTTTATGTTAGCAGGAACTCGTGCACCAGCCCCCGCCAGGCCTTCTCCGGCAGAAGCGCACAGATATCGCTCACGGGTCGGCCACCGTCCTGGGCGTAGGCACCGGCATGTTCAGAGAGACGGGCGCGGAGGCGGGTGGCAGCGTCACTCATCCAGGCGTGTGCCAGCGTGCCTTCGAGCAGATTGCGGTAATTCGACTCTTCATCGGGCACGTGAACGCTCATCACCCAGCCTTCCCCATAGGGCTGCTGCAGCAGCAGGTCAGGGTTCTCGGCTAGCTCGGGGTTCACGGCGACAATCTCGCCTTCGATGGGCGACACCATGGCCACCTTCCGGCCGTCACGGTAGACGGTCCAGGCCTTCTGGCCCTGCCGCACCCAGTGGCCAGGCTTGGGGAGATCGATACGTTCGACCTGCCCAAGGAGCGAAACGGCAAACTCGTCAGCGCCTACGCGCACCAGATTCTTGCGCTCGCGCATCACCCAGGTATGGCCCAGATGAAACCGTAGGTTGGTAGGCAAGGCGTACCCTTCCACATAGACGGCTTCCATACCGGGCGCTAGCACCGGCTCCGGCATCGCCACCGGCTCGGCCTCCCGCACCTCTACCCTTGCCTTACCGCGGCTCAGCACATAGTCGATCAAAATGAAGATCGTGAACGTTGCTAGTACGAGGATGACTGTCATGGCTCACCTTCCTCCCAAGTCTCAAACCATCCTCCTAGTGGCACGTCTGCTTCCAAAGAGCAAATCAGCCTCTCTCAATCCCATCCCCTATCTCCTTGCTTGCCAAGTCATTACCGGTGCTATTCGCCTGTGGCCACCGCGCCAAAGTTCTTCCTGTTGAGCATTTCAGCGCAATCCGTTGAGGAAATCGCCTCGATGAGGCTAAGTGCGAAGAGATGAGGCACCTGTCTTACCGATGACTTACTCAACGCTCGCCTTTGCGAATTTCAACAGCAAGCTTGGTCGCCGCTGGCAGCTCGGCGGTCGCTTGCCAATGTGAGATTTGGCGCAATGCTTGGCTGTTCGGCGCATCCGGGGCCGTTTAAAGCGGCGTATGAACCCGACTGAGCAGGAAGCCTGTAAGATGGGCCTGAGCTGCCCCTTTCTTTTCAATTGGTTAACCAAGCCACGGCCAGCACTCCCCAAGTCAGCAGCCGAGGTGCGCTGGCCGACCAATTGCTGGCACCTCAGCCGGAGGTGTAGTGTGGGAGGGTCGCGAAAGAGCACTGTGCACCCGGCACCCGTGGCTGCCGCCCCGGAAAGCCTGGCGCACATCCACCACGCCTGTTCTCAGCTCATCGCCCAATTGCGCGAGCTCGACACGACTCTGGGTCAGCTCGCCGGCACCGGAGAGGCGTGGCGCAACTTCTGCGGTTTTGGCACAATGGGAAGGCGCTGTGCCCAGCTTCAGGATTGCTTGGTGCAGAATTTCCGCAGTGAGGAGGCCATGTTCAACTGCCTGCAAGCGCGGCAGCCAGAGACCCAGGCGATGGTGCGGTCTCTGACCCGCGAACACCGCGCCCTGGAGCGGTCGTTCTCGATTTTGGTACTGGCTCTGAAGGCCCTCACCACAGGCGAGGACGCGGCAGTTGACCTCTGCGAGCTACAAGACGAGACGCGGGAGCTGATCCAAGCCATCGAGCGCCATCTCGACTCCGAAAACACCTTGCTGCCGCTCCTTGAGGCTAGCTGACTGCGAGGAAGACGATGACCTGGCTCGACCACTATCGCCGAAGAGTGACCACGGCCGGTGACGCTTTGCGCGCGGTCCGCTCTGGCGACCGCGTCTACATCCATCCTGGCTGTGCCACCCCCACTGTGCTGGTGGATGCTCTGGTGGCCCGCGGTCCGGAGCTAGAAAATGTGGAAATAGTGCATTTGATGACCTTCGGTGCCGCGGACTACATCAAGCCGGAAATGGAACGGCACTTCCGCCATAATGCGGTGTTCATCGGCGCCAACGTCCGCGACGCGGTCAATGCGGGTCGCGCCGACTATACGCCCATCTTCCTCAGTGAAGTCGAAGTCCTATTTCGCAACGGGCACATGCCTATCGACGTGGCCCTGGTGCAAGTCTCGCCGCCAGACGAGCATGGCTTCTGCAGCTTAGGTGTCGGCGTGGACTGTAGTCTAACCGCCGCCCAGTGTGCGCGCACGGTGATTGCCGAGGTAAACGCGCAAATGCCGCGCAGTCTGGGTGACTCTTTCATTCACGTCAGCAAGTTCGCTCACATTGTGGAAACCTCGCGTCCGCTGGTCGAGCTGCCGCGCGTGCGCATGGGGCCCCTGCACGCCGCTATCGCCGAGCATGTAGCCAGCCTGATCGAGGACGGGGCCACCCTGCAGATGGGCATCGGCGGTATCCCCGATGCTGTCCTCTTTTATCTCCGCGACCGAAAGCATCTGGGCATACATACCGAAATGTTTTCCGACGGCATTGTGGAGCTAGTCGAGGGAGGCGTCATTACGGGCGAGCGCAAGACGCTGCATCCTGGCAAGATCATCGCTTCCTTCATCCTGGGCAGCCGGCCCGTATTCGACTTCATCGATAACAACCCCATCATCGAGCTGCACCCGGCCTCCTACACCAACGACCCCTTCGTCATCGCCCAGAACGATAAGATGGTGGCTATCAACTCCGCGCTGCAGGTGGACCTCACCGGGCAAATCTGTGCCGATTCGATCGGGTATCTCTTCTACAGCGGCTTTGGTGGCCAGGTGGATTTTATTCGCGGTGCCGGGCGCTCCCGGGGCGGCAAACCGATCATTGCTTTGCCTTCCACGGCTAAGGACGAGACCATCTCCCGCATCGTGCCGCGGCTGGATGTGGGCGCGGGAGTGGTAACCACGCGCGCCGACGCCCACTATGTAGTCACCGAGCACGGGGTCGCTTACCTGCACGGCAAAAGTATCCGCGAACGTACTGAAAGCTTGATTGCTATCGCCCATCCCAACTTCCGCGGCGAACTCTATGACGCCGCCGTTAGCCTCGGCTTTCTGCCCAGAGGGACGGCAGCGGGGAATAGGATATGAGCGGCAAACAGGCACGTGGCTCAGTTAGGATTGACGTGGAGGAGTGCAAAGGTTGCGGGCTGTGTATCGAGGCGTGTCCGCCGCAGGTGTTGCGATTGTCGAGCGAGTTGAACCGCTACGGTCTCCACCCGGCCGAATATCTCGGTGACGGTTGCACGGGTTGTGGTATTTGTTTCTTCGTCTGCCCGGAGCCGGGAGCTTTGACAGTGTTGCGGCTGGTGCCAGCCAAGGAGTCGGAGGCAGAAACCCGAGTGGAACAAGCAGCTTGAATTCCGCGGCGCAGGAAGGAAGTTAGTGGCGCGCCAACTTATCAAGGGCAACGAAGCCATTGTGAAGGGTGCCATCCTGGGAGGCTGTCGCGCCTTCTATGGCTACCCCATCACACCGGCCAGCGAGATTGCCGAGGCTGCGGCCTATTACCTGCCGCAGGTGGGTGGCACCTTCATCCAGGCAGAAAGCGAAATAGCCGCCATCAATATGGTCTATGGGGCGGCCGCCGCCGGGGTGCGGGCGATGACGGCCTCCTCAGGGCCTGGCCTGAGCCTGATGCAGGAGGGCCTCAGCTACATGGCGGGTGCCGAGCTCCCCGGGGTGGTGGTGGATATCGTGCGTGGTGGCCCCGGCCTGGGCAACATCGCCCCGGAGCAGAGCGACTACCACCAGAGCGTCAAAGGGGGCGGCCACGGTAACTACCGCACTTTTGTGCTCGCCCCGAGCACGGTGCAGGAGATGAGCGACCTCACCTGGCTGGCCTTCGATCTAGCTGACGAGTATCGCAATCCTGCCGTGGTGCTGGCCGATGGTTACATGGGGCAGATGATGGAGCCGGTGGAGTTTCCCCGGCAGGCCATTGCGCCACCACGCAAGCCTTGGGCAGTGGAAGGCACCACCGAAACCCGCCACAATCTACTCAACTCCATCTATCTCCAGCCGGATGAACTCGAAGCCCACATCCAGCACTTGGAAGCGAAATACCGCCGCGCCGAGCAGCGCGAGGCGCGTGCCGAACTCTGGCAGAGCGACGATGCGGAGGTGGTCCTGATCGGCTACGGCATCACCGCGCGGGTGCTGAAGGCCGCCGTGGAGCAGCTCCGCGGGCAGAACTTCCGCGTCGGTCTGTTTCGACCCATTACTCTATATCCCTTCCCCACTGCCGCCCTGCTACAGCTAATGAGTCAGGCGCGACTATTGGTAGTAGTGGAGATGAGTACCGGACAATTACTGGAAGATATCGAGCGGCTGGTGGCCGGGCGCATCCCCGTCGAGTTTTTCGCTCGCGTTGGCGGCAACGTGCCCAGCGCGGAAGAGGTAGTTGAATTTGTAGCCGCGCGCGTGGCGCGCTATTCCGCAGCCAGCTACCCAGGGACGGGAGAGTAGTCTCCATGGCTAACCTTTACGAAGTGGTGGAGAGTCGGGCGCGCAGCTTCTACGACCGCTTCTTTCGCAAGGATGAATTGCAGCACCAGACCCACTACTGTCCCGGCTGCGGCCACGGCGTAGTGCACAAACTGCTCGCGCGCGCCATCGACGAGCTAGGCATCCAAGACCGCACCATCCTCATCAGCCCGGTGGGCTGCTCGGTCTTTGCTTACTACTATTTCGACGTCGGCAACATTCAGGCCGCCCACGGACGGGCACCCGCGGTAGCCACCGGGGTCAAACGTGCCCACCCCCATAGCATCGTGATCACTTACCAAGGCGACGGTGACCTCGCCGCCATTGGTACTGCCGAGATTCTGCACGCCGCCAACCGTGGTGAGCACCTCACCGTCTTGTTCGTCAACAATGCCATCTACGGCATGACCGGTGGGCAGATGGCGCCCACGACCTTGGTGGGTCAGAAGACTACTACTACTCCCTTCGGGCGCACAGTGGCCAACGAGGGTTTTCCCTTGCGGGTTTGCGAGCTGCTGGCGGCGCTGGAGGCTCCGGTTTATCTGGAGCGCGTGGCCCTGGGCGACAACAAGATGATCATGCGCACAGCGCGTGCCATCCGGCGGGCGGTTCAGAACCAGGTAGAAGGCCGGGGCTTTTCATTGGTGGAGATTCTCTCCCCCTGCCCTACTATCTGGCGGTTCGAGCCTCCCGAGGCGCGACGTTGGCTGCGCGAGAACATGATTCCGGTCTTCCCCTTGGGCGTTTACCGCGACCGCACCAAGGAACCTCCGCCTGCACCCCAGGAGCTATCCCAGCCCGTCCCACTCGAGCAGATTCCCGACATCCTCAAGATTCCAAAGGATGAGAGCGGTATCATACCCCGGCGGCCTACCCTCACCAGCGAGCCGCTCGACGTACGCCTGAAGATCGCGGGCTTCGGCGGACAAGGCGTGCTGCTACTGGGTCAAGTCATCGCAGAAGCGGGTATGGACGCCGGGTTCCAAGTTTCTTGGCTACCGTCCTACGGGCCAGAGATGCGCGCGGGCACCTCGCACTGCCATGTGCGTATCCGCAGTCAGCCCATCGACTCTCCGGTCGTCTCCCAGCCTACCGTGCTGCTGGCGCTGAACGAGCCCTCGCTGCGCAAGTTCCTATCCCAGGTGGTCTCCGGGGGCTGGGTCTTCTACAACGGCGACACACTGCCAGCGGATTGCCGCCGGGACGACGTCAAGCTGGTGACCGTGCCGGCCACGCGTATTGCGGATGAGCTGGGTGAGTTGCGCGTAGCCAACATGATCTTGCTTGGAGCCTGGCTAGAAGCCACCGGCGTCCTTACCACCGAGGAGATCATAGGGGCGCTCAAGCGCCTGGTGGCGGCGCGCTGGCTCGCGCTCGACCAGCAAGCCTTAACGCGTGGTCGCCAAGTTGTGGCTGCAGGAGTGAAGGGTGGCAACTAAAAGCGACCCCAACCTGCTGGTGTACTTCAACAACGACTTTGTGCCGCTGGCGGCGGCGCGGGTGGGTATCCTCACCCACGCCTTGAACTACGGCACCGGGGTCTTTGAGGGCATCCGCGCTTACTGGGAGGAGTCGGAAGAAGAGCTTTTTGTGGTGCGGCCGCTTGAGCATTATGAGCGCTGGCGACGCAACGCGGCCATCCTGCGCATCGATCTGCCGCTAAGCGCCAGCGAACTCTACGAGCTAACAGCGGAGGTGATTCGCCGCAACAACCTGCGCACCGACCTCTACATTCGTCCTTTGGCTTACAAGTCGGCCGAGCGCATCGGGGTGCACTTCGACGACCAGAGCCAGTTTGCCATCGTAGCGCTACCGTTCGGGATTTACCTGGACAGCCGTGCCGGCGTGCACGCGGGTGTAGTCTCCTGGCGGCGGGTTGAGGACAACGCCATTCCTGGCCGGGCCAAGATTTGCGGGGCCTATGTCAACAGTGCCCTCGCGAGTGACGAAGCGCGGCGGAACGGGTTCGACGAAGCCATCTTGCTCAACGAAGACGGCCACGTGGCCGAGGGCGCGGCCGCGAATATCTTTCTGGTGCGCCACGGCCAACTCGTTACTCCGCCTGTCACCGAGAATATCCTGGAAGGAATTACCCGCGACTCCGTAATGGAATTGGCGCGGGCAGAGCTGAAGCTAGAGGTAGTGGAACGTCCCATTGACCGCAGCGAGCTCTACATGGCCGAGGAGATATTTTTCACCGGGACCGCCGTGGAGGTGGCCCCAGTCACGCGCGTGGATCATCGTCCGGTAGGCACGGGCACCATTGGCCCCATCAGCCAGACCCTGCGCCAGCTTTATTTTGAGGCTACCCGGGGGCACTTGCCGGCCTACCACAAATGGCTCTTTCGGGTGTATCATCCTATAGGGGTAATACCCTCTGCGGTTTGAGTCGCCAGCTAACCCCTGTAAGCGAGGAGAGGACAATGACGATTACCAAGGAAGACGCACTTGAATATCATGCCTTTCCCACCCCGGGGAAAGTCGAGGTTATCCCCACTAAACCCTGCCGCACCCAGCGCGACCTGAGTCTGGCCTACACCCCCGGTGTGGCCGAGCCCTGCCTGGAGATCCAGCGCGACCCCAGCCTCATCTACCGCTACACGTCACGCGGTAACTTGGTGGCGGTAGTGTCGAACGGCACCGCCGTGCTCGGCTTAGGCAACATTGGCGCTGGCGCTGGCAAGCCGGTGATGGAAGGTAAGGGTGTGCTCTTCAAGCGCTTCGCTGACGTTGACGTCTTCGACATCGAGGTCGACACCCTAGACCCCGACAAGGTCATCGAGGTCTGCCAATTGCTTGAACCCACCTTTGGCGGCATCAACCTGGAAGACATCAAAGCCCCGGAATGCTTCTACATCGAAGAGACGCTAAAGAAGACGATGAAGATACCCATCTTCCACGACGACCAGCACGGCACCGCCATCATCTCCGGGGCTGGCCTGCTGAACGCCTTGGAGATTGCGGGCAAGAGAGCTGATCAGGTCAGAGTAGTGTTCAACGGGGCTGGTGCCAGCGGCATCGCCTGCGGTGAGCACTATGTCAATCTCGGGGTCAAGCGCGAGAACATGCTCTTGTGTGACACCAAAGGCGTCATCTACAGCGGACGCACAGTGGGCATGAACCCTTATAAGGAACGCTTCGCCCAGGACACCAAGTGCCGCACACTGGCGGACGCGGTCAAAGACGCTGATGTATTTGTGGGTCTGTCGGTAGGCGACTGCCTCACCCCGGAAATGCTCCTCTCCATGAACACCAAGCCTGTCGTCTTCGCTATGGCCAACCCGGACCCGGAAATCCGCTACGAGCTGGCAGTGGCCACGCGCAAGGACGTAGTTATGGCCACCGGGCGCTCCGACTACCCCAATCAAGTGAATAACGTGCTCGGTTTCCCGTTCATCTTCCGGGGCGCGCTCGATGTCCATGCCACTGACATCAACGAGGAGATGAAGCGGGCGGCCACCCGGGCACTGGCTCGCTTGACGAAGGAGTCGGTGCCACGCGATGTGCTGAAGGCGTACGGCCTTGACCACCTGGAGTTTGGGCGCGAGTACATTATCCCGAAGCCGTTCGACCTGCGCGTGCTGGTCTGGGAAGCCTCAGCGGTGGCGCAGGCAGCGATGGATTCGGGTGTGGCCCAGCAGCCGGTGAATATCGAGAAATACAAACAGGAACTAGAAGCGCGCGCCGAGAGCTTGGCGCGGAGATACGCTTAGCCGCCTGCTTGGCGGTGAGGCTGAGCTTCCGCAACTAGGGCTGCCGGGGCCTAGCCCATAAGGGCACGCCGGTTTCTGTGCGCAGTTTCAGCCGCGTCTGACCCTTGACCACCTCCCGCGCGAGCACTACCTCCTGTTCGGCCATCTTTACGCGCGAGCCGATGACCTCGACCGCGTCACCCTTGGCCAGCTTGAAATTGTGCTCCTCAAGATAGAAGTTTGGCCCTAGGTGTACCGCCACAGTCTCTTTGTCGGTCTTCAACTTCAGGTGCACGCCGCCCATTCGGCCCGGCCCCGCAACTTGCGTTACCTCTTCGACTGTGCCTTTCAGAGTGACCTCTGTGGTCACGTCGTAGAGTCGCGGCCCGGGGCGCTCTTGTGCGAGCAGGTTGGTGGCAGCGAGTCCGATCATTAGGCCTGTGAGCAAGATAGCTTTTGCGGCTCGCATGGGCACCTCCTCAAATTCAGGATTCACGTACTTAGACGCTAGCAGGACACCTTTAGGTTACTAGGTTACGGCCAAACCAGCGTGTAAACGAAAACTCCCTGCTGCGTGGCGACTCGCTGCGTCAGGGTCAGGCCTTGATGGGGAGGTGGCGGACGAGGCTCCGCTCAGGATTTGACTTGGCGCACAACCCGCGGCAGGCCTTCCCAGCGCCGCACCAAATTGTGTGGGAGGGCAAAGAGGTCGAGCACCCGGCCAACGGTTTGGTTGACCAAGTCATCGAGCGATTTTGGTTGCGGGTAGAAGGCAGGCAGAGGCGGCATAACGATCGCACCCAGCTCTGTTACCGCGACCATCGCCCGCAAATGCCCTAGGTGCAGCGGGGTCTCGCGCACCAGCAAGACCAGGCGTCGCCGCTCCTTCAGGGTGACGTCGGCAGCGCGCAGTAGAAGATTAGTAGCTTGCGCAGTAGCAATGGCTCCCAAGGTGCGCACACTGCACGGGGCCACAACCATCCCGGCGGTGAGAAACGACCCGCTAGAGATGCTCGCTCCCAGGTCATTCACGTCATGCACCACGCTGGCCAGCTTCTTTACCTCGGAGACAGTGTACGGCGTCTCGTGCTCGATGATGACTTCCGCCGCTGGGGTCACCACCAAGTGAGTCTCGATCTCCGGCAGCCCGACCTGCGCCAGCGCTTCTCCCGACAGCCCGTGCAAGACTTCGAGCAGGCGCACGCCGTAAATAGCCCCGGAGGAGCCGGAAATGCCGATGATGAGTCGGAAGGGAATCATTGAACCTCTAGGCCTCCGCTGAGTTGCCTTATCTGACCATTTCCCCGCCAGAGTGTCAACTCGGCCACGCGAGTTGTAGTGGGCTAATTCTGTGTTGCTGGCCCTGTGGGAGGTGGTTAGACCGGAGCCCAGATTTCCTGCGGGGCTAACAGGGTGATGAACAACCCCGCTTCTGTCATTCCGAGCCCTTCGGCCCTGAGCGGGCCTCAGGGCAGGCTCCGCGAAGGGGAAGCGAGGAATCTGCTGGTGCGTGCCAACGGGTGGAGAAAAAGCGGATTCCTCGCCGCCAAAGGCAATCAAGGGCTCGGAATGACAATCGCGGAACGTTTTTCAACACCTGGCTAAAGGCCAGTATTTTTGTGGCCCTGCTACGGCCCGCACAGGCCCTGCCAAAAAGCAACAACACGAATCTAGCCCACTACAGCGCGAGTTGCTCGCCGGCCGGCAGCTAGCGTAGAGTCTTTCTGAGGAGGAAAACGTGAAAGTTATCGACCCGGTGTGCAAGATGGAAATCGAGGCGGAAAAGGCGCCGGCCAAAACCCACTACCAAGGACAGATCTAC
>Ga0315314_1003522_pt1 | contig 12185 bp, 12 predicted proteins | sample TDP9_MG_FD_203631 | JGI IMG/M metagenome (GOLD analysis project Ga0315314, IMG submission 203631) | Freshwater sediment microbial communities from Lake Towuti, South Sulawesi, Indonesia - TDP9 | ecosystem: Environmental > Aquatic > Freshwater > Lake > Sediment | place: Indonesia: South Sulawesi...
GCCACCGCTCCAATCCCCGCCCCAACAAGCACATCCAGCGGATAGTGCATCCCAAGGTACGGCCGCGCGTAGCATGTCAGCAGCGCAAACGCGACCAGTGCCACCCTCAGCCTCGGCCGCCAGCTCCCCAGCATCACCGTCGCGATCCATACACTCACCGCATGACCCGACGGAAAAGAGTTTCCACCCCACCGCATGCCCAACTGCCTCACCCCCTCCAGGGCCAGATACGGCCGCTCCCGCGGGAAGAAGTGCCCCAGCGGCGCCGAGGCCAGCCGGTCCACCACCAGCATCGTCACCAACAGCGAGAGCGCCATCTTCCGCCACCCCGGCCTTCCCACCACCAACATCACCAGACAGACCACCACCCATCCCGCCGCCCCCTCCCCAACATACGAAACCGGCGCCAGCACCACATCCAAGGCCGGATGGTGGTGGCTGTTGATCCACACAAGCCATTGCTTGTCAAGCTCAACCATGCGCGCTATCATACGCGCCCGCCTCGCCCAGCTTCCCGTGCTGCCAGCGCCCGCTCCAGCATCCCCACATCCTCCGGCCGATCCAGGTCCATCGCCAGCGCAGTATCCTCGCAGATCATGCCCCGGCATGGCCCCCCTAGGAATTCCGAGAAGAACTGCTCGCAATAAGCCAGGCTCAACAGCCCCAGCTTGAACTTCAGCAAAAACCCCAGTCCCCAGCGTAGCGCCAGCCGGGCAGGGTGGCGGCGCAGGGTCTCCAACTCGCGCGCCAGGTCGCCCCGCCTCAGCAGCCACCCCGGATCCAGCACGAACACATTCGTCGTCACCACCTCCCCCTCCCGCAGCTTGAGGAAGACCCACTTGTGCTCCGGAAACTCCCGCACCGCTGCCGACTTCTCCACCAGAGGATGGAAGAACGCACACTCCTCCGGGCACCGGCCGATCACCTCCCCCAGCCCCTCGGGCGTGACCAATGGGATGTCGCAGGTCACCAAGAGCAGCTTGCGCTCACTGCCCAGCGCCGCCGTCGCAGCCAGCAGCTTCGCCACAATGCTCCCCTCCTCCACCAGCCTCACCTCCGCCCCGCCTGCCGGCCGGCGGGCAGGCAGCCTGGCCCACCCGCCCGAGGCGGACTCCACCAGCGCGGGCGGCCCAACCAGGGCGATCCTCTCCACGCCCGCGGTCGCGCGCACCGCTTCCAGCACATGCTGCGCGCAGGGCTTCCCACCAATGGCGATTAGACCCTTGCTTGCCTCCCGGAAGCGCCCCGCAAGCCGCGCGTCCATCCCGCCCCCGACTACCACCGCGTTCACCATGTCAGCCCCTCCACTCAGCCCAAAGCCCCTCCGCCCAAACCCAACCCGGCCCTTCGCCAGCCAGTTTGTCGGGTTGGGCAGGAGCTTGCCTCCTGCCCCTTCCTGACTCTCTCGTAAATAAACGCCCCCTCTGTGGAATAACATGCGCAGAGCCCCACCTGGGCCCTGGCAGCCCGCCGCCGGCGGGCGTGGGAGATAGTGCATTGCGGCCGGAAGCTAGATTCTTCGATCCTCGCCACATCAACAGCGCGAGGGCCGTCATCTTGACCACCGCCGCGGCCACCGCAGGCCTCAGCGTCATGGCCGAGGGCCACACCTTTGCCGGAGCATGCCTGACCCTCGCAGGCTCCCTCTATGTGCTGCTCACCGCCTTCTCCAGAGTGCTCGAAGACCAGCATTCCCGCCACCACACCGCCCTCACCGCCTGCGACATCCTCCTCATCACGGTCATCGTCTGGCTCACGGGGGCCGTGCAGAGCGAGTACTACCTGCTCTACTGTCTCCCGGCGATCATCGCCGTCCTGCGACTCGACACCCGCACTGGCATCACCGCCTCTCTGCTCGCCGGTTCCCTCTACATCTTCGTGGTCATGGTCGCGGAGCCCCGCCACATCGTGGTCACCACTACTCCCGTTCGGGTGCTCACAGTCTGCGTCGCCGCCACAGTGCTCATGGTCTTCTTCGCGGTGCTCAAGCGCGAGGTGCAACTTCACGACAGCCTGCGCGAGGCCATGCACTCCTCCCTCAGCCGCATCGCCGCCATCTACGATGTCGCCCACGCCGCCAACGTCGGCAAAGACCTCGGCGACCTGCTCTCCATTCTCCTCGACCACGCCGCCCGCGGCACCCGCGCGGAGCATGGCTCCATCTCCCTGCTCAACAGAGACGGCCACCTCCAACCCCTGGCCTCCCTCTGCCCTCGACCCGGCGCCTTCCCGGTCGAGTTTCCCCCCGAGCCAGCCCACCAGGCCCTCGCCAGCGGCTGCCCGGTCACCCTCGCCCCTGATCGGCAGAGCCGTGCCGCCATCCAAGACGGCCATCGCTGCCTCCTCTACCTGCCGCTGAAGACCCCCGCCGGCCCCATCGGCGTGCTGGCCCTCGCCTCCCAGCCAGGCCGGAGATTCACTCGCAGCCACCTGGAGTTCCTGGGATCGCTCTGCTCGGAGGCCGCCATCACCGTCGAGAACGTCCAACTGCGCTCCGAGCTGCGCCGCCTGGCCGTCACCGACCCGCTCACCGGTCTGCTCAATCGCCGCGAGATCGAGCAGCTCCTGCTAGCGGAAGCCGAGCGCGCCCATCGCTACCACAGGCCTTTGGCCCTCCTCATGATAGATGTGGACAACCTGAAGGTCATCAACGACGAACGCGGCCACGCCGCAGGCGACGAGCTCCTCTGCGCCCTCGGCCAGATGCTCCAGACCGCGCTGCGCGCCTCCGACTCCGCGGGCCGCATTGGCGGCGATGAGTTCATGGTGATCCTTCCCGAGACCAATGCCGCCCAGGCCGCGGCTCTCGCCGGCCGTCTCATTGACATCTTCGCGGCGAAGCTGCGCACCCTGGCGCCCCTGCGCGGCCCCAGCAAGACTCTCGGCCTCGTTGGCCTCAGCATCGGCGTGGCCGACACGGAGGAACTCGAGGCTTCCATCCAGGAACTGGTGGCCCGCGCCGACGCCGCTCTCTACCAGGCCAAGCGGGCAGGAAAGAACTGCTCCCGCATCGCGCACCCCACCCCTCAACACATCGCCGCCAGAACACGAGAGGGCGAGCCCATCACCTTGTGACAGCGGCCCCCTTCTTGCCCCCTCCGGCGGCCCCATAGGCCCGCGCCACCGCCTGTGCTACCGCCGCCTTCAGATCATCCGCAGTCCAGAACCGCCCCATCTCTTGCAGGAAATCCACTTGGTAGGAATAGGGTTTGGCCTCTATCATCACTGAAGACTCGCCGTTGATCATCACCCCTGGCGTGTCCATCTCCGAGCGCTGATAGATCACCCTACCCTCCTGGGTGCGATAATCCACATACTTGACGTAGACCTTGCCCGGGTATTGCTCGGCAAGGCCCTTCACCAGATCCATCACCTTCTGGTGCGCCTCATCAAGCGGGAAGAAGGCCACTAGTCGCACTTTTGCACTCGCCGGGCCCCATTCCAGGTAGGGCTTCTCCGGCAGCGGACTCGTGGGAGGGGGAGACGTGCTGGTGATCGCCCGCTCGCCCCGGAACTGCCGCCCCGGCAGGGTGGGCCGACCACCGCACCCAGCGGCCAGCGCCACCAGCGCCCCCAGAGTGACGCAACCTGCCCATGCCCAATGAGAATGCCTCATCCTCGACCTCCTCTGCTGCAGGGCGGGCACACCTTTGCCCGCCCTGCAGGCGAAGCCTGCACCCTCGCAAGACGCAGCACCGCGTACGACGATGCCGGGTGCATTTCCCACCCGGCCAGACTTTGCGGTCACACCCCATTCTTCTCCCTTGAGCCCCGCACTCCTGTCGTCAGAGATGCGGCCCTCTGTTCTCAGCGCAGCCTTGTGCTGTAGGGCGGGCGTTCCCACCAGAGGCGGGCAAGCCCACGCCCGCCACCTTTATCTGTGTTCATCGGCGGATAAAGATTTTTCTCACCAGCGCCGCCCGGCGGGCATCCGCCTTCGGCGAGATGCCCGCCCTACAACCCACCAGCAGGGCGAAAACGCAAAGACCCCACACCTGGGAAAGCACCCCGCGACGGCGAAGTATTCGCGTGGGTGCGAAACCTCGGCCCTTTCGCCTGCATCTATCAACTGTGGAGGCCGATGAGGGTGAAGCGCGAGACGGAGCTGGTGCTGCGAGCCATAAGCGGCGACCGCGGGGCATTCGATGCCCTGGCTGAGAAATGCCGGCCGTGGCTGTTCGGCCTCTGCTTCCGGCTGGTGCAGGACCGCCATGCAGCCGAGGATCTCGTTCAGGAAGCGCTCCTCCAGGCACTGCGCGGAATAAGTGGACTTCGCGACCCGGAACGGTTTCGCGCCTGGCTGAGCCGTATCGCCGTAAACGCCTGCCGGATGCACCTGCGGCGGGTAACGCAGGCTTTAGCCTACACGCCACAGGCGGAAGCCTGTGGCGCTTATTATCCCCTGCTTACCAGCCCGGAGTCGCCCCTCGGAGTTGACGAGACCCTTGCTCGGCTCAGCACGACGCACAGGCGCATTCTGAAGCTGTGCTACGGGGAAGAACTCACCCATGCCGAGGTCGCTGAAGTGCTGGCGCTCTCGCCGGCGGCCGTGAAGAGCCGCCTTCATCGCGCCCGCGAACGATTGCGAAAGGAGATGCTGAAGATGATGACTCCAAAGCAGAAGGCCAAGCTTGGAGTAACCGAGGAAGCGCCCTGGGCCTTGCGTACAATCTTGCTTGTGGAGCCTGACGAATCTGTGCGCGAATCCCTGCGACGTGGACTGACAGCGGCCGGCTACGATGTCATCATACTGCCGACAGGCGAAGCTGCGCTGGCGGCCGCCGCGGAACGCAAAGGACAGCTGCTCATCCTCGACAAGCACTGCGGAGAGCCCAACTGGGTGGAAGTGGTGACTCTTCTTCAGGCCGACGCCTGGAGCCGGGATAACCTGCCCGTTGGAGTTCTCGTTGACCCTGACAACCAGCAGGATAGGATCCTCGCCTGGCAAGCTGGTGCCGTGCTTTGCCTGACTCGCCCGCCCTCCACGGAAGAGGTCGTTAGGTTCGTGAAAAGGATCGCGCAGGCGTGGTCTGAAGGATGGCGAGGCGAAGCTGAAAAGGCGTAGCTCGTAGGGCAGGAGCTTGCTCCTGCCACTTGTAGGGCGAGCATGCCGCCGTTTGCATGCCCGCCGCCCACTGTTCTTTCCGTTGCTTCAGTAGCGTGCTGTCGAAGCGAATGGAGTGCCGCGGCTTCGGCACTACAGTGCCGAAGCAACTGAAAACTTATTCTGTCCGCCCTCCAGAGGCGGCTAAGCCCGCGGCGGGTAGCGCAGGCCTTAGCCTGCACGCCACAGGCTGAAGCCTGTGGTACCCATTATCCCCTGCTTTCCGGTCATCCGCGCCAGAGGCCCAGCGTCGCAGCATGCCAGCCAGAGGATTGAGCGAGGAGCACCGATTTAGGGACTGACGCCGCGCGCTTTCATTGTCATTCTGAGCGACTCCTACGAAGCCTTGGCGAAGTAGGACGACGCGAAGAATCCGTTCCAGAGGTCATCCTCCGCCGAGGCGGACGACACTCCGGTATGGATTCCCTTCGGCGGAGTTTACCCCTTCGACTATGCTCAGGGCGGGCCTGAGCGAAGCGAAGGGCATGCCCGCCTGACGCTCGCTTGCCCTGCCGCCCCAAAACAGTCAAAATCGCCACCATAAAAATCCAGCAATTTCCTAGCCTTTTCGGCTTTTCTCTTGACACGGCATGGTATAATATACGCCGGGCACGCGCATCGAAGGCTGCCCCCAGAACTGTAGGGCGCCCTGCCGCCTTGTAGGGCGCGCATGTGGCTAGGTGAACCGCCATGGCGGCCTGCGAAGCAGGCCTAGCCATCTCGGCATGCGCGCCGCCCGGCGGGCATCCGCCTTCGGCGAGATGCCCGCCCTACAAGGGCATCTGCATATTTGAGCGCGAAGATGTTTGGCACAAGGCGCTTCTGGCAAGAGATCGCCTGTCATAGGAAAACGATGGCCTCCACGCTTCTCTTCTTGATCGGCGGTAGTGAAGGCGACATACTCGACAGGGTCGCGGACGACTTCGTTGCAGCAGCGGGTGGTCGCGACGCCACGATTGCCCTGCTCATGATTGGGGGACCGGGATGGAAGCGCTACCTGCCTCGGTATGTCCAACCATGGGAGAAGCGAGGTGCAACCAAGCGCTATGTGATCGTGCCGCGCGACGACGGCCTTTTGGACCTTCCCGCGGCGACAAGTCTCTTGCGCGCCGCGACTGGGATCTTCATGGCCGGCGGCCGGACATCCACGTATCACCAACTCTACGCCTCGGAGCCCATGAGAGGCATGATCCGTCAGCGCTACTCCGAAGGCGTTCCCTTCGCCGGCCTGTCCGCTGGCGCGTTGCTCTCTCCAGAGTTCTGTCTGTTGCGTCCCACTCCGAACGCGCCCGACCAGGCGTTTGAGATCGTCGAGGGACTTGGGCTGGTCAGCGACCTGATTGTGGAGGTTCACTTCACAGATGGGGCAGGAACCTTGCCCACTCTTCTTGAGGGCATGAGCAGGACGAAGACGCGTCGCGGGCTGGGCATTGGTGCATCTGCCTGCGCGGTGCTTGAGGACAGGCGCCTCAAGCGTGTGATGGGTCGCAGCGTCTACGAGGTCACGATGACTGACTTTGAGACCCCACGCTACGAAATGGCGGAGGTCGGCCTCGGCTACTAATGATTCTCTTGCATCAGGGGTAAGAAGACGCCCTGCAGCGGTTTTTGTAGGGCGCGCCTGCCCAGGCGCGCCGTGCTGCGGCGGGCGTAGGCACGCCCGCCCTACAGCTCTGAGAGCGACGCGCAGCTCGCGGCAGTCTGGCTGGGATAGATGAATGCCTGTTGGGTAAAATGATCCAACCTGAGTTCGTGCCGGTTATCGATGACCTCAAGGCCGTCTGTCTGCGGAGGTTTGGAGAGAAGCTGAACGCGATCCACCTCGCAGGCAGCGTGGCTGTGGGAGAGGCACTCGCAGGCGTCTCCGACCTTGACTGGTTCATGTTCTGCGACGACGAGCCGACCGACGCTGAGACGGGATGGTGTCGGAAGAAGGAAGCGGATCTCGCTGTCCAGTACCCGCAGGTGAACGGGTTTCACCTGAATCTCCATCCCGTCGCTCGGCTTGAGGGTGATGTGTCTTGGCGGTTCATCGTTCGCTACACTTCAGTCAGGTTGCATGGTGCCGACATCCTTTCTGAGTTGGAAAAGCGGGGCATTCACACGCCCACGCCTGAAGAGAGCCAGAGGTTGGCTGCGCACAGAATCCCCGGTGTCAGCCGCAGAATTGAGAGCGTCATGCGCGGCGAGCCCCCGGAGGACCTCCCACCATTGCCAGCAGATCCCGTACTAGCATCGAGGAAACTGGCACGAAACTTCCTGTTGGTCGAGGGGGGCTACGTGCTGATGGCAATGGGGAGATTCCGCTCATTCCGGCAAGCAGATGTCCTGCCACGGTTGGGTGCCCTGTTTCCCGAATGGCAATCCCTGTTCACCGCGACAGAGCGCATTCTTGCCTATCCCTGGACTGCGAACGTCTCCTCCGAGTCTTACGCAAAAGAGCTCAGCCGCTTCTTCTCGTGGGTGGCCATGCGGGTGCCTGAGCAATGAGCGCATGGCCGATTGCCTGGAGGATTCACGACCTGGCTGCGGCTAAGCGGGCTCTCTCCACAGACACTGCCGCGGCTGACCTACTTCGTCAGCGCACTCCAGCTCCCAGACGAAGACGGGCGGCCAGGCCCAAGGCCGCCGTGGCGGCCGCGAGGCAGTGGTACAATGAAGGAGACATAGCCCGCGCCGGGCCTGCCGCGGGCAAGGAGAAAGCGGTGCGAAGAGAGCTGCACGCCAAGTATGAGAAGCTCAGGGGGTTGCTCGCCGAGGCCGGAGGCGTGGTCGTCGCTTACTCCGGCGGGGTGGATAGCACCCTGCTGCTGAAGGCCGCGGTGGAGGCCCTGGGCGAGCGCGCGCTGGCGGTGACTGCCAGCTCGGAGACCTACCCCCCTCAGGAGGTGGAGGAGGCCGTGCGCCTGGCGAAGGAGCTGCGCGCACGCCATCGGCTAATCCACACCGCAGAGCTGGAGCGCGAGGAGTTCGCCAGCAACCCGCCTGACCGTTGCTTCCACTGCAAGCGAGAGCTCTTTGGCAGGCTGCTGGAGATCGCGGCCGCGGAGCGGCTGCCCGTCGTCGCCGATGGAAGCAATGTCGATGACGCCGCGGACTATCGCCCCGGCCGGCGCGCGGCGGCCGAGCTGGGGGTGAGAAGCCCCTTGCGCGAGGCCGGATTGACGAAGGCGGAGATCCGGGAGCTGTCGCGGGAGCTGGGGCTGCCCACCTGGGACAAGCCAGCTTTCGCTTGCCTGGCATCTCGAGTTCCTTACGGGGATCGCATCACCCCCGAGAAGCTGCGCCGCGTGGCGGCGGCGGAGCAAGTGCTGCGCGGCCTGGGCCTGGGGCAAGTTCGTGTGCGGGATCACGGACAAACCGCCCGGATCGAGGTGGACATCGGCGATCTCGAGGTGGTCATTAGGCCGGAAAATCGCACACGGATCGTGTCGGAACTGCACAAGCTCGGCTACCTCTACGTGGCTGCTGACTTGGAGGGCTACCGAGCGGGGAGCATGAATGCGCCATTGCGCGCACAAGGGAATGTCCGCTGAGAGGACCAGCGGCCATATTGCAGGGCAGGGAGCGTCCGAGGCACATGAGCAAATGGCCGATTCCTGGCTGGGTATTTGACCTTGTCGGGGTTTCCGCACAGTGGGCCGGCGGCCGGAGGGGAGACGCCCCCGGCGGGGGTGCTTTCCGAGCCTGGCCTGTCTGCATATCCAGTTATCGCTTGAATGGTGTCCTTTACAGTGCATGATTAGTCTTTCGGCATTTCAGATGCCGAAAGACCAAAGCATCCCGCGCAGGAAGTGTTGGTGGTCTTCAAGCCGCTCCGAGGCGGCGAGTTCAAGATCATCGTCCACAACATCAACTCGGAGGGGTGGTGATGGAGTAGATGCCGGGCGCCCGGGGCTTCACCGCGGAGACGGCGAGGGCGCAACTTCGGGTCAAGCCCGCAAGGGCTTCGGCCCGCCTCAGGCGGGCTACCGAAGCAAGGGAAGGCTTGCCGTGGGGCGCAACACCTCAAGGTCGCACTCGCCAAACAGGCGTCGGGCTTCTTTCGCTAGGCGGTGCTCGGCGAGGTCCACGTAACGCGGGATGATCTCCACCCCGACGCTGTTTCGGCCCGTCTTCATGGCTGCGAGCATTGTGGTGCCGGTGCCGCAGAATGGGTCTAAGACGGTATCTTCAACAAACGAGAACATGCGGACCAGACGATAGGCAAGCTCGAGTGGAAATGGCGCAGGAAAGTCGCGGGTGGACTCTCCAGCCAAGGTTCAGAACTGCCGGAACCAGGCTTCGAACTCCGTCTTGGAAATGCGGCTGCGTCGGCGTTGCTCTGGGGTGGGTTTGCGATAGCCGCCAGGTTTGCGCTGCATCAATATGAGCTCGATGTCGTTCTTGATGATCGCGTTGGGCTCGTAGGGCTTGCCAAGGAACTTCGTGCCATTGTCCACTTCGAAGGAGGCATTGGCTATCTTGTGCCAGATGATTGGGTTGAGGTTGTCGTAGCCGATCTTGCGACACATCACTGCGATATCAGCATGGAGGGGGACAACGCGATGGCGCCCGGCGGCTCGCCGCGAGAGGCAGACATCGCCCACAACGCAGACTAGCCGTCCTCCTGGGACTAGCACCCGGAAGCACTCACGCCAGGCTTTCTCGAGTTCCCCGAGGAACTGCTCGTAGTCGGCAACGTGGCCGAGCTGGGCGGGGTGTTCGTGATAGCGCTTGAGCGTCCAGTAGGGTGGAGAGGTTACGACGAGGTGAATGGACTCATCGGGGAGGAAAGAAAGGTCCCGCGCGTCCCCCTGAACAAGTCGGTGTTGGGTTCTGAGTGTCTTGACGTCTGTCATCTCGCGACCCCGAGACGCGCGAGAAGCATCTTCACCGCATTCTCCACCGAGTCCTTCGATTCCGCGGCGAACACTAGCGCGTCTATGTGCTCCGATTCCAAGCGGCTTCTGACATTGCCATGCTCATCTATGAACGGGTAGTAGATGACGGCGGCGAACCTTACCTTCGGGTGGGCCGCCTTGAGTCTGGCCGCCTTGTTCACGATCTCATCACACCGCTTGTGGATGTCGCGCCGCGCCTCGATCCGTTTGATGTCTATTCTGATTGCGATGGCTCCCGCCGCAGGCGAGGCAGCATCGAGTTCGAAGTCCTCGCCGCCGCTGCGGAACTTGCGCTTCCCGAACTCGACAGAACCGAAGCGCTTCAGCGCTTCGAGGATACCACGCTCCCACTGGCCCTTGAGCTTGCGGATCTCTTTGTCAACGAACGCGGTGCGGTCCAGGTGACAGAGCGCAGGAATCTCGACGTGAGGAGGCAAGAATGGCTTGATGTATCCTGCGATTGCTGTTGCCTGCTGGTTCGTGAGCTTGGGAGTATAGGTGTCCACGTTCTTGATCTGCAAGTCGCGCTCTATCGCTCGCGCGGCAATGTTGCAGGCTGCTGTCAGTGGCTTGAGGATTGAGGGATTAGGAGATGATTGCCTGCGCCAGGTGCATCACGCTCACGTTGGAGAAAAGGATGACGTCAACAGTGCGACTCTCAATGAACGAGGCGAAGGCTGTGCGCAGCGCCTCTTCCACTGCGGCCTGTCTCTCCTGGGCCCTTTCATAGACCCAGGACATGTAGTCGGCGTGAGAGCCGTATTCCTGGGGCATCGCACGTCCTCCGCCTCCCATGCTGGTAAGCTGATTATAGCAGACGAAGCGCCGTTTGAGGAGCGACCTCGATTCTGTGGACGGCCGGTTGCTTGCGTGGTAGATTTCGCGCAGAGGGTAAGGAGCTTCATTGACCTAGTTCCGTCATGCCACGCGCGCAACGTAGCCGAATCCCCAGAGCCGTCGAATCCGAAGTGCTGTTCCGGGCAGACCACACGTGCTGCGTCTGCCGGACACGATGGAAGGACGTACAACTGCAGCACATCGACGGCAACCCGTCAAACAACCGCCTGTCTAACCTAGCTGTCGTCTGCCTTGATTGCCACAGCCAAATCACAGGCCGCAGAGGCCTCGGCAAGTCCTTCACGCCGAGCGAAGTGCGGAAGTACCAGCGCGCGTGGGAGAGTCAGGTAGCAGGCTCGCGACGGGTACACAGGCCTCGCATCAGCTACAGGAGGGAGTTGATCTCTCAGATTGACGTCATCATATGCGAGATTCTCGCGTGTCACAGGGACAGAAGAAGAGTAGGCGAGCTATTGGAAGTCCTCTACGAACTGCACGTCTGGCGCGGGAACCGGGAGATCGACGGCAAGATCACCGAAGGCCTTTACCATCTCGCTGTGATGAGCGGGGGATGGCCAGGTCCGGTCTCTGAGCTTCTGCCAGAGAAGCTATGGGAACTGTGCTGGCATTTCGTCGGCCCCGATGACGTACCCATGGACAAGCACGGGTCCGACCACGTGCTAGACTGCATAGATGTCCTGAATGCCCTGGCCGAGTTCACCTGCCTGTACGGACATGGACGGAAAACGCTTCTCTCGATCACTGAGCACGCCGAGAACCTATTCGAGATCGGGTTGTGGTACGCCCGGAGGCGGATTGCGAACGCAGTCGCCGGAGGTTACCGGGAAGCCCTGGAAAGCTGCTACTCCGAAGGGAAGCTGGCGTGGCCCCATGGGCGTACAACAATTCGCAGATCGGTGCGCAAGCTCCAGAAGCTCCTGCAGGAGCACCAGCCAGATTGGCGGTACCAGAGGCAGCGGCTGAGGGCGTTACTCACCATCTGAAGCGGCAACAAACTCCTGACAGCGGCCTCGCGGCCGGGCGGGTGGCTCTTTGGAGGGCTGGAGGCCGTGTGGGAAGGCGCGGGGGTGCGCGTGGTTGTGACGGTGAGGGTTGGTGGGCCGTGCGCCCGCCACCCGCGCGGGGTGAGTGCGCCCACGGCGGGTGGGGCGGCTCCCTCAGTGCGGCGTGAGTGGCGCCACGATACGTTGGTCTGTCCCCTCAGGCGCACGGCGCGAGGGAGAGGGGAGGCCGCCGGGTGGCCTCACCGCGGAGAGGCGGAGGGGGCAGAGGGAAAGGGGATGAGCAGATGTCAGCCGCAGGGGCATGAGAGAGGCTCATGCCCTACGAGCTTCGACCCC
>Ga0315314_1003523_pt1 | contig 12180 bp, 11 predicted proteins | sample TDP9_MG_FD_203631 | JGI IMG/M metagenome (GOLD analysis project Ga0315314, IMG submission 203631) | Freshwater sediment microbial communities from Lake Towuti, South Sulawesi, Indonesia - TDP9 | ecosystem: Environmental > Aquatic > Freshwater > Lake > Sediment | place: Indonesia: South Sulawesi...
CAAGATACGGATTCTGTCCAAAGACTTGGCGCAGATTATTCCGACGGTCATAAATCTTGTGGACAAGCAGGGTGGAAAAATTGAAAATATTTCGGTTGCACAACCCACCCTAGAAGATGCTTTCATCGGTTTAACCGGGAAGAGTATCCGAGAAGAGCCAACATCAAAGGAAGGATATTTAAAGACAAGACTGGCTAGGGGTGGACTCAGATGAAACAGTTAACGTCATTGATGCACTCAGTTTGGATTGCCGAAAACGACCTGCGTCAATCATTCAAATCGGTACGCCACGTAGTCTGGAGCCTTCTGTTCCCAGTCTTCATGATGTTCACGTTCAGTTTCAGATACGGTGCCACCGGACCGGACGTTCAATTCATAAACTTTCTCATCCCCGGCATCGTGGGCATGACCGCCATGTTCGGAAGTATCAACGAAACCATGAGCATAGTGTGGGATAAGTCCCTAGGGGTGTTCGACCGAATATTAGCGGCACCAGTATCATCCACATCAATAATAGTTGGGAAAACAATGTCAGGTGCAGTTATGGGCGTCACAAGCGCGCTTGTGCTACTCACAATTGGTACCACACTCTTCGGCGTCTCATTCGCCAACATCAGTGCCGTCCTCTTGATAGTCTTGCTAGCGAGTTTCTCTTTCACTGGCATCGGAACAATAATTTCGGGTTTGGCGTCTGAGCCCAGAGAAGCCATGATGCTCTCAAATCTGTTACGGTTTCCAATGATGTTTCTGGGCGGCGTGTTTTTCCAAGTGGAGGATATGCCGATGCCGCTTCCCTACGTTGCTAGGGCTATGCCGTTGACATACGCAACCGAAGCCTTACGAGCAATTCAGATAGGCAACACAGCCATGGTCTTCGTCGACGTGATGGTGCTTCTTGTTTACACTGTTGGAACCATGCTGCTCGGATCGCGGATACTAATGAGAATCATGACACGATAAATACAACTTAGCGTGCACTATTTTCCATTCAAAGCTATTAGAGATTTTGTCAAGTCTAAAAAGCACGCATCTAGTTTTGTGTAAAATTGAAATAGAGCAAAATGTGTCGTCTCTGGTTTTCGAACCGTAGATTTAAAAACCAAGTTTAGCGTTTCATTTCTAGTAGAGACATCGCTTGAAGGTTGCTTAAAATGTGGGGCCGCGGGGATTTGAACCCCGGACCACCAGCGCCCCAGGCTGGGATCTTAGACCAAACTGGACCACGGCCCCTTTTCAATAGACCAGAGCCCCTCATCTTAAAACCTTATGGTCGATCAGAAACTTAAGCCTCTCTATTATTAGAACAGTCAAAATTCAGCTTAGCAATTTCATCGGTCTCAATCCGTAGTTCGGATAAAGTTTCAAAGAAAATACCCTTAATGTTTACACCGTCACATTGAAGCAAACGAACATTAGATAAAGCCTACTTGTAAAGTTATAAGGCAAATGTTATCTATAACTTTATAGGCGTTGGTGCCGAAATTTGACAGTAGGTTGTAGTTAAATCGGAGCTATGTACAATTGGGGTCTTTCGAGCCTTTAACAGCATTTCCTAATATATGTTGCCATCGTTGTGTTCATTTTAACGTACTCTGAGTTGCTTGACTAAAGTTTTGGTCTCAACTTAACGCTTGCTCTTCTCTAAGATGGCGACAACATTGTCGACACATTGAAAATATTTGGGGTCTCTCAAATATTCCATGCGGGGGCGTGGAAGATTAACCCTCACTTCACCTACGACTCTTCCAGGTCTAGGCGACATGACTAACACTCTGTCGGCCATGTAAACAGCTTCTTCGACATTGTGACTGACCATAACGAATGTGTTAGTGGGCAGGCTTGGGTCTCGCCATATTTCCAGCACAAGTTCTCTGAGAGTTTTTGCCGTCAACTCGTCAAGGGAAGAAAAAGGCTCGTCCATCAACAATACTTCTGGCTGAAGCGCCAACGCTCTGGCGATGCCGACCCTTTGTTTCATGCCGCCTGAAAGGTCATGTGGATAAGTGTTTTCAAAGCCCTCAAGACCAACCATTCGCAGGTGACTCCTAGCGATTTCCTCTCTTGCATCTTTCTTTATTCCAAGAACTTCCAACGGTACTTCCACGTTTTCTAGAGCGGTCTTCCAAGGCAACAAACCGAAGAGTTGAAAAATCATTGTGATTTTAGGAGTCGGCGAGGCTTGAGGCTGGCCGTGAAAAAGTATTTGGCCTGAGTCAGCTTTTTCTAAACCCGCAATTATCCTTAGCAGAGTGGACTTGCCACACCCAGATGGCCCCACTATGCAGACAAACTCATCTCCGCCAACTGGAAAACTAACATCCTCTAAAACCGAGATTTTGGATTTTTCTGTCTGGAAAGTTTTTGATACATCCTTTATTTCGAGCACACTCAATTTTTACACCTCAACCCGATATTTTTCGAACTTTCTCAGCAGCCTTCTCCATACTAGTCCTTCCATTAGGAGCACAATGGCGGCAATCACACCTAACAAGAAAAGAAGCCGTATAAGGTTCCCTTTAGGAGGCGGAAGATAGCCGGTTTTGTCCAGATACGACCCTAATCCCGGAAGCGTGAGAGGCTGACCACCAGTTATCTCCATTTCGTAAGGCATGTACTCGGCGAAAATTATTGTGTTCCACCCGGTTCCCCAAGACAGAATGCTGCCTGTGACGATGGCGGGCAAGATCGCAGGAATGACCAGGTGCGTAATGCGTTTTAGTCCCTTGAACCCAAATAAATGCCCAACCTCCTTCATCTCACTCGGAATACTCTTCACAGCACTGACAACGTTAAGAAACATGTACCAAATCATGTCTAAAACCAGAACGACAATTGCAGTTACCTCTAAGCCAAATGCGCCCCCAAAAACTCGACTAAATGTGATAAAGAATATGGGAAACAACGCCAATATTGGAACTGCTTGTCCGATGTCATATATAGGATAAAAAATCGCTGCAAACTTCTTGTGTTCCGCAGCCAAAACGCCCATTCCTAAGGCAATGCCCAAAGAGATCACGTAGGCGACCGCAAGTCTCCCTAAAGTCAAGGCTGTGTAAACGGGAAGGTTAGCAAACTCTGGATCTGCGAATGCTTGCTGAAATGCTTCTACGCTGGGAATTCGTCCAGCTATAAAGTATATGATGAAAAAAGCCGCAACTAGGGTTAAGACGATGGCAATAGCCTTCTCCAAACGAGTGTACCGTTTCAACCACTTAGACGCTAGGGTTAGCGACTTCGGCCTGTGAATGTGGTCTCCTAAATGCAACCATCTTGGTCCTATTGCTCCAAGTTCTCCAATGCCTGAAAGCCCTATTTTAAGGGCAGGTTTGTAGGTGCCCGTGCTGGCTCTTTCCATAAGCCTATGCCATGTCAAAAAGTTCACGTAAAGGACTATTGCAGTTATTAAAACTAGAAGTATGATGGATAGGTTGAGATCGTTGTAGACGTACGCTGCCTTAGCCAAGTAAGAGCCAAGTCCAGGAACCGAATAAGTGGTGCCCAGATACTCCACGTACTCTGCTGCTATCATGAAGAACCACCCGTCGCACCAGGCGAGCGTGGCTCCAGAAATCAAGGCGGGAACAACGGCAGGAATAATCACGTGACGCATGTACTTAAAACCTGTCAGTCCAAAGCTCTGAGCCGATTCAACTATGTTCGTAGGGATTCCTTTGATTGCGCCCACAACGCCGAAGAATATAGCCCAAGCCATAGATGTGAAAAGTAGAAATATGGCGGAGAACTCAATTCCAATTTCGCTTCCTTGAAAGAGCGATATGAAGAATAGGATTACGGCAGGAAAGTAGCCCAATATCGGAAGGGACTGTAGCAGGTCGATGAAGGGCACAAATATAATTGAAGCCGTCTTGTTTGTCGAAGCTAATATTCCAAAGGACACACCCCAAGCTACGGAAATCCCCAATGTTATCGTGATTCTCAAAATAGTTCTGAAGGTGTAATAAGGCAGAGATGAAATTTCAGGATTCCGAACGAAGTTCATCACTAACCAGTACGCCGCAACGATTGCGAACAGTCCAGCAATGAAGGCTACTTTTCGTCTTGTCATCCTCACCGCATGCGCCAGCTTATCATGCTTTTTCCATTTTTCGTAACTGAAACCGTTGTTCTAAGGGCGATTTAAGAATATCGAAAGGTGCAGGAAAGTTAAGCTTCCATATAGGTTTATAAAACAAAAAGAGTAGGTAAGGTTTTAAAGGGTCCTTTGCAACTTAACCCTTCAATACTTAATAGCATAGACTTAAAACGTCATTCCTAATCAAGAGGGGCTTACATGCCTAAATTGAAGGTTTCCTTGTTAACTGGGCGGACAATAAGCCAAGGTCAAGGAAAAGAGTACGGCAAACTTTCAGAAGAATATTGGAGGAGCGTAGCGGTTTGCGAAATTGATCCCGAAGACATGAAACGCCTCGAAATCAAGGAAGGAAACAACGTGAAACTCACCACTGGTTTTGGTTCAGCGGTTGTGAGAGCCGTTAAGTCGTCGAGGGGTCCGCATCCAGGAGTTGTTTTCATTCCTTACGGTCCTTGGGCGAACCTCCTTGTGAATCCCAGAACCCACGGAACTGGCATGCCCTCCCTTAAGGGTTTGTCAGCAGAAATTGAACCAGCGCCTGGGGAACAAGTGCTAAGCTTAGAGGATTTAATGAAAAAACATTACAAGAGGGAATAAGCCTGCCTATCATTTCCGGAGTCACATGCCCAGTCTGCGGCTCATTATGTGACGATATTGAATTAACCGTGAAAAACAACGTTATAACGAGCGTAAAAAATGCATGTGCTGTCGGCGAAGCAAAATTTTTGAACTACTCTAATCATCGGCGCCCAAAACCGCTCATAAGGAAAAACGGCGAACTAGTCGAAGCGTCACTGGACAAAGCCATACAGAAAAGCGCAGAAATTCTCGCAGGTGCATCCTATCCCATTCTTTATGGTTGGAGCTGCACGAGTTGCGAGGCAATTCGCGTCGGCTTAGAACTAGCCGAGGAGATTGGCGGAATCATTGACAACACTTCAACGATTTGTCATGGCCCCTCAGTTCTTAGCATTCAAGATGTTGGCATGGCATCGTGCACATTGGGGCAGTTACGGCATCGAGCCGACCTAATAATCTATTGGGGAAGCAACCCGTGGAGCGCCCATCCGAGACACATAGACCGATACACAGCCTTTTCGAAAGGAAGGTTTCAACCAAGCGCATGGAGAGGCTACCTTTCTCGCTTAAGTGCAACTCTTACCAAGAAGCGATTACTTAGGGCAACTAGCCTAATTCTCAGACGGAAGATTTCTGTTCCTCCCGAAGTTGATCGGAGCCCATCCTATGCTCTGGCTCGGAAAGAGAGGAAAATGATTGTTGTGGATGTGCGCAGAACCCGATCCGCAGAATTAGCCGACTACTTTCTTCGAGTTGAGCCAAATAAGGATTATGAGCTTTTGCAAGCCCTTCGCATGCTTATCCGAGACGAGGAACTCGATGTTGATGAAGTTGCAGGAGTGCCTATAAGTGTTCTGGAGGAGATTGCCGACGTAATGGTTGGATGCGAATTGGGCGTACTATTCTTTGGCGTAGGCTTAACCATGAGCCAAGGAAAGCTGAGAAACGTTGACGCCGCGCTTTCTTTGGTTCGAGACATCAACCAACGCACAAAATTTCTCATCATGCCTATGCGGGGACACTTCAACGTTACTGGAGCAGACACCGTTTTCACTTGGCAAACTGGATTTCCCTACGCCGTCGACTTCTCCCACGGTTATCCTCGCTATAATCCAGGCGAAACCTCGGTAATTGACATACTTTGCCGAGGAGAAGCAGACGCCGGGCTCATTGTCGCCTCTGATCCAGTCGCCCATTTTCCACGAGAAGCCGTTCAAAACCTAGTCAATAACCCCCTAATCGTGATTGACCCCCACGTTTCTGCCACATCTTTAACGGCAGACGTAGTGATCCCCTCAGCCTTCGTGGGCATCGAGACGGAAGGGACGGCTTACCGCATGGACCACGTGCCACTGCCACTAAAGAAGGTCGTGGAACCCCCGGAAGGTTGCCTACCCGATACTGTAATCCTTCAGAGAATTCTCCACGAAGTCCGAAAGCTGAAAAAACGTGAGGGTGAAGGAAACTGAGCCTCCTTGTCAAGAACGGATTTGTCTACGATCCCCTAAACGGCATAAACGGGGAAAGAATGGACATTTGTGTTAAGGACGGGAAAATCGTTGAGAAAGTTAATGAAAGAAAAGCGAAGATAATTGATGCCTCCGGAATGATTGTGATGCCTGGCGGCGTTGACATTCACTCTCACATTGCGGGTTCGGAAGTGAATACTGGTCGCCTTCTTAGACCTGAAGACCACTTTAAGGATGTGGAAGCCAAAACGCCTTTAACCCGTTCTGGCGTGGGCTATTCTGTGCCTTCGACTTTTACGACGGGCTATCGCTATGCGCGAATGGGCTACACTACGGTTATGAATCCTGCTATGCCTCCTTTAGAGGCTCGGCACACGCATGAGGAGCTCGACGATACGCCTATGGTTGACAAGGCTACTTATCCCCTGCTGGGAGACTGGTGGTTCGTTCTAGAATACCTAAGGGACGGCATGATTGAAGAGTGCGCCCGCCACGTGGCTTGGATGATAAGCGCCACAAAGGGCTACGCCATAAAGCTCGTTAACCCCGGAGGCTTAGAGGCATGGGGCTTCGGCAGAAACGTCAGAAACATTGACGACCCAGTTCCCCACTTTAACATCACTCCAAGAGAAATTATCCGCGGCTTATGCAAAGTCAACCAAATTCTCCGCATGCCCCACACAATTCATGTTCACACAAACAACCTAGGAAAGCCTGGAAATTACCTTACAGCTTTAGAAACCATGAAGTGCGTTGAGAATCTAAGCAAGGGAGACAGACCGATCATACACGTTACTCATTGTCAGTTCAGCGCATTTAAAGGGTCGGACTGGCGGACGCTGGAGTCTGGAGCCGAGGAAATCGCAAAATACGTGAATGGGCATAGGCACGTAACCCTTGACATGGGACAAGTGGTCTTCACTGATACAACCACTATGACGGCTGACGGACCTTTCCAATACATTCTTCATCAGTTGAGCGGAAATAAGTGGGTTAATCACGACGTGGAAACTGAAACAAGCTCAGGAATTGTGCCATTCAGATATAGGCGTAAAAGTTATGTGCATGCTACTCAATGGTCCATTGGGCTTGAGTTAGCGCTTTTAATCGAGGACCCTTGGAAAATCTTTTTGACCACAGATCATCCTAACGCCGCGCCCTTCACCACATATCCAAAAATTATTTCATGGCTCATGAGCCAAAACGCAAGAAAAAAGGCGATAGGAAAAATTAGTAGACGGGCAAGACGAAAAAGTTTGCTTCCAAGCATTGAACGAGAATACAGTTTTTATGAGATTGCTATTGCCACGCGTGCTGGAACGGCGAAATGCTTGGGCTTAAAGCAGAAGGGACACCTAGGAGTTGGTGCAGATGCTGACATAGCCGTTTACAATCTAAATCCTATGCAGGTTGATCCGTCTAAAAAGTATATGGCGGTTCGAAGGGCTTTTGGGAAATCTGCTTACACCATAAAAGATGGCGAAATCGTGGCTAGGGACGGCGAAATCCTAAAGTCGGTTGATGGAAGGACTTTCTGGGTTGACGTAAAGCTTTCCTCAGCTTCAGACGAAGTTGCCTCCGACATGAAGCGAAGGTTCAGAGAATACTGGACTGTGGAATACGAAAACTATCCTGTTCCTGAAGGCTACCTAACTCGGTCGGCTCCAATCTCGGTTAAAGCGGAGATATAGAAACATGATCACTCTGCGTCCTAAGCGCCCCTTTAAGGTTTCAGTTGAGGCGAAATGCATCACGCCTAACGATTTTGCTGGAAAGACTATTAACGAAATAGCCACATTGCCCATCTGGGAAGGAAACAAGAAGCGGACTCTCGGTGAACTCTTCAAAATAGAGGGCGAAAGTAACGTTGCGCCAGAAGATTGTTCAATTCAGATTTTCGGCGACTCAAGTAGGGTTCGAGGAGTAGGCGCGAAAATGTCAGTGGGCAAAATAATTGTGGAGGGAAATGCGGGCATGCATCTCGGCGAAGGAATGAAGGGAGGCGCAATATTGGTGAAGGGCAATGTGGACTCTTGGGTAGGGTCCATGATGGAGGCTGGAACCATCGAGATTATGGGAGACGCTGGGGACTATGTTGGGGCTCCTTATCGTGGGAGCACCTTGGGAATGAAGGGAGGCGCGATTGTTGTGCATGGAAACGCTGGGTATGAGGTTGGATGTTTCATGAGGGGTGGGCTCATCAAAATTCATGGAAATGTTGGGCAGTTTGTGGGCATCCACATGAGGAACGGAACCATACTTGTAGAGGGGGATTCGGAGGGAAGGGCTGGAGCAGGAATGCTGGAAGGAAAAATAATCGTATGTGGTTATGTTCCGTCTATTCTTCCCACGTTCACTATTGACAGCATTAGACCGAATGTTAAAGTGAATGAAGAAAGGGTTACAGGTCCCTTTTACAGATTTGTCGGAGACCTAGCTGACGGAGGCGAAGGAAAACTCTTTGTTTCACAGGGTAAAAATCCGCATTTGAATTTTTATGAAAAATATCTGTGATATCTTGGCTTCGGCTCTATTAACGCTTAATTTTAATACTTCGGCTACATTTGGTAATTTGAGGGAAGTCTGTCCTTGAAATATTCGCTTATTGCAGGCATCTACGAGGAAATTGAGGCTACGACAAAGAGGCTGGAAATGACTGATCTCCTTGTTGAACTTTTTAAGCGGACCAAAGAAGATGTAATAGGTAAGGTTGTTTACTTAACGCAGGGCAAATTGTATCCAGATTTTATGGGAATAGAAATTGGAATAGCGGAGAAACTGGCTATTCGTGCAATTGCCCTCGCAGTGGGAAAGCATATCAAAGAAATTGAGGAGGATTACAAGACAACAGGAGATCTTGGCAACACTGCACAAAAATTCCTCGAGAAAAAAACGCAGGTAGTGCTGTTCCGCGAACCGTTAACTGTTGAAACCGTATACGAAACCCTTGACAAAATGGCGAAGACAACGGGTCAAGGCTCAACTGAGCAAAAGATGGGTCTTCTAGCTGGGCTCTTAGCCAATGCAACTCCTAAAGAGGCGAAGCACATCGTTCGCACAGTTACGGGCAAGCTGAGGCTAGGAATTGGAGACATGACGGTTCTTGACGCATTGGCAGTAGCCTACACAGGAGACAAGGCAAACCGACCAGCCCTTGAACGTGCCTACAACCTTTCCAGCGATCTAGGGTCCGTAGCGGAAACCGTCGCAAAAAGGGGAATAGAAGGAATAAAGAAGTTCAAGGTTATGGTTGGAAAGCCTATTCGACCCATGCTCGCCGAAAGGCTTCCTACGGGTCAGGAAATTCTAGAAAAACTCGGCGGAAAGGGCGCAGCGGAATATAAGTTGGATGGAGAGCGACTACAAATCCATAAAAAAGAGAAAGAAGTTACAATTTTCTCCCGCCGTTTAGAAAACATTTCTAGCCATTATCCAGACGTAATCGATTTGTCCCACACTCACATTAAAGTGGACGAAGTCATAGTTGAATGCGAAGGCGTCGCCGTGGACCCAAACACTGGCGACTTAATGCCCTTCCAAGAGCTTATGCACCGCCGCCGAAAACATGGAATCGAGGAAGCCATGAAGGCTTATCCCGTTTCCATCTTCATGTTCGACGTTCTCTACGTAAACGGAGAGGATTATACTCTTAGACCCTACACGGAGCGTAGGAAAGAGCTTGAAAAAATCGTGGTTCAAGATGACCAAGTGAGACTTGTACAAAGAATAGTCACCGGAGACCTTAACAAGCTCGAAGCCTTCTTTGAACAAGCCATTCAGGACGGATGCGAAGGTCTCCTCATGAAAGACCTTAACTCCATATATCGAGCTGGAAGCAGAGAGTTCAGTTGGATTAAGTGGAAAAGGGAATATCAGAGTGAACTAACGGACACCATTGACTTAACCATAGTGGGAGCCCTTTATGGTCGAGGAAGGCGGGCGGGAAAATATGGAGCCTTCCTTTTGGCGGCATACGACCATGAAGCAGACATGTTTCGAACTGCATGCAAATGTGGAACAGGCTTTACGGACGAAGACTTGGAACGCTTTCCGAAACTTTTGGAGCCTTACAGAATTCCGCATGTTCACAGTAGAGTGGACTCGAAGCTAGAGGCGAACGTTTGGTTTGTGCCCAAATTGGTCATCGAAACCATAGCGGCTGAAATAACCTTGTCGCCCATTCACACATGCGGAATGGACGCCATAAGAAAGGGAAGCGGACTAGCGTTAAGGTTTCCCAAATACACGGGGAGACTTCGGGATGATAAAGGTCCAGAGGACGCTACAACCGTAAAGGAAATCATCGAAATGTATCAGAGCCAACTGAAAAGAATATCTACAGAGTGAAGCTCTTAACTTATTTTATGGACAATTCGACGGCAATTAAAAACTGCGAAAAGAAGTCTTTATTGAAGAATAAATGTAGTTCTCGTTACAGCGAGGAAACGTGAATATGCGTTTGATATATCCACAGATGTTTTTAATATGTTAAGAATGCAATAATACGGTTAACTCATCCTCTCTATTTAGGAGGAACAAGCTTTGCCAGAGAAGTTTGCTAAAAAGTGGGGAACCCATGAGGCTCCGGGTCAATTGAGATACCATCTTGATGCGGCAATCAAGGGCATCGAATCGAAGCTTGAAGTGAAAAGTGAGGAAGCCAAGAAAATCTTAATGGAAGCGTCTATTGTTGCGAAGCAGAAAATGAAAGAGAAAGAGGATAGGGAGAAAGCCTTAAATCAGCTTAAATAAGTTAGACTCAGGGAAGCTCCACTTCATTTATTTCGTTTAGGTATTCTGATTCAGCCTCTTTAATACCTAAAGCCTCCCCATGCATTTAAGAGTAACGCCCACCCATCCTTACGTCTTGCCCAATCTCTATTCCTTTATGTCAACTAAGCTAAATAATCAGAGACCGTTACCCTAATTGTAAGAGCCTAAACCGTACTGCATTTAATCTCCGATGTATATGACGCCCTTTAACCCCTTGAAGTCGGCGTCACCAGTTAAAATTTTTGCTTTAACCTGCTTGGCGGTAGCCAGTATGATGCTGTCGGCCAGGGCTTTTTTGGTCTTATGCTTGATTTTGGCGGATTCTATGGCGATTTCTTCTTCTACGGATATAATGAAGCACCTTTTCCTGACCGTGGACACTTTTTCTTCAGCCGTCTTTTCATCGTAATGCAGGAGAACCCAGTGGTAAATTTCGGCCAGATTTATGGTGGAAACTATGGCTTCTTCCTCGCCCTCTATATGTAGTCCCGCTTGGTCTGCATGGGAACCGCCGCTCCAGTATTCAATCCAAGCCCAAGAGTCAACCAAAACGGTCAAACTTCTCCCTCTGGAACCTTTTCAGCTTGGGGAGGGAGCCCTTTTCTGAGGTTTCTAGAACCTTGGCTTCCCGAATGAGCTGTTTCACTACTTCAGAATAGCTGCGAGCACGCCTCTCCCTCTTCAGCTTTTCAAGCATGGCAACGGTTTCTTGATCCACCTGAATAGTCGTTCTCACAGTCATATTAATCCATAATCTATAATGCCATACTTCTATAAAAACTTAATCTAAATGTCAGAGCCCTGCGCGCGACTTAATTAAGTTAGAAGTGTTTTAGCGACGTGCTTTTGCTCTACGGGGCGATCGAAGTATATGCTTTTGCCCTTAGCAGAAACAGGAATTCCCATGATGATGCTTGCTTCTGGCAGTAGGTTTAGTCTTCTGGCTGCTGCTCCTGCTCGATACATTATTCGGTTGTCCACATTAAGGATGCTCGCTGTTTTAACTGCTGAACCCAAGGCGATTCCTAGGTCTAAAGCCTTAAAGATGCATGTTGGTCCAATGAAGTCTTGTCCCAATTTTTTCTCGGCTTTCTCAAACTCTTCACAGTTGGCGTAGCCGCAAGCGCCACAATTAAATCCGAATTTCTTTGTCCCCCTAACGCCTATGAGTAATACTGCCTCAGAGTCCCGAACGTTTTTTGCGTCTCGTCTGAATGCGCCAATGTTTCTTTCTTGGGCTATTTTCTCCATCTCCGAGGTTAGGGA
>Ga0315314_1003524_pt1 | contig 12178 bp, 6 predicted proteins | sample TDP9_MG_FD_203631 | JGI IMG/M metagenome (GOLD analysis project Ga0315314, IMG submission 203631) | Freshwater sediment microbial communities from Lake Towuti, South Sulawesi, Indonesia - TDP9 | ecosystem: Environmental > Aquatic > Freshwater > Lake > Sediment | place: Indonesia: South Sulawesi...
GGCTGCATCCACACGGATGGGCGGGACGTCGGTCTCGGGATACATGCGGGCACGACCTGGGAGCGGTCGGCTGTAGGCAGTCGTCCCGTCGGGAAGCGGGTCGCGCGTCTCCTCGGGCACGCCAACTAAGGCCTCCTTGGCGCGTTCCACGATCCGTTCGAGCGCTGCGACGGCGGCCTCCTTCTGCTCCGCCACGAGCACGAAGGCATCCTGGGGACCGAGCGCCAGGGCCGTGCGGACGGCCTCGGTCTCCTCGGCGGTGATGCCGTAGCCTGGGAGTTCGTCGGAGTGGAAGATCCCCCGCACGCCGGCGAAGCGGGCGCGGCCTGCGAACTCGGCACCGAGCTGTCGGTGCCCATCGGGGCCTGGTCCCAAGAGGCCAGCGAAGCCGAGCAACCGGACGCCGAAGACCCCGCCGCCCGCCTTCAGAGCCGAGGCGATGACCTTGCAGCTCGTCTTGGGGAAGGACGGCGTAGCTCGCACGATCTCGGCCTCGACCTTCGTGACGCCGCGTCGCTTGAGCTCGTCGCGGACACGGAGCAGGCTCGTCTGGCGGCGCGCCTCCTCCGCGATGTAGGTGGGCAGGAGCCGGAGGTCCTGGACGCCCTTGATCTCGATCCTTGCCCCGCCTGGGATGGAGACGTTGAGATCTTCCCGGATCGTCCCCAGACCTCGCTTGACCTTGCCCGTGGCGCGCAGGAGGGCGCCGAGCCGCTCGGCGGCCGCGCGGGCCTCCTCCGGGCTTGCGATCTCTGGGGCCGTTGCGATCTCGATGAGCGGGATGCCGAGCCGGTCCAGCCGGTAGGTGATCTCGGCACCGTGCTGGGCGACCTTCCGGGCCGCATCCTCCTCAAGGCAGAGCGTCGTGAGCGGCAGGGTCTTCTCGCCCACTTGGATTGAGCCCCCTGTCGCGATGAGTGCGCTGCGCTGGAACCCTCCCGTGTTGGAACCGTCGATGACGATCTTCCGCATGAAGTGAATCTCATCGACGGGTGTCATGCCGCAGAAGAGGGCCATCTCAAGCGCGGATGCGATGGCGCGAGGATTCGCCTCATGGGGCGGTTCCTCATCGGCCTCCACGAGGCAGGTCGCAGGCGTGAGCTGGTAGCGGAATCGCAGGCCCCGGGAGGCCGCCTCGAGGGCAGCCTGGTCGACCTCGCCAAGCTCGCTGCGCGTGACCTTGAGCGTCCGGAGGAACTCCCCTCGGACGTCCTCGGAGAGCTCGCAGGGGCAGCTGCAGAAGAGCTTGCCCGTCTCCAGCTGTTGATGGATCTCCAGGCCCACTTTGAGGCCAGCAGGAGCAGGCGGCGGCATCGGCTCCTCCTTCCCGCTCAGAGCTCGCGGCGCTGAGAGTACTCGCCCGCGAGGTTGTCGAGCATGAGCGCGCGGACCTTGGCAGGATCGCTCGTCTGGCCGAGCGCCCACATGAGCTTCACATAGGCGGTCTCCGGGAGCATGTCGCCTCCGGGGATGATGCCCGCAGCGAGCATCTCTCGGCCTGTCTCGTAGACGTGGAGGTTGACGGCGCCGTTGAGGCACTGGGTCGTCACGACGACGGGCAGGCCTCGATGGGTCACTTTCCGGGCTGCGGCGAGGAGCTCCTCGGAGATGTGTCCCAGGCCGGTGCCGGCAATGACAATGCCCTTGGTGTGCTGGGCGACGAGCTCCAGGTGCTCGGGCGCAAAGCCGGGATAGAAGTAGAGGAGCGCGACCTGCTCCTCCATCCGCTCGTGCAGCTCAATCGGGCCCGCGCTGCGCGGACGATGCTCGGGGCGGAGCTTGACCTCGCCATCGAGGACCTCACCCACGGGGGCCTCGTTGATGCTCTGGAAGGCGTCCCGGCGGCTGGCGTGCATCTTTCGGACCTTGGTGCCGCGGTGGAGCTGGACATAAGTGTCCGAAGGCCCTGCGTGCATCGCGACGACGACCTCGCCCAAGTCAGCTTCCACACAGACACGCGCGGCGGCGATCAGGTTGAGCGAGGCGTCGCTTGAGGGCCGGTCGCTCGAGCGTTGCGCCCCCACTAGGACGACCGGCCCCGGGAGGCTCTTGAGCATGAACGAGAGCGCAGCGGCCGTGTAGCCCATCGTGTCGGTCCCGTGGGGGACGATCACGCCAGCCGCCCCCGCCTGGAACTCCTCGGCAATCGCTCGTGCAAGGTTCTGCCAGTGCGCCACGCGCATGTTCTCCGAGAGGATCGAGTAGAGCACGCGAGCGCACACGTTGCAGAGCTCGGAGAGCTGTGGGACCGAGCGGACCAAGTCGGCCGCGGAGATCGCCGGATGGACGGCTCCAGTTCGGTACTCGACGTACGAGGCGATGGTCCCGCCCGTACCGAGCACGGCGACAGCGGGCTTTGCGGGGTCGTGGGGCAGGCCCTCCTCGGATGCCTTCTGGGGCGAGTGGTGCTCGAGCACGCGCACCTGCGTCTTCGCATCGATCCGAAGGCCGAGGTTGTATCCAGAGGCGAGCTTGAGGGTGAGGATCTCAGGGCCGCTGAAGGCGTGATGCGGCATCAGGACCCCCGTGTAGAGGTTCCCCGCGTGGCGGACCTCCAGGAGATCGCCAGGGGCGGCTCCCGCCTTCTTCAGGAGCTCAGCGGCATCGCCGCGGTACTCTGCCACAAGAGCCTGGATACCGGCCCCAACCTCTAAAACCTGTGCGAGGCCCCAGGCCCTTCCATCGAAGGAAAGGAGAAGGAAAGAAGGGGTTTGTCCGGTTCTCCGGTCTCGTCTACCGGAGCTGGGACTCCTGTCGTGGCGGCCTCGGCTCTGGAGGCGCTGCGCCACCGCCGCCCGCGCGCCGGCCCATCCACCAGAGGAGCAGCGGCAGGGCCACTGCGAGCGCGGCGATCACGATGATGACCACCGACAGGATCGTCTGGGTTGACCGGTAGCCCGCATAGGGCTTGTCGTCGGAGGCCTTCAGCGGGTCGGTCTCATCGGCGATCTCCTGGCCGTCGCTCGCTCCGCCGCCGTCCGTGTCGGGGTTGAGCGGGTCGGTCTGGTGCGTGTTCACCTCGGCCCCGTCGCTCAGCCCGTCCCCATCGGAGTCGGCCGCGTTCGGGTCGGTCCCTGTGGTGACCTCTTCGCCGTCATCGAGGCCATCGTCGTCAGAGTCCGCGTCTGTCGGGTCGGTGCCGATATTGACCTCGTACCCGTCGGCCAGGCCGTCATCGTCGGAGTCGGCATCTACGGCGCTGGTGCCCAGCGGACCTTCCTCGCCGTCAGCCAGCCCGTCGTCGTCGCTATCGGCGTCCAGGGCGTCGGTCGGTCCGGCGGCCTCCACCGCATCGTTGAGGCCGTCACCATCGGTGTCGGGGTTCAGCGGGTTCGTGCCGTCGGTGGCCTCCTGACCGTCCGTGCGCCCATCGTTGTCGGAGTCGGCCGCAAGCGGGTTGGTCCCAGCCGCCACCTCGACATTGTCAGCCTGGCCGTCACCGTCGCTGTCGGTGACGAGCGGGTTGGTCCCGAGATCGACCTCTGCGCGGTCTGAGAGCGTGTCGCCGTCGGTGTCGGCATCGAGGGGGTCGGTGCCGCGGGCGACCTCGTCAGCATCGCCAAGGCCGTCGTTGTCGCTGTCACCGTCGTTCGGGTCGGTGCCCATGGTGACCTCCTCAAAGTCCGTGAGCCCGTCCGCATCGGAGTCGACCGCAAGCGGGTTGGTCCCTTCAGTGATGACTTCGGTCCCATCGCTCAGCCCGTCGCCGTCCGAGTCCACCACGAGCGGGTTGGTGCCGTAGTCGAGGACCTCCTCGCCATCCAGCAGCCCGTCGCCATCGGTGTCGTTGACGAGCGGGTCGGTCCCGGTGCCCATCGCCTCGGCGGTGTCGGTGAGGCCGTCCGCATCGGTGTCCGCAGCATACGGATCGGTGCCCCAGAAGGCGATCTCCTCGACGTTGCTGAGGCCGTCGCCATCGGAGTCCATCACATCGTCGGCCCAATCGTTGGGGTCAAGCTGCGGATCCTGGGCGACCTCGGTTCCATCATCGATTCCCCCGCCATCCGTGTCGGGATCGGTCGGGTCGGTGCCGTAGACGAACTGCTCCTCGGCATCCGTCAGCCCATCGCCATCCGTGTCGGGATCGCGGGGGTCCGTGCCGGTCCAGCCGATCTCGGCTGTGTCGAGGAGCCCATCGCCGTCGCCGTCGGCGCTCACAAGGCTGCTCCCGAATCCGATCTCAGTCCCGTCGTTGGCGGTGTCCCCGTCCGAATCCCATGCGGCAGGCTCTGAGCCGAGGGCCAGCTCGAGCGCATCGTCGAGCCCATCGCCATCGGTGTCGGTGGAGCCAGGCGAAGTGATCTTGCCATCTGCGCCGAGCGTCGCCTCCTCCCCATCGAGGATCCCGTCCCCGTCGGAGTCCTCCTCAAGCGGATCGGAGAAGATAAGCTCCGCAAGGTCGGAGAGCCCATCGCCGTCGGTATCCTTTCGAGAGGCGTTCGTCCCAAACCCTGCCTCGATCGAAGTCGGGATGTTGTCGCCATCGGGGTCGGGCCAGGCCGCAGCAAACCTCGCATCGTCCCGTGCCCACTGCGGGTTCGGCATCGGCCCTCCGAAGAGGCCGATAATGAGCTCTGCGGTATCGTTGAGCCCTCCGCCGTCAGTGTCGGCCTTGGTGGGATCTGAGATGAACCAGGGGCCGAACTGGAAAACCTCGAACCCGTCCGGGAAGCCGTCTCCATCGGTATCGCTCACCTCGGGGTCGCTGCCGAACTGCATGACTTCTGCCCAGTCCGAGAGGAAGTCGATGTCCTGGGAGGCGAGCAGCGGGTTGAGCCCGAGCGCCACCGCCTCTCCATCGGTGAAGAGCGAGGGCGCGGAGAAGAACGGGCTTGCCGTAGTCGGGAGCCGTGGGTTGGAGAGGTAACCATCCGCGCCTGGCACGATCTCCTCGCCGTCTGCGATCCCGTCCCCATCGGTATCGGGGTTGCGCGGATCCAGAGGGAGCCCGCCAGACCAGCCGGACCAGGCTGCCCAGTCCTGCTGGGCCTCGACCCCGTCCCAGATGCCGTCACCGTCAGTATCGGCGACCAGCGGATCGCTCAGGCCGCCTTGGACCTCATTGTAGTCCGAGAAGAGGTCACCATCGGTGTCGGCGTTCTTCGGGTCTGTCGCCTGCTGCCCAGCAGCCACAGGGTCAAGATCGGTGTAGTACTCCGCACCGTCCGAAAGCCCGTCGAAGTCCGAGTCTGGGTTCTGGGGGTCTGTGCCTGCGGTCACCTCCACCACGTCCGCAAGTCCGTCGCCGTCGCCATCAATGAATGCTCCAGCGGCGGGGCTCGCAGGGTCACGAGGATCGAACCCATTCCAGACCTCCGCGCCATCTCCGATCCCGTCGCCATCACTGTCGAAGGCCCAGTCGAGCGTCTCATAGACGTTGTTCTCGACGCCGTCGCCGAGGCCATCGTTGTCGGAATCGGCCGTCGTACCCGCGCCCCACTCCCACAAATCAGACAGGAAGTCGCGGTCGGTGTCGGCCGTGAAGGGTGAGGTCCCGCTGGAGAAGAACTCGCTCGAATCCGAGATGCCGTCGCGGTCGGTGTCCGTGACCCGGATCTCCGATCCTGTCCGGAAGTACTCCTCGCCATCGCTCAGGGAATCCCCGTCCGAGTTCCAGTCGTCCGGGTCCGAGAAGAGGATGAGGACCTCAAGCCCATCCGGCAGGCCATCCCCGTCCCAGTCAGAGGAGTACATGTCCGCGTTCCAGAGGTTCTCAAGACCGTCGAGCAGGCCATCGCCGTCGGTGTCGGGGCTCAGAGGCGATCCATCGCTCCAGTCATCGAGGAAGTCCGCATCCGAGTCGGGGCTGCGGGGATTGGCATACGCCCCCCCGAGGAAGACCTCCCAACCGTCCCAGAGGCCATCGAGGTCGGTGTCCATGACGAGCGGGTCGGAGGAGACCTCACCGCCATCGCTCAGGCCGTCCCCGTCGGTGTCAAACAAGGTCGGGTCAGAGAACCAGCCGTCCGTGCCGTTGTAGATCTCCTCGGGGTCGTTGACCAGGTCGCCGTCGGTGTCGGCGGCGAGCCAGTTCGTCCCGAAGTTCCACTCGTAGAGGTCAGAGAAGGCAGTGGAGGTTCCCGGGAGCAGGTCCCCGTCGGCGTTCGCGACAGGGCTTGGGTCGGGACCCCCAACCAATGGGTCGAGGAGCTTGTCCCCGTCGGCGTCTCCGACGGCCAGCAGGCCGGTGAGCGCGGCATCGTCTCCGGCCGCGTTCGGGTTGAAGCCGTTTGCCACCTCGACGCCATCCGGCTGGCCTCCGCCGTCGGTATCGGCAACGAGGGGATTGGTCCCGCCGACCAGCTCCGCCCAGTCGTCAAGCACATCCCCGTCCGTATCGGGATTGCGGCCATTGGTGAGGAAGAACAGCTCCAAGAGATCGCTCAGCCCGTCATAGTCCGTGTCCCAGGTCAGAGGGTTGAGGTTGTTGGCGAATTCCGAGGCGTCACTGATGCCGTCGCCATCGGTGTCGGTCGAGAAAGGAGAGGAGAAGTATCCCTTGGAGCTGCCGTAGGTCTCTACGCTGTCGTTGAGCCCGTCGCCATCGGTGTCGGGGTTGAGATAGTTCGTGCCCGTGACGTACCACTCGATGCCATCGATGAGGCCGTCGTTGTCACTGTCTGGATCGAGCGCGTAGCTGGGCGAACCACTGATGTCGAGGTTGTCGCGGACGCCATCCTCATCGGTGTCCACCGAGAGCGGATCTGTCTGCGAGGTGACGAGCTCGTAGGCATCCGAGAGGCCATCGCGGTCGGTATCAGAGTACCTGGGCGATGTGCCGTTCTCGTACTCCGCTCTGTCAGTGATTGTGTCGCCGTCGGTATCATCGTCGTTGGGATTGGTGAACCAGCCGTCGGCTCCGGCAGTGACCTCTTCGAGGTCCGTGAGCCCATCGGCGTCGGTATCTGCGTTTGTGAGGTTGGAATCGTAGATCCACCACTCAGTCCCGTCGAGCAATCCGTCGTTGTCCGAGTCCGGATCCGCGGGATTCGGGTCGTCGACGTCCTTGAGGCCGTCGTTGTCGACATCGACTCCCGGGATCGCAGCGACCTTAGGAGCTCCCGCAAAGAGCGAGAGGCTCCCGATCACCATGATGAGGCCGATCAACCACGCGACACGTCTAGCTAGCATCCTAGTACGCACCTCTTCTACGCTTGTTGGAAGCGGCGTCGAGGCGGACGAGACGACGGGCCAGCAGACTCCCTAACCGGAGTTCCGGTCCGTCACCCCAACCCTATCCTCGGCAGGCGGACCCGCCGTGAGCGACATAAACCTTTGCCTGCACTGGAAACGGTGCGTGCCGACACAGGAATTGCGGCGCTAGCCAACCGGCGCTCGCATCGCATCTGGCTTGTCTCGCTGGCAACCAGGATGATGGCGAGCTGCTGGGGGCGGCCCTTCGCGGGCGGGCAGGTCCTGAGCTCCTCCGTGCTCGCGCGCGGTGCCCGCGCGATCAATAGAAATCGGCATAGGCGTGCGTTTATGGTCCGGAGCCATCCTCAGGGATGGGGAACCGGCGTGCGGGCGCTCATCGTCGGCGGGGGAGCCCGAGAACATGCAATTGCCGAAGCGCTCGTGCGAAGCGGCGCGGAGCTCGTTGCCTGCGCCAAGCTGCGCAACCCCGGCATCGCAGCCCTCGCGACCGTCTACGGGACGTTCCCTGAAACCGAGCCGACACGGGTCGCCGCCTTCGCCTCCGAGCAGCGAGCTGAGCTCGCCGTGATCGGCCCCGAGGGCCCGCTGGAGGCGGGCGTTGCAGACGTGTTGCTGGCAAAGGGAATCTCCGTGGTGGGTCCCACGAGGGCAGCAGCCCGGATTGAGACCTCCAAGGCGTTCATGCGGGACCTCCTTCGCCGTCATCGCGTTCCGGGCTCGATCCCCTACGCGGCCTTCCAGGAGCCAGACAGCGCAGCCGCCTACCTTCGAGAACATCCACAGGACCAGGTCATCAAGCCCGCAGGGCTCACGGGCGGGAAGGGGGTCAGGGTGCTTGGCGAGCACCTCTCTACAGTGGAGGATGCTGTGGTCTACGTCCGCGAGATCTTCGACCATCGGATCGGCGGGGCTGGCGGCGTCGTGGTCGAACAGCGGCTCAAGGGGGAGGAGATCACGCTTCAGGCCCTCACTGACGGGACGATCGTGCTCCCAATGCCGGCCGTCCAGGACCACAAGCGAGCCTGGGAGGGGGATCGGGGGCCGAACACCGGCGGGATGGGTTCCTACTCGCAGGCCGATGGGCTCTTGCCATTCCTGACGAAGGAGGAGTATCGGGCGGCGGTGGAGATCCTCCAGAAGGCCATGGATGCACTCAGAACCGATGGTATCGCCTATCGCGGCGTCCTCTACGGCCAGTTCATGCTGACCGTGGAGGGGCCGAAGATCGTCGAGTTCAATGCGCGCTTCGGCGATCCCGAGGCGATGAACGTCCTCCCGATCCTGGAGAGCGACTTCGTGGAGCTCTGCGAGCGGACCGCCACGGGCCGCCTGGCGGGAGCCTCAGCTCGCTTTGCCCCTCAGGCGACCGTCTGCAAGTACGTCGTGCCAGAGGGGTACGGAGAAAAGCCGCTCTCGGGCGAGAGGATCGACCTTAACAGAGCCGCGCTCGCGGCAAGCGGCGCACGGCTCCACTACGCAAGCGTCACCGAACAGGAAGGAACGCTCTACACGACGAGCTCCCGCGCGCTCGCCTTCACCGGCATTGCTCCGACTATCCCAGAGGCGGAGCGGATTGCCGATCAGGGTACTCGTGCGGTCAGAGGTCGTATCTTCGTCCGGCACGATATCGGGACCGAGGCGCTCATCCGGACGAAGGTAGAGCATATGGAACGGCTCAGAGCGGAAGCGAGGCAGGCGGGATGAAGGAGCTCGGAGCCATCGCCCAGATGCTCGAAGGTGAGCTGGAGCGAAAGGACCGCGCCCGCGAGGAGGCCTTGCGCCTCTGCCGGCAGCTCACGCGCGAGGCGAGCAGCGCGATCCGGGTGCTCCATCGACCAGAGCACGGACCTCTGCAGCTGGCTGCGCTAGAGGGGGCGGCAGAAAGGCTTCGTCGGCTTCTCAAGCCCCATCCCGACCTTGCCGCCAAGGGGTATGTCGAGAGCGCCTGGCAGGAGTACGCCGAGGTCCACATCGTTTCCTCGCTTGCTGGAAGGCGTGCCCTGCCCGCACCCCAGAGCCTCCGGGTGCCCTCTTCCAGCTACCTGCTAGGCCTCGCCGATGCCATCGGAGAGGTGCGGCGCTTTGCGCTCGAGGCCCTCCGGAATGGGCGGATCGAGGAGGCCACGGCACGCTTGGACCAGATGGAGGAGCTGTACAGCTTCCTGATGCGGTTCGACTATCCCGATGCGCTCGTGCCCCTCAAGCACAAGCAGGATGTCGCGCGCGGGCTGGTCGAGAAGACGCGCGGAGAGATCGCGGTGGGGCTCTCGGCCCGGGGCCTGGAGCGCCGGCTCACGGAGCTGCTCGAGCGTGCAGGAAGGGCGGCGGGGGAGCGCAAGCGGCGCGCCAAGCGGCCCCGCTAGGGGACGCCGTAGTGCTTGCGCAGCACCGCTTCGATGTTGCCACGCGGATGGGCGCCGACGAGCCGATCGACGAGCTGGCCGTCCTTGAAGAACAGGAGTGTCGGGATCGAGCGGATGCCAAGCGACGAGGCTGTCCTCGGGTTCTCATCGGTGTTGAGCTTGCCGAAGCTCACCTTGCCCGAGAGCTCCCCCGCGATCTGCTCGACCAGCGGCGAGAGCATCCGGCAGGGCCCGCACCAGGGCGCCCAGCAGTCCACAACGAGCCGCGGGTGGCCCTTGACGGTCTCCTGAAACTGAGCATCCGTTACCGGAAAAACGCCGTCCCCCATCCCGCTCTCACCTCGTGCTCCCCCGGGAGCGATCGGCCGGCCCATTGGTGTGCAGGGATGCCCTCGGAACTTCCGGCGCACAGATAAACGCTTGGGCCGGGCCATGACGGCACTCTGGGGAGGCCCCGCAAGGCTCCCCTGCCCCGTCGCGACGGCGCTACAGCGGTTTGGCCCCTCTGGGACGACGGCCTGGTTTCCGGAGCAGGGCGAGCGTGAGCAGGACCGCCAGGACGGCCACAAGCGGGGAGAGGATGATCCCTGCCAGGTTCTGCTCGGGCTCGATGTAGAAGGTCTGCGTGAGCACATTGTCGCCCGTGGAGAACTCCACGAGCTCGCCGTTGCGATCGATGATGGCCGTGACGACGTGCTTGCCGGTCCGGAGGTTGGCCACAGCCCACTCGTAGCTCACCACGACGCTCCCCGCCGCGGGGACATCGCTGCTCTTGCTCCCCAGAAAGCTCCCATCGACGTAGAAGTCCACCTCGACGTCGTTGGCGGCTACCGGGCCTGTGTTGCGGAGCGTGACGACAAAGAGGATCGGCGTGACCACGGTGAGCTCGAGCTCTCGGCGGAGCTCCTCCGAGTTGGCGCCAAAGGTCGACTTGATATCGACCTGGAGCGTGACCGTCCCCGGCGCTGTGGGCGCGGTCACGTTGAACCGGAACGCACCCGAGGCGTTCGCGCCCGAGTTCGGCGTCACCGAAGAGCCCGTGAGGTTCTTCCCGACGAGTTTGGCCGTGTAGGTGTACCCGCCGCCAGGGAAGCCCCCAGGCCCTCCGCTCACGGAGAGCGTGTACTCGACCTTGGCTCCTTTGGCAAGCACCGTGGGGCCTTCGAGGACGGCGCTCGTCCCGGCCGCAGCCGTGGGCCCGCTTGCGAAGGGCAGGACAATCACGAGGAGGAGCAGGCCGACCAGAAGGATGGCCAAGCAGGACCGGATGGAAGCGGAAGTGCTCGCACGGCTCATCGCTTGAGCGCCCCCTTCCGTCGCACGACCAGGAAGAACGCGACGCCGAGCGCGATCATCGCCACGAACAGCCCCAGGGTCGTGAAGGTGCGCACCACATTCGCCTGGAGATGGACCTCGGGCCCGCTGACATCGAGGTCTCCGCGCGTCCCGCCGAGGTCGGGGAGGGGGACGGCGAAGACGCCCTGTGCGGCCTCATCGGGATCGCCGATCGAGCTTGCAAGGACGATGATGGGGACGGTCGCGATCGGCGACTCCGTGGTGGCCTCAAGGCGCACTTGGAGCGCGCGCGTGCTCAAGGGGCCCACATCCAGCGGAGATGGCAGCGCAGAACCGTTGGTCTCCTGCAGGACCGCGCTCCAGCCAGCGCGAGCGAGCTCGGGTGCGTTGCCGAGGGCGACCGAGAACTGGTCGAGAGCGTTGCCCGTGTTGTTCAGGGAGAGCCGGAGCGTCGTGCTCCGGCCCTCCACCGCAGGTTGATCGGTGGCTTCGGAGATCGCCACTCCATAGGTGCGCAGCACGCCGATCTCGAGCACGACTGAATCGCGCGCGGACGGCAGGGTGCGCGAGCGGACCTCGACCGTGACCGAGGTCTGGTCGACCCGAGCGGTCGGAAGCGCGGTGATCGTCACGTCTACCGACGCCTTCCCCGCCGTGCCGACATCGAGGGTCAGGTTCTGAGGGGAGAAGACCACTGAGAAGCCCTCGCCAGAGCCGCTGAGCTCCAAGGTGTCCTGAGCGGTGCCGAGGTTGGCGACCTCCACCAGGTAGACCGCGAGCTGGCCCGGCAGGAGCGAGGCCTTCTGCCTGACATCCCAGCTGATATCCACCGCATAGCTTGCCTGAAGGCTCAGGGAGAGCGTGAGCTCACGGGCGGTGTCGAGCACGAGGCTCCCTGCGGCGCCATAGACGACCTCGACGCCGAAGCGCGTCTCACGCCACTCGGCACTGACGCTGTAGATCCCTTCAGGCAGCAGGAGGCTCGCCTCTCCGTTCGCGTCGGCCTGGAGCTCGAAGGTCGCACTCCCGACCAGCGACAGCGAGGCAGCGGGCTGCGGGAGGCCGGATCTCAGCACCCGGAGCGTCGCCGGGAAGCCCGCGGAGAGCTGGAAGTCCTGCGAGAGGGCGCTGTCACCAATCGTGACTTGCGCGAGGGCAACGGACCGATCGACCTCGCGCCGCGCGAGTACGGTGTAGGTGCCGGGCTCGAGCTGGACCGCATACTGTCCGTCGACGCCGGCAGAGACGGTCGATGCGAGCTCGACCGCTCCCGACGGCTGGAAGAGCAAGAGGGCGGAGACGCCCGCGCCGCCCAGGCCGATGATGCGCCCCTCAAGCGGTGTGAGCGCAAGCGTGCGGGAAAG
>Ga0315314_1003525_pt1 | contig 12170 bp, 12 predicted proteins | sample TDP9_MG_FD_203631 | JGI IMG/M metagenome (GOLD analysis project Ga0315314, IMG submission 203631) | Freshwater sediment microbial communities from Lake Towuti, South Sulawesi, Indonesia - TDP9 | ecosystem: Environmental > Aquatic > Freshwater > Lake > Sediment | place: Indonesia: South Sulawesi...
GTGTAGTGTGGGATAAAACTTTAGGGCTTTAGATTCGCCTCTTAATCCCTTGACAACCATGTCAGGGTTTTGAACAGTCTCAGTGATTTCGTGTGTATAAGCTTTGATTTCAGGGTGCCTTGAAACAATGTGGTCAAGAACCGTCCTAGAGAGTTTTATCGTCATGTTTGACCATTCAATTTCTGCGGTAATAAAGTTAATGTCTATATGTTATAGAAGATTTTTGAGTAACATCATGTCATATGGTTGATCGGACATTGTTTTTTGGGTGTTGTGGCTTCTTCGTCTTGGAGGTGGAGTTCGATGGCTTCTTTTAGGTTTTCTAGGGATTCTTCGATTGTTTTTGCGTGGCTGGCGGTGTCGAGGTCTGGGCACCAAGCCACGTATGGGTCTTCTTCTTTCCAGACGACGCTTGAAAAGTTCAGTTTTTCAGCTATGACGAGGGCATTGTTTTGATTGTGGTTTCTGTGAAGATGGAGTGAGGAGAGTAGACAATGAGGTTTTCCAAGGCATCTCGCTCCTCTCCTCATGCTGGTCTGTGTATTAATGGTTGTTGTATGGTTTGTTGGTGTTGATGGGATGTTTTCTTTCTTGTTATAGGGTGAGGTACCGTATAGGATGCTTGTGCCTACACCTTTGTAACAATGCGGGTCGGTTGTGAGTAATTAGGTTGAGTTCATTTTGTTATAGAAGGTTATTACAGAAATGTTAAATAAACATTAGATATGATAATGATTCGGAGGAAGGAGAAATGGATAAGAAACTATCTTCTGGAATAATGCTGACACTACTGTTAACGTGTATGCTACATATAATTCTAAATGTGCGACCAGTGGTAGGTTGGAGTAATGGCGGTTTTTCTACTGATCCACAGAATCCAAATTATGGTACGCATGATTGGATTGCTCACCATGCTTTAGATTGGTTGCCAGACCTTGAAAAGGAATACATCGTAAACAATTTAGCTATTTACTTATACGGTACCGAGTTGCCTGACAACGGTGGAGCCCCTGATGGTATTGGCGATACAGCCTTGCATCACATTTACTATTGGTCTAATGAAAGCCTACAAGATGATGCCTCGGCAGTTCGAGCACAAACCGAATACGACAACGCTCTAAACTACATGAAATCTGACAACGTTACAATGGCTGTTAAGACTCTTGGAATAATGAGTCATTACGTTGTTGATGTGGGAGTCTTTGGGCATGTAATGGGCAGTGAAACGGATTGGGGTCCAGAAGTTCACCACAGTGATTACGAAAGTTATGTGAACGAACGAACAAACAGTTACAATGATGAGTTCGATTCATATTTAGCCTTTGATGGCAACCTTGGCATCATCCCTGCTTACGATGCCGCACGTGTTCTTGCTTATGACACGACATTTGATGTTGATGGAGACTTGACATGCGTCTGGATGGACGAAAACTACGATTGGAACAACCAAAACTTCAAAGATCGATGCGGGGAATCTCTAAACCTTGCCGTTAATCTTCTCGCAGAGGTTCTACACACGTTTTATATGCAAACCATTGGATTCCAAGAAGATTTCTCCAGTCCCACTTTAGACCCAGCTTGGCAGGTTTGGAAGTACAGCATTCCAGCACCTTCGCCACCAGAGGCAACATATCAACAAGAGACAAGGTATTCCCTGACAGATAACCCTGGACGCCTAAGGTATTATCTCGGATCGTGGACGGTTCACTATCTGAACGAATCAAATTATTCTACATATTGGTATTATCCATCTATCCATATCCATAGAACCTTTGAAGGAACAGAATGGGTTTTAGAAGCAAAGATAACTTACTACTCGCCGTATTCTAACGCTTGGCAACCTGAAACGTATATCCGGTTCGATAATTCTATGCACAATTTCAGCAACTTCATTAACATACACGTCGGTAGTGGTGACGGAGTTGAACACTATATTCGCTTGGTCGACAACGGTGTTGAAAAAGTTCTTGTCCGTATACCAATCTTCGGGTTTCCAGTAGAGCAACAATGGCCCTACTGGCTTGGGTATCACTCGGAACCTTATGTAGACACAGTTTACTATCGAATCATAAGGTCAGGATACCAGTTCACTGTAATGTGGAGCAATGATGGCGTCAGCTACAATACTGTATTTAACGAAACAATGGGTTCACAGATTGATGGTTTACCACAATTTGTTGACATAACGGGGCAAGCATTTTGGTCTGATCCAAATGCCTACTCTGAATACGATTACATCTATATCACGCCTCCCTTTCCGTGGAGCGATTGGACGCACTACCATAACTACAGCGAAATTGTCAACACACTTTTCTACCTGAATTTATTATATCCAAATCTCGTTGATGTCTTCTCTATTGGCAAGAGCTGGCAGAATAGAGACATCTACTGCATTAGGCTAACAAACGAATCCAATACCCATCCAAAACCCAAACTACTCTTCGTTGGTTATCATCATGCCCGCGAACTCATCAGCGCAGAACTACCATTATACTTTGCAGTAGAAGCCGCAACCAACTTCGGCACAAACGAAACCATAACCCACATGCTAAACAACAGCGAAATCTACATTGTCCCAGCACTAAACGTAGACGCCTTCAATATTGTGAAACAGAATGAGTGGCAACGCAAAAACGTCCACCCATTCGACGAAGACGGCGATGGCTTGCTTGATGAGGACCCGCCAGACGACGAGGACGGAGACGGCTACATAGAAGACCTCTATTTCTGGAACGGCACCTACTACGAATTCATTAGATGGGAAGGCAGAGACGATGATGGCGACGGTTTATTAAACGAGGATTGGGTTGGAGGCGTCGACCTGAACAGAAACTACGGCTATCAATGGGACGCACCATGCCAAAGTGGTAGCCCATACCCATGGGCAGAAGACTACCGAGGACCCACACCATTCTCAGAACCAGAAACACAGGCAATAAGAGATTTGGCACTAGGCCCCTATTTCAAATACACCGTAAGCTTTCACTCAGGCACCGAAGTTATAGGCTATCCATGGGGATACACAACAGACCCCACACCAGACGACGCTACATTTAGAGAAATCGCTGCCAACCTTTCAGCACTCATCGGGGCGCCATACGGACAAAACAGCGGCTTATACACAGCTTCCGGCATGTGGGAAGACTGGATGTACGCAAACAGAAGCACATTCGCCCTCACATGCGAAATCTATGGAAACAACAGCGCATGGCAATACGAGCCCGGACCAGAACCATACACATGGTGGGAAAAAGGGGTCTTCCAATTCTTCAACCCAGACCCAAGCCAAATCGAAACCGTAATCCAACGATGGCTACCAGTCTTCACCTACATAACAAACAGAGCCATCACAGAAGCCTACGACATAGCCACAACCAACGTTACACCTCTCAAAACCATAGTTGGACAAGGATATTCCATGCACATAAACGTAACAGTCACCAACCAAGGCGAATTTACAGAAAACTTCAATGTCACTGCATACGCCAACACAACCATAATTGAAACAAAAGAAGTCACTCTAACAAGCGGAAACTCTACAACCGTCACCTTCACTTGGAACACCACGGGTGTGGTTAAGGGCAACTACACCATAAAAGCTGAAGCCACCCAACTCCTAGGCGAAACAGACACAGACGACAACACCCTAATTGATGGGTGGGTTTTCGTCACTATCCCAGGTGATGTTAACGGCGACAAAATCGTTAATATTAAAGACGCTGTTTTGCTCGGCGTGGCTTTCGGCGCCAAACACGTATCAGACCCAACAAATCCAAAATATTGCCAATACTGGCATACTCCGCCATGCGGCACTTGTCCACACAACCCCAACGCAGACATAAGCTGCGACGGCTTCATAAACATAAAAGACGCAGTAATCCAAGGCACAAACTTCGGAAAAAGCTGGACCTAACCAAAACGCAAAAGGCAACACTCACCAAACCCTATTTCTTGGACCACTAAAATCAATGATAAAGACAAGTGGAAATGGGCAATTTTCATCATTCCAAAAATTCTTGCTCTTAGTCTTTATGGTGTTGTGTTAAATGAGCCACTGGTGGTTTGATGATTTATTTGTCCTTCAAGTGGATTGAGAAGTTGCGTATTGGTGAGATTTAAGCTGCCACTTCCATTTTCTTTCACGTAGAACTGTATTGTAGCCAGAACCCCGTTGCCGCTTACTCCCGAAACGTTACCCAACAGTGTGCAGGTCAGGAAGACGTAGCCCGCTGTATTATTTATAGTTGAGTAAAAGAATGTGTCTCCTTTGGCACTTAGAAATGAGCCTTCTGTAACGTTCAGTGCATCTAAAATTGTTCTGTCCCATGTTAAATTGAATTTCCAAGCATATAAATCGACAACATTTAAAATGTTTATGTTAACTTCGAAATCTTGACCCTTGGCTTTTACGATTATCGCCGGATCTACATATATCTTCGCAGGCGAAGCAAGCATAGTCATGATTATATAAGCAACTGCTATGGTGAATATGGCGAGTAAAGAAATAATTATGATGCTTTTTCTGTTCATCTCAACTAACTCGCTACTAGTAAACTCTGTCATATACTAATAAATCTTGTTTGCAAAACAGATCAAACAATCATGGCTCGAGTTTTCCGAAAGACCTTGAAAATATCACTGTAAAAAATGTAACAGCCATAAATAAAAGAATAATTATGGCCTCTGGAAATTCTAGTATTACGGTAAAAACACCGTCAATTGTGATGTGCTCAATAGGCCAAGATATGCGTGGTTCTCTGTCCGGTGGCGGCCAGTCATAAAGTTCCGTTTCTAAATGAAGCGTAGAGTTTCCATAATTAGTTCCGTTAAAGGTTATTCTAACAATATTTCCGCTTCCGTCAAAAGGCGGTGCTGGGGTCATGGATGAGGCTGCAAGAACATATTTACCTTTTTGAGTTGAATTTTCCGCTGTATAAATTGGATTGTGCAAAACTCCATCTGTTTGTCCTAAACGAACGTCAATATTCACCGCTTCTAAAATAGCGGCATTCCACTGAAAGGTTATATCAATTCCGTATAGATTTTGAACATCAGCAACTGTTATGTTAACAGTAAATGTTTCACCCACATTGCCAGAACTTTCGTAAGGCTCTACTTTCACAATGGTTTCTGGAGCAGCATTAACAACGACCACTTGAATTAGAAAGGGCATCAACAGAAGTGAAGCTAAAGAAAGAATCGATAGGATTGGAAATGTTAGAGACCATTTTTTCCTCATAATCAGTTTTCACTTCTTGTCTTGTTCAATGAGAACCACTATCTTGTCTCTTCCCTTCTTGTATCTTCTAACTATTCCCTTATTCTCTAGAACTGCCAGAAGCTGACTAGTTTTGGCTTTGGAAAACCTACATTGCCTTGCTATTACTGACTGATATAGGCTTCCTCCCGAAGATTTAAGCAGTTTCACAGCTCTCTCTTCATCGCTCTCCACTCCAAGAAACTCTGGGAATTCAGGTATCTTTCCAATTCTCACTTTCTTTTTCTTGCGGCGTCTAAAAATGTAGAAGCCTACAGATGCCCCAGCAACAAGAGCAGCTGAACCGCCAATGGGAACTGCATTTTGTGCCAAAATCTCAAGAAATCCGGAAGTTGAAGATTTTCTCGTTAGGATAACCATTGGCTGACCATGGGCGAAATCTCTAGTTCCTAACCAACGCAGAGTCTGAAGAGAATCATCTCTTTCATGAGGGGAAGGTAAAACATTCTCGACTATGTATTCCGATGGATAAGTCATGTAAACTTCACCCTCTCCGTAAAGTTGAAGAAAAAAATCTTCCACTTGAAACACGTCACCAACAAGGATTCTTGTGTTTTCAATCTTGCTGAAGTTTTTCCAAAAGAACGCATACTCCGCCACAACATAGGAACCTGAGCGATCATATTTATATGAAACCATTTCAACAGACATGTCTCTTTGAGTTTCATTTTCAGCAACCGCCACTAAAGGCATAACCTTGTTCTCAAGCTCAGCCAATGGGTTAGGAGAAACAGTGACATTTGTTCCAGTTTCTGTTATGATCCAAACAGCTGTTCCATCACTCTCAATTTGAATAGTATATTCGATTTGGTTTTCGCCGTAGACTATAGAGCATGAAACTATGGGTAGGGCCAATAAAATCATAAAGATTAATATGCGAATCTTCATTGGATATTTCTCTCTGGAGAAATTGTCTCGGCCTTATTTAAAATTATAATGGTACAATGCAGGCTATCAAAAGACTTGTGGTTTTTGTCGAGCCCTATTGTTTCGCTGTATGACGAACCATGTTAATGGAGACATTTTATTGGAACATGCTCACAATATTCAAAGTTGTGTCCTTTCTCTCTAAACGCTGTTCTTTTCGGCTTAAAACCAAAAATAAACGCAAATGAACTCTAATGAACGATTATGAACAAAAATCTAAGCCTAAAACTTAAAAAAGCCTCAGAAAGGCTTTTATTTGTCTTTTACTATACTGTCTTCACAGATTGGAGAGGAAAAGAATGCGGAAAAGTGTAGCAACAATCCTGATGGCGATGTTAGCGGTAGGCCTTGTTGGTGCAAGCACACACATCGAAGGGCTAACGGTGCGCGCACGTGGAATAATCACTCAGTGGGGTTCAGAACAAGTCTTCGGATGGGTTAATGCACATGCAGTAATGGTCAACAAAAACGGTACATATCATGAGTGGGCCAGAGTAAACGCAATGTGGTCTTATGATAAACCACGACTCAATTGTACAAAGCCTCCAACAGAGAACGTCACGTTTTCCTTCTACATTGCTAAACTTGTAAAGAGTACAGAGATAAATGTCAGCCGTCCTGATTTCAACCTCTACATAGCAGGTCTCTGGAATGTTGCAGAGATAACAACATCCATCTATGTAAACGAAGAAGGTGAACTCATAAACGTTACACGAGTATTTGAACCCATACTAACAAACGCAACAGGTGAGTTTCACATCTTTCCAGGTCCACCATTTGGATACGCATTTGAACTTGACATAGATGGCATAGAAATGCTCAGCGGCTTTGTACCACACTTCATCATCATATACAAAGAACTAAAAATATGCGACTTAGACGACGATGGTGATGTTGACTTGATAGAAATTGTACGTGTGGCCAAAATTTACAAAGCTATGCCAGGAACGCCAGGCTACAATGTTGAAATGGACTTCGACTTTAACTACCAAATAGACATAGGTGACTTAACAACAGTTGCCGCCAACATAGAGCCATAAACACAAAACTCCTCTTTTCTTTTTTGAAGTAACACAAATTAATGAGAACGGTAATTAACTGTGATGGTGAAGGGAGAGATGAGGAAAATTTCTATCTATGACCCTCTCTTCTGTGTGTCACGCAGATTTTTGTTCACATTTCTGATTTTCTCTATCATATTCGTTTCAAGATATCCAGCCCAGTCACTCACAACCGCAACAGTCAGCGTATCTCCTTCAACCGTCACAGCAAGCGTAGGCAAAAACTTCAGCATAAACGTAGACATCTCAAACGTCTTAAACCTTTATGGTTGGGAATTTAGATTAAGCTGGAACGCAACCCTACTAGATCCAGTCAACGCAACCGAGGGGCCATTCCTAAAAGCTGGAGGAGACACGTTTTTCTACTACAGACCAAATGCAACAACAGGTCAAATGACTGTTGGTTGCACATTGCTAGGCTTAAGACCAGGAGTCAGTGGCAACGGAATCTTGGCAACAGTAACATTCTATACTAAGAATGTTGGTGAATGCCCCCTCGATTTGTATAATGCAACTTTGCTTGACCCTGGCGAACATCTAATTCCCTATCAAACAGTAGGTGGTTACGGCTATTTCACCCCTCCACACGACATAGCCATTATAAACGTGAGTGCTTCACCCTCCACAGTGCTTCCTGGCAACACTGTGAACATCAATGTTACTGTCCAGAACCAAGGAGGTTTCAACGAAGTCTTTAACGTCACAAGCTATGCCAACACATACGTTATTGGAACACAAACTGTTTCATTAGACAAAGGCTCTTCAATGACCATACCATTTACATGGGACACCGCTGGCTTCGGAAAGGGAGACTACATTATTTTAGCCTCTGCAAGCATCGTATCAGAAGAAATAGACACAAGAGACAACACCCTAGCAGATAGTATTGTCACTGTATTAACTTTAGGGCATGACGTTGCCGTCAAGAACGTCACTTCTTCCAAAACTGTAATTGGGCAAGGCTACTCCTTACTTATCTATATAACTGGTAAGAATTATGGCATCTTTGCAGAAACCTTCGACATAACCGCCTACTATAACGAGACCACCCTCATTACAACACAAAGCGTCACCTTACCAAGCGGAGACTCCGCAACCCTCACCTTCACTTGGAACACCACGGATGTGGCTAAGGGCAACTACACTGTAACAGCTGAAGCCACGCCAGTCCCAGGCGAAACAGACACGGTTGATAACACCTTACCTGATGGCTGGGTTTTCGTTACCATTCCAGGCGATGTTAACGGCGACAAATATGTTAACATCAAAGACGCCGTTTTGCTCGGGGTTGCCTTCGGCTCAAAACAGGGAGAGCCAACCTACAACCCAAACGCAGACATAAACAATGACGGATACATAAACATAAGAGACGCAGTAATCCAAGGCGTGAACTTCGGAAAAAGCTGGGCATAACTAAAAGCAAACCAACCCTTGGCTTTTTCTTCGCCTGCGCACACAACCCAAACGCAGACATCAACTATGACGGCAAATCAACATGCGAGATGCGGTGCGCATGAAACTTCCCAAAAGAAGACATGCAAACATCCGTAAAGTGGCCGCAGCCACTTTTTAAGTTCATTTTCCTTTAGTCTCTCTAAGAACTTGCCCGCCAGCCTCCTCAACCTTCTTAACCGCATTCTCAGAACAAGAACCCACCTTTATCAAAATGGGTTGACTTATTTTGCCCATTCCCAAGAGCTTGTTATAGCCAAGTCCTTCTAGATCAAGAATCACTTTCCTAGCCTTCTTCTCCAACTTCTGCTCCATAGACAATTTACCTATCAACTCGTCCAGTTCACCTACATTAATGACATTAACTCTCTGCCTCATTCCCTTGGAGGTGAACCCTCTCTTCCCAAAATAATCGGGTTCATACTTCACGGTGTATGTCCATCCACCCTTGTGGCGACCCACCTTCCTATAACCCTTAGTTCCTTTCTTGCGGTGCTGACCAACCACGCCATAGCCGTGGGTTCTGGAACCACGCATCTTCCGAACCTTACGAAGCTTGTGGGGCACCATTTTCAACCTCATATAGGGGCAAAACTACTCAACAGAAATTCTCTCGCCCTTAAATGTCTTGTCTAAAGATTTCTTTAAGCGAACCTCAAGAACCCCGTTCTTGTACACAGCCCGAGCCGACCCTGGATCAACACCCACTGGCAAAACCAACTCCTTGTAGTACTTCCGGTCAGAAGTGTCAACCGATATGGTGAGGTGATCCTCGGTGGTATGCAACTTGATATCTTCTTTTTCAACGCCTGGAAGCTCAGCGACCACAACTACATCTTTATCCTCTTCCAGAACATCCACTAAGGGCTCTCGGTCCTCTCTAATCTTGGGTCCAAAACGGTCTCTCTGGACATTACCGAACTCCCGAATCACCGGCTTTCCGTCAGGTCCGATCGATACGGAAAAACCATAAACGTATGGCTTATACTCTTTAGACCCCTGAGAAAAGGGTTCGAAAGCCTGACGCATCATCTCATCAAACATCTCATCTAACTTATCGAACTCGTCGAAGATGTTAAACCACGGAGATGAATGCTTTCTTCGTTTTCTTCTCCACCAAGGTTCGCTCACAGGGTTTCCTCCAAGTGCCTAGGAGAGTGCATGAAAAGTGACTATAAAACATATCGGATAAAAACGGCAAACATCAGAAGGCTAAAGTTCATCTCAAACCATTCTCTCTATCAAATCGTTGATCGCCTCTCCCCGATAACCCGTAACTCCACCAGCAACAAAACTCCTCTTTACCTTACCACTAAATCCCTTTCTGGGCGGATGCAACCGAAACACAGGCTTCACATTCGGAAGCCCACCAAACTCAACCTTCCCCACATGTATAGCATTAGCCAAATCCTCCAACGATTCATAACCAATCTTCTTAACGTACTCATCAGTCAACTTCCTGTTGCCAACCATTCTACCCCTCTTCTTGAGAAGAAGAACCACATTTTCTAAGGAAACCTCTCCCCAAGTCACGCAATTCTGCGCCTTACGCAACATACCAACATAGGACGGGCGATTATCAACTAGTGTGGCGTGACAGTTCTTTGACAAACGAAGCATCTTAAGTGTCTCTTTAATATCACGAAAAACATCACTCACTCCGCGAACCCTAATTACAGCCAAACACTTGTGTTTCTCACTCATTCAGCCCACCCAGTCTTTAGGCGTAACAAACCTGTACGTTTTCCGAAGCGCATCAAAGACGGCACAAGCAAAGGAAGGAATGGTTCTCGTAGAACCATAACTCCTTGTCCAACAGTCCTTAACCCCAGCCAAGTCTAGAATGATCTTCGCCTCCTCACTCGCAACAACACCCAAGCCACGAGGACCAGGAATAAGCACAACTTCCACGCCGCCACACTTACCTCGAACCTGAAAACGCAGAGAATGGGGCTTGTCGCAACCACACTCCCAACTTCCACAACCCCGACGAACCAAGGTAATATTTAGACGCGCGTCAGCAGCACCCTTTTGAATAGCCGTACGAACTTGACTCGCTTTTCCAGACCCCAACCCCACGTATCCGTCTCTGTTCCCAACAACCACGATAGCCTTGAACCGAGATTTCTCGCCTGCGTCTGTCTGTTTCTGCACCAGATTTATGTTGATCACCTCTTCCTGCAATTCTGGAAGCAAAGCATCCACAATTTCTGGCTCACGAATCTTGAAACCTTCAGCAAAAATCTCCTCCATGGAGGAGATGTTGCCTTCAGAGATCATCTTCCCGAGTTTGGTGTGTGGAATCCACCCCTCAACCCTTTCCTCTCTCATACTCATGCGCGGGTGTGCACGGCGGCGACTCATGGTTTCTTCACCTCTGCCTTGAATGAAGAGACAATTTTTTCCTTAGTAGAAGCGAAGTGTTCTGCGAGTTGTTCGGGGCGTAGTTCTTGTGACAGATACTTAGAAAATCTGTATTGATATGCTTCTGGATTAGAGGACAACTCCTTTGCGTAATTAACAATATGCTGCGCTTGCACTCTTTTTTCATCCGGAAGCGTCTCTTTGTCATGAGCAACAGAAACTCCTGCGTCAAGAGCCCCCTTTAACGCCGCAAAACTCCGTGAACTTCGAGTGGGCGATTGCAAACCTATATCCAAAATCGCCTTTTTTACACCGCTCGCAACAGCTCTAAGCCCACACAAGAGCCCAGTCAAATAAGCCGCGGGAACGTTTCCGCAGTAGCCTTTCCAACCAAAGTTTTTTGTTAGTTCCTGTGAGTGAGCTGAGGCTATGACTTCGTCGCCTGTTGCCTTAGCCTCAACGATTTGGACAACCATGTGTTTGGAGGTGCCTCTAGTCACTAAGCGGGATAGTCCAGATGAGACTAGAGCTCTTCTTAGTTGGTAGTCTGTTTTTCCTTCTCTTCGCCTTCGGAATGGAACACAGTATCTTGGCCCCTTCGCCATTACCTTTTCCTCCATAAACCACGGGTTTTGATGTGACGCTCTAATTCAGCAACGGACTTAAACGCTCCGCTGCCAGCCACACTATAGAGTTGACGGTAGGCGCTTTCGGTGATCACCTTCTTCTCCTTCAACTCACGTAGTCTTCCTCTCAAAGTTCGAATCTTATTCATCCATGCATGCTTTTTAGAGATGATTGCTCCAGAGGAACCACTCTTTCGACCCGGTCCTCTTCTTAACCCCTTTTTTCTCTTTTCGTGAAGCACACGAGCTCGGGCGCGACTTACCCCTTTTTTAGGGAGAGATTGTATAGCGCCTTCGTGAATTAACTTTCTTATTTCTTCTCGAGTGATGGCAATTTCAACTTCTTCTATTCGATTTGGGTCCATCCAGACTCGGCCTTCACCGACTTTCAGAATCTCGGCGGCTAGGCGACGTTGGCTTGATAGGCTCAACTTCCCTCTTCTCCCTCTTCTTTTTTGGCGG
>Ga0315314_1003526_pt1 | contig 12169 bp, 11 predicted proteins | sample TDP9_MG_FD_203631 | JGI IMG/M metagenome (GOLD analysis project Ga0315314, IMG submission 203631) | Freshwater sediment microbial communities from Lake Towuti, South Sulawesi, Indonesia - TDP9 | ecosystem: Environmental > Aquatic > Freshwater > Lake > Sediment | place: Indonesia: South Sulawesi...
GTGTAATTTGCATTTCTTTTGAATAAAAGGAGCTGAGATAACCTTCTTAAGGTGCGGGAGAAATTAACGGTTAGTGATGGCTATGGAAATCGATGAGGTCAGGGGTTTCCTGGGGAAACAGGTGTACGTAAGGGTTGCGTACCTCTTTGGATCTCGTGCTAAAGGCATAGTAGGTCCCTTGAGTGATCTTGATATAGCTGTTTTGTTAGATGGGCGTCTGAATAAACAGGAGAGGTTTGATCTAAAATTAAAATTGATAAACGGCATATCTTCCATCTTGAAAACGGACAAACTTGATGTTGTGGTCATGAATGAAGCAACTTTATTGCTCAATTACAACATCATTAAAGAAGGAAAGGTCATAGATAGCAAGGACGAGGCTGAGAGAGTAAGGTTTGAGACCCATATTTTATCACGATACCTGGATAGAAGGTATTACGATGAAAGGCACGTTAAAATGGGCATAAAGAGAGTGGCGGAGAAGGGGGTTCTGTGAAAGAGGAGATTTACTCCAGACTCGAAGATTTGAAGAAATATGTGCAATTTTTGAAGGGCTACCAATCTCATAGAAAGGAGGAACTAAGAGAAAACTACACATTAAGAGGGGCGGTGGAAAGATACCTCCAACTGGCGCTAGAGTGCACCCTCGACATAGGAGAGATGATCATATCAAAAGAAGGATTCAGAAAGCCCGAGAGCTACAGAGAAGTCATAGAAATCCTAGGCGAAGAAGGAACATTGCCAAGAAAGTTCGCTGAGAGATTCGCTCCATCCATGGGGTTCAGAAACATATTGGTCCACAGATACGCAGATGTGGATTTGGACGAGCTCTACCAACACCTTCAAAATGACCTTGAAGACTTCAACACGTTTGCCAAATGCGTGGCTAAGTACATTGAAGAAAAAAAGTAGACAGGTCTTGAAGGAGCCTCCCGTTCTAAAAATTGTAACGATGGTTTTTGGTGTTTAGGGTGGTCATATGAATAGGAAAATCTATGCGCTGTTCGGTGTTGTTAGTCCCCTAGTAGCCTACGCCTTTATCGGAGTGTCGATAGCGTTCTCGCCGTGGTTCAGTTGGGAGAGGAACGCCTTAAGCGATCTGGGGCATTCTGTTAAGAGCGGAGTCGCGCCGATCTATAATTTCGGCTTGCTGCTAACTGGTTTTCTCGCCATGATCTACGCGGTCACGGCATTGAGGAATTATGCGAGGTGGACTAGCTACAGCCTATTGATCTCGGCTTTTATGCTTCAGCTAGTAGCAGCATTCGACGAGGTATATGGCCTTCTCCATTCCGTCGTGTCGATCCTCTTCTTCATCTCCCTGGGTTCCACAACCATTGTATATGCTGTGGAAAGAAAATCAGTCTTGGCATTAATGGCACTCATAATAGGTCTATTCTCATGGACATTCTATTGGGCAGGAATCTATAGCGCTGGCGTCGCTGTGCCTGAAATCATATCATCCGTCGCAGTCGTACCGTGGATCATATCCTCCGCCCTCAAGATCTCCTTCAGAAAGAAAAGCCTCTTCCAATAATTTACTAGGTATGGCGAGCACTGATGCCAGTGCTAAGAATTTCAGATGCAGAAAAACTATTTTCCTTCTTAGAGTTGAGATCGTTTATTAACCTCTTAATTCCCTCTAACAATTACTTCGTATATTCATATTTGCCAGAGATAGAGAACTTTACTTACGAAGTCATCCAACCAATGGATAATTATGGGTCCTAACAGGTTTCCAGTCTTTAGCACTATGACTGCAAGCCCTACTGCCCAAACAAACAGGGTTAACCAACTTAACGCCAGAAGTGGCAGAAGACTTACATCTTGAGCTATAATGAAGGATGCAGCTGGAACATGGAACAAGACGAAGATTATGGAACTCCATATGATAGGTGCTGCACCTTTGGGTCTCCACTCTCTAAGCCTCTTCAGCAACAGCCCCCTTATCCATGTTTCCTCTGCCAAGCCTACAAGCATGAAGTGAAACGCAGAATATACCATAGCCTCGTGAAACGGTACCAGAATAGGTAGCCTCCCAGTACGTGCAAAAAAGGGAAGAATACCTAGCAATATATAAGTCGCTATTTCCCATGCACTTGACAGAAGGAGGCTAAAACCGAATTTTTTCCTTGACAATCCAATTTCAGAGAGAGGAATACTGCCTCGGATCGTAAGTATCACGCAACTGATGAATATGCTCAAGTACCATGCATCCCTTAAAATTGTTGCGTCAACGCCTAAAAGGAAGAGTAGTGTTCCGATTGGAGCAAACACCAGCGGAGGAACAAGGATCGAAAAGAAGATTCTCTTCTTTATCGAACTTTTAGTCACCGACATGGATAGAATCAGTTATAAAGTCTCTCTCGGGTTCCATTTCAATAATCTTTCCTCTCACTTAAAATTTTCACTTTCTGGAACTAATGACCAAGATTGCTGTGGATATAGAACTTATCAATATCCTAACGATAAGAAAAATTATAAATGCTGTACTCATGGCCGTGCCAAATGTTGCCGCTATTATCCACCATAGAGGGTTCTCGTTTAGGAGGTATGCGAGCAGACTTCCTATACTATTTCTTGACTTGTGGTAAACCACCGTAAAAAGAAAGCCCAGGAATATTACATCACCGGGGTCGAGTTTTCCAGTTAACAGGGGAGCATTATATAGACCTGCCCATAAGATTGCTATTAAGGGTATCACATACTTTTTAGGAAAAGATTGAAGGGCTTCGTAAGGAAAGGCTTGCCAAAAACAAAAGAAAATGATGCCTCCGGAACTCCAAAATAAAATCGCAAAAGCAAAAGTCCAGAAAGAAATTGGCAAGTTTGCCCAGGAAGGCTTAGCAGCAATAAGCATAATATCAGTACCTACGACTTGTGTGCCAACAAGCCAAAGCAGAGGTATCGGTGTTAGAAATGCATTTGCCCACAAAAAGCTTTTTCCCAGGCCGTCTTTTTTCACACCAATAATAGAAGAAGAATATTTTTCATATGATAAATAAGATGATTTTGAGGTAACATAAGTGATTAAGAGCATTCCGATCAGTATGAATAAATGTATCAATAGAACGTAAAGTGATACAAACACTTGTGTTAATTGAAGCATAAAATGACGTGCAATATAATAGGTTAGGAACGTGAGCAAATAGTAAAGTATTACGGATTTTATCCTTTTTCTATTCTGGAGTGCCATTTTCATCACTATTCGCCATTGTCACCTAGCCATTCATGTCATTACACGTAATGCAACCTACATAGGTCTTAAATGTATAAAAGAGGTAATGTACCTAAACTTTGAGGTTAGGATATGATTGATGAAATTTTAAGTCTTGTTGAGAAGCATGAGGAGTGGCGTGGAAAACAATGCTTAAACCTTATTCCATCCGAAAATGTTATGAGCCCAGCTGTTCGAGGTCTTCTCTCCTCGGAGCTCGGACACCGCTATACCGCAAGAGACCGCTTCTACATGGGCACAAGCTTCATCGACGAAATTGAGTGGTATGGCGAAAAAATCGCAAAAAAAGTGTTTAAAGCTGAGACTGCGGATTTGCGTCCCCTTTCTGGGCACATTGCTGATTTAATTTTCCTAGCTAGTTTCGCAAAACCTAAGGATGCGCTCATGTGCGTTTCTGCTGAAGATGGCGGATATCTTGGAATGTGGAAAAATGGCCTAGCCGGACTTCTTAGCCTCAAGGCGGTGCCTTTTCCTTTTTCGAAGCATGAAATGAACATAAAGGTTGAGGAAGCGAAAAAAGCCATAAGGCGCATTAAGCCCAAAATTGTGATCTTTGGCGCGAGTAAAATTACTTTCCCACATCCAGTTAAGGAGTTAGCCGAACTTGCTCGTGAGAACGATGCATGTGTAGGATTTGATGGCTCCCACGTTATGGGGCTCATCGCTGGTGAACAGTTTCAAGACCCTCTAAGGGAGGGTGCACATGCCTTGTTTGGTTCGACTCATAAAACCTTTTTCGGTCCTCAGGGAGGCATAATTTTGGCAGACAAAGAGCATGGAGAAATCATGAAAGCTAAAATCTTTCCAGCCTTTGTGGATAACGCCCACTGGAACCGCATAGCAGCACTAACTTTGGCACTAGCTGAAATCAAAAATTTTGGTAAAGCCTACGCAGAGCAAGTGATTCGTAACTCACAAACCTTAGCCAAAGCTTTGCATGATTATGGTTTTCCCGTTGTTTGCCAGCATTTATGGTTCACACGGTCCCATCAAGTGCTCTTAAATTATGGAGGCTATAAACAGGGCAGAGTTATAGCAGAAAAACTTCAACGTGCAAACATCATTGTTGACTGCGATGTTAGGATTGGCACATGCGAGGTTACAAGGCGTGGAATGAAGGAAAAGGAAATGTTGAAAATAGCTGAACTAATTAGAAAAACAGTTGTTGACGGAGAACAGCCAGAAAAAGTTAAGAGAGACACCGCCAGACTTTGCGCAGAATTTCAAAAAGTTGAATACTGTTTTAAGGAATAATTCTAAACCACAAATAACAACAAATCTATATTGAGGAACTCCTTGAATCTATCTAGAAAGACATTGGAAATCAAGGACCTACCGATACCTGAACCCGTGAAACAAGTCATAATCAAATCGGGCATCACGGAGCTATATCCTCCGCAAGTGGACGCCATAAAAGCCGGAGCCCTGGAAGGAAGAAACCTCGTTTTGGCTAGTCCCACAGCCTCGGGCAAGACCCTTATCGCTGAGCTCTGCACCCTAAAACACATACTAGAAAAAGACGGAAAGGTTCTCTACCTAACGCCTTTACGAGCACTAGCCAACGAAAAATATGAGGAATTCAAAAAGTATATTGCCATAAGGAAAGGGGATGGAAGGCGAATCAGCGTAGGCATAAGCACCGGCGATTTTGACAGCAGCGACCCATGGCTAGGGAGATATGACGTTATAATTAGTACTAATGAGAAAGTGGACTCGTTGCTGAGGCATAGAGCCCGCTGGATGGACGACATTTCTTTAGTGGTTGCCGATGAGGTGCATTTGCTTAACGATGCTGATCGTGGACCAACTTTGGAGGTGGTGCTTGCTCGCCTTATGCAAATAAATCCCGACGCCCAATTGTTAGCCCTAAGCGCCACGGTGAAAAACGCTGAAGAGGCGGCTGAATGGTTGAAGGCTGGTTCCATTACTACTGAGTGGAGACCAGTCGTGTTGAAAGAGGGCGTTCTCCTCCATGATGAGGCTCATTTTAAAGACGGAGGCGCCTTAAAAATTGAGAAACAGACTAGGAACCCTGCAATAAACCTTGCGTTACACATTGTGCGGCAAGGGGGACAAGCCCTCATCTTCGCTGACACGAGAAGAAACGCAGTTGGACTGGCTAGAAAAGTGTCAAATGCTCTGGAGGGCTCCTTATCTAAGTCCATGATTCGTGCTTTGATACGGGTTTCTGAAAGGGTTCTGGCAACGGGCGAAAGGACAAGGATAAGCGAGCTATTAGCCGAGCTCGTCACGCATGGAACAGCCTTCCACCATGCTGGCTTAGGCGGATCCCACAGAAGAATAATCGAAGAAGCCTTTAGAGAAGGCAAAATCAAGGTTTTAACTGCTACGCCTACGTTGGCTTTTGGAGTTAACCTGCCAGCCCGAATGGTGATCATTTACAGTTATAGACGTTATGAGCCCGGATATGGCTATTATCCAATTGCGGTTCTTGAATACAAGCAGATGGCTGGACGCGCAGGAAGACCACGCTACGACAAGGTTGGAGAAGCCCTACTTATTGCTAAGACTGAGGATGAAATGGATTACTTAATGGAGAGTTACGTTCTCGCTGAGCCTGAAAGAATATGGTCGAAATTGGCAGTTGAGCGAATCCTCCGGTCCCATGTTTTAGCCACCATCGCCGCCGACTTCGCCCACACTGAACAGGGAATATACGACTTTTTCGGCAAAACCTTCTATGCGCATCAATATGATCCTAACGCCATTAAGGACATCGTCGCCAAAATTCTGAAGTTTCTTTACAAAGAGAAAATGATTGACGTAAGCGGCGAAAACATTTACGCCACTAGGTTTGGACGCAGGGTCTCCGAACTTTACATTGATCCCGTTTCCGCGGTCATAATTAGAGACGCCTTACTAAGTCGGGCAGTCGAACTCACTGAACTCAGTTTTCTCCACATGATTGCGCATACGCCCGACATGTTTCCAAAACTTCGCCCCTACTCGAGGGAGATGGACAACCTCGGCTTGTTTGTGGATGAGCATCGAGACGAGTTTATGTTCGAGGTGCCCGACGAATGGACAGACATGATGGCATACGAAGAGTTTTTAGGCGAAGCCAAACTCGCTTGGGTGCTAAACGCATGGATAGATGAAACATCCGAAGACGAAATCATAGAGAGGTTTCAAGTTCAGCCCGGCGACCTTTATAGGCTAATTGAAACAGCCCGATGGCTCCTATACGCCTCACATGAACTCGCCACCCTCCTAGACCATAAGGACTTATTGCGTCCATTAGCCGAACTCACGGAACGCGTCCAAAAGGGAGTGAAAGCTGAACTCCTTCCGCTCGTTAGACTAAAGGGAATAGGCAGAGTGAGGGCGCGCATACTCTGCAACTCAGGCTTAAAAACCATAAAAGACCTCAAAATAGCGCCAATAGAAAAGTTAACCAGCCTACCATTGATTGGACCAAAACTCGCCAAAAACATCAAAGAACAAGCTGGCGGATTCATAAAGTCGAAAGAGTGGAAGGAACTCAAGAAAGGGAAAGCCTGGGAACAACAAGCCCTAACCGAATATTAGGCATAAGGCTTGATCTTATATGGTTAAGTTCGTTTGATATTTATTTTGGGACGCCCGCCCGAAAAATCATTTTTTGGGGGAAAACCAGCACTCTTGTGATCGCGCGAAAAACTATTAGAAAAATTGAAACATAGTTACTGAAGTGTTAAATAACCAATGGTGTCCTTATATGGAAGGAATTAGAATGAAGTCAAAAATAATTACATGTATAGTGTTGACATTATTTCTGGCAAGCACGTTAACATTGACATTTAATGTTCAGCAAGTTAAGGGAAATGCAACGATTCGCATTAGGAAGGATGCATTAGTTGAGGAACCGAGATATATACCGCTACTACCAAGGGTTTCTCTTCCAATGGGCTTTGCTCATAACGGTGTGCAGACTGGCTATAGCGTAGGTTTCCGGAGCGGTTCTATTTTTGCTTCTTACAGTGCTGGAAACTATAGTTTTGCATCTTTTGCGGATTTCAGGAATCAAGTGGAGGCCACGTCTAATGTAACAGAAAAGATGGCTATGGTTGACGCTTATATGCAGGAGAGGGCGAAGATAGGCTTTCCAGTGGTTGAGGGAGAAAATGCCACGTTCATATATAGAGGAAAAGTGAGTAAACAGATAACCGTTGCGGGCGATATGAATTATTGGGATACATCGAAGGATGTGATGACTAGACTGACGGAAACTGACTTATACTACAAAACCATGATTTTTCCCCTTGATGCTAGGCTTGACTACAAGTTTGTTAAGGATGGAAGCTGGATACTTGATCCACTGAATAACCTGACGATTCTAGGCGGCTATGGGCCTAACTCGGAACTTCGCATGCCGAATTATGTGGCTCCGCCAGAGATAGAGTATTATCCCTCCATTTCCCACGGAACCATTGAGACCATCAAGAATTTTCATAGTGACTTCTTGAAAAATGACAGGAACATCTACGTGTATTTGCCGCCTGGATACACTACTTCTAAGGCATATCCAACATTCTATGTTAATGATGGACACGAATACATAGATCTTGCTAACTTTAGCAACGTCGTCGACTACCTTCTAAATGAAAAGGCAATAAAAGAGATAATTGTAGTTTTTGTGCCCCCTGTGAACAGAGGCGCGGAGTACCATTTGAACGAAAATTACATGAAATTCATTGTAGATGAGCTTGTTCCCTACATTGACAGCCACTATAGCACACTCAGTGATCCGTCCGCGAGGGGAATGATGGGCGCCTCATATGGCGGCCTTATTTCAGCCTACATCGCCTACAACAGGTCTGACGTCTTTGGAATATGTGCTGGGCAATCTAGCTATTATTCTGCAGATAATGATTTAATGATCAACGCCATAAGGGATGGCCCCAAAAAAGATATCCGTTTCTATGTGGACTGCGGAACCTTCGATTTAATCGGTTTTCTCGAGACCAATAGGCAGATGAGAGACGCTATGGTTGCCAGGGGATACGACTTAATGTATCAAGAGTTTAATGAGGGACACAGCTGGGGAAATTGGCGCGCAAGAATCGACGACATTCTGAAATTTTTCTTCGGGATTAATATAGTAACTGCTACGATCGATGTTGATCCTAATACATTGAACTTGAAGAGCAAGGGTAGATGGATTACCTGCCACATTGAGCTTCCTGAAGGCTATAATGTAAGCGACATTAATCGGTCTACTGTACTTCTGAACGATATCATACCCGTTGATTCATTCTGGGTCAACAAGACCCTAGAATCCGTCATCGGAGACTACGACAATGATACGATCCCAGACTTGATGGTTAAGTTCAACCGATCTGAAGTTATATCCTTGCTTAATGTTAGTAACCAGACAGTCAAAGTAACAGGAGAACTAAAGGATGGAACACCCTTTGAAGGCACAGACATGATTAGAGCAATACATAGATCCGACTTATTAGCCAGAATGACACAAATACATACAGAATGGACTTTTGCTTCGCTAGAAGAAAGGATAACGCTATTCCAAGAGATCGTTGATATAAACATGCAGTGGCCATACGTACCACCATAAAATAACTAAAATCCCCACTTCTGTCATATTTTGATGGTGATTCCTATTTATCTTATGAACAAACTTGAATTGTTGATGCCCTATATCATTGTAGTTTTAGTAGTTCTAGTTACTATGACTGCAGTAGTTAATGGGAGAAGGTTGAATTTCCTTATATTAAAGGATATCTTCATTTAATGAGTTATTTATTTCTAGCGTCTTTGTCGGGGTTCGATTGGAGTGGGTGCTTTAGCAACAGCCATTAGCAAGGATGGAAAGACGGCGGTTCCAAAGGTAATTACTATGCTTAGGGAGCTGAAGCATAGAGGGATCGACGCCCATGGAGTTGCAACCCCTGATTCAATTTTTGTAGCTAAGTCCTTCGAAGAAATTATGGCCGAGAAGCTAAACTCAAGCGTCGCCTTAGGCCACAATTTTTTCAAGTTTCTTTTGAGAGATCACCCCCAACCAGTTCAGGGCGAAGGCTTCACACTCGTGTTTGAGGGAAGGTGGTTCCCCCCTCCAGCTTTACCTGAGGTTGAGGAGATCGCGAAGAAGCTTAGGTTTGATCCCTTAAAAAAAGCGAAGCACGTTATCGATGAGTTTGATGGATCTTTCGCCTTTGCCGTGGCTCTTCCCCACAAAGCGATTGCAGGTAGGGATGCCCTTGGAGTATGCCCTCTCTATTACGGTGAAAATGAAACAACTTGTGGCGTGGCCTCTGAGCGCAAGGCTTTGTGGGCCATTGGAATCAACAACGTTAGGTCGTTTCCTCCGGGAAACTTGGCAGTTGTCAGCGCTCAAGGTTTTTCGTTTAAGCCGATCAAGCCCACAATACAGCCTCCTTTGAGGCCTATGGAAAGGGAAGCCGCCGCTAAACATCTTAAGGGTCTTTTGTTAAAAACAACAAATGATCGGGTTTATGATCTTGAGAAGGTGGCTGTGGCCTTTTCAGGCGGTTTAGACAGCAGTGTAATTGCCATGTTGGCCAAGATCTGCGGAGCGAGCGTCTATTCTGTTTCAGTGGGTTTAGAAGACCAGCCTGAGGTTCGATTTGCGGAAGAGGCGGCTGACGCCTTAGGATTGCCCATTCACCTTAAGACTTATACATTGGACGATGTTGAGACTGTTCTTTCCCAGGTTTTGTGGCTGATCGAGGAACCTAATCTACTGAAGGCCGGTGTCGCCGTTCCGCTTTATTGGGCGGCTGAGGTCGCGTCGAGAATGGGTTATAGGGTTTTGTTGACAGGTCAGGGGGGCGATGAGCTCTTTGGAGGTTATCGAAAATATCTTCAAGCCTATAGGCAATATGGCGTTGCAGCTGTGCAGAAAGCCATGTGCCACGATGTAATATCATCTCATGAAGTGAACTTTCAGAGGGACAACCAAGTCTGTTCCTTTCACGGGGTCGAGTTGCGGCTTCCCTTTACGGATCGTAAGGTTGTGGAATTCTCCTTAGGCTTACCTGTCAGCTTGAAAATTGAATCCCCTAAGGATCGCCTTCGGAAAAGGGTTTTGAGAAAGGTCGCTCAAATGCTAGGCTTGCCCTCACCCATTTTTAATAGGCCTAAGAAGGCCATTCAATACGCGACTGGGGTTGACGGAGCCCTTCGAAGGTTGGCGAGAGGCAAAGGCTTAACTTCAAGGGAGTACATCGAAAAAGTCTTTAAAGAAGTATACCCTAGGATCGGCGCTTAAGATGGCAAGAACGGCAGTAATTTACAGTGACAAATATTTGGATCACGATCCTGGGCGTGGGCATCCTGAGTCGGCTAACCGATTAAGGGCGATCATGGAGGAATTAAATAGAAGCGGCATTCTTGAAACAGAAGAATGCTCACTTGTGGAGCCTAAGCCCGCCACTACGGAAGACATAGAGCTTGTCCATAAGCCTGACTACGTTAAGCTTGTTGAAAGATGCGCAGCGTCTGGCGGCGGGCTCCTCGACATGGGTGACACCGTAGTCTGCTCCAAAAGCTATGAAACAGCTCTTTTAGCGGCGGGCGGAGCGATCAAAGCGGCGGGCCTCGTCATGAATGGAGAATTTCAGAACGCTTTTGCTCTCGTGCGCCCTCCTGGGCATCACGCTGGTCCCTACTACGCCCTAGGCTTTTGCCTCTTCAATAACGTTGCCATAGCTGCAGCGCACCTTATTCGCCATTTTGGACTTGAGCGCGTTCTTATTCTAGACATTGATGCGCATCATGGAAACGGAACTCAGGAGATTTTCTACGATACCTACAAGGTTCTTTATGTGAGCTTGCATCAGGATCCCAGAGGCTTTCCGGGAACTGGCTTTGTGGACGAGGTTGGCGAAGGTGAAGGCTTAGGCTATACGGTTAATGTTCCCCTTCCCTTCCGAGTTGACGACCACATTTATCTTAGAGCCTTCAACCAGATCGTGGTTCCGATAATTCAGCAGTATAAGCCGCAGTTCATTCTTGCATCCACAGGCTTCGACGGCCACTACACGGATCCAGTCGCAAGCCTTTCCTTATCGGCTTTCGGATGTCTCAAACCCCTTGAGAAAGCCTTGGATCTTGCTTCTCAACTTTGTGGGGGCAAGTTTGTGGCGGTTCTGGAGGGAGGCTACAGCCTAAAGTTTCTTGGGAAAATGGTAACAGCGGCCGTGGCTAGAATGGCTGGAATTCCTTACAAAATTCGAGATAGGAAACCTGTGGCAACCCTTGAAGTGCAGAAATGGGCTGAGAAGGCTATAGAAGAGGCTAAGGGCGTTCAATCCTCTTTTTGGCATTTGCAACTATGATTTTACTCATGTTTAATAGTATATCTAGGCTCTTATTGCGCAGGTTTAAAATTCATTTTGTCTTGTAAAATTTGGGAGCCAAGGCTTCTTAATAGTAAAATGTATATTTACATGTTAACAAAAGTTATTTTCTTAAGTTCTTAAACTCTTTCAGCGGTGAAACATCTGCTTCCCTTAAAGCCTTCTGACGAAAATTTAAGCCAAGAACTCGAGTCAGCCAAGAGGAAGATTCAGGGTTTAGATGGCTTGCTTAACTCGGGCAAAATTTCGCAGTTCACCTACGACTACCTTAGAAGGGAGCTCGCTAGCCACATTGCGGAGATGGAAGAGCGCCAAAGAGCGCTAGCCGAAAAGGTTACTCCCATAGAAAGCGTGCGCAAGGAGAAAGCTAAGCCTAAGGCAAAAAAGAAGAAGCACACACGTAAACCCAAAAAACGCCTAGCGAAGAAGACATCCGCCAAGAGGCTTAAGAAGTCTTCGAATTTGGGTTCGTCTCCCAGAAAGAGCTATTCTGGGCCAGCCCCTAAGAATCGTTGCAGGAATCCTTGGAATGGCGAATGTAGAAACACGGACATCGAAGTCACAATCTACTATAAAAATAGGCTTCTGC
>Ga0315314_1003527_pt1 | contig 12164 bp, 7 predicted proteins | sample TDP9_MG_FD_203631 | JGI IMG/M metagenome (GOLD analysis project Ga0315314, IMG submission 203631) | Freshwater sediment microbial communities from Lake Towuti, South Sulawesi, Indonesia - TDP9 | ecosystem: Environmental > Aquatic > Freshwater > Lake > Sediment | place: Indonesia: South Sulawesi...
CATGCTAGATCTCATCATTCTAGTTATTAGAGCTAACGTGGCATATGCCAGAGCAAACCCAGGCAAGATTATATGCGATAAGCTACTGGTCAAGACGGCCCAGTTTCCGGTGATGATGCTGTCTAGAATATAGAATCCAGTTACTGTTTTGAGTGGATGCGAGATCATCACGAAGTCGTCAACTCTACCTTCGAGAGGTAGGTACGGGAGCTTGTTTATCTTGAGTTGATAAAAGAATGCATATTGCAGTAGGAGCGCGAACCAGAAGATCGGGATAGAGATTCCCGTTAGCGAGAATAATCTCGTAGCGTGATCCACCGGCTTGTCCTTCTTCGTTGCTGAGATTATTCCTATCGGTATACCCATAAGCAGGCTGACGACGATGGCGACTAAGGTCAGTTCGAATGTGGCGGGAAAATAGTTTTGTATCGAAACCACTACCGGGCGGTCATGGTCGGATCTTGAAATCCCCCAGTCACCGCGCATAATGTCGTTCACGTAATACCAATATTGCATATAGATAGGCTCGTCGAGATGATGAGCTTTGATTATCTGCTGGATCTGCTGCTCCCGTATGTGCTCTATGGCTCCACCCGGCAGGTAGGCAGCTACGGGGTCTCCGATCATGTGAGATAGTGTGAAGGTCACCATCGAGATTCCTATAAGTACCGGGATAAGTAGAAGAAGGCGCCTTATGATGTAGTCTCTCATTTTCATCGGAGATGCCTCACGCATTCTCCGTTTTGTAATATATATATACGTTATTCGAATATGAAGCAAAAAAAGGTCGAGGGAGTTATTCAGGGTTCCTTGTCGCCAGTACAAAAACGCCTATCTGCACAGCCACTTGCGAGGTATACTGCTCTTTCCAGACCGTCCAGTACGTTAGAGTTCCGTTGACAGAGACTGAAAGCATTGGATTGAAGTAGTTGCCTCGAACCCAATCTCTCTCCGCGTGTATGCTCATCGGTTGAGCCAAGAAGAAATAGAATGCTTGCCGAATCAGTTCCAATTGTATCTCGCGGTAGTATTCAACTCGCTTGGCGCCGTCTATCTCAACAGCAGCTTTCTCCACTAATTCGTCGATTGTTGCATTCTCATACTGTATTGCCTGAGAGAAGTATCCTAACTGCGAGTGCGCGTATGTTGCAATGTAGTTGTCGGGATCAGCATAGTCAGGTATCCATCCAATGATGGCGAACGGTAGCTCATGGTTCCTGAATTTTGCCAGGTAGCTAGGCCAATCAAGCTCCTGTACTTCTATCTTTAGGCCTACGTTCAGTGCCTCAATATTGTCCTTCAGGAGCAAGCATCCAAGTCTTCGGTTCTCGTTACCAGCATTGTAGTAGATGGTGACCTTTTGTCCATCTTTGAAAGCGCCCTCCTTCTTGGCTTCCAGAAGCAGCTGTTTAGCCTTCTCCGGATCATACGTATACTTCGGAAGTGAATCATCGTGACCAAGAATGCCCTTAGGTATTAGACCCGCCGGCTGCTCGGCGAAGCCATTGTAGACTTGGTCGATAAACGTCTTCCAGTTGAAAGCGTACTGAAAGCCCAATCTGACCTTGACATTGTGGAAAGGCTTTATGTGCGGATTCAGAAAGGCGCTAGTGGTGGTCGTTGCAGGGTCCGCTGTGAAGACGTATCCCTTCTTCAGCGGCACTATCTGCCTATTGTTAAGCCATGGATCCTTCTCGATCAAATCAAAAGCGTTAGCAGTGTTCACCATCACTGTGTCAGATTCGCCAGCGAAGAAGGAGAGCAGCCGAGTTCCCCACTCGTTAACGTAGTTGATTATTACTCGTTTGACCTTAGCTTTTTCTCCCCAATAGCCGTCGAATCTTTCCATGACCAGTCTTTCTCCAGGCTTCCATTCGACCACGGTGAACGGTCCTGTTCCGCTCGTATGCTCATGCAAGTATTCAACTCGGAACCCGGGCTTGAACCCTCCATGCTGCTCGACGAACGTAGGTGATACTATTCTAGGCACATACGCAAGCGATGACAAGAAAGGCGTGAAAGCATAGTCGAGCGCGATTTGAACAGTGTAATCATCGACCACTTTGACGCCCTCAGCCGCTAGATACGCGTCGACCTCACTCTGGTTCGTTACGCCGTAAGTATTCGAGGTCAGGTACCGCATGCCTCCCTTAACTATCTGCGCCAGGATCCAAGCCGGTCCTTCGGGGTCGTTCAGTAGAATCGTAGAGTCTATAGAGAATTTCACCGCCTGTGCGTTGAAGTCTGTGCCATCGTGGAACTTCACACCCTTCTTCAAATAGAACGTATAAACGGTGCCGTCGGCAGATACTTCCCATCTCTCAGCGAGTTGGCCTACCAGATCCGTTTTCTCTCGATCGTACCATACAAGGTGCTCGTATACTCTTTCAGTTATCTCGCCGCCTGCAGATTCATAGTTCCACATAGGATCCAACGTCTGTACATCTCCGAACTCGGTCATGACGATTGTGTCAGGATTGGGTACAGGGACGCCTGTCGGTGTTGGTGTAGGTGTTGGAGTTGGTGTTGGTGTAGGCGTCGGCGTCGGGGTCGGCGTTATAGAGGGAAGGTAATAGTAGTAGTACCCTCCTACTCCTACGACAATCGCTGCAAGTATGACAACTACTAGCACTATGCCTGTCATTTTTGTAACAGCAGATTTTGACATCGGTCTCACTCTACCTTTATTTTCCCTTCCTAAATCTGGTAAGTTCTAGTATTAAGGTTAACTCTAAATGTTAGCTATCGTTTTCCCAGGTCTGCGTTTGCAGCTACATTGTAGACTTCTTAAAGACATATATCAGCCCCCGCGAAGATAAAACTCGGTAAAAAGGTTGGCTGTAAATAGACGACCCTCGCCGACTTCTTTCCTGAAGCTGTGGTGGACGAATACTAGAATGCGTTTGCTCGTTGTTCTTATGATTTTTCTAGGCGTTGTTGACGGTTTCTTTACCACCGTTTGGATAGAGAGGCACGGCATTTGGGGAGAAATAAACCCGTTTGCTATATGGCTTTTTGGGAGTGAGTTGGCTGTGGTTTGGCTGGCGACGAATGTGTTCGTATCCTTCTTCTGCGGCGTCGTTCTCACATCATCCTGTCTAATCCTAGAGAATGGCAAGAGAAGACTTGTCGCGTTACTTTCTTCATCATTAGTCGCCGCTAGAACAATCTTGGATGGCTTCTATGTCATCTACTACTTTGATCTCAGTTTCCTTGGGCCGATAGTTTTCGCTTTAGGAGCAGTAATCTTCGTCGCTAGCAGGAACATCCTTGTTTACGGTTACGTTGGAAGTCTCTCCGATTTGTTCACCGCGCTCTCAAATTATTCGAGAGATCTGAAGTTAACTTTTGCCACAGCCCACATCGCTCTAGTTCAATTGGCTAAAGGAAGAGTAGACGTACGGCCTTCAAAATCTGCCGAAAACCTCGTCAAGTCTAATCCGGCGAAGAGGCTTCGTGGTAGGCGCCTCGCGCTGTGGGTCGCGGCCGCCTTCATCACGCCCATTTTGACTTTGAGCCTGATCCAAGTCTTAACGACTCTGTCTGGCGCTCCGTCGCTTCCGAGGTGGCTTAGAAGCTTGGGAATTGTGACAGCGATTCAAGGTCAACTGTTCCTGATCAGTTTTTTCCTCATAATAGTCATGCTCATAGTCTTGTTCTACGCTTTCTCATCTATCTTCGAGCTTTTGGCTGAAACAAGACGAAAATAGTAGTCAACTGTACGATGGCTGTTCATGCTTGAACATGTTGAAGCTAGAAATTCTTAAATAAAAACTAGAAAGAAACAATGCTACAACCGTGCGCAGATTTTAGAGGCGAGAAAGATTGAGGAAGTTACTGATAGGATTTCTTGTTGCCTTGAGTTTTTTCATGATTCTGGAACCCGCTCTTGTCCCTGGAGCTGAAGCGATAGAATGGAACGGGCCGCGCGTCGACTCGCTCCTTATGAAAATCTACGGGGATCCGGTTGCTGAAGGTCTCGCTCTCGCAGCGAATGAGATAGATATAATGGACGTTCCGCTCACACCTGAGCAAGTAGAAGAATTCCAGAAGAACCCGAATATCGTTCTGAAAAGTTTTGAAGACCTAGGAATGGCAGAGCTCGACTTCAACAATCAAATGTGGCCGACCAGTGATGTGAACTTTAGGCAAGCGATAGCCCACTTAATCGATAAGAATTGGATAGAGACGGATGTTCTCAAAGGATTCGGAGTATCTATCGACAATCCGGTTCCAAGCGTACTCGGAGGTTGGAGTAACCCAAATATCAAGAAGTATCCATACGATCCCGATGCCGCTAAAGCACTTCTGAACGAAGCTGGATTCACTCTGGGACCCGATGGTCTTAGAATAGATCCGAAAACAGGGAAGACGCTTCAACCAGTTGTCTTCTACATTAGGGCTGACGACCCTCAAAGGACAGCTATAGGCGAACGAATCAGAAAAGAAATGGAACAGCTGGGTATTCCTGTTGATGCTAGATTTGCTGAGAGAGCAGTCTGTAGTGAAGCCGTTCTCAAGAAGTATGAATACAATATTTATACTGGCGGAGTTGGTATCACCGCTGACCCGGACTATCTTTTCTGGTTCTACTTTTCAGGGATGGATATCTATCCCGAGCCTTACGGCTACAATTATCTAAGAATTCACAACGATGATCTAGACGAGGCGCTCTTGAAGATTCATAGCGGTTCGGCTCTTGAGGACGTACGATCTGCCGTATTCAAGGCTCAGGAAATCTTGGCTGAAAATGCTCACGTTGTCCCTCTATACCAACGTATCGGGGTGAAAGCTTACAGAAAGGGCTGGGAAGGAGTGGTCAACGGTGCAGGCGAAGGGATCAATACTTGGGTAACATTCCTGAATACGCATCGAGAAGAACAAGAGTACGGCGGGGAAATCAGATACGGTCTATCTTCTGACATTGAGAACTTGAATGTGCTGACAACTGAATGGCAAACTGATCTTGAAGTTCTCTACAGGATCTACGACTCCTTGCTTATCAAAAACCCGGTTAACCTAGCTGAGGATATTCCATGGCTTGCCACTTCATGGGTAATGGCTCCTTGGACAAGCCCGAGCGGCGTCCCCGGCTTGAAGATAACATTCAATCTTGTCAATAACGCAACATGGCATGACGGAGTCAGATTCACTTCAGCTGATGTCAAGTTCTGTATCGAATACTACCAGCAAGGAGGAAGATGGGCTGGGTATGTGTCCAACGTCGAAAAGGTTGATGTGCCGAGTGACACGGTCGCAGTCACTTATCTCAACACGACTAGCTATTTCGCGCTGCATTGGCTTGGGTCTATGCCGATAATTCCGAAACATATCTGGGAGAAAGTCTCGCCGGCTGACTGGCAGACGTATGATCCGCTTCGAGAAAAGACTTTGATAGGGACAGGACCTTTCAGATTTGTCGAAAGGAAGGCGGGAGAATACATTCTTCTCAGAGCGAACTCAGAATACTTCAAGCGTCCACCCGGCAAAACGTTGACAATTCAAGAAGTTTCATTGCCAACGCTGACAGCAGGAGAAGCGCAGGAGATCGATGTGACGCTTATAGACTATACTGAAGCCCCGGTTACGGCCGGAACGGTAACGGCGACTATCATCGACGCCGAAGGCAAGGAGGTCGCAAAGATAAATCTCAGCCATAAAGGCGAGGGAGCGTACAGCGCAAGTTTGGCAATCGAGAAATCTGGAGAATATACTGTTGAAATCAAAGCGTCCTATACCAGCGTTGCCGGAACCTTCACAGCTGCAAGAGAATTTCCTCTAACAGTCAAAGAAGCTTTTCCAATGACCACGACGATACTCGCGATCGCCATTATTACAGTGATAGTTCTGGTTTCCTATATCCTGATACGAAGGCGTCGCTCGAAGAAAGCTTCAACCTAAAACCTCGATTTATCGCCCTTCATAATTCTAAATAGTCCCTGCAGTACTTTAGATATTCAATCCTCTTTCAGGGAAAACGAATGACCCTCCAAGCATTCGTTCTACGACGGGTAGCAAATATGTTGTTGCTTCTCTTCTTCGTCATGACCCTGAACTTTCTGATCTTCATGGCTGCACCTGGCGATCCTATGACTGTCATAGTCGGATCTAGACTTTTGACAACTCAACAGAGAGAAGATCTCATAGAGCTCTACGGGCTTCAAGAACCAATCTGGTCGAGGTACGTCAAGTACTTACGGAACATGTTGACTTGGCAATTCGGTTATTCATACTATTCACTTAGGCCCGTATCTGAGGAGATCATGGAGAGGCTTCCGAATACGATCTTGCTGATGGGAGTATCTCTACTGGCATCAATAGCGGCTGGCGTCGTAATAGGCGTCTACGCTGCGGCCAAGAGAGGAAAACTCTTCGACATCGTAGCCATCACCAGCTCGCTCGTCACTTATGCCTTACCAACCTTCTGGATGGGGCTGGTTTTCCTTTTCTTCTTCGGATATCAGCTGGGATTGTTCCCTCTTGCTGGTACAATGAGCAGACCTCCTCCTTCAGAGTTATTTTCGAAGGCCGGCGATCTACTCTGGCACCTCTTTCTACCTGCTTTGACTCTATTCCTCTATAGTTACGGAGGTTGGGCTCTTATCACAAGGAGCACTATGCTTGAGGCTCTTTCAGAGGAATACATCTGGTCCGCTCGAGCAAAAGGAGTTAGCGAGAGAACGATCCTCTTCAAGCATGCGCTTAGAAATGCTTTGCTCCCACTAATAACGAACGCTGCAGTCTCGTTCGGCTTTTTAGTCTCAGGCGCAATATTGACGGAGCAGGTCTTCTCATGGCACGGTATCGGTTCCTACACTTGGAATGCTATACAATACAACGACTACCCTGTTCTACAAGCGGTCTTCTACATCACAGCGGTCTGCGTCATTCTCGCTAACTTCGCCGCTGACATCATCTATGGCCTAGTAGATCCGCGAGTGAAGTACTAGAAGCCAAGAGATGTGAGAAATAGCTATGTCCGCTAAGAACAACGACCCTGTTCTTCGGCGACTGAATCAGTTCTGGCAAGCATTCAAGAGAAGCCGAAAGGGAATAGCAGGGCTTCTCATCCTGCTGTTGTTCGCTGGGATCTCGATAGTCGCGCCGATAATTTCGCCATACGATCCCACTGAATCAACATATCTGGCGGGAACGAAAGCCATGCCTTTTTGGGCAAGATCTCTTCCCGGAAATGAGAAGTTGAGTGAAAATCTAACGCCAATCGTCGACCCTGGCTTTTCTGCGGGTGAAGGATCGCTCCGTAACTGGCAAGTCGAAATCGCTCCGAAACTTGAGGCAGCCGCTGTCAAGTACTACAGCGATGATGGTTATGCGAAGGGAAGCGGTCCCGGCTGCATTGCTGTGAGTTTTCCTGTAGAAGAAGCAAGTAGTGAACAGATTAAAGTGACAATTGTGAAGAGATTTACATATCCTTTTGACGGTCCTCCGGACAGGTTCATGGCATCCTTGGCCGCACGGGTCAAGAACACAGGATCAGCGCAACTCGAGATCGCATGTTTTATTGCGAATGTTTCCGGTTACAGGTACATACTTTGGCAGAGAAGTATTGAAAAAGATGAGGAGTGGTTCATCCCTGAATATCCGATCGACTCCTATTCGAGTCGGTTACGGACAACGATGTTTGAGGACGTCTTGGCTGACCCAGCTGGTATGATATTTTCAAATCCGGGTGAATATACTTACGGCTTGGAAGTTGGTTTTTGGGCTACGTCGGCTAAGCCAGATATTGTGCCCCACATCTATTTAGACGATATAGACTTGAGATTACTGGGAACCTCTTTCGGATGGCTTGGGACAGATCAATGGGGTAGAGACATTTTCACACAGATGCTTTACGGAGCCAGAGTGTCATTGGTCGTCGGTCTACTATCCGCCTTTATATCCGTTCTTGTTGGGCTTATTGTCGGATTATTCAGCGGCTATCTCGGTGGATTCGTCGATGACTCCCTAATGAGGTTCGCGGACATGCTACTCGTCCTTCCACAGATATCCCTGCTTCTAGTTCTAACCGCCATGCTGGGAAGATCTAGCTTGAACATTATATTGATGATAGGTCTTCTGGGTTGGATGAGTTTTAGCCGCGTAATCCGATCTCAGGTCCTAAGCTTAAAGGAGAGGCCTTTCATAGAAGCTGCTCGTGCAGCGGGTTGCGGAACTCTAAGAATTCTCTTCAGACATATAATGCCTAACCTGATGTCACTTACCTATGTCGCCTTGGCATTGGCCGTTCCCGCCGCTATACTCGCAGAAGCTGGCCTCAGTTGGCTCGGTCTCGGAGACCCATCAGCAGTATCTTGGGGAAGAATTCTTCATGACGCGACTAGATACGGAGCTGTTAGAGAATGGTGGTGGGTGATCCCGCCAGGCATATGTATCGCTTTACTCTCTCTGTCCTTCATCATGATCGGCTACGCGTTCGATGAAATCTTCAATCCCAAACTCAGAAGGAGCTAGATGAGTGAAGTCCCCTTATTCTCATATCTTTCACAGGTCAGAGCTCTCTCTACCAGAACCTCCTTCTGAGAGCCGTCTTCTCACACTCAATAATCGACTCGAAGAGTCTGTCAGAGATCTTTTTCTCACGCCTTAGAATGACATAAGCGTCTTCAACGGTGAGCCGTCTTCCTGAGAGAACGTAGGCGGCTACTTTACCGTACTTCTCCATCAGTCGAGCTGTGTCCTCAGCCATTTCCAACAGATCTCTCTCCTTCGCTGAAAGGCCTTTTCCTTTCTTAGCAATAATCTTAGCCAACTCTTCTTCAGACTTATCGAGTACAGCCACAGCTTTGGAGCCGCATTTTGGGCAAGCGAACTTGTCAGGGAGATCCTTGACCCTTATCATCTCCACAAACTCTTTGCAGGAGATGCAAAAGAAGGTCTTGACTTCATTCAAGATCCTGACTCTAGCCGATTCCAGAAGGATGCGCTTCATCTTCTCGGGCGGAATCAAGTCCGTCTTTCGACTTATCCTTTCGATGCCGATCCGTGCGACAGGAGTCGCTTCGCGTGCGGTCCTGAGAACAACGATTTTGGCAGAGCCATTTTGAATTTCCTCAAGAACCTTGATTGTATTCAGAAGATCCAGATCCTTCTCAAGCGTCTCCTTCAAGGCTTCATCTAGTATAACTGTTCCTTCGAAGCTCTTCATTAATTGACGTAGGCTAACGTTACTAAAATCGACCCATCTAGATATCGCTCCGAACCTTCTCGCTACATGGACCATCCTTCGCTTGAAAAGCCCCGTTTTCATAGAGGCTTTCGATATCATTTCACGTACATCCATTCTTGGAAGCCTCGTGAGGAGGTTAGCGATTGCCTGGCTGTCTGCTGCGCCCATCGTTTGAATCACAATCCTGTAGGGGTCTTGTTGAATTCCAACGGTGTAGCCAGTTTCCTCTGATAGGACATGCCCTAGCAATCTAGCGAGTGTTCTGTTTACAAGTGTCCCAAAGTGTGCGCCAATAACAACGAAGTCCTCCCAATCTTCGATCGTGATAATCATGTCGCTCGGGACCTCCTGCCCCTTGTCAACTTGCTCGTAAGTTTCATGCAGGGCGCGCATTATCGTCTGAGTATCCGCTGGATACTTCTTAGCCAGTTCAGATGCCGCTTTTTCCATGTCCTTGTTCTTCTTGTACTCTTCACAGGTATAACCCCTAATCCAGCCCACTTCTCGGGCTACTTCGAAAGGTACAGGGATCTCCTCACCAACCCAGCTTGGTATGGCGCCTGTGGGATCCGTGATCGGCTTGACATATATCTTATCTCCGCGGATGTTCATCATCTTCCATGGGCTTCCCCGAACAATGAATTTCGCTCCAGGTTCACCATACTCTGCTACGAATGCTTCATCAAGAACTCCTACAGGGGCGTCTTTAGACTCATCGATCACTAGGTACTGCTTCTCGTCAGGGATCATCGAGAGCTTCTCGAAGTAGTATCTGTACATCTCCTTGATTCTTCTAGGTCTAAGCACAACCTTATCCTCAAATGACGCCCAAGCTAGCCTCGGATACCTCGAATGCATATACTTGATAACAGCGACCAAGTCTTGCTCTGTTAAGCTCCGGTAAGGGTAGGCGCTTCTGAATAATTCGGTAATCTCCGAGAAGTACCATTTTCTTCTTTGAGTTAAAAGTCCGACAGTCTGATGAGACAGCGCGTCGAATGGCTTGTCAGGAACAGAGACCGGCTCCAAATTCTCCTCGTAAGCTCTTCTAGCGATAACTGCGGCTTCAAGAGTATCGTCGGAATCCATTGCGATGATAACGCCGTCAGCCATCCGCCCTATTCTATGACCGCTCCTTCCAACTCTCTGGATGAGGCGGGTCACTTGTCTCGGACTCATGTACTGTATGACGAAATCTATTCGTCCGACATCTATTCCAAGTTCCAAGGATGATGTACAGACTAGTCCTTTCAGTCCTCCCTCTTTCAAACCTCTCTCTGCTGTTATCCGAGCAGGCTTGGCGAGAGAGCCATGGTGAATCGATATGGGAAAGTCGACATCCCAAACCTTGAATCTGCTTGCGAGTACTTCGGCTATAGCTCTAGTATTTGTGAAGAGTAGGACGGATTCATGGCTCTTTATTAGATCTCGCATGATTCTAAGCCTAGCAGCAACCTCTGGATGCGTGTAAAGAGCGGAGGAAAGCTCATAGTCGCCCGGGGTGGGTTGAGGAAATAGTATTTTGAGACGCATTTTGCGTGCAATGGGGACCTTCACAACCTCTGCCTTCCTACTTGATCCTACTAGGAACTTCGCGACGATTTCCGGAGTTCCAATCGTAGCTGAAAGCCCTATTGTTTGGAAGTCCTTCATGGTCACCCATCTAAGTCTCTCTAGGGCAAGCGCAAGTTGGCTGCCTCTCTTATCTTCAGCAAGCTCATGAATCTCATCAACTATCACGTAGCGAACTTCACGTAGGTGACGTTTCATAATCCTTCCTGGTAAAATTGCTTGCAAAGTTTCTGGAGTCGTTATCAACATATCAGGCGGACTCTTCGCCTGTCTGCCTCGTTCAGCTATTTCGGTGTCACCGTGTCTTACGGCAACCTTAACGTCGAGTCTCTTGCACCACCATTCAAGGCGCTCAAGCATGTCTCTGTTTAGGGCTCTCAAAGGCGTAATGTAAAGTATCTTTATGCCTAACGATCTTTCTTGTCCGCTGATGAACATGCTCAAAACTGGAAGGATCGCTGCCTCAGTCTTTCCCGTCGCTGTAGGCGCTATTAGGAGCACGTTCTTTCCTTGATTGATTAACGGGATCGCTTTTTGTTGAGCTTCAGTAGGTGAAGAGAATCCACGCTCCTTCGCAGCTTCTCTTACCGGCTTCGCGAGCAATGAAAACGCGTTAATCTTCTTCTGAGGCATTGATCGATGCCAGCACTAGAAGAGAAAATGGTCCTACATAAAAACTTGGTATTGGAACGCTTCTAGGGGAGCGTTGAATGCTTAAATCTCGATTGGCTATTCTAGCTTGGGTTTAGAAGGAGAGAGCGCGTGCAGACGGAGCCTCTGCTGGTAACGCTGATATCGATTGCGGCCTTGGAATTCGGCGACAAGACTCAGATTGGAGTGCTCACGCTATCTGCACGGTACAGGTTGAGAGCGCCCATTTTCCTCGGAGCCATGGCAGCATTCGCTGTCGTATGTACGCTTGGCGTCGGTATCGGTGAAGCACTGTTAAGTATAATACCTATCTGGCTTCTATCAAAGATATCCGGAATCGTCTTCGTAGCGCTAGGCTTGTTTACGCTGAAAGGACTTGGGAGAGAGGAAGCGAGTTCGACGAAAGGTCAGAGTAGAGGTCCTTTCGCTTCCACATTTCTAATGATATTCGTATCCGAGTTTGGAGATAAGACTCAGATCGCTATAATAACGCTGGCGGCGAAGTATGGATCACCATTTGAAATCTTCATTGGAGCGCTATTGGCGTTGGGAGCTATAACAGCGCTTGGAACGGTGGCTGGAGAACGAATAGCTAGGATCGCGCCCCTGAAAGTCATCAAAAAGATTGCCGCCGCAATCTTTGTGACAATCGGATTGCTTACCTTAGCAGGCGTGATCTAATGCTAAAGGACTCGTGCCAAATTTCAGTTGAAGCTTTGACTGAACCAGCTGGCAAAACACAAAAAGCGCA